>WNGJ01005002.1_pt1 | contig 13899 bp, 9 predicted proteins | sample 5400611 | NCBI WGS metagenome assembly WNGJ01 (sample SAMN13153375, study PRJNA577476) | soil metagenome | isolation source: 40 cm soil or saprolite under Garry oak tree replicate 1 | place: USA:California | collected 2016-06-15 | reverse complement strand
TTATCGAAGGAAATCACCATTGCTGCGAAAACCGGTGGCGGCGATCCCAATGGCAATCCGCGATTGCGCAGCGCGGTGCAAGCAGCACGCGCGCAGAGCATGCCGAACGATAATATCGACCGGGCAATCAAACGCGGCACCGGCGAGGGCAACGACGCGCAGAATTTCGAGGAAATTGTCTATGAGGGTTACGCGCCGAGCGGCGTGGCGGTGATTGTCGAAGCTGCGACCGACAACAAGAACCGAACGGCTGCCGAGATTCGAAGCATCTTTAGCAAGAACAATGGCAACCTCGCCTCGACCGGAAGCGTTTCATACATGTTTCACAGGAAAGGCCAAATCACGGTGCCGCGGTCGCGCATTGATGAGGACCGCCTTCTGGAACTCGCCTTGGAGGCCGGCGCTGAGGAGTTGACAACCGACGAAGATCAGTATGTTATTACCACTTCCCACGATCAGCTATACGCCGTAGCTGAGGCGCTCAGAAATGCGGGCGTGACTACCGATGGGCAAAAGTTTATATTCATTCCCGATACGACTGTTCCGGTTGCCAACGAGACCGTGGCGCGTCAGGTGCTGCTTTTGTGTGACGCGCTTGAAGACGACGACGACGTGCAAAACGTCTATTCAAATCTAGAAATTCCCGACGAATTGCTGGCCAGGTTGCCGGCCTAAAAAAAGAACTGCCCCAGGAAACTTGTGAAGGCGCTGCCTCGCCGCAGCGATGAAGTCCATTTAATCTATGAACGAAGAAAACGAAAACCAGCCTGCGCCGCTGGAAACTGAATCCGCTTTGCCGGAACAACGCCACCATCGTCCGCGCCGTCGTTATCCACGCAGACGTTATCGGGACCGGGGCGATCGATTTGGACGCGATAATTCCGGGGATTCGCCGAATTCTTCGTCAGCGATTGCCGATCCTGCCGGCACAGATGGCGGAGTCGAGACGCTGGATAGATCCGCCCCAGGCGGACGCGAAGGTGCCGAGGGAGCGGTCGAAAACGGCGAGCAAGTTCAGGCTGAGCCGGAATTTGGCGAAGGCATCATCGAAATTTCAGGTAAAGGTTTCGGGTTCTTGCGAGATCCAAAACGTAATTTTGTGCAAACACCGCAAGATATTTTTGTCACGCCCGAAATCGTTCGCCGTTTTGCGTTGCGCGACGGCATGTGGATTTACGGCGAGACGCGGCGCGGCAGCCGTGGCCCGCAATTGATCAAGCTGCTCACAATTAACAGCGAAGACCCACCGAAATATCAAGGTCTCCGCCCGTTTGAGGAATTGACCACGATCAACCCAAACAAGCGGATCAAGCTCGAGACCGTGCCGGATCGTTACACGACGCGGATCATGGATTTGATGACGCCGCTGGGAATGGGCCAGCGCGGTTTGATTGTCGCACCGCCGCGCACCGGCAAGACGACGCTGCTCCATCACATCGCCGAGGCAGTCACCAAAAATCATAAGGATGTGCACGTGATCATTCTGCTAGTCGATGAACGACCGGAAGAGGTGACCGATTTCCGTCGTTCGCATCCGACAGCGGAACTGATGGCTAGCTCCAACGATGCTGACATCAAAAGTCACACCCGAATCGCGCAACTCGCCATCGAGCGCGCCAAACGCCTCGTCGAAGCAGGAAAGCATGTATTCATTCTCCTCGACTCGATTACGCGCACCGCCCGCGCGTTCAATAATGCAATGGCTGGCGGGGGTCGCACCATGAGTGGCGGTATCGATGCCCGCGCGATGGAAATTCCACGCAAAATCTTCGCAGCCGCGCGTAATACCGAGGAAGCCGGTTCTCTCACTATTGTGGCCACGGCGCTGATCGAAACCGGCAGCCGCATGGACGAGCTGATCTTTCAGGAATTTAAAGGTACCGGAAACATGGAAATGGTGCTCGACCGAAAAATTAGCGATCAGCGGATTTATCCGGCAGTAGATATTTTTCTCTCTGGCACACGGCGCGAAGAGTTGCTGCTGCAACCGTGGGAACTGGAGAAAATCAATCTCATCCGGCGCGGCTTGGCCGGTCACAAACCAGAGGAAGCGATCCAGCGTCTCCTGATGGTTGTTAAAAAATTCCCGACTAACTTTGAAATGCTCAAGGGCATTCCGGGCTGATTAAGCCCGCGGGCGATTGTCGATCGCAACCTGGGGCGGATACGGCTCATAATTCGCTTTGCGCACTCGAAGGTTCTCCCGAAAATTCTACCAAAAGATCTTCGGGAGAAAGCAGTAGCGACGGCGTGAGATTTCCGAACTAAGCACATCGGCAATTCATCAAGCAGTCCTTCGCGCGATCTCGGCCGCGCTTGCAGAGCGCTGCAGCGGAGACCACCTCGACGTTGACAGCGGGACTGGGGAACTGCTGCATCTGGTTCGGGAGCGTTATCGGTTCCGCTCATTTGGTTGCGATTACACGGACAAGTTGGCCCGGGTTCCCGGCTCGACGATCGACATGGTAGATTTAAACCGCCAACCGCTTCCGTACGCGGACAGTCGTTTCACGCTCGCTACATGCGTCGAAACGATCGAGCACCTGGAAAACTATCGCCAAGTCATTCGGGAGATTTATCGTGTCCTCCAGCCGGGAGGCGTCGCGGTTTTTTCTACGCCGAACATTCTGAATCTGCGCTCCCGCTTACGCTATCTGTCGTCGGGCTTTTACAATTTGTTTGGCCCTCTTGTGCCCGACGAACCCGATATTCATAGCACGCGTGGCCACATTAATCCGGTGAGCTGGTTCTATCTGTCGCACGCTCTTCTCAGCGCTGGCTTCCGCGATTTAACGAGTAACGGTCGATAAATATCAACGCCGCTCTCTTCTGGCATTTCCGCTCCCTATCGTCCCCGTCCGCGCCACAAACTGGATCGTCTACCGTCGTGACAAGAACACCTACGGCACGCTGGACGGAAGGAATGCCTGGGCTGTTCGAGCGATGAATTCGCGGGATCTACTGATGGGGCGAACGTTGATCGTTACCGCTGTTAAGCCGGCATGAATCCAGTGGCACAGCCATCTTGGCTATGGGGCCGACGGGTGTCTCGCCTGTCGGAATCTTTGGTGTGCGCGAACGTGTCCGCGCTCTCAAACGTGACCCGGCAGTTGTTGGATTGCCACAGCCCAAATTGTACCCGCTACCGCGACGTGCCTCTAACGCGCCGTTCGTAGAGCGAATGGATCGCATCGCGAGCATCGATATAATCGCGGCGGAAATCGTCAAAGTCATCGCAGCCAAAACGAACGGCAACATTTCGTTGTTCGTTCGGATCGCTCGGAAGCACTGAAACGCTTCTGTTCTCATAACGTCGCAATACAGATTCGCACCGGCGCAAAAACGCGTAAGCGTTTTTGAGGTTGGCGACGTCTGAGTCGCTTAGACATCCGCGCTCGTGCAGCTGATCGACGGCGTGCTCCCAATTCGGCTCCCAAATATTTTCTCGCATTTGCAGGGCTTGAACGAGAAATTCCGCCTCGATAATTCCCCCGATTCCCGTCTTTAAATCGAGAAAATTAGATCCGCTTCCGCGCTCGCGCCGAATGCGCTCGAGCATGTCCTCTATCCCTGCGTGAAGATCGACATGTTGCCCGGCATCACGCCAGATATGTTTTGCCATTTCGATAAACTCGTTTTGCAGGGGCCCTGTAACAGCCCGTGCGCGAGTCAGCGCCTGCAATTCCCAGGGTTGTGCCCGGTTTGTGTAATACGATTGATAAGTCTCAGGAGAACACACGAGTGGGCCTTTCTCCCCCTCGGGGCGCAGCCTTGCATCGAGCACCCAAATATTTCCTTCGGCAGTTGGCTGCGCCATCGTGACGATTAGGTTTTGCGCGCAGCGAATGTCGTCGCCCACGAATAAAACATCCAAATCCGCGCCATAGCTGACTTCGCGGCCGCCAAATTTTCCGAGCGCGATAATGGTCAATTGCTCGTTCCCGAGAAACTTGCTCACAAAGAGCAAGCAGGCTTCCGCAAGCGCGGAGAGTTCGGCCTGCAACTCAGAAAGACCGGCAAGATTTAACACGTCTCGAAGGAGAATTCTTAGCAATTGAGTTTGCCGATAAATGCGGACTGCATCCAGGTTCAGCCGGCTTCGATCCAGCGTTTCCAGCTCATGGAGGTGTTCCTGAAGTTTGATAGGCCGGTCAAGCTGTTCTCCTCGCGTGATTTCTTCGAGCAGTTGCGGCTGCCGAATCAAGAGCTCACTTCCGAACCAGCTGGCGTCAAAAGCCTTCACCAGCAACTCGAGCAATCGAGGATTTGCCACGAGCAGCTCGAAGAGCAAACTGCGCAGGCCATAGGCTTCAACGAAGCGAACAAATTGATTGAGAGTTGCATCCGGATCCGCCGCTTTCGTTAGCCACTCCAGTAAAACCGGACGCAGCTTGCGGAATATTTGACGCGTTCGCGGCGCGATGTGAAAACTGGCACGCCCTTGCGCCAGATCCGCGAGCGCTTTGGCTGCGCGTTTTCGATCACTAAAAAATTGCAGACCGATCTTGGGTGGTTCCGCAGCCGTTTCAGAGATGATCCGTTGAAAAATCGGGCGAACAGCGCGCATGCTTTGTTTTAGTGCCGCGCTGAATTCTTCCGCGGACGAAAAGCGGAGGCTGAGTGCAAGTCGCTGTAGCGCTTCTCGCTCTTGAGGAACAGTGTGGGTCTGTTGCTCGGCCTCTATCTGCAAACGATGCTCAATCCGACGGAGAAACCGATACGATTTGTCGAGCGTCAGCACTTCGTCGCGCGGAAGAAGATCCAATTGACGGAGTGCTCGCAACGCCTTGAGCATGCTCGCTTCCTGCAGGAACGCATGGTGCGCTCCATGGATAAGCTGCAGTGCCTGCACGACGAACTCGATTTCGCGAATACCGCCACGCCCGAGTTTGACATCGCGCTCGAGCTTGTCCGGTCCAACGACGTCGCGCTCGATGCGTCGCTTGATGTTGGCGATCTCATCGAGGAAATCAGGCGTGGCGCTCTTCGGATAAATAAAAGGCTGATGTTGCCGTAAGAATTCATAGGCAAGTTCACGGCTGCCGGCGATTCCGCGTGCTTTGATCAGCGCGAGCCGCTCCCATGTCTCACCGAAGCCGGCGTAATAATTCTCCATACTTTCGAGCGACCGTGCGAGCGGTCCGGCCGACCCTTCTGGACGAAGGCGCAAATCGACGCGAAAAAGCGAGCCTTCCGGATGAGGGGTCGAAAATGTTTCGAGAATTTTATTGCCGAGCCGATTGAAGAACTCGTGATAGGAAAATTGCGGCGTGAGTTGGCCTTCCTCGCTGTAAAGAAAAAGAAGATCGACATCCGAGCTGTGATTTAGCTCGCCGCCACCAAGCTTACCGAGCCCGAGAATGGCAAATTCGGCATTCGGGGAGCCGTAACGCTTCCGAAATTCGGCATTCCAATGCTCAAATACGCGGCGGATGCAAATTTCCGCGATCTGCGAGAGCTCCGCGGTCGTTTCTTCAAGCGGCGCTACGTTCGCAAGCTCACGCAGCGCGACACGCGTCATTTCGCGGCCTTTCCAAGAGCGAAGCGCTGCAAAATTTTGGTTCGAAACAGAGTCGCCAGCCAGATGGTGGAGCTCATTCAACATTTCTGCATAGCCGCGAGCCGCGAGACACACCTCCGGCTGCTGGAGCCAAAGAAGCGTTTCAGAGTCGCAGATCAGTCGCGTCGCGCAAATGCTGGAGACTGCGAGAAGATGAATCAGGGCAGCTTCGCCCAACGGAAATTGCTCAAGGACCTCAGCAAATGGCGCCGCGGTCGCCGGCCACTGTTCGCGAAGTTTAACGAGAGTGGTTTCGACCTGTGAAGGGTTGAGAGATGCGGCCGCTTTTTCTCGAATCCAACGATTGCCGCAATCCATCGTGCGGAACATCACGCGGATTTGGCCGAAAGACCAGTTTGGCGCAGCGCTCGCCTACGACGAAGGAAGAGGCGCCAAAACGCGAAGTGCTCTTTGCTGGATTTGAAAGTCAACCGGGCAAGTCCCGGCCAGCTCGCCGTCGAGTTCCACCGGAACATCCTGCTCGCTCGTTATGTGCAAGTGCCTAGTCTGGAAATACTCAATTTCAGGGACTCGAATGTCCGAACTAAATACAACGTCCTGCAGATACTTGATGATTTCGAGATATCCGAGCCGTTTGAAGACAACTACATCAATTAAGCCATCGTCGATGAGCGCATGTTTAAAAAATGGAAAAGGCCCGCCGTAAAGACGCCCATTCCCGATAAGAACAAACGACCCTTCCTCAACGGAAGCATTCTCCGATTCAATGAAAAGCTTCGGCGGCTGCCGCGCCGCAATCTGTGCCGCGGAAATGAGATAGCTAAGCGGACCGAAACTGCGTTTAAAAGCGAGGCTGGTTTCCTTAACGACTTGTGCGTCGAGCCCCACGCCGGCGAGTTGGATGAAATATTTTCCATTTGCGCTCGGAAGATCGGCAACACGCACATTCTCGCCCTGAATCACGTCCCAGCAAAGTTCGAGATTGTGCTGCGGCAGGCCAAGCTCCATTGCGAAGACGTTCACTGTGCCGATCGGAAGCAGTCCCAAGACAATTTTGCTTCCAGCGAGGCCGTTGACTACTTCGTTGACTGTTCCATCACCGCCAGCCGCAACGATTTTTTCAAATCCCTCCTCGACAGCCTGCCGAGCCAACAGCTCTGCTCCGCCGGAGCTCGACGTGGTGCGTATGGGGCAGCCACGGGCGATCGATTCGACACGTTCCCGCCAATAATTCGCCTGCTCGTTACGTGCAGCTGGGTTGAGAATGACGACTGTGTTATTCACACGACAAGTGAGAGAGGGCTTTGATCTTTTCTTCAAACTCGGTCTGCGTAACGTCTTCGCGTGAGAAAACTGCGCTGGATTGCATTGATTGCTTTAGGGGGCGTGATTTCGCTCGGCGCGGTTGCTTTGATCGGCGTGAACCTGTATGTGCAATCGCAAGGCGCACAAGCGAAGATTCAGCAGGAATTGAGTCGACGGCTCGGCACCGCGCTGGAGATTCGCCGTATGAGCGTGACGCCTTGGGGCGGACTGGAACTGAGCGGCATTACGATTGCGCAGACTTCGGCAGCGAGCGCGAGTCATTTCCTTGAAGCAAGAACATTTCGTCTGCGTGTTCGTTTCCTCTCGCTCTTTTCACGACGCCTCGTGATCAAAGAAGTCTCACTCATCAGTCCAAAAGTAGTCTGGCTGCAGGACGCTCAGGGAAAATGGAAATTGCCCAGTTCACGAGAAGAGCACGCGCCGATTGTTTCGCGGACTCAGGCTCCAAATATCTCCGAGTTGCCAGCGGCAAGCGAATCCTCCTCGCCGAGTACCTCTCCTGTCATCCCTTCCACGCCAGCTTATCTTCCTTCCCCACCTGGAGCGACGGTAGAGCAATTCCCGAAACGGCAACCGAGGTTAGCGGTGGCTCCGGAGGTTCAACGTGTCAATATTAAGAGCGGCGATTTCAGTTTTCTCGATCGTGCGGGAGCGATGCTTGCGAGTTTTACTGGCGTAGATTTTCGCACCAGCATACGCAGCGCTGAGGCCCTTCGGGGCGATGCCAAGATCGCAAGAATTTCGTTGCGAAACCGTTTTTTCCTGGAGCAACTGCAATCTCCGCTCCGCTACGAACCGGACGTGCTGGAGCTTTCGAGGGTGTCTGCACGCGCAGGAAGCGGCGAGATCAACGGTTATTTTGCCATGCAACCGGAAGCTGAGGACTCTCCTTTTACTACGAGCGTGACGTTTCGCAACGTGTTGGCCGATCAGATTGTCGCAGAGGCGGGCGGCCCGAAAGGAACGGTCCAGGGCAAATTGGAGGGAAATTTCGAAGCTTCTGGAAAAACCGCCGATCCGGATGCGTTAATTGGGAAAGGCGCGATTTTCCTGCGTGATGGGCGGGTACAGCAATATAGCCTTCTTGTGTTGCTCGGGCAGATTCTCCAGATCGAAGAGCTAAGAGAGCTTCATCTCGAGCAGGCCGAAGCAAAATACCATCTCAGCCCCGGACTGGTTACGATCGACGAACTGATATTGCGCTCGCCAAATATTCGCCTATCGGCATCTGGTACGGTAGCCTTTGACGGCAAACTAAACCTCGACTCTCAACTCGCGATCAACGAAAGACTTCGCGGCCAGCTTTTCAAAGCCATTCGGCAGAATTTTAAACCAATCGATGAGCCGGGTTATTTCGCTCTCGATTTTCAGGTGGGCGGCAGCATCGACCGACCAAGCACAAATTTAATGGATCGGCTGGTAGGCCGCGATCTCAGCAATATGATCAATAGCTTGTTTGGCGCTGGAAAAACGGAACGACAAAAGAAGAAACAGAAACATGCCGAATCGCTGACCCCCATTCCCTCTCCTTCTGCCGCCTCGGAAGAGGCGCCGCCGCAGCCTGCGGCAACGCCTGTCTCGTCGCCATGAGAGTAATCGCCGGCAGCGCCGGCGGCGTCCGCCTGGCCGTTCCGAAGCACGGTGTTCGACCGACGATGGATCGCGTCAAAGCTGCGATCTTTTCCAGTTTGGGCGATGCAATCATCGGCGCGCGCGTTCTCGATCTTTTCGCCGGGAGCGGCGCGCTGGGAATTGAAGCGCTCAGCCGAGGCGCGTCTTCTGTTCTCTTTGTGGAAGAAGATCGGCAATCAACGGAAGTCATCGAGAAAAATCTCGCCAAAACAAAATTAGAGGCGCGCGTCCGACACCAGGACGTTTTCGATTTCCTCGGGATCTCGTCGGGCATCGCAAAATTCCAGATCATCTTTGCGGATCCGCCGTATGAAAAAACAAAATCTGGCGAGCGTTTCACAGAAAAACTTCTCGCAAACGAAACGTTGCCGCGATTATTGAATCGGGACGGAATCTTCGTTTTGGAAAAGCGGCCGGGCGAAGCTCTTCCTGAAACGAAGGTCTGGCGTGTGGTCCGTCAGAGAACATACGGCACCACGGAAGTCCTCTTTCTATCCGCAATCAACGCCAGTCCGACTCCGACCAATCCGCAATCCACAATTCATCAGTGATTCGATTCGTTTACAATTTGTTTTGGCCTATCGGGCTTCTGTTCTTCCTGCCCGGCTATTTGATGAAAATGGTTCGTCGCGGCGGTTACCGCGAAAAATTCGGCCAGCGCCTGGGAATATACGATCGCGAACTGCACGCGCGGCTGTCCCGCTGTCGCGGGAAAAGATCGACGTGGCTGCATGCGGTCAGCGTGGGCGAAGTCAGGATCGCCTTCAAGCTAGCCCAAGCTCTACGAAAGCTCGAACCTGATCTGCATTGTGTGTTAACCACGACCACCACAACGGGATTTGCCTTGGCGAACAAAAATGCTCCGCCTTGGATCGAAGTCATGTACACGCCGCTCGATTTCTGGCCAGTCATGCGACGCGCATTTTCAGTCATTCGTCCGGCCAGGATTGTTCTCGTTGAAGCTGAGATTTGGCCGAATCTCGCCGCCGAAGCGCATGCGCGCCGCATTCCGCTTGCCCTGGTCAATGCACGGTTATCGCCACGATCCGAGCGAAGATTTCGCCGGTTTCGATTTTTCGTCGCACCAACATTCCGGCTTCTGGATTTGGTTTGCGTGCAGGAACTGGAAGATGTCGATCGATGGCACCGACTCGGTGTCGAGCACAGCCGGATCCGGCACACTGGCAGCATCAAATACGATCCCGCTGGTATTGATCATAGTGCGGAGCCTCAAGGAACCGGCGATTTGCCGCCCTTGAGGCGGGTGAATCCCGAGCGGCCAGTGCTCTTTGGTGGCAGCACTCATCGCGGTGAAGAGGAAATTCTCGCCAAAGTTTTTCTGAAGTTGCGTCAGAAATTTCCGTCGCTCTGGCTGTTTATCGCGCCACGCCACGTGGAACGCCTGCGGGAAATCCGAGCGCAACTTGATGCTTTACCACTTCACGTGCGCTTGGCGAGCGAAGCAGTGGGTCATGGGCAAGGGAATCCGGAATGCCTGCTTCTCGATAGAACTGGCGAGCTTCAACGCTGGTACGGGATCGCTACTGTGGTGTTTATTGGGAAAAGCCTCAACGCGCACGGCGGACAAAATCCGGTGGAGCCGATCATCGTCGGCAAACCGGTCATATTTGGTCCGCACATGGAAAACTTTGCGACACTCGCCAAGACGCTCGTGTCGAAAAATGGCGCAATCCAGATCGACGACATCGACTCACTTGAACGAGCGGTGGATAAACTCCTGTGCGACAGCGAAGCCCGCGAGCGGCTCGTTCAAAACGCGCGTGAAGTGCTAAACCAGCACCGTGGGGCGACCGCGCGTACTGCAGCGTTCATCGCCGATCTTCGTTCGGAGCAAGAGTAACTACTATAGCTGCACCCATTTGGGGCGCGCTTGTGACGGCTCACAACGCCATGGCCAGAATGCCTGGCATTTGTAGCATGCCTTCTAGGAGAAAGAGCCCGGCAATTTGCCTTGCGTGGAAGAATAGCAATTCGATATTGCCCGCGCTTTTACGACCCTATCGTCTAGAGGCCCAGGACACCGCCCTTTCACGGCGGTAACACGGGTTCGAATCCCGTTAGGGTCGCTCCCGCTAATTCTACCTATGAACACGCGACTTCGCGTTGGTCGCTGTCGCCATTTCGCATAACATATCCGCATAACAAATGCGTCCGTGTTTACCTGTGTCATTCGATCAAGGCTTGCACTGGATCGCTTCAAAAAGGACGGCCTGTGTCCGCGCCCTGTCAGGTGGCTGCTTTCCGCCAATCCGGCGCAAGCCTCGTGCGTCCGACCTGACGACGTGAGGTTAATGAGCAACCCCATTTGATATGAGCGCCGCGATTATCGAAATCAAACCGCGCACCGTAACGGCTGGAAAGTTTTTGAAGCGCCCGGCGTCGAGCCTGTCTTTTTGCAGAAGGATCAGGCAATCAACAACGCGCACGACCGCGCGTGTGGTTTCGCTCCGGCGAGATTCGCATTCCGGAGCCGACCGGCAATGTCGAGCGCGTGATCCCGTTCAACGACACGAATCGAAAACTTTAAGCCCGGCTCAAATTGGAGCTACTACCAAAACTCAAAATGCTAGGGATCGGGACCGACTGGCTCCGCTGGTGATGGCCGAGCCGGACCACCTGATCAAAGATTAACCATGATGTTGTTTGCGGTGAGATGCGCGCGTGAGATGCTGCGGATGAGAGAGGGCTAGAATGTGTGGCATTGCCGGGATTTATAGAAGGCGAAATCTAGACGATTCAGACCCCTTGAGGTTGCAAGCGATGACGGACGCAATTGTTCATCGTGGCCCCGACGACTTTGGGTATCTCTTGCTTGACAGTCATAACGGAAAGTTCCAGACCGGGCAAACCGGTTTCCAATGGCAACCGTGCGATGTCTTTTTAGGCAACCGGCGGCTGTCAATCATCGATCTCTCGCCGAATGGCCGTCAGCCCATTCGCAATGAGGCAAGCGATACCTTCGCCATATTCAACGGCGAGATTTTCAATTATCTAGAGCTGCGCAATCTGCTGAGGCTAAAGGACATATCTTCCGTTCACAAACCGACTCCGAAGTCATTATCCATGCTTATGAGCAGTGGGGAACCGACTGCGTGAAGCGGTTCAATGGCATGTGGGCGTTAGCGATCTGGGATCAGCGCAAACGGGAGTTGTTCTGCTCGCGCGACCGGTTCGGAATCAAACCGTTCTACTACTATCTCGATGCCAGTGCCTTTCTCTTCGCCTCCGAGATCAAGGGCATCTTGCCTGCACTGGACGCACGTCCGAGTGTAGATTATGGCGTTCTGAGCGATTATCTTCTGCATCAATCGCTGTGCCAAACAAGGGACACTTTTTTCGAAGGGATAAAAAGACTGGAACCGGCACACAATCTTGTCGTTTCCGCAAGCGATGTTCGAGTCAGCCGTTACTGGAATTATCGAGACCGGAGCCAGCTCTACGACGAACATCGGCCGGTTGAGACATTCCGCGATTTACTAAATGATGCGGTGCGACTGCGGCTGCGGAGCGATGTTCCAGTGGGGGTAGCACTCAGCGGCGGTGTGGACTCCACTTCCATTCTTGCTTGTGCCGCACGGCTAACCGGTCCAGAGAAGTTAAAGGCCTTCACGGCTATGTTTCCAGGTGAACGTTTTGACGAGCACAAATACGCTCGCCTCGCTTCACAAGAGGTCGGCGCACCTCTCTTTTGTATTGAGTATTACCCAGGCCATTTCATTGAAGATCTGAGGAAGATCACGTGGAGCTTGGATTATCCGGCGCTGGAAGGTCAGATCTTGCCGCGGTGGCACCTGATGCGGCTGGCGAGCCGTCATGTAAAAGTCATCCTCGAAGGACAGGGGGCCGACGAACTGCTGGCGGGATATACGTGGAAATATTTCGCGCCGTACCTAATTGATGAAGTAGGTCGACTGAGATCCGGCTGCAACCTGTTAACTCTAAGAAAGCTCTTTGTGGCCTGCTGGGAGGAGTATCGGCGAAACGGCGGGCGCGTGTACAAGGCGCTCTTGCGGCAATTACTGCGAAAATGTCTGCGCCTCCGTATGCGCCAAGCGCCGCCGGCGGATGGCGGAGTATATACGCGCGAATTTACAGAAATAAGCGCAAGCCGAAAACAGCGGGTGCACGTCCGGGAGTTCGATGAGCGACTGACTAACTTGCTACACTACGACCACATGACGGGAATTCTGCCTATGCTTTTGAAGTTCGGCGACGCCCTGAGTATGGCTTCTTCAATTGAGTCCCGTCTTCCATTTTTAGATCATCGGCTGGTTGAATTCGTTTTCCAACTGCCAACCCATCATAAGTTTGATGGGTCGGTTTCCAAGGGCATCCTAAGAGAGGCCATGGCGGGTGCCATGCCTGAACAGATCCGATCCAGAAAGGACAAGGTTGGATTTGAGACCCCAATGTCTAGGTGGATCAGCCAGTGCTTGGACTCCGGCATACGTCCAATCTTGCTGTCCGACCGATGCAAAGACCGGGAGATCTTTGATATGAAGAAAATTGAAAGTCTCCTGTCTCAGCAGGCCCGCGGACTAGCCCGACTAGAACATTCCATCTTCCGCTGGTTATCAGTGGAACTTTGGTTTCGCCTCTTCATCGACGGGGAGGGAATAACCGGCGTACCCGTTTCTACCTTGGAAGCACCGAATCCCTCAACTAGATAACCCGGTCGCGCTTCAGAATCGCGCGAGCTTAGGCTCAGGATAAATTCGGATTCTGGGTTCGAACGGCGATGTCGAGAGCACGATTCCGTTCAGCGAGGCGGATCGAAAGCAACAGGAAGTTCCTCGTCAAGCAGAACTGGAAGCCGAATGCAATAGTCTCTTAGCTGCCTTTCCGCAAACGATGCGATCAAAAGGTCACAAACAAATGCGTGTGCTTGATTTCCCCGCCGCATTATGAATGATGGAGTCACGTCGCTGACTTGTTTACCAACCGATGGGCCGAAGGCCTCGGACGCCGGAATGGACGCTCCGACGATCAACCACTTGTGATGACAAATTTCCGTCCATCTGACTGGCAGGCCCTTCCAGCGATGCTGGAACAGAATGCCTCGCACTTCGGGGGGCGCGCGGCGCTGCTCAGTGATGGGGATGAGCCGCTCTCGCACCAGCAGTTGCGGAATCAAGTAGCGGTGACGGTGACGGCGCTCAATCACCTGGGAGTGGGGCGCGGTGGCCGCGTGGCAATTGTGTTGCCGCAGGGACCGGACCTAGCCGTGACCTTTCTCGCGGTTGCGGCGGGCGCAACGGCAGCGCCGCTCAATCCGGCTTATGTCGAAAAAGAGTTTCTGTTTTACCTGGAGGATTTGCAGGCGGGCGCGCTGATTCTTCCGCAGGGCAGTGACTCGTCGGCGCGGGCGGCGGCGGATTCGCTTGGGGTGCCGGTGATCG
>WNGJ01007915.1_pt1 | contig 13902 bp, 14 predicted proteins | sample 5400611 | NCBI WGS metagenome assembly WNGJ01 (sample SAMN13153375, study PRJNA577476) | soil metagenome | isolation source: 40 cm soil or saprolite under Garry oak tree replicate 1 | place: USA:California | collected 2016-06-15 | reverse complement strand
TCCGCGCTCCTCGATGCGTTTCAGGGTTTGCCCAATGCCGCCGAACCAGTGCCTGGCTGGGTGACAGGTGGTCAACCCACTGAACAACAGCTCAAGGCTTTCAAGGCGGCGGGGGGTGAGGTGGTGCTCGACAATCGCGACCCGATGGAGCCGCGCCCTTTCGATGAGCCCACCGCCGTGCGCGCCGCAGGACTGGAGTACATCAGTCTTCCCATCATCCACGGGGCTGTCACGACCGATACGATGAAGCAGATGTACACGGCTGTGAAAAAGCTGGAAGGACGCAAGGCGCTGCTCCACTGCTCGTCAGGAAATCGGACTTCGGCAGGTCTGATTCCCTATCTGATGATCGATAAGAAGATGGAGCAGGACGATGCGGTGGATATCGCGATGCGTGGCGGGTTACGAAGCGCCGAGCTGATGGAGTTAGCGCTGGAGTACGTGAAAGAGAGAGTTTCCTAAGACCTCAAGCCTCAAAGCCCCTCAGCCGCTCGGCCTCTCGGCGTCTGCCTCGACGTCTCACGCCTTAGGTTCCTCCTTCCCTCCTGCATAACGGTGCCAGTACATCCTCATCTCACTGATCTTGCCGTCCCTAGTCTCACAAAAGATTGCCCCCCGTGCATCGACCGGTTCCCCGGTTCGCCGCCGCCGGAACGTGCACCGGAACTCGGTCGCAAACCACGGTCCCGCCACGTAGATCTCCCCTGACTCGAAGTTCGTTTCGGCTTGATACAGGGGAATGTCCTTCCAGTAGGCCCGGATCGCCGCCACACCGCGGTCGGGAGCACTGAAGGGCGTCTCGAGAAAGACGGCGTCCTCCGAAAAGACGGCGCAGATGGCGTCGACGTCGCCACGCTCCCAGCCCTTGCCGAATGCATCAATCAGCGCTCTATAATCGCCATTCATGCGCGCAAATATACTCCTCGTCGCGCTTCTGAGTCTCAGCTGCCGGCCCGCGGCGGATGAGGGATTTACGCTGCTGTTTCTGGGCCGCTCGCCCGCGGCCCGGGTCGGCCGCTATTCTTGGGCGCCCGACGCGCCACACAGCCGGCTGATCGCGTTCGACGGAGACCTTCACGTCGTCCGCACCGTCACCGATCCGCGGATTTCCAGTCCCGTCGCCGTCGCGCCATATCCTGACGGCCGGCTCCTCATCACCGAGCGGACCGGTGAGGGCGTCGTGTTCGACACGGCGGGGAAGCCGGTGCGCGAGTGGGAAAGCCCCTTTCCCGCCTCGCTCTACGCGACGGAGGGGACACGGATTCTCGCCTCCCGCTCTCCGTACTTCGTCCAGTTCATCGCCGAAGACGGCAGCGTGCCACTCCTCTGGCTGCTCGACACTCTCGGGCACCGCCGTCAGGGCCTCGGCATCGCGCACGTACCCGACATTCGCTATCTCGCCCAGCTCGAGAACGCGGGTCCCACGGTGCTGTCGCACGACGTCGTGTACTTCGCCCCCCTCGTGCACGACGAGATTCTCCGCCTCGACGGAACGGGCTCGCCCGTCTGGCGCAGCTCGCGCGCCCTGATTCCGCAAGAGCGCGATCCCGAGTTCGTACCGGGGCACGAGCGCCGGGTCGCGTATGCCATGGTCAACATCGCGATGACGACGGGGCCCGACGGCCGGCTCTACGTGCTCGGCGGTGAGGATTCAGCGGCGACCCGATTGCGGCTCGACGTGGTCAACCGCGAGACGGGCCAGATCGTCGCAGCCCGAGTCCTTGGCACTCCGGCGACAGCGATCGCCGTGAACCGTCACGGCCGGATTCGCGTGCTCGATCCCGCTGCCCTGATCGCGCAGACGCCTACGCAGGGGCGCGATCCGTTCGCACCGTCGTTCGCCTTGCCCGACCTCACGGGCAAACCGGCTCGCCTCGCGGACTACCGCGGCAAAGTCACGCTCGTGAATTTCTGGGCGTCCTGGTGCGCGCCCTGCCGGGAGGAATTCCCGCACATGGCGGAGCTGTACAGCGAGTTCAAGCGGGCCGACTTCGACATCGCCGCGATCTCGGACGACGTCAGCGGCAGCAAGATGCGCGCGTTCGTGCGTGAATTTCGCCCGCCATTCCCCATTCTCGTTGGCGGCGGGCGCATGAAGGCGGCATATCATTACCGCGGGCTGCCGTACTCCGTGCTGCTGGACCGGCACGGCCGCGTCATCGAACGCTTCTTTGGATTCGGCGCCGAGAACGAATTTCGCCACCTGCGCGACCTCATCGCGAGGGAAATCGATGCTGATTCTGCTGCTGCTCGCTAGCCTGCAGGCTTCCGCCGGCGACTGGCCGGTGTATGGCCACGACGCGGGGGGCGCGCGGTTCTCGCCGCTCACGCGCATCACGCGCGGCAACGTCGCCCGGCTGCAGGTCGCCTGGACGTATCACGCCGGTATCCCCGACATGTCGAGCATGTCGCACCGGCCACCCTCGTTCGAGGTCACGCCGATCGTGGTGGACGGTACGATGTATGTCATCACCCCCACGGGCATCGTGGCGGCGCTCGATCCGGCGACCGGAATGGAGCGCTGGCGCTACGACGCGGGCGTGAATCCTCACCGCGGCTACGGCGACTTCGCGAGCCGCGGCGTGAGCTTCTGGCGCGACAGCCGCGCCGCGCCGGGGACTCCGTGCGCCCGACGCATCATTGCGGCGACGATCGATGCGAGATTGATCGCGCTCGATGCCGCATCGGGAAAGCCCTGCACGAGCTTCGGCGCGGGCGGCAGCGTCGATTTGCGAACGGGACTCCGGGCACCGCCAGACGAGTATGCGTTCTACGAGGTGACATCGCCCCCCGCGATCGTGGGCGATCTCGTCATCACGGGCTCGGCGGTGGCCGATAATACCAACCTGGCGCCGGCGAGCGGCGAAGTGCGCGCATTCGATGCGCGCACCGGGGTGCTCAAGTGGACGTTCGATCCCGTCCCCCAGGACTCCGCCGATCCCGCGTTCAAGACGTGGCACAACGGCGTCGCACCGCTCGTCGGTGCTGCCAACGTCTGGTCCGTGATTGTGGCCGATCCCGCGCGCGATCTCGTGTTCCTGCCGACATCGAGTCCAGCACCGGATTATTTCGGCGGGATGCGCCTCGGTGAAGACCGCTACGCCAGCTCGATCGTGGCCCTGCGGGCGTCGACGGGAAAGCTGGTATGGCACTTCCAGACCGTGCATCACGACCTCTGGGACTTCGACAACGCGGCGCCACCGGCACTCGTCACGGTGACACGCAACGGCGCCGGCATCCCGGCGGTAATCCAGACGGGCAAATCGGGAATGCTGTACGTGCTCGATCGAACCACGGGAACGCCGGTGTTCCCCGTGGAGGAGCGGCCCGTGCCGCCAAGCAGCGTACCGGGCGAGATCGCATCTCCGACGCAGCCGTTCACGACCGTCACGCCGCCGCTCGTGCCGCTGCAGTATTCCGCGCAGGACGCCTGGGGGCCCACGCCCGAGGCCAAAGCCGCCTGCCGCGACATCCTGGCGGCGCTGCGCAATGACGGGCCGTTCACGCCGCCGAGCATGGAGGGAACGATCTCACAGCCCGGCAACATTGGCGGCGCCCACTGGGGCGGCGTGGCTATCGACGAACGGCACGGTCTCGCGGTTGTACCCGTCAATCGCGTCCCCGCGATGGTGCAGCTCTTCGTGGCACACAGCTTCAACTTCGACAGCTCCAAAACCGTCGATGCAGCACGCGGCATGACGGACTTCGAGTACACCAACATGCGCGGCACGCCCTACCTCATGCGCCGGCGCATCATCCTGGGTCCCACTGGGCTCCCCTGCACACCGCCACCCTTCGGCGCACTCGTCGCGGTGAACCTCAGGACGGGCGCCATCGCGTGGAACGTGCCTCTGGGCACGATGGGTGGCTTCCCCGGGTCTCCAAATCTTGGCGGTCCGATCGTGACGGCCGGTGGAATCGTTTTCATCGGCGCGACGCTCGAGCACGCGATCCGCGCCTTCGACGTCGAAACGGGGCGCGAGCTGTGGAAGGCGGATCTGCCCGCGGGTGCGCGCGCCACGCCGATGACCTATGAGGCGGGTGGGCGACAGTTCGTCGTGATCGCGGCGGGCGGTGGCGGTCCGTTCGGCGCCGGCGACGCGATCATCGCGTTTGCACTTCCGAAGTGAGCACCCTAACCTAGAGCGTGCCTGAGGAGACCGGTCCCCCGTCCCCCGTCCCCATTCCCGTCATTATCGATACCGATCCCGGGATCGATGATTGCCTGGCGTTGCTCCTGGCGCTCAACTCCCCCGAGCTCGACGTCCGCGGCATTTCGGTGTCGTATGGGAACACCAAGATCGAGAACGCTTTCCGCAACGCGGTGGAAATTCTCCGCAAGGTGAAACGTCCCCCCCCGGTGCGCGTGCCCCTCGGCATCGGCGCGCGCCGGCCTCTCAAACGGCAGCTCCAGGTTGCGGACGACACGCACGGTCCCTCGGGGCTCGGCTATGCGGAGCTGCCGCCGGCCGGTGTGATCCTGGATTACGTCCGCCCGCTCGAGCGCATGCTGCAGGCGCAACCCCAGCCGGTCACGCTCGTCACGCTCGGCCCCGTGACCAGCCTGGCCCTCGTGCTCCGCGCCAACCCGGCCCTCGTTCGCGAGAAAGTCAGCCGCCATGTCGCCATGATCGGCACGATCGAAGCCACGGGGACGCAGACGCGCTATTCCGAATTCAACGCATGGTGTGATCCCGAAGCCCTGGCGACCGTGCTCGCCGCCGAGATCCCGACCGAGATGATCGGGCTGGACGTCACGCGCAAGATCGTCATCAAGGGGAATGAAGTCGAACGCCTCGCCCAGAGCTCGGCCTGGTTGTATGACGCGCTGCGCTTCTACGTCGAATTCCATCGCAAGCAGGAAGGATTGGACGGCGCGGTGATCAACGATGTCCTCGCGATTGCGTACCTGCTGCAACCCGACATCCTGACCTTCAGCGATTTGCGGCTGAGCGTCAACCTCGAAGACGGACAGAGCCGCGGCAGAACCAAGCTCGACACCAAGGGATCATTCACACGCGTGGCGATGGAGGTGCAGGCGCCACCGGTGCGGCGCCTACTGTTCGAGCGCGTGCTGCCCACTGGCGCGATTGCCGAGGAGGCCATGGCGTGACGATTCCACGGAAGGTGGCCGTGATCGGCGGCGGGGACATCGGCGTCGGCTGGGCGGCCCTGTGCGCGTCGGCCGGGTGGCCGGTGGCCATCTTCGACCTGAATCCGGCAACCATGGAACGCGCGTCGATCGAAGTCGAGCGGCGCACGCGTGCGCTGGTGGCCCTCGATCGCGCGCCCCAAGCAATCGTCGAGCGAGGCCTCACGGAGCTGGTTCGGACAGAGTTTCTCTCCGAAGCAATTCAGGATGCCGACTGGATCATCGAGGCGATTCACGAGGACGTCCTGGCGAAGCAAAAGCTCCTCGCCGCCATTGAACCGCTAGCGGGTGACGACGCACTGATCAGCTCCTCATCGAGCGGCCTCCCCCCGACGGAGATCTTCGGCAGGATGCGGCGGCTCGATCGCTGTCTCGTCACCCACCCGCTGAATCCGCCGGAGCTGATTCCTCTCGTCGAGGTCGTGCCGGAGGATCGTACATCAGCCGCCAGCATGAATCGCGCGGTGGAGTACCTGCGCTCTCTTGGCCGCTTTCCCATCGTCCTCAAGAAGGCGATACCCGGTTATGTCGTTGGCCGCATCGCGGCTGCGGTGTGGCGCGAATGCATCGACCTCGTCTTGCGTGGCGTAATCAGTGTGGACGAGCTCGACCGCGCCGTGTCGCTGGGTCCGGCGATCGGCTGGGCCGCGGCAGGACCGCATCTGACCTACCACCTGGCGGCCGGGGAGGGCGGCATCCGCAGCTTCACGCAGCACCTGCTGGCGAGCTTCGAGAGCTGGTGGCAACAGCTCGCCCACTGGGCGCAGCTCGATCCCGAGCAGCAGCGGGCGCTCACGCAGTCGATCGAGAGGGCCTACAAGGGGAAGGTCGAGTTCCTGCGAGAGGCGCGAGACCGCCGTCTCAGCGCCATTCTCAGGGCTCTGGAGCAGGCGCGCGCACCATCAGAATCGGAATCCGGCTGACGTGTCGCAATGCTGTCGCGGTGGTGCCATGAACCACATCGCTCAGCAAGGAGTGCCCATGCGTCGCCATTGCGATGAGATCGACCTTCTCCCGCTCCGCCGTCGCGGCGATTTCCGTCGCCGGATCCCCGGCCCCCAGCACCGCATCCACGTCGATCCCTGCCTGCCGCAGCTCCTGGGACATCCGCTCCAGATAGGCCCGGTCCTCTTTCATCTCCTGCGACTCGCGCAGGTTAAGCTGCTCCATATTGCGCGCCGCCCACCCATCGGCGACATGCAGCAGTAGGACCTGGGCACCGAGGAGCTTCGCGAGACCGCCGACGTGCGTGAGTATGGCGGCGTCGGCCGGGCCATTTTCGAGCGGCACCAGGATGCGCTTGTACATCAGCTGACCCAGCCGCCGAAGACCCGTACCAGCAGATAGGCGTTCAAGGCGGCGATGAAGACCGCCACGACGTACGCGAGGATCTTCAGCCACCGGGGATTCACGAACTCGCCCATCTTCAGACGGTCCGAGGTGAACATCACCAGCGGAAAGACGGCGAACGAGAGCTGCAGGCTGAGAATCACTTGGCTGAGGATCAGGAGTTGGGCAGTGCCGTGCTCACCGAAGAAGATAGCCGTCAGCGCCGCGGGCACAATCGCGATCAGCCGTGTGATCAGTCGCCGCAGCCACGGTCGGATCCGGATGTTCAGGAACCCTTCCATCACGATCTGTCCCGCGAGTGTCCCCGTCAGCGTCGAGTTCTGCCCGGACGCGAGCAGCGCGAACGCGAACACGGCGCTGGCGCCCGTCACACCGAGCAACGGCGTTAGCAGCCGGTACGCATCCTGGATCTCGGCCACTCCCGTCTGACCGGCGCGGTGGAACGTGGCGGCCGCGACGATCAGGATCGCCGCGTTGATGAAGAGCGCGAACGAGAGCGCGACCGTCGAATCGATGAACGCGAACTTCACCGCCTCCCGCCTGCCCGCCGGCGTCTCATCGTAGCTCCGCGTCTGCACGACCGAGGAGTGGAGATACAAGTTGTGCGGCATCACGGTCGCGCCGAGGATGCCGATCGCGATGTACAGTTTGTCGGGATCCTGGAGAATCGTCGCGCTCGGCAGAAACCCCGTCAGCACAGCGCCCGCGTCCGGCTTGGAAATCAGAATCTCGAACAGGAAGCAACCCGCGATCGTCGCGATGAGCGCAACCACCAGTGCTTCGAGCAAGCGAAATCCCTTGTGTTGCATGTACAGAACGATCAGCACGTCGAAGGCGGTAATGACGATGCCCCATGGCAGCGGAATGCCGAACAGCAGGTTCAACGCGATCGCCGAGCCGATGACTTCGGCGAGGTCGCAGGCGGCGATCGCGATTTCGCAGATCACCCACAGAAAGAACGACACCGGCTTGGAGTAGTGATCGCGGCACGCCTGCGCGAGATCGCGGCCGGTTACGATGCCAAGCTTCGCGGACAGGCCCTGCAGCAAAATCGCCATCAGATTGGACAACAGGATGACGGTCAGCAGCGTGTAGCCGAAGCGCGCGCCGCCGGCAAGGTCGGTCGCCCAATTGCCGGGATCCATATATCCGACGGCGACGAGGTAGCCCGGCCCCGCGAACGCGAGTGCTTTCTTCCACCACGCGCCGGGTTTGACCGGCACGGTGCGGTACACTTCGGCGAGACTCGGGGTGAGCCGCGGGTGACGCCAACCGGCGTCAATCAGGCTATTCGCCATCGGTCGGCCTGCAGAACAGCAAGAGCGCGAGCTCCTGGCCGACGACACGCGTCGTGCCGTCGCCCAGCCTCACGATCGTAGGGCCGTTGAACGGCTGCCGCTCGATCACCGTGAGGCGCACGCCCGGTGTCAGCCCCTGTTCGGCGAGATAATGCAGGCGCGCGGGATGCTCGTCGCCGACTTCCTGCAGCACCACCCTGCCGCCGACCTCGGTCTTGGCGAGCGGGACCAGCTCCGCTTCTTCGATCTCTCCGGCGGCCGTCGGAATCGGCGCACCGTGGGGGTCGTAGCGCGGCTCACCCAGGGCGTCCGCCATCCGCTCGATCAACTTCTCGGAGACGGCATGCTCGAGGCGCTCCGCTTCGACATGGACGTCGCCCCAGTCGTACCCGAGCCTGCTGGTGAGATACGATTCGAGGATGCGGTGGCGACGAATCATCTGAAGTGCCGCGCGACGACCCTGCGGGGTGAGCTGGACGCCGCGATACGGCACGTGCTCGATCAGTCCCGTTTCGGACAGGCGTTTCATCATGCCACTGACCGACGGCGGAGCGACAGCGAGCATTTCGGCGATATCGCTGGTTGTGGCGAACCCGCCCTGACTCGTCAGGTGGAAAACGGACTTGAGATAGTCTTCTACGGACCGCGTGAGTGCAGGCGGGGGCTGCGGCGAACGGATCGCGCTCAAGGAGCTCTCCAGGTCAATGCACTGTCAACCAGACAGTGCATTAGCCTAGACTAATTCTCAAATATTGTCAAGCGAAGATGTGGATTTTGTAGGCCTAAGAAACCATGCTAATTAACGGTGTCAGAATGCGCTCGCTCATCCCCCAAATAGTGTGATTCCCGAGCGTATATGCGGGAAGTACCCGTCGGGGGATGCCAGGATGATCGATGGTGACCTCTCCGAGCACCCCCGGGGCCTGGAGAGCCAGGAAGGGGACCCAGAAGGCGTCTTGGACCTCTGGGCTGACGACAATAGAGGGCCGCTCGGTCAATGCGAATACAAATGGCCGCACGACAACGGGTGGGAGCACCGGCGTGCGTGGATGCAGGTCATCGAGCACGCCAAGCCGCTCCGCGCCGGTGAGATCGACACCAACTTCCTCCAACGTTTCGCGGATCGCGGTGGCGCGAAGGTCCATGTCGCCAGCCTCGCGGCGCCCGCCGGGGAACGCGATCTGACCCGACCAGGTATCGCCGGCGCGGACCGCGCGGTGGATGAACAACGCTTCCAGGCCTTCGTCGCCTTCGTGCAAGATCACGGCGACCGCTGCGGCGATCATCCCCTTTTCGAACGGAATTTCAACAGGCCGGTAGTCGCGCAGCTTGCTGCGTGCGGCTTGCAGTGAAGTCACCCTTCCCTCGTCCCCCGTCCCCCTTCCCCTTACGCGGAGACCTCCTCGCCGCCATCGACGTTGATCACGTTGCCCGTGATCCAGTCGGCGCCGGGGTGGGACAACGCTACGATCGCGCCCCCGAGGTCGGCGGGCGTCGTGAGCCGGTGGTGCGGATTTCGTTGGGTGGCGATCTCGATCAGCTTCTCATTGCCGGGAATCTTGCGCAGCGCCGGGGTGTCGGTCACGCCACCGCGCAGCGCGTTGACCGAAATGCCGAGGGGCGCGAGCTCGAGTGCGAGCTGCCGAGTGTGAGATTCGAGCGCCGCTTTCGCCGCAGAGACGGCGCCGTACGTGGCGAAGACGCGCGTCGAGCCCGACGACGTCATCGAGAAGATCCGGCCGCCCTTCCCCATCAATCCCTGCTTCACCACGCCTTGCGCCCAGTACACGAGCGAGTGGGCCATGACGTCCAGCGTCATATCGATGTTGGCCTTGTTCAGAACATCGTCCCCGATGTACGGCTTGAGCGTCCCGAACGCCAGGGAGTGCAGCAGCACGGCAATGTTGAGCTTTTGTTTGGCCAGCTCGCCGAGCACTTCGTTGCGCTTCTCCTCGTCGGCGGCGTTGATGTTGAAGTACTGCGTCTTGCGACCGAGGTTCTCGATGTCTTTGCGGATTAGGGCCACGTGCTCGAGGCCCGCCTTCCGGTCGAGGTGGACGCCGACGATGTCATAACCCGCCTGCGCGAGCGCGCGGGCCGCGCCTTCGCCGAAGCCGCTCGACGCTCCGAGGATGAGCGCCCATTTCGAAGCTTTCATCTGCGCGTGTGGGGTTTCGGTCATGGCGGTATAATAGCCGTCATCCAATGAGAAGGCACTTGTGGATGGGGATCGGCCTGATCGCGGGCCTTGCGCTGGGCCTCGCGGCCTCCGGACTGGCAAAACAGGACCACCCGTGGCTCGCCGACAGGGTCTTAGGACTCCGGCCGGTCGGCACGCTTTTCCTCAATCTCCTGACGATGGTCGTGATCCCGCTGATCGCGACCGCGCTGTTCGCCGGCATCGCCAAACTCGGTGACCTGCGCATGGTCGGTCGCCTGGTCGTGCGGACGCTCGCGTTCTTCTGGGCGACGGCGATCCTCGGCATCGCGCTCGGATTTCTGCTCGCGCTCACGCTGCTTCCGCAGACGTCGTTGACCCCCGAGCAACAAGATGCCGTGCGGGCCGCCGCTGGCGCCGACGCCACCGTGATCCAGCGCGCCGCCGAGGGCATCCCTACGGGAGCGCAATTCATTAGCCAGCTGGTACCGGCGAACCCCTTCAAGGCCGCGGCGGACGGCAACCTGCTGCCCATCATCGTGTTCGTGACGATCTTCGGGATCGCCGCCGCTTCGCTGCCGCCCGAGAAGCGGGCGCCACTCACGAGCATCGCCGATGCCGTGACCGACGCCCTGGTTCGGATTGTCCACTGGGTGTTGTTGGTCGCGCCCGTCGGGATCTTCGCGCTGGTCGCGCCGTTCGTGGCGCAGGTCGGGTGGAAGCTGGTGTTCGCGATGCTCGGATTCATCGCGACCGTCATTTTGGGTGTCCTGCTGTTCATCGCGATCATCTACTTGCCGAGCGTTTGGCTGCTCGCCCGCCTCGGACCGTTGCGCTTTCTGCGCGTGGCCTTCCCCTCGATGATGGTGGCGTTCTCGACTACCACGTCAATGGCGGCGCTCCCGGCCATGCTCGATGCCGCAGACCGCAACCTGCAGCTGCCGCGCCCCGTCTCGGGCTTCGTGCTGCCGCTCGGCGTCACCATCAATCGGGGCGGGAGTGCCGTCTTTCAAGCAATTGCGGTCGTGTTCATCGCGCGTCTCTACGGCATGCCATTCGGCGTCGAGCAGGTCTTCGCGGCCGGCATCGCGGTGTTTCTGGCATCGCTCACGGTCGCAGCGGTTCCATCCGGAGGGGTCATCAGCCTGCTCCCCGCCTTCCAGGCCACCGGCTTGCCCGTGGCGGGCCTCACGATTCTCATCGGACTCGACCGCATCTCCGACATGTTTCGCACGATGGCGAATGCCATGGGCCATCTCGTGACCGCCGGATCCGCCTGGCGCGGCCGGCGACTCATCGAATGGCGGGGTCGGAGCTATCGCGGCTAGAAGTACAGCGTCGCGATCAAGGATGCGCTCAACGCCGAGCCCCCGATCGACCAATCGCGGGACCTCGCGCCGCCCGACGACTTGAACAAGGAGTTGCCGTAGGTCAGCGCCGCACCCGCGGCGGCTCCTATGCCGAACTTGGGAGTCAGTAGGTACGTTCCACCCACATCCCCGAATGCTCCAACCATCCACCCGTTCACCTGCGATTGGCCCTGCTGGCGGATGAAAGAAACGCTGTGCCCGAATCCGGCGAGCATCCCGAACGAGTAGTGCGAGACAACCTTGGTCTTGTTCCCGTCGCCGGCGTAACGCCGCCAGCCAAACCGAGCCTGAATGGAGGCATCCGACGCCAAGCCCCCGAATTGATTCGAGCCCGTACTATCTCTCGTCAAGTCCTCGCGGTGCGCGCCAACGATGCGAAGGTCGAGCACCAGCGCGTGAGTGGGTGAGCGAAACTTGATGAACCCCAGCGAGCCGAAGAACGTGCCCGCCTGAAATTGGGCGGCCCACTGGCCCCGGCGAAATGGTGTGGCGTTGGTCTTGGATGAAGAGTCCTGCGCGAACGCTAAAGCGGGAAGGAGTAGCAGCGCGGCGAACGGGATCACACGGGAATCCATGGCACGCTCCGGGGGTGGTCAGGTCGTGTGTTCTACCCCCTCGTCCGAGAGCCGCGCGCCCTAAACGTCATAACCACGTCGCGAAGATCACGTGCTGCGCGAGTACGAAGCCGGCCACAACGCTTCCCGCCGCAGCCCCCAGGTGCAGAATCGTCGCCCATCGGGCGCCCCGGTCGGCGGCCAATCGCACCAGCACCGACAGAGTTAGCGATACGCCGAGCATCCCGATCACCGTGCCGGAGCCAAACGCGGCGAAGTACACCAGCCGCGAGATCGTATCGGGCACGGCGACGACGAGCAGTGCGGCGATCGCGCCGCTCCCCGCCAGCCCGTGCGCGATACCGAAGCCCAGTGAACGGCGGGCGTCGCCGGCTACATGCGCATGACTGTGGCTCGAATCACTCGTATGGCTGTGCAGGTGCAGATGGGCTTGCGCCGCGGCGTGCGTGTGGACGTGCATGTGCCAGCGGCCCCGGACGTACCGCCAGATCACCGATGTCCCGAGCAACACCAGCAACCCGGCCACGGCTATCTCCGCCACGGGCCAGAGAGCAGGCGGCAGCTGCAGGCCGAGCACGACGATCAGGCCGACAACCACACCGACCGTCACGGTATGGCCGGCGCCCCAAATCAGGCCCAACCGGGCGGCGCTCCAGAGCCGGCCGCCAGGACGACTCGCCAGGGTCGAGACGGCCGCAAGATGATCCGGCTCAAAGGCATGGCGGAATCCCAGCAGACCACCGATGGCCAGAACCGCTACAATTGAAGGCGACATTTGGCCGCAAATCTAACTACAACCTTTTGGCCTGCTTGCATATCCAACACCGTGCATGCCCCGACAGGTGCTCGAGGACACTCTGACTGCTGACTCGATAGCGGCCGACACGGCCCTCGCGGCGAGCGGGGACCCCAGTGCGTTCGAGCGCTTGTACCGCACCCATGTTGCCCGGGTCCACACGTTGGTGCGCCGCATGCTCGACGCCGACGAGGCAGACGATGTCACGCAGGACGTGTTCATTCGCGCGTGGCAGAAGCTGTCGACCTTCCGCGGCGAGTCGGCGTTCGGGACATGGCTGCACCGGTTGGCGGTCAACGTTGTCCTGGCCCGTCGCAAGAGCGTCGGAATCGAGCGGGGTCGATTCATTAATGCGGAAGAGCCGCTCGACGGCGTGACGAGCAAGCCGCTGACGCCGGAGTTGTCGATGGATTTCGAGGAAGCGCTGGCAAGTCTTCCCGAGGGCGCCCGACAAGTGTTCGTGTTGCATGACGTTGAAGGGTATCGTCACGAAGAGATTGCGCGCATGCTCGGCGTCGTGCCGGGCACGTCGAAATCGCAGCTGCATCATGCGCGGATGGCGCTGCGGAGGCACTTGGAACGATGAACGATCTGTGGACCAATCGGCTGTCTGAGTACATCGACGGCGAGCTGGACAACAACGAGCGCGCGGAGCTCGAGACGCACCTCGCAACCTGCGGGCAGTGCTACGCGACGCTCGCGGAGCTGCGGCAGGTGGTCACGCGGGCGAAGGCGCTCTCGGACACGCCACCTGCGGCAGATCTCTGGCCCGACATCAGGGCTCGGCTGACCACGGGCCGGCGGCCCGTGGTAAACGCTCCTGCGCGCCGGTTCAGCTTCTCCATCCCGCAGCTCATCGCCGCGAGCATCGCGCTGGTGCTGCTCTCGGGTGGCGGCGCGTGGATGATGCTGCACTCGGGGAGGCAACCGACCGGAACGACGCTCGAGCCGCCGAGTCCCGCGGTTCCTCCGCGGCAGTACCAGAGCGCCCGCTGGAAGGTGCAGTCGGACATGGCGATCGCGGAGCTGCAGGATGCGCTGTCGGCCAACGAGAGCAAGCTCGACACCGCGACCGTGCGGATCGTGCGCGAGAACCTCGCGATCATCGATCACGCGATTGGGCAGGCGCAGCACGCGCTGCGGCGCGATCCGAACAACGCGTACCTGAACGTACATTTGGCAAACACCATGCGACAGAAGATC
>WNGJ01004999.1_pt1 | contig 13902 bp, 12 predicted proteins | sample 5400611 | NCBI WGS metagenome assembly WNGJ01 (sample SAMN13153375, study PRJNA577476) | soil metagenome | isolation source: 40 cm soil or saprolite under Garry oak tree replicate 1 | place: USA:California | collected 2016-06-15 | reverse complement strand
GGCGGACTATTGTGCTGGCGCGCGGCGACACGATCGGCCGCCCGGTCAACGCCTTGCCGCAAATGGCAAGCTGTTCGGGCCGTAACGATATCAGGCCCCATTGGGACGCACCGTCTGAACGCTGATAGGTGTGCTCACCTCGGCTGTGCAAAACAAAGTCGCTGTCTCGCAAGGCAACCCCGTCGGATATCAGGGATGCTGCCATCCCGACCGGAAACGATACGAATATGTGCTCCGGAGGCAGCGAGATATAGGCGATGCGCCGAAGACTTTCACAACAACCATGGACCTCCAGATGTTGCAATTTCAGCTGTGTCAGCCGCGCCTTGAAGTCTCCGCTGCCCGTTATGGTGAGATTGATACGTATGTCGCCAAATCCGGCTGCGTAACCGTCGGGATCGTTAAACGTAAGTGCTGCGCTTTCTGCCATGTGTCCCGTCCAGCGGACCGGCGGACAGTTCTTGCGACCCATTGAAGCGTCTGGTCTCGCCGCATGAGACAGCATCAGGCAATTGACCGCGTTCGACTATGCGGGTTCGGAAAGAAGTGGGGGCGGCGCTTTGGCAGAATATGCAGTTCCGGCCAGCAGGGAATTGATCTGAACCGATTGCTGAGATCTTGAAAAGAGCGCCCGCAGGCGCTCTTTCAGACCAGGAAGGTCACGCGGCGTCGGCGTCAGGACCGTATGCCGGCCTTGTAGCAGCACTGGCGATAGGCATCCAGCCCAGCAGCGTTCTTGTCGGCGGTCGTGGGGTTAAACCCAATGCTACGAATCTCGACGGCGTGGGGAATGCCCAACGTCGTTTCTGTGCCGGTCCAGGCGCTGGAGGATCTTTCCCAATCCAACTATGATCCGGAGGGGTACGCCGCTGAACTCTTCTCCCGCTAAGCGTTTCCCGGATGCCTCTTAGTCCGGCTGAGACTACGATATCCGGCGTTGCCAAGGCCGCCATGCACTAACGGCAAGGACGGCAGCTGGTCTGGGCCTTAATCTGAGCCCGGTCAAAGTCGGTGTGAAAATTTCCCCTCGCTGTGGGAAATAGCTGAACATCGGCAGATTGATAACTGCCTGTCACGGCAAACGGGTCGGTAAACCTGGCGACTCTATTCAAAGGCATCTCGGAGCGTCAAGCTGCCCGCAAGTTTGCGGATGCGAGTGATGACGGACGATCGAGATGGATTTTCGGCTGCTCCGCGGGGCGCCGCAGCGTACATGATGGTGCCTCTCCGAACAGCGTGCGGTAGGCCACCGAAAAGCGCCCGAGCTCCCAAAAGCCGTGGCCAGTAACAATCTGCGTGACTGTTGCCTTGGATGGATCCGAACGCAGGAGCGCCCGCCGCACAAGGTGCATTCGGCGCAAGGTGAGATAACGGATTGGCCCCATGCCGAGATGCTCTTCGCAGGAGGCGCGAAGTGTTCGCTCCGCGACGCCGATCGCTGCGCAAATTTCGGTGAGATAGAGCGGCCGATCGGGATTTGTCTCCAAGAATTCCTCAAACCGTGCGACGATGATGTCGTGACGACGGCTGCCAGCGGTCGGCTCTACGGCAGTGCCTTCGGCAAGGCACCTCACCATGATATAAATGAGCTCATTCTCCAACGCCCGAAGCACCTGCGGCAACTCCAGAATGTCCGGGGTGTCATGGGCAAGCTGCCCCACGCTTTTGTGCAGCTTTAGTAGTCGGAGCATCCGCGCAGAAGCCGGGCGAATAATTCGTTTGTCCGGCGTTTTCGGCAATGCACGGCCAATTATTTTCTCAGCAGCAGCATCCAGATCACCGATCGGAAGAGACATCGTGCCACAATGAAGGTTAGCATCAGATCGTTGATGTACGACTTCGGACCTGTTCACGATGATGTCGCCGGGCAAAACTTCCAGGCCACAGTGCAGGAATGGTGACGAACTAGGTTCGGTAAGAAAGCCAATCGATCTGCGGCCTGGCTTGATCGCGACAGTATTGACCTGCGGCAGCGATATATGAAATCGCTGCATCCAGAGCTTGTTCATGCCGATTTGTGCAATCTCGGCATGAAATCTTCCTTTCGCCGTGGGAATTAGCTCGAGGTCGGCAAACCGAATAACCGCTTGGCACGCCGACGGATCGGCAAAGCTGAAAACTCTACTCAACGCCACTTCTACTCTCCCCCAAACAGAAAGTATATTTGACCGGACAACTAATGTTATAGCGACGAGCGTCGGAAGGAATTAGCTTCGGATCGCAAACAGCAGAGTAGGCAGTGTGATCGAGGCGACCCGAAATCGCATTTTTAACTTAACTCTACTAACACGTGTGATCAACGTGCCTATTTTTGACGAGATGGCGACAATGCGTCGCAACATTATCTAAACACCTCAACCTTTGGATGCTGGCATTTGTCAACCTTACTGACATTTCCGCCGCTTACTGTTTTTGGAATGGAAATATGATCTTCCAGTCGCGCTTCATGTCGACGACCGTCCATTGGTTGGTAGCCGCTAGATCGAGCGCGACATCGAGGCGGCCGAAATGCGACTGCCGGTCGTAGGCATATTCGCGTTCGGCATCGGTATGATGGATGATCATGCCGAACCTGACAGCGTCGGTTAGCGTCGTCCACTGCAGCATTTCAAGATCGCCGTCGGAATTGCCGAAGGCTGCAATCGGGCGATGGCCGACATACTCATTGATTCCGACCGGCTTGCCGGCTTTGTCGTCAATGAAATTGACCTCGGGCAGCCGAAATATCGTTGGTATGCCGTCGCGCATGACGAATTTGGTCTTGATCGATGATCCGATTACCTGTTCGGGCGGCACACCGTAGATCTTCTCGGTCCACGGCCGCATGAACTCGACGCCGCCACCCGACACGATGAATGTCTTGAAGCCGTTCGCACGCAAGTAGGCGAGCAGTTCGAGCATCGGCTGGTATACGAGGTCGGTGTGCGGGCGCTTGAACTGCGGATCATGCGCAGTCGCAAGCCAGTTGGTCACGATTGACGAAAACTCGCTGGTCGTCATGCCTGCGTGCGTGACCACGATGAGTTCGACGAGGCCGCGCTCCCCGGACTCCAGCAGCGTCTTCATGTCGCCTTCGAGGACGGCCTTGAAGGGCTGCTTGTCCTTCCACTCCAGATGCATCGGGGCCATTGCCTTGACGCGGTCGAGCGCAAAAGCAAGCTGAACATACATCGGCTGCTCAACCCATAGCGTGCCGTCATTGTCGAAGGTGGCAATACGGTCGGGAGGTGCGACGAAATCGGCGCTGCCGGCCGTAGTGACGCGGCCGACGAATTGGATGATGGCCTGTTTTGCGGCCGTGTCGTTCCAGGACGGCAAGGGATCGCTTTGCGCAGAAACGCGGGATGACGAGGCGAAAACGATCGCCAACCCGAAGACTGCGACAGCCAGGAAATGAAAAACCCGGCTCTTCATCAAACCTCCATCAGAACTGCCCTGATCCCGGAAAGGTGGTCAAGGGCTGGTGTCTTAGAGGATACTGGAGCGAGAACCGCGAGCCGCCTATGCAAATTCGGCGCGCTGCCGAAACTGCATAGCGCTTCCGATGCCTTCAGTTAATGAGCGACAGGCTTTATTGTTGCCGCGAGCCCGCGACGGAGCATGCCATGCTCATCATTCTTTGCCTCTATATCGTCGCCCTCTGGGCAATCTTCTCAAAGTTCAAGCTAGTGCGTTGGGGATGGCATCTGGCTCCGTCGCCGTGTTGGTTGGCTTGCTGATCCTCGCGACATTCCTCGCCCTGTTCAACTATCTCACACCATCTGGGAAGTTGACCGTCACGGGACGCCGTGCTGGAGGTGACGCCGAATGTGTCGGATCAGATCACCCCATTCCCGTCAAACCCAACGTGCTGGTCAAAGCCGGCGACGTGCTGTTTCAGATCGATCCTGCACCATTCCCGTACAAGGTATATCTCTAGAGCAAGATCCGGAAAAGTGGGGCCGGTATTCCCTCGCGACAAACGCGGAACGCGTTTGCGCGGAGATCACGCTCAAACAAAAGAGCGAGATGACGATTCGAAGAAAAGTCATCACGCTCTACTGGCTAGGGCCTTTGGCAGCCGCTTCCGCCTGCTCCATCCTTTTCGCCATCTCCGCTTTGACTGCGTCAAGGTTGAAGCTCGCGCCCCTTTGCATCGGCGGGTAATCGAGGAAAGTTTGGAGTTCCTTGCCCACTACCTGCTGAACGAACACGAAACGCCAGAATTGGTATTTGAACCAATCGAAGTACTGCTGCCCGCCTTCTTTCGTCCCATTGTTTGGCCAGCCCGTGCGCTCGAACGGATCCAGCCGCAGGTTGGTGATGTAAGGTACGTCAGGCTTGGTTTTTTCGCCCAACCAGCCGGCGGGCTGGTCGATGAAGCGGAACTTATAGTCGTCAATGCGCACCGCGCCGACCGTGCTTTCGCCCAGGTAGAAAATCTCGTGGCGCGCGGAAGGGCCTTTGCCGGCGATGGCAGCCAGTTGATTGTAGCCATCTAGATGGTTCTTGTAAGTCCGGCCGCCGATCTCCTTGCCCTTCAGCAATTCGTCGGTGATATTCGGATTGCCGGCTGCGGCCACGAAGGTCGGCAGCCAGTCCAGACCGGAGAAGATTCCGTTCTGCACCGTGTCTGCCGGTACCTTGCCAGGCCAGCGGATTATGCAGGGCACGCGGAAGCCGCCTTCCAATACTGTGCCCTTGCTCTGCGCGAATGGCGTCTGTCCGCCATCAGGCCAGGTGAAGACCTCGGTGCCGTTATCGGTGGTGAAGACGACGATGGTGTTGTCGTCCACGCCCATGTCCTTCAGCTTTTTCATCACCAGACCGACATCGTCATCGAGTTGGGCCATACCGGCTTCCTCTTCCGACCAGCCGTTCTCCGCGTTGCGCAGCGCCTCATACTTCGGAGAGAGATGCGTAACGATGTGCATGCGCGTAGGGTTGAGCCAGACGAAGAACGGCTTGTTGTCGCTTTTGGCTTTGTCCATGAAATTGATGGCAAAGTCGCGAATCTCGTCGTCCACTGTTTCCATACGCTTGGGATAGAGCGGGCCGGCATCCTCGATCCTTTGCATGCCGATCTTGCCCCAGCGCGGCATCTCGGTGGGGTCATCTTTGTCGGTTGCCCAGCTATGAATCATGTTGCGCGGGCCGACAACATTTAAAAGGTTTTGAGGGTAGTTAGGATGTGCTGGGTCTTCCATCGCGTCGAGGTGATATAGATATCCGAAAAATTCATCGAAGCCGTGAACAGTGGGCAAGAACTCGTTTTTGTCGCCAAGGTGATTCTTGCCGAACTGGCCGGTGGCGTAGCCCATCGATTTCAATATTGTGGCTGTGGTCACCGCCTCGGCGGGCAGGCCGGTCGGCGCGCCAGCCTGGCCGACCGTGGTCATGCCGGTGCGGATCGGCAGCTGTCCGGTGATGAAGTTCGCTCGACCCGCTGTGCAACTTGCCTCGGCATAGTAGTCCGTGAACAGCATGCCCTCTTTGGCGATCCTGTCGAGGTTCGGCGTTCGACCGGCCATCATACCGCGATGGTAAGCGCCGATGTTCCACATGCCTATGTCGTCGCCCATGATCACAACGATGTTGGGCTTTTGTTGCTGCTGCGCGGAAGCCGGCAAACTCGCCGCCGCCAGGACTATACTTGAAGCCAGCGCACTCAATATCAGTCGACCCATCTTCATGGTCCAAATCCTCCGATGCGAGTTTTATTGGTTTATTGGCCGTCATTTGCAGCACACTTGACAGAGCGTCGCCAAGCTATTCTGAAAGTTATCGTAGACCGCCAGACGCATACTATGCAGTTTCGGCAGATTGGGAGATGGAGGATCAGCCGGTTTGCGCATTGCGGTGTCCCCGGTAGAACCGCCGCGGCCGTATCTCGCGATCTCCGAACTGGTTCAATCTCGCCTTTCTGACCGTGCCCCGACCATTGTCGGTCTGCCCCGTTAGGCAGACAAGTTCAGCTCGATCGGCATGTCTCAAAGGTGCCAACACCGGAAGTCCGCCAGTCTCATTCGATCACGCCAAACGTGCGGCCTTGGCAGTTTGGGAACGAAGTGCGTGACACCCTGGTGAAGGCACGTCAGAGTCCGCTCCTGGCAAGTACCAAAGGTTTGGTGTTCTGGTCGAGCGGTCAGAGTCATGGAAAATCTGACGCACTACCCTTTGCTGGTGCTCGTGGCGGCCTTCGTAACGCTGTGGCTCGCTTCTTTGACGGGCTCGTGGTTGCGTAGACGTAACCCGAGCGCTGGCGATGAGCAGGATGAGGATATTGGGGTCATTCTTGCAGCTAACTTAACGCTGCTCGCACTGATCATAGGTTTCAGCTTCTCGATGGCGACCAATCGTTACGATCAGCGCAAGAACTTCGAAGAAGGAGAAGCCAACGCAATTGGGACCGAAATCCTGCGTGCCGACTTTCTATCACAGGCGGATGCCGCAAACGTGCGGAAGCTTCTTGGCCTCTATCTCGACCAGCGCATCCAATTCTACACTAATGAGGACGACGTTCGACGAGAGCAGATAAGTCAGCGCACAAGCCAGTTGCAGGCTGATCTCTGGGCTGCGGTCCGCCGCCCGGCTGCCGACCAACCAACGCCGATTGCGGCTCTAGTTCTCGCTGGCATGAACGACGTAATCAATTCACAGGGGTACACGCAAGCGGCGTTCTGGAACCGGATTCCCACCGCCGCGTGGTTTCTCATGACGGCTATCGCGCTGTGTTCTAACGTGCTGTTCGGCTATCGATCGCGAAAGGGCGTAATGAAGCTTTCCATGGTACTGCCTTTTGTCATCTCGATTGCCTTGCTCCTGATCGCCGATATCGATGCTCCGCGGCATGGTTTGATCCGCATCAGTCCACAGAATCTGGAGAGTTTGGCGAGGTCGCTCGGGCGCTGAACTTCGCAGCGAGGGCAAGCGAGCGTTGTTCGTCCGGGATCAAACCCGCCATTCTGAGGGCGCGCCGTCCATTTCCGGTCTACGCGATCAAACGAACGTTCTCAGAGTCCGACAGGTCTCAAACGTGCCCATTTGCGGGGCATTCTAAAGTTCTGAGTGCATCACCGGAAGCCCCATGGCATCGCTCGAGAACGCCGAAACCCTCACCAGTCCTTGAATGTCGGCTCGATGCAGCCCCCGCAGATCCAAGGAAAGGTCCAATCGGCCGTACGCTTCGCACTGTCGGGGATGTACCTGCTCCAGGCATCGGCGCGCACCGGGTTGATTGACTGCCAAATGACATCAAAGGTCCCGGAAGAATTTATTTTGCCTATCATCACTGGCTTGGAAAGATGATGATTGGTGTTCATCACCACTTCGAAGCCGCTCGGCGCCTTGATTCTTTGACCGTACATGGCCTGGCGGACCGCATCTACGTCTGTGGTGCCGGCTTGGACAACGGCTTGTGCCCACATCCTGAAGCCAATGAAGGTGGCTTCCATCGGGTCATTCGTGATTTTGTCTCGTTGCTCGTTGAAATCCGCCCACATCTTGATGAATGCCTCGTTTTCTTTTGACTTGATAGATTCGAAATAATTCCAGGCCGCCAGGTGCCCGACGGGGAAGATGTCCGCACCGAGCAATTCGCGCTCGCCGACTGAGAAGGCCATGACTGGAATTGCGTTGGCGTCTAGCTGTCGGGCTACAAGTTCCCTGTAGAGGTACGTATTCGCATCTCCGTTTACTGTTGATATGACCGCGGTCTTTTTTCCCTCCGAACCGAAGGCTTTGATCCGGTCGACGATTTCTCGCCATTCGGAATAGCCGAACGGCGTATAGATCGTCGTAATGTCGTCTGGCGATACTCCCTCGAGAGTGAGATACGCGCTCAAGATCCGGTTGGTCGTGCGCGGATAGACGTAGTCGGTGCCGAGCAGAACCCATCTGCGAACCTCGCCTCCCTCCTTGCTCATCAGATATCGAACCGCCGGAATTGCCTGCTGATTGGGTGCGGCTCCCGTGTAGAAAATGTTGTGCGAGCTTTCTTCGCCCTCATGTTGCACCGGGTAGAAGAGCAGGCCGTTTAGCTGCTCGAAGATCGGCAGAACGGATTTGCGGGAGACGGAGGTCCAGCAGCCGAACACGACCGCGACCTTGTCCCGCGTGAGCAATTCCCGGGCCTTTTCCGCAAAGGCGTCCCAATCGGACGCCGGATCAACGACGATCGGTTCCAGTTTCCGTCCCAGCAGCCCACCTTTCCTGTTTTGGTCTGCTATCAGCATGAGCACCGTGTCCTTGAGTACCGATTCGCTGATGGCCATGGTGCCGGACAGAGAATGCAGAATACCGATTTTGATGGCATCTTCGCCTGCGCGAGCCGCTGGAACGACGAGCACGAGCCGCAGGACGAGCAATCCCTGCACGACACCTCGTAGGACCGAAGCTGATTTCATGTCGATGCCCCGACGAGCTCGAAAATGCGGGTTTCCCTTGTCATGCCCTTGGCAATGACCGCCTCGAAGGCTCTGAACTGGAAGCAGTGCTGGACCTGCAAGTAGACGCCTTCGCTTACAAGGATAGCGGTCCCAAACTGCTTGTTCAGGCCTTCGAGGCGCGCCGCCAGGTTCACCGTGTTGCCAAGAGCCGTGTAGTTCATGCGCTCAGTCGACCCCAGGTTGCCGACGACGGCCTCTCCGACATGAATGCCAAACCGTGTGAAGAAGGGCTTCAGACCCTCAGTTTCAAACTGGGAGTTGAGCTTTTCGCACGCCAGTCTGCCGGCAAGAGCTGCCCGGCAGGCGCGCTCGACGTGGTCAGGCTGTGGATTGGGTGCGTTCCAGAACACCATCACGGCGTCACCAATGAACTTGTCGACTGTTCCGCCTTCGGCGAGGAAAGCCTCTGTCAGCACGGAGAAATAGCGCGACGTCTGGTGCATGAGAAGGTCGGGGTCGGCGGCCTCGGCGATCGCGGTAAAATCTCGGACGTCGGTGAAAACGACGGTAATCTCCCCTCGGACTCCGCCAAGCTCTGTGGAGATGGAATTATCGATGACCCGCTGGACGATCTCCTTAGGGACAAAGTGCGCGAACGACCATATGGTGCGCTGCGCGAGCTCCATTGCACTACCAAGTTCGTGAATTTCCTTAATGCGCGATGTGACTGGCGAGAGGTCGGGCGCAGCCAGCTTCTGGAGTTTGACTGCCTGAGCCGTTATGCTTTTCAAGGATCGAGACATTCCGCTACCAAATATCCAAATGACCGGAATGAAAGCAGCGCCAGCGATAATTGCGAGGATCAGTCCGGTGAACTGAAGCCTACGAACATCCTGAGCAAAGTCTTCTTGGGCCGCCAGCAACAATATGTTGGCGTTGTACCGTTCGCCCAGCGTGACTTTCGCCACTCTGAACAGATAGTCCCGCCCTTGGTCATCGCGGATACTTCCGTCGTAACGGTCGCGACCAAGCGAGGCTCGTAAGACTGCCGCCACGACCCCGGTGTTGATCTCCTTGATGTTTGGCAATTGCGGTCGGGATGGATGTGTCATCGCATCGACAACGAACTGTGCAAAATCGGGGTGAGCTATCAGCGAGCCGGTCGAGTCGAAAATCAAGACGATCCCGTGCTCTCCAGGCCGTTGCGCTTGGACGAAATCGCTGAAGGTGTCGAGCTTGAGATCGGCGGCAAGGACGCCGGGCACTTTGCCGCGCAAGGGTGCGCTAACGGTGATCACCGGTGCGCCGATGCTAAACGCAAGATAAGGCGATGAGACCAGCGATCGGTCGGCTCTCATCGTCTCGCGATACCAGGGCCGCTCGCGTGCGTCGTATCCGTATCTCCATAGATCCAGTTGTCCGACCTCGTTGCCCTGCTGATCTTCAAAAACTCGTCGCATGGGCAGTTCGCCACTGGGGGTGGGGCGGACCAAATTAATCGTAATGTTGGCGCCAGGCGTCGCACGAAGCCTGCCGCGCTGCTCATCGTTGAGCTCGCTAATGCGGCGCACCTGCAACCAAGCGCCATTTTCGAAACCCGCATAGATACTGTCCATTTGGGGCAGCTCCTGCAGTGCGGCTTTGAATAACGGGATCGCGCGGCCGGTCTCTGTTCGCTCATTCGAATCGGAGACGCTGGAACTGGTCGCCAGCACATGCACCAACGAAGCTAGAGCGGTCATTTCCGTCTGAAGGCGCCCAAAGGCTCTCGTGCTGGTTGCATCCATATACGCAGACGCGGCTTCACGCGTGGCCCAACGAAGAGCCCGGACCTGAATCGCGATCAGTAGCGCGGCCAGGGCGACGATAAAAGCCATCACCGCGAAGGTGATTGAGGTTCGAAATGTCAACATCCCGCGCGCGCTCCTCTTTCGTCGAGCAATAAGTCTCGTCGCCGGGGCGCGACCATCGGAAGGATCAGCACGCCAGAAAGGTGCCGGGGACGTCACTGCTCGATTGAGTTCTTCAAGCTGCTCCTTGGCGCTCTTGAGATCGGATGGACTGACCCCTTGGTGAACCATTAATAAATCGGCACCAGAAATCGCGTGCTTCACCGTGCTTATGCTGATTGGCCCAGAGACGGCAGCTCAGCCGCATCATCTGGTGAGGGTGGCACCAGGCCTATTGATCGTGGCGACTTATCCTCAATGCCCAGAGTCGCAATCGCATTCAGGATTCGCTTTCGCGGTCCAAGAGGTCGGCCGAGCGTTTCGAGATCGGCCTCCGTCAGGTCCGATAGAACGTCAGCCTCGATTTCACTCTCGCGAAACCGGCCCTCATACTGTCCCAGGCCGAGGCCCCTTAGCCAAGCTGCGACATCCATGCGCACGCTCCAACCCGTTGGGGCGGATGAACGGTTGGTCCGCTTCAGACGATAGATCAGACCTCAACTAAAAAAAGCTTGCGAAAGGGTCTCCCCCGAAGTCGAGAGAAAAACTGGTTCGATTATGACGAACTTCGCATTATGCCGCTATGCAGAAACGGCTCCTCGCACCAAAGCCTGAAACGGGTCAAAGACGCTTCTTTGGCATCCAAGATGCGCCGCGACGGATCCCGCGCTGCTTTGACGCAGCGACATTGTTCCGTCGATGAGCGCGGAAGACTGCACGGCGCACCAGGACTCTCGAACCCCGCAGAGCGTCGCGTTGCCGCGTGCGCCAAAGCAATCTTGTCGTAGCGAAGGAAAATCCTTGCGGGATATGGATCGGATAAACAAACAGACCCAAGAGCGGTTGCAATCGATAGCGCGGGCGAACGAAGTGGCCGACATGCTTCAGACTATTGGATCGGTGCTATCGTTTGGTTCCCGGATCGCGATGGCGTCGCAGTCGTTCGGCACCAATACACCCGCCGAGATCACTAATGCCAAGTCGTCAAAAGAGTTGACGGATGCCGTAGGGGCGGCCCGACTTCAGTTAATGCGAGATGTCGAGATGCTACAACGGCTGTATAAAAGAAAGTGCAGATATATATGTGCGGATCAAGGAAAGGGCTGTTCCTACGTTGAAAAATCGAGGAGCTCCAACTCAGCCACGACGCGAACCTCTGCATGTGGCACCTGCGGACGGACATCCGGAGAGGCGTGGACTGGCCCGGTAAAATCTGGCGAGGTCCTTCCGCAGGATTAGTCTATACCCGTTCTCTCTCATCATGCAGGTCCGGTCGCATATCGCAACGTGTGAGGTCAGTTGGTCGGGCCGTCGCCGCGGATAGCGAAAGTGGTGGCCTTCAGCTTGGTCATCCCGAACTTGTCGAACAGCTTGTCATAGGTGCCGTCCGCGCGGATCGCCGTCAGCGCATCCGCCGCCGCCTGAGCCAGCAGCTTGTCGCGGAAGGCGAAGGTGATATCGGTGCCGGCGATGTCGCGGACCCAGATCTTGGCGATTCCCTTCTGTTCGAGCGAATTGGCAGTCTCATTGATGTTGAGCGCCGCCTCGAGCTGCCCGGCGCGCAGGGCCGCCGAGGTCGCGGTGACGGTGGTGAAGGTGCGGAGCTCGATCGGCTTGAGGCCCTTCGCGGCCATCTCGTTGCTGAACTCGCGCGCCTTGCGCTCGGTATAGGTCGCGGATTCGACGCCGATCACGCGGCCGGCGAGGTCTTCGAACTTCTCGAGCTTAAGGCTCGATGCAGGATCGGTGTAGATGCTGATCGCCTGCTGCGCGTAGGGCACCAGATACAGCATCTTCGAGCGCTCTTCAGTCCAGAACAGGCCGGTGTTGATGGTGTCGAAGCGGCCGGAGCGCAAAGCGGGGATCATCGGCGGGAAATCCATGCGCAGGAACACCGGCTCCACGCAGATGCGCTTGGCGATTTCCCTGGCGAGCTCGACATTGAGCCCTTGCAGCTCACCCTTGTCGTCGACGAATTGCTGCGGCGGCAGGGTCGGATTGATCGACATCTGCCACTTCGGGGCCTCGATCAGGCTTGAGGCCGGCACTTGGGGCGTGCAGCTCTCGGCATGGGCCGTCTGGACGATGCCGATCAGCGCGGCGAGGGCGGAGAAGGTCTTGAGAAATCGCATCGCTTGAACTCCTATGCAAAAACAGGGATGGCTGAGGAGGCGTTCTCCGCTCCGGCAGTCTTTTGGTTGTCGCGTCATGTCGCGTCGGGCTGACCGGATTCCGGTTGCCGCGTCAGGATCAGCGACACGTGGCGAGCTTCGGTCACCACCTCGGCGCGCTGGTTGATCAGCTCGAGGGCCTCGATGACGATGCCGCGGGCGGGGTTGCGGGTCGGCCGCTTCTCGACGAAACGGAAGCGCACGCGCAGGCAGTCGCCGGCGAGAATGGGGCCCTTGAAACACACCGCATCCCAGCCGAGCGAGGCAACAGAGGTCTCCTCATAGAGCTTGAGCTCTGACTTCAGGCCTTCCATCAGCGATAGGCCGAACAGTCCGTGAGCGATCACGGCGGGAAAGCCGCGCGACTTTGCGTAAGTTGCGTCGATGTGCAGTGGATGATGATCGCGCGTCACGTCGCCAAACGCCGCGATGTCCGCTTCCGTTACCGTATGCACCGCAGTCTCGAACTGCGCGCCCAGCGCGATGTCCTCGTAGCGGAAATTGATCGGTGCAGTGGCAGCGTCCATGGCGGATCCCTCACGCAACCTTGCGCGCCCGCGCCGGCAGCGCCATAAGACTTTGGCCGATCCCCATCGGTCCGGGCCGGAAAATGCGCGGGTCCATGTCCCTGAGCTGCGGGCTGATACGCGGCCGGAAGCCCATATGCGCGAGCACGTCCTCTTCGATGCGCACGCCCGGCGCAATCTCCGTCAGGGTGACGGTGCCGTTCTCCAGCTGGAACACGGCGCGCTCGGTAACATAGGAGACTTCCTGGCCGCGCTGCGCCGCGAGCGTCGCGCTGAAACTGATCTGGCCGACGCGGGGTACAAATTTGCGGAAGGCGCCGTCGCGGCGGATGGCGAGACGGCCGTTCTCGACACCGATGTCGAATTTTCCTCCCGTCATGGTGCCGCTGAAGATCAGCCGCTTAGCGTTTTGCGTGATATCGATGAATCCGCCCGAGCCGTCGCGACGATCGCCGAAGCGGGTGACGTTGACGTTGCCGGCCTCATCGACTTCCGCGAAGGAGAGGAATGCGCAGGAGAGCCCGCCGCCGTCGTAGAAATCGAACTGATAGGCCTGGTCGAGGATGACGCGAGGATTGATGGCGGTGCCGAATTCGCGGGTATGACCCGGCACGCCTCCGACCACACCGGATTCCACCGTCAGCGTGATCAGGTCCGCGATGCCTTCCTCGGCTGCGACGTTGGGGATCATCGCGGAGATGCCGACGCCCAGATTGACCACGTCGCGAGGGCGCAGCTCGAAGGCGGCGCGGCGGGCAATCACCCGCCGCTCGGTGAGCGGATCGGGTGCGATCATGGCCACCGGCACACGCGTGTCGCCGCACCGGGCGGGATCGTGAATTGTACCGTAGGTCTGCATCTGATCGGGTTCGAGCACCACGTGGTCGAT
>WNGJ01005335.1_pt1 | contig 13904 bp, 11 predicted proteins | sample 5400611 | NCBI WGS metagenome assembly WNGJ01 (sample SAMN13153375, study PRJNA577476) | soil metagenome | isolation source: 40 cm soil or saprolite under Garry oak tree replicate 1 | place: USA:California | collected 2016-06-15 | reverse complement strand
ACAGCGCATGCCCGTCCAGACTCAGCAAGGCAGTGCGTGGATTCCCAGCTACGGCAATCGTCCCAGTTACACGCCGTCGTGCGATATCAATGATGCTGATGCCAGACGCAGCTCCTGCCACATAGGCGAGTTGAGGAGCTCCCCCATCTGCATGAGCTGATGGTGAGAACAACCCCATGAGCAATAACAACAGAAACGGAAAACAGAAACGATAACAATATATGCGTGAGATCACAATCATGTTTTCCTTGAGGGTCTGGCCTTTCTGCGGCATGGTGTGAGTGAGGCAAAAAAACCTGGACCATGAGGTAGGGAGCTATTTAAAACCGTCAGGGCAAAGGATGCGGGGGAGCGGCAGCAGCCCAGCGATCCTCGAGCGAAGCAAGATAGATCTCTCGCTTGTGGCGGAAACGAAAGCGCTTGAGCTGCTCGCTCTGCGCCGTTTTGGTCTGGCGGCGAAGCTCTCGCCAGTGGGCGCGATCAAGCCGGGTGACGTGTTGAACGAGTTGCTGCTGTCTGCGCGCATCCTGTTCCCACCAGTCATAATAAGCGACACAGCGCCCGTAGCGCAGTAGGTAGCTGTTCCAATTCTTGCGGCCGCTGATGCGGCGGTAACGCGTCTTGAGACCGCGAATGCTGCGCTCCAGCTCGTTGTTGGTACGCGGGAACGACTCCCGGTCGTAGCACTGCACCAAGTACGGCCGCAGGTTGGAGAGCTCCTGCAGAAACTGGGTGAGGCACGCCTGCTCCAGCTCCGAGAGTGTGCCGTCCGTCAGCTGCTTGGCCAGAGGCTCGCGCCAGGCATCCAGGCGCACTCCCATCGTCACATTGCTCACGATCTCTCCGGCCTGCGCCCAGCTGCCGTCCAGGATGTGTTCGGCATCGAGTACCCATTGCTGCATGCGCTTGACCTGTGCCAGGGATGTCGCCCAGCCGACGCGTTCTCTCACGATGACCTTCAAACGCGTCAACTTCTGGGCCACCAGCGGGCTTACGGCTCCCCCTTTTTTCCGAGTCGCTCCAGGCTCGCCTCCACCTCGTCCAGATCCTCGCCAGCTCGCACTGCTGGATACTCGAAGGGCAGCGTTCCATCCCGATTAAGCGCCGTCAGCACGCCCAGTGCATAGTCATCTGCAACGGACAGTTGCTCGGCTTCAGCTGGTGATGCTTCTGGGATGTCTCGCTTGAGCTGCTTGCGCAGCTCCCTCACCTTGGGTTGCAGCTGCTTACGCATCGCCGTTTTGATTTTGCGATCCACATTAAAGGCTGGACGCGACGCTTCGCGCAACACGTGGAATTGGCAGACCTGGTGCGGCACGTCCGGCCACAACTGCTCCACCGCCTGCAGTTCACTCTCCTGCGCATCCGTGATCGTGCCCAACACCGGGACTCCCAACGCCACCACTGGGACCAAGAGCGCTTTCATCACGGCCGTCTCCGATGAGATCACATTCTCGGCTGCCAGGACCCGCCCCGTGAGTGCATCGCGCACCAGGTAAATCGTTTCGTTGCCCTTGTCGGGCTGGATGCCGTCGACGGAGACGATGATGCCCCCGTTCTTCTTCACCTGTGCGAGCCACTGTTGGTCCTCTTTGACCTCACTGCTGGCTCGCAAGAGCGTACAGTACGCCTCGAACAAGTACAGGATTTCGCGCCGCGAGATCGTCACTCCCAGGGGAGCCAGCCGATCTTGTACCTCCTGGTGCACCTCATCGACGGTCTGGTGCTTCCCCAGGTGCAGACGCCCCACCAGCAGCACGATGTCCACACCAAAGGTGAAGCCGGGCAGGGCCAGCGCATCGGCAGCTGCACTGCGGTACGTCCGCCGACGCCCCCCACACTGCGGGTCTGGACAGCGATAGCCCGCATGATTCAGCTTGATTACCCCCTGCAGCGTGATCACTGTGCGCCTCGACAGCGCTATGGCCTCGCGCAGGGTGCGATGACAGTCCAGACACTCATGTTCAACCGGTCGATACCAGCGTCGTATCACGTTCGCATAGCTTCGGGCGTGTTTCATGGCCTTTCTCCTTCTCGCCTTTTGACCAACACGTTTCCCTCAGTCTAGCACATCCTCTCCCCCGTATCCTTTGCCCTGACGGTTTAAAAAAACTTGGCGAGAAACCACGAGGTCTTCAGCCTCGTGGATGAATCGCTGTCTTTTAGCCCTGGTTAGCAAATGGCCCGCCTTTCTGGCAGTGCCAATCGTACCACAGCAATAGCCATCACTGGCAACCAGTTCATTCCTTCCAAAAATAGTGTTCAAATCTGCCTCATCGCTTTTCCAACGCTCAAAGGTGGATTCTGGCGGTCCCTTTGCGCACTATGGCAAGGGGTGACATACAGGGCTCGCTTTTAACAAGGCCATGACTCTGCTCTTGATCCACCTCCATTGGGCGCAAAAGAACACTCAGATCGTGCTCCAATCTCCTCACCTATCCTTTTAACCACCTTTCCGTAAGGAATCACGAGCTTTTCCCTGTATTTACAGACGAAGATGAGGTGAGAGGTGATGAGAAACTTGGCATGGGTCTTTGCTGCATCATCCATGATGAACGGGCGCTCACTCTCTTCATTTTGTCAAACTTGGGAATGGGTTTCAAAGCCAGTTTGTTCCCAGAAATATCCATCAGGATGGCATAGCCTGTAGACATCCTGCCTTTGATGAAGTACTCAGCACCCAGGTAACGCACTTTGTCGAACTTGCGGAAGCCCATGATCTTTCCAGTCGTGATTCGTTGTTCGCTCCGAACGCCTTTGGTCTGTTGATAATCTCCATCGGGAACGCATTTCTTCCCGAGAACGCTGCTTGTTTGAAAAACGGGCGTAGTTCCTCGTGTCGCAATCATGGCTGCATCAAAGATGTGTTCTTTTGGTAGCCCTGCAAGGTGGCGATGTTCTTTGGTCACAAAGCCCCAGGTTTCCTCTGCTTGCACCCGTTGGAGCAGTTGGTGACGAATGCTGTTCATCTGAGTGGCATGAAGCAGGGGTCCTTTTTTCGCGCCCTTCTGCTTGAGGGTGATGGCTCCTGCATGGAGAGCATCATGGCAAGTTTTGCACAGCGTCAACAGATTTGCTTCCTCATCGCTTCCGTGTTGACTTCGGAAGACAAGGTGATGCACTTCGAGCCGTTGATCCTTAGATTTCCCTTGACACTGCTGGCAGGTGTAGCCATCTCGTGTGAGCACGTAGGCTTTGGTATTCGCGTAGCCGTAGTTGATCCCTTTTTGATACAGCCACTTGTTCTGCAACACTTCTGGATATTTCAAGGCATGGGGATCAAAGGTTCCCGTTTCAAGCACCATAGATGTGATAGGCAAGAACAACTGGACAAAGCGCATTTCTCGCAGATGAGCGCCGATTTTGCTCCTCATGGTGGGTGAAAATCGCCCTCTCCCGATCGAGTGCTTTCGGTTCAACCAGCGCACGGGGCGATATCTTGTTTTGCGCTGGCGACGATTGCGACGGGATGCTGCTCGTTCTTTCATCGTCTGGGCAATATCATTGCGGATTTCCACCTCAGAAAGATAGAGCACATGCCCGTTTTCATCGGCCACCGCCGAACCCATCACGGAACTGCCTGTATCCACTCCAAGTGTCAAGGGTTGCGTGTAGATGTTCTCTGGCTGAGAAAGCAGTTGGATCGTAAAGGGTGTTCTGCGTACCACTTTGGCTTTTCCGTGTTTGAGTAACAAGCGGGCAATCACACACGAACAGGGCATCAGGGGTGCCCTCTCCGGTGAAAGCACATACACCACATTCATGCGCACACATTCCTTTCGGAAAAATGCTCTGCTTGCGCAGGTGATGCGTATCCATGCACTGTGACCATGCATGGAATCCGACCTCATCTCGACAAGGTTAGAAAGGCTTTTTGCACCTGGAGCACCGACCCTTTCCCCAGGTCTACTTAACTCCAGGCGACAGAGCAGCGGTCTGATGCGTCAACCGCGGGTGTCATGACCCATCTAACGTAGCTCGCGTTTCTGCGGCTGAGTCTGGTGAACTCGGGCCTCTTGCGAAGCCGCTGAGCCTTTCGCTCAGCGGTAGTTCACTTTGGTACCGCCAACAGAATGACCAATATTACCAGGTGCCAGAGGGCAAAAAGGACTAGCAGCCGCACGATCCAGGCGAATTCCCGCTGGAATTCCCGCTGTTCGCGAATAGGTGTACTCATGTTATAAGCTTTAGGCCAACGTTCGGCGGCCACAAGACCCATAGCAATGCGCAGGGACGCTGGTGAACGTAAGGAGGAGCGGCGCATTTCCACGAGCAGCGCCTCGTGGCAAGGTTTGCAAAGCACCCATTCGAGGCGCGGTTCTGGCGCTTCCTCCGGCTCTTTGAGCGCAATAGAGCGAAACCAGATCAAACGCGTACAGATAGAACAGCGGATGGGTTGGTACCAGTGCCCTCGCTGTCCTGTTGCTCGCCTGGGGGCGAGCGTGACATCATTTTCTGGTAACATCATTTCGTTCGCTCGCTGTCCTTTTCGGGCGCACCACAGGGTTTCAGCAGGAAGGAGATCTCTTCTTTGCTCGCGTTACAATTCGCCGTCCAGCATAATTATTTATTATACCATATCCTTCGTGATCTATCTGTGATTTAGAGCGTGTCTGATTCTCAGAGGCTTCGCCCTCTCTGGCCGGGCGCTCGCGCGGCTTCGCCGCGCAAACACACTAAAACAGGCGAGCGCCGCAGGCGCAAGGGAGATACGAATTTGAGAGACAATGCATCGTTCCACACCACACCCTCCATCAGGCGAGCGCCGCAGGCGCGAGCAAGCGAGCGTGATGGCTATCAGAGAGCCTCAAGCAAGCAGCTTCCAGGGCCATATAAAACAGGGAGTTTCGCGCTCCAGGATGAGTTGGTGTACATGCACCTGCCTACAGCTCTCCATTTTTGCGCTCAGCAGCAATCCGTTCTGCCTCAGCTTTTATGCTTGCCCGCTGCTCTTCAGAGAGCCGTCGTTGGGCAAGCTCACGGCTGATGATTTCTAAAAATGCTGCTATTTGTAATCCTTGTTGATGAGCAAGTTCCTGGAGCGTAAGAAACGCCTCGTGGGACAACCACCACGCACGTTTATCTTTATGTACATTTGTTTTCACGGGTAAACACTACTCCATAAAAAACCATAGGGATGCCTGCAATCTACTATTATTATATACGGCACCAGGTTACTGATCGGTACTTAAGATTGCGTTCCATTGTGATGGTATGATGATGTGATGAAACGATGGTACCGCTATGTCTTCTCAAACTGGTATTTTTATGGTATATTTATGGCATGCTCAGTGCTTGGCCGTGGGGGGGAAAGCATACCTTCTGATTCTTGCGTCTAAACCACAGACAGGGAGGTCTGAAATGAAACGGCATTCATCAGGCTTTATCATTGGTATCGTAGTATCGATCGTTTTAGGTTTTGGCATAGTCGCCGGAGTCTGGCTGGGTCTTCAATCAGTAGGGGGACTTGGTTACGAACCCGGTGTGTTGAAAGCAGCCAAAACCGGCCCTAACAGCGCGACCCTCGATCTCTCTACATTTCCCGACAGTCATGTATGCCACGCCGACCAGGGAGAGCCGCAAATCGACTGGGTAACCTATTGTCCAAGTACCACCTGGGAACTACCCCCGAACAGCCTCATCACTGTCGTTATCAAGCAATACGATGGTGCATCGGGCCTGTACAACGATTTCTTCCAGAAAGTGCAGGGAACCGTGGGAGGCGTCGCGATGTACAACAATAAGCCCATGAGCCAGATCAACGGGGATGATGCTGCCCACACGTTTACCATTCAATCACAACCCGACGAGCCAAACCCGTTATTTGTCAGTGTCCCGCTCCTCGGGGTCCCAGACGACGCTCCCACGCCCGTGCAAATTAACGGCAACAGTTACCCGAAGCCCAACGTCATCGAGTTCCAGTTCCGCACAGGATCCGTCGGCCACGTCTACATCTGGCACTGCTATGTCCCCTGTGGCAACGACCGCGAATCTCCCTACGGGTTTAGCGGGCCGATGTCCACCACCGGGTACATGGCCGGAACGATAACCGTAACAAATTATTAAGGGGGAGCAAGATGTCTGAAGCCAATATCGAGGGAAGCGCTGGTAGTGCTTCTCCAGCAGAACCGCGCCATCTGCGACGCGCAGTCATTATCTGGGCAGTGCTTTCTGTTATTGGGATCGCGATATGGCTGGCAGTGGCCCAGTTCATTCTTCCACTGTCTGCAAGTACTGTTGGTAGCGCCGATAACTTCACGTTTCTCGTGCTTACTGTCCTGTCCGTGCCGGTGGCCATGTTCGTCTGGGTCTTTCTCGGCTACAGTCTGTTTGCATTCAGGGTCAAGGAGAGGCCCACGGAGGATGGTGCCCCCTTACAGCCCAGGCCACTGCTGCAGATCGGGTGGTTAGGCATCACCTCCCTGCTGTGCCTGTTTCTGCTCATCTGGGGCCTGTTTGCCTTTTACCAGGAAACCTCCGCAGCCTCAACCCCTAACACCCTGGTCGTCCAGGTGACCGCGCAGCAATGGCAGTGGACGTTTAACTATCCACAATATGGCGCGACCAGCCAGGGAGCTCAGGTCATTGAATTGCCGGTGAACCGTCCAGTGGTGTTCTATGTCACCTCGAAAGATGTGCTGCACGGCTTTTCCATCCATGACCTTGGGGTGCGCATCGATGCGAATCCTGGGCAAGTAACCACCACAGCAGTCATCACCCCCACGCAGATTGGATCGTACACAGTACGATGTGTGGAGATCTGCGGGCTCTTACATTCCTACATGTGGGAAGCAGTCGATGTGGTCAGTGTTAATGCGTTCAATTCCTGGATAGTAAGCCAAGGAGGACACTTATGAGCAGTACAACCAGTAGTACAAGCGAAGCCATGGTTAGGCGTCCAGGTCTCATCAACAGCCTTTTCCCGAGCGTGGTTTCGGGGATAGTACTTGGCGTGTTGGGCGCGGCGGTCTCCGGCGTGGTGGTGAACAGGGTGACGAGTGCGCTCAACCCCGAAAGCGTCGTCGTTAGCGACGCCGTGGTCGCCGCCGTCTACACCGGCTGGGTGCTCTTCTTCTTTATAGGCATCGGCGCCTTCAACGGTGTTTTCAAGTGGGGGTTTAGCCGCCGCGAGCCCACACCCGCCGAAGAACTCCAGCTGGCGGGCAAAGATCAGGGCCTCTGGCGCTACTTCCGCTTTACCACCGATCACAAAGTGGTCGGCATGCAATACCTGGCAACAGTGTTTGTGCTCTTTTTCCTGGGCTCGATAGGGGCCTTCATGATCCGCCTGGAGCAGTCAACGCCCGGGGCGATCTACTTCAACCCCAGCACGTACAACACCATTGTGGGCATGCACGGCATCCTCATGATTGCCACCACCATCATCATGGTCAGTGGCCCTTTCGGCAACTTCATCCTTCCTATCATGATCGGGGCGCGTGACATGGCGTTTCCCCGCCTCAACGCGCTGAGCTACTGGCTGCTTTTCACCGCCATTCCTATCTTCCTTTCCACCCTGTTCCTCGGCGGATTCCAGACAGGATGGACCGGTTACGCACCCCTTGCTGTCCAGGGATTAACGCCAGGCATGGATGCATACGACTTCCTGATCCTGGTCTTTGCCGTCTCAACAACTCTAGCGGCCATGAATATCTTGACGACCGTGATTGTTATGCGCACGAGGGGCATGACCTGGGGACGGCTTCCGCTCCTGGTCTGGGGCATTGTGCTCTCGGTGATCCTGAGTTTGACCGCGTTCCCATCGTTCATTGTGGCCCAGATCATGGTTTTGATGGACCGCATCTTCCAGACTTCCTTCTTCCTTGCCGCCTCAGGCGGGAGTAACTGGCTGTACCAGCACCTGTTCTGGTTTATGGGGCACCCCGAGGTGTACGTGATTTCATTACCGGCCATGGCAATAGCGGCCGAGCTAACCGCGGTGTTTGCCCGCAAAGCGGTGTTTGGCTATCGATTCCTGGTGAGCGGCCTGGTCGGTATCAGTGTCCTGAGCGTGATCGTCTGGGGGCATCACCTCTACCTGAGCGGGTCAGAGAACGCCCTGGTCGCCCCCTTCATGCTCGATACAGAATTAATCTCGATTCCCACGGGTATCTTCTTTCTGGTGCTTATAGGAACGCTCTGGCGTGGCAGAATCTGGGTCACGGTTCCCATGCTGTTTGTGGTGGGCATGCTGGTAAACTTCGTCATCGGAGGAATCAGCGGCATCTACCTGGCTGATCTGCCGACCGATGAAATTTTGCATGGCGGCATGTTTGTCGTAGCACACTTCCATTTCGTCATCCCTGGAAGCATGGTCTTCGGGTTTTTCGCCGGTCTCTACTACTGGTTTCCCAAGATGGTGGGACGTCGGCTCGACCCGCTGCTGGGCAGGCTGCATTTCTGGCTGTTTGAAATCGGTTTCCTGGGGACATTCACGGCACTGTTCTACGCGGGCCTGCTGGGTGAACCTCGCTGGTCGGCGAACATTGCTCCCCCGTTTGCCACCGCCAATACGATCGCCAGCCTGTTTGCCATTGTGATCGTGGCATCGGTGTTTACGTTCATCTACAACGTGATTTACACACTGGTGCGCGGCGAACGTGCCGAGGCCAACGAGTGGGGCGGTAAAACGCTTGAGTGGACGGTGCCAACCCCGGTGCCACTGGAGAATTTTGAAGAACTGCCCGTGGTGACCTCCCTGCCCTACAACTATGGGTCGCCTTTGCCGGAGTTACCAGTAACACCTGCGGCAGATATAACCGGTGCCGTCGCAGAAGCACCCACACAACCGCAGGGAGAGGCTTAAGAGCACGAGAGGAAAAATACGATGGAAACATCCTTAGAGCACGTACACGAACTGGAGCCGCACATTAAGGTGGCGCGAGCGCGAGCAGGCGTCCTGATGCTCATCCTATCGGATGCTCTAGCCGCCCTCGCCATCCTGGCGGGGGGTGGTTACCTGCGCGCCCTCAATACGGAGGGCCAGTACAAGGCTGCCGGGGACTTTGCTCCCGCCTTCTTGCCGGGACTGCTGATCGCCATCGCTCTGGTGCTGAGCGGACTCGCCTACTACTGGTGGGAGCGTAAAGCTCGCAGGCCCGGGGAAGCAGGCCAACCGCTTTTCTTCCTGCTGGCCTGGGTGCTCATGCTCGTGGCAGGGGTGAGCGAAACCTGGATCGGTGCGGCCCTGAAATATGGGGTCACTATCCACGCCTACGAAAGTGTGCAGTTGCTGGTGACCTGGTTTACGGCGGTCCACCTCCTGCTGGCCGCGTTTGTCGGCCTGCTGCTCGGTGGGCGCATCCTGCGCGGCAGGCTGGCCGGGCATGAGTTTATCGTCGAGGTGGTGGGCTACTGGTGGTACTACACTGTGGTCGCCAGCATCCTCCTGTGGCTGTTCGGTGTGTATCTGACATAAGGCATCTTCAACAAGCCTTTTCTGGGAAGGGAGACAGGGAAGCCCCTTGCCTCCTTTCCCAGTGCAAATTGCCGGTATGCGGAGGTACTTCAATGGGCATCTGGGTTGATGCAAATGGGTGGCCAATTCCGCCCGCTGTGCTTCTTGGATGTCTTGTTGCCGAAATCATATACTTTCGGGGATGGCGTGTACTCGTCAAAGCGGAGCAGGCTAAGAGAGCTGCCAGGGGCAGGGCGACCACAAGCCCCACATCTTCCAGTTTTGATACCGGCACATACCAGTGGAACAGCTGGTTCTGGCGCGGCACCTACTTCCTCGGTGCAATCTTTGCTTTTCTTTTAGCATCTTCCGCGCCAGTTGATATACTCTCTAGCCGGCTCCTGTGGGTTCACATGATCCAACATCTGCTCTTACTGGTCGTCATAGCCCCATTGCTCGTGGCCGCGGCCCCGCTGTTACCGTTGTGGCTGGGATTACCGGGCTGGGCCCGCAGGTTCGTAAAAAGACTGAAAGCCGGGCGGGCCTTCTACCGGGCAGGCCAGTGGCTGAGACAACCTGCCATCTCATGCGGGCTCCTGATCATCGGTATCTGGGCGTGGCACTGGCCTGCCCTCTATGATCTTGCTCTGACAAACGCGGCCATCCACGATTGGTGTGAACATGCGACCTTCCTCGCTGTGAGCATGCTTTTTTGGACCCAGGTGATACCATCACCTCCCCTTCGCTCCCGCCTGGGCTCCCTTGGACGCATGGGCTGCGTGGGAATCGCAATAGCACAAAACGTTATTCTGGCAGTGTTGATTGGATTTGCCCAGTCACCCCTCTATGCTCCTTATGCCCACCTGGTACAGGGAACAGGTGGGCTCTCCGCTTTGCAAGATCAGCAACTTGGAGCAGGCATCATGTGGACACTCGGGGACCTCCCTTTCGGGATCGCGCTTAGCGTCGTCCTACACCGGTGGCTTACCTCGCAGGCGGACGATGAAAGGATCGCGATACCATCGCATCAGAACATGGAACGATAAACACAGAGGGTGCGAACGCATTGAAATATAGATCTGGCGAAAGGAAATGGCCATGAGGCATCTAGATAGTATGCAGAAATTGGCTCTAGTTGCCCTTATTGCCTCTTCAGCACTTGTCATAATTACCGCGACTGTCCTGGGTATCAGGCTTTTCACAATGTCTCGCAACCAGACGGCCACGCAGTCGACTAACCCGGCGAACTATCCAGTTGGCGGCTTTCCAATGACGGGCAATCTCGCACCTGACTTCACCCTCACAGATCAGTTCGGTCACCCGGTCACCCTGTCTTCTCTGCGCGGCCACGAGGTAGTTCTGGCTTTCATCGATGCACGCTGTAAGACCCTCTGTCCACTGACTGCTCAGATTATGTATAACGCTAAAGTCCGGCTGGGGTCCTCCGCAGCCAGTCGGGTAGACCTGGTCGCCGTCAATGCCAATCCGACTGCAACCAGCATAACTGAAGTGCAATCCTGGTCCATCAACCATGGAATGCTGCACCAGTGGTCATTCCTTACAGGTACGGCACAACAACTCCAGTCCGTATACCACCTGTACAATGTGTATGTCCAGGTGAGCTCAAATGAGCTTGTGCAGCACGATCCTATAATGTTCATCATAGACGCCCAGGGGCGTGAGCGGCTCTATTTCGAGACACTGGACTCAAATAATCGGTCCGATTTGAAGAGCCAGGAAATCGGGCTTGAATCTGGAATACGGCAGTGGCTACCACAATAGAGCGGGGGCAAGAGGGTGGGGGCAAGCCCCGCCCGTACATCTAGACATGTAGGGGCGACCCTGGCGGTCGCCCTGAGGAGCCCTAAGGAGTCCTTCTATGAAGTTCGTACAGCGTGTAGCATGGGCAGCGACCGTCGTTACCTATTTTCTGATCGCCCTCGGTGGCACGGTTCTCGCTACCGACTCCGGCTTGAGTTGCCCGGATTGGCCGCTTTGTTACGGCCAGGCATATTACTCTGGAACATATCGGGTGTTTCTTGAGCAGTTTCACCGCTTTACCGCCGCAACGGTCAGCATCTTGATCGTGCTGCTGCTCATCGGGATTATCGCGTGGGCACGTAAAGATCGCGCGCTGCTCACGATGGCGATAGTTATTCCGGTACTGCTGGCGATCCAGATTGTGCTGGGAGGGCTGACGGTTCTCTGGAAGCTGCCGCCGCAGATCATTACGGCGCACCTGGCTACGGCGCTGGCAATCTTCGCCATCATGATCACGATTGCCGTGCTGAGCAGCAAGCCCGCGTCGGCTAAAGAGCATCCCGCGAAAACGCGCAAATTCGCGCAGCTGGCGATCACCAACGCGCTGCTCGTCTACATCCTGATGCTGCTCGGTTCGTATGTGACCGGTAGTGGTGCGGCGCTGGCCTGTCCTGGCTGGCCGCTCTGCACGCCTGCCTCGTGGGCCATGAGCAATCACCTCGCGGATATCAATATCTTGCACCGTGTTTACGCCGTCTTCGTCGGCCTCGTCACGCTCTGGACAGTGATTTCAGCCCTGCGCCGCTGGCGAGTTGCGCGGGGGCAGGCGATTGCCGGGCTGGTGGGCGGCCTTCTCTTCGCGTACCAGGCGATTGTTGGCGGCTTGATTGTGCTGCTCAAGGAACCGGCATTTGTAGCGGGGTTACATCTCGCTCTCGCGACCGCCGTCTGGGGTACGCTGGTACTCCTGGCCGCGCTCGCAGCCAATCAACTGCGCGCCGCGCCGGTAGCTCCCCGATCTATCGAGGGAGAGATTGAGAAGATGGAGCAGGCAGAGGCCGAAGCGAATAAAGAGATCGGCCTGGTGCGGCAGACCATCGCCAATTACGTCGATCTGATGAAGCCGCACGTGACGGTGCTGCTGCTTGGCGTGACGGCGGCGGCGATGGCGATTGCCAGGCAGGGTTTGCCCCCGCTTGCCCTTGTCATCCCGACGCTGCTTGGCGGCGCGATGGCGGCAGGCAGCGCGAACTGTATCAACTGCTATATCGACCGCGACATCGACCAGATTATGGGGCGCACGCAGCGCCGCTCCCTGCCCTCCGGGCGCGTGGAACCCCGGCAGGCGCTGGTTTTTGGTATCTTGCTGGGCGCCGGCTCATTCATTATCCTCACCGCCTTCGTCAATCTGCTCAGTGCGGTGCTGGCCTGCTCCGGCATTCTCTTCTACGTCTTCGTTTACACAATGTGGCTGAAGCGATCGACGGTGCAGAATATCGTGATCGGCGGCGCGGCCGGAGCTGTGCCGGTGCTCGTCGGCTGGGCAGCTATCACGAACAACCTGAGCCTGCCGGCTATCTGGCTCTTCGCCATCATCTTCTTCTGGACACCTCCGCACTTCTGGGCGCTCTCACTGCTGATCCAGAAAGACTACGAGAAGGCTGGCATACCCATGCTGCCGGTGATCAAGGGCGAGGCGGAGACGCGGCGGCAAATCCTGCTCTACTCGCTGCTCTTGCTGGCTCTCACCCTCGTGCTTTTCGCGATGGGCATCATGGGCTACTTCTACCTGGCCGGAGCTGTGATTCTGGGCGGCGGGCTGGTCTATCTCGCAATACGCCTGTGGCGCGATCAATCGAAGAAGTGGGCGCGCACGCTCTTCTGGTACTCGAACATGTACCTGGCGGCGATCTTCGCTATCATGGTGTTGGACCGGGTAATTCATTAGGGAAAGTCACGGGTATTGACCATGAAGAAAACAGGTGATATAGTACACGCGTTCATGTCAAGTGACTCAATCGCCTGAAGGCGACGAGCTTGTTTCTGCCTTTACACGCACTCTGATTATTCCAGAGATGCTACCGGACGAAACCATAGGCCGCTTGACTGGCGGCCCGCTGCTACTGGAAAGGTGCGAAACCGTTGCTTCCCGCTATGTGGAAGTGCCTTGACCTCTCTCTATGGTAGCACAAATGTACAAAACAGGCAAGAGAGCCGCCTACGGCGCAGACATTTGGAGATAAGACTTCCCGTGAGGGGGACTTGCGTGCTACCCTCCCTGTCATCCTGAGCGCATGAGCCGCAGCCCTGAGCGTAGCGAAGGGGAAGGATCTCTGCGTTCGTCGAGCCAGATCCTTCGCGAAGCGAGGGATGACGGGCATTATCTCCAAATGTCTACCTACGGCGCTTTCGTTTCCTCCATTCCCCTAAACGGGAAGGGTATCCACGAAAGGATCTTTATGATCAACACGGGGAACGCTGTATGGAAATCACCCTGAAAGATGCGAAAAGTATCCTGACCCCCCAGCATAACGGGTTCCTGGCTGCCGGGCCTTACCCGTTCACTCATGCCCTCTCGGGCTACGTTGGCTGCGGTTTCGGGCAAACAACCTGCGGCTTATACTGTTATGCGCAGTTTCTGCCCAACTGGTCCTTCAGCGGCTTTACAGCAGCCTGGGGGCAGGCCGTCCAGATCAAAGCGAACGCGGCCCAACTATTGGATAAAGCCCTTTCTACTATGAAGCCA
>WNGJ01005325.1_pt1 | contig 13904 bp, 19 predicted proteins | sample 5400611 | NCBI WGS metagenome assembly WNGJ01 (sample SAMN13153375, study PRJNA577476) | soil metagenome | isolation source: 40 cm soil or saprolite under Garry oak tree replicate 1 | place: USA:California | collected 2016-06-15 | reverse complement strand
TGGATGGTAGCCGACTCGCTTAATGACCGGCCTCGCGCTATACTCGGATTCAGGAAGCCAAGCGAAGTGTTCACGGAGCTAATGCTTCAGGAAGCCGTGATTCCACCGGCCTGAATTGCTTCGATCGCTTGAGACCGCCCCTGGCCTCGCTGGAAATTAACTGTGGCAGCAGGCGCTGAAACGAGCCTGGAACCGCATAAGCACGCTGAAACGAGCCTGGAACCCCAGAGATGACGGGAAGCGCGCCTATCATTTGCCCCGGTACCCGGCGCCGAGCAGTGCCACCTCGAGAGGGGCGCGGTGTGCGTGGACCCTGCTAAGGCAGCTTGTCCTCGCCCAGCCATCGGGCGGCGACGTCATTTGATAACAGCAAGAAGCGCGGGTCCGGCAGAACGGACGGTGCCCGGACCGCTATGAAGCAGGGGAGGTCGGGAGTGGACGGTGCCTGCTCGCCGCTCCATGACTCCAGTAGGCGCATCGACCTATAGCGGCCATGGTGCTTCTCCCGACAGTCTTCGCTCCCGATGTCACAGACCGGCTGGGCTGTCTCGTCTCGGGGCTTAGAGACAGACTCTGGAATCAGAAGGTGACGGTTGTGCGGGGTGTTCGTGGCGGGCTGAATGCCATGTCGGTCGGTGAGGCGGTGGCCGCGGCACGGGCGGACACGATCGTGCATCAGATGACCGGGCTCAGTCGCGCTCACGCTGGCAAGCCCGATGAGCAATTACGGCAGGGCCAGCCCAACATCACGTCTTCGGCGAACACACCATCCACTGAACGGAATGGTCAGCAACACCATGATCGACTTCTCGATCCTGCGAAGGAGATCGATGTGCAACACTCCGTACCGAGCGCACCGGGCTGACCTGCGCTGCATCCAGGCAGCGCACGTCGCGCTCGGCTGGGTGGTGATGTTCCTCGGCTTCCACATCTAGGGGTGCCGGTAAGGATCGTGTCATCAGCCGCAAACGAGCAGGTCGGGTGAGTCAGCCTTCTCGGGTGGCTTGCCGTTGGAGAGTCCGGTACACCGTGGTTCGGCCGATGCTGAAAAGTTCGGCGAGGTCGGCGATGGAGTAGTCGCCGGTGGCGTGCATGCACCGCAGTTCGGTCTGTTGCTTGGCGGACATGGCGGGGACGAATATGGTCGCCGGTATGCCGAGCCGGTGCGCGGCGTAGGCCACGGCAACGCCGTGGTTACCCCCGGAGGCCGCGATCACTCCGGCGGGCGGGATCTCGCGCAGGAGCAGGTTCGCGAAGGCGCCGCGCGTCTTGAACGACCCCGCGCATTGCAGCTGCTCCAGTTTCAGCGCGACGCCTGGGCCGGCATCATCGCGGCCGGCGCCGGTCAGCGCCGCAAGCGGGACTGTCAGGGGTCGGTGTGCGCCGCAGGTACGGTCTGATCTGCTGGCAGGTGCGCCGGATCTGGCCAGCGCTGATAGGGCTTGCTGCGCGTTCGGCCTGCGCCGCCCCGGTCATTGCGGCTGCGCCTCCTCGGGGGCGGCGCCGGTGCTGACCTGCGCGATGGCCTCTACCTCGACCGGGGTGCCCAGGGGCAGCGCGGCGACCCCGATGGCCGAACGGGCATGTGTCCCGGCCGCGCCCAGGACGTCGAGCATCAGCTGCGAGGCGCCGTCAGCGACCTGCGGCTGCTGGGCGAACTCGCCGGTGCAGGCGACGTAGACGGTGAGCTTGACCAGCCGCGTCACCGCGTCAAGGCTGCCAGCGGCAGCCTGTAGCTGGGCCAGCACATTCACAGCGCACGCCCGGGCGGCGTCCTGCCCGGCCGCCAGGTCCACCTCGGCGCCGAGCCGGCCAGCCGCGACGAGGTGCCCGTCCCGGGTGGCGATCTGCCCGGAGGTGTAGATGGTGTTGCCGTGCCGGACGTAGGGCTCGAACGCGGCGACCGGGGCCGGGGGCGGCGGGAGCTGCAGCCCGAGGCGGGCGAGACGGTCTGCAGCGGTGCTGGTTTGTTCGTTCATCTTGGGCTCCAGTTCCCGGGCCCGGATACGGGCCCGTTAACCTGGCGGTGACCAGGCAGGCGGGGTCAGGTGGCGATGATGGGGGCGATGCGGGGGCGGGCCAGGCGCAGGTAGTCCTCGCTGGCCAGCGCGATCGAGCGGTCGAGCCGCCCGGCGTTGAAGTACAGCTCGCCGTGGTCCAGCAGGGCCGGGTCCGCGATCAGCTCCAGCCGCTCGTCATAGCTGAACGGCAGCACCGTGCCGGTGACGCTGCCGGCGAGCTGCTCGGCCTTGCCGGTGCCGGCGAACGCGACGTAGCTGGCGCCCAGCAGCGCCTTTACGGCCGAAAGATCCAGCCGGGCGTCGCCGGGCACCACCGCCAGCACATAGCGGGTTTGCTTCTTCCCGATCTTGACCAGGAGGATGAGGCACTTCGCGGCGCGGGCGAGAGCGTGACCGCGCAGCGCACTGACCACCTCGGTGCGCCCTTCGGGCGCATGCTCAATCAGCCGGTACTGAGCTCCAGCTGCATCCAGCTCCGCGATCAGGCGGACATAGACATCCCGGTCCGCGCTCGCGCACGCCGGCCCTAGGTCACCAGTCACCGCTCAGCAGCTCCTTCGCCGCGGCGATACGGGCCTCGTCGCGCTGGTAGAACACCCACTGCTTGATCTTCGTGCCGCGGATCAGGCCGGCGCGGCTGAGGACCTTCAGATGCTCCCCGCACGTCGGCTGGCTCACCCCGAGCTTGTCCGCGATGAACAGCGAGCACACCCCGTCCCGCACCAGATCACCGTCGCGCTGGGGCGGGAAATGCGCCGGCGGGTCACGCAGCCACTCCAGGATCAGCAGCCGCTTGTCGCTGGCCAGCGCCTTCACCAGTTCCACGTCCAGAGGCAGGTCGGCGTTCGGCACATAGCTATTATGGCAACTAGCTAACTACCTGTCTATAAGGAGGAGCGCCTATGCCCGCCCCAGCCGGGCTGCGGTTCCGGGCGGCCAGCCCGGGCGACGCGCATGCCATCGCCGGACTGCACGCCGGCAGCTGGCAGCGGCACTACCGAGGTGCCTTCTCCGACACCTTCCTCGACAATGACGTCGCCGGGTACCTGCTGCCGCTATGGACCGAGCGCCTTGCCAGCCCGGACCCGCGGGCCCGCACGATTCTCGCCGAGATCGACGGCGCGGTCGCGGGCCTTGCGCACACGGTCCTCGGCGAGCACCCCGTCTGGGGCGCGTACCTCGACAACCTCCACGTCGCACACAGGCTGAAAAGACAAGGGATCGGTACCCGGCTGCTGGCCCTGACCGGACAGGAAGTGATGGACTGGTCACCCTCATCCGGCCTGTACCTGTGGGTCCTTGAGCAGAACAGCGATGCCCTCGCCTTCTACGCGGCGCGGGGCGGTGCCTGCGTAGAGCGCGCCGAAACCCCGCCGCCCGGCGGAGACCCTGCCCGGCTCAACGGCAAGCCGATGGGCCTGAGATATGCGTGGCGGGACCCATCGACACTCCTTCCGGGCCGCCCATAGCGGCCGTGCGCGGCTGACGGAACATGTGTTCGATATCGAAGCGGCGGGGGAACGCCTGCCAGGCGCGGTCCACCTCGGCGGCGGAGGTCGCCGCGCGTGAGGACCACAGCCACAGCGGTTCCGGGTTGCGGTCGCCGGGCAGCCGGCCGGCGGCCAGCCGGATCAGGGTCCCCTCCACGACGGGCAGCTCGCCGTCGTGGTCCTCCCAGCCGGCCCGGGCGGCCAGCTGCTGGTGCAGCCGGCCCCGGGCCGTGGCCCGGGCGGTGCCATACCGGGTCGTCTGGGTGCAGGTGGCCGCCGCCGGGGCGGCCCAGGTCTGCGGGCCGGCGAGTTGGCAATCGCGGCTAGCCCCACCGTGGCAGCCAAGGCGCGGCGGATGAACGCGGCTGGATTCCGTCGCGACCCTGCGCCAGCTGTCGCCCCGCCTGCGACATCAGGTCTGCACGCTCGATGCGTTGGCCGCCGAGGTCGCCCGTGCCCGCAGGCGGATGGCGCTACCAGCCGGGTGGCTGTTTCGACGGTCGCCCGGTCAGTCCGCCGTGTGCGCGAGCAACTCGTCCGCGATGGCCGGGACGGCGTGGGCCGGGAGCCGGTGCCCGACGCTGCCGAGTCGGACGAGACGAGCGTCCGGGATCTCGGCGGCGAGCGCCTCACCGTTGCCGATCGGAAAGAACGGGTCGTCCTCGCCGTGCAACACCAGCGTCGGCGCGGTGATCTCGCCGAGCCGCTCGCGCCAGCGCGGGCCGTGGTCGGCGAACGCGATGTTGGTCGTCGCGCACTTGACGTCGGTGGTCCTGGCGACCTCGGCCTCGGCGTGAGCACGAGCGGAGGTCTCGTCGAACGCGCCCGCCCCGGCGAACGTCCTGGCCTGCAGCACGAGGTGGTCGACCACGGCTCGCTCGTCTGACCAGTCCGGCTCCGGGGTGTTCATGATCACCTCCATGAGCGCCTCGTCGTGCTCGGGCAGGTCCTCGTCGACCGGGCCAGGCGTGTTCGGCCGGCTGGCGACGAGCGTGAGCGTCGCGACCCGCTCGGGGTGGTCGAGGGCGAGCAGCTGCGCGATCCAGCCGCCGGTCGACATCCCGGCGACGTGGGCGCGTTCGGTCGCGGTCGCGTCGAGCACGCCGACCGCGTCGTCGACGAGGTCGGCGAGAGAGTAGCCGGGCTTGCCCGGCGGGTACGACTCCGAGCGGCCGGTGTCACGGACGTCGTATCGGATCACCCGCCGCCCGCCGGCCACGAGCCGCTCGCACAGCTCGTTGGGCCAGCTCAACATCGACGACCCGACGAGCAACACGGTCGGGTCGTCCGCGCCGCCTTGCACCTCCACGCAGCTCGCCGCTCCGTTGATCGTGAACATACGCTCACTCGCTTGCACGAGCCTCTCCTAACCGGTACGCCATGCACGGACGTCCTGAAAGCTAGACCTGGCGGGCCGCCCGAACTCATCGGCGGACGAGCAATCCTGCGGGGCCCACCTCGGCGAGCTCGGCGTGATCGGCGTACTGCACGCCGGCACTGTTGCCATCGCCGCCGCAGTAGAACCGCCGTGGCCGCCGCGACGCACTAGCGGATCCCCAACCGCTGGAATTCCTCGTCCCGCTGGCGATCTCTCGAGGCTGGGCGGGCGGGTGCCTGGTCAAGCCCGTTGCAATCCTCGTCTGGCTGGGCGCTGTGATCCTCGTCCTGCGCGGCGGCCCCGGAGTCGTCGATGATCTGACTCGCGCAGCCGGAGTGCGGACGGGAATCACCGGGCTCTCGACCAAGCAAACGACAGGGATGGCGCACCTCACGTGGTCCGGGTGGGCGATCGACACCTATTTCCTAATTGGCGGAGTGATCTTCACCTGGCTCGCCATTCGTCAGCGTCAGCATCGACGATCGCGCGCTCGTCGGGCTCACGTCGCACCGGCAGCGGCTGGCTCCGCGCGTGATCGGGCCCCACCGCGTCACTTTCCTTCAGGACAGGAGCGAGCCATGAACACCAGCATCGGCACGCACGACAATGCGATGCCCAAGGCTTCGGCTGCCAGTGTTCAGCCCTTGAGCGCAGTCACGACGGTGTAGTGCATGGTGTTTGTCCACGTCCACTTCTACTGGGCCGCGGGGGTGAGGCAGGAGTCCATGACCACCACCCCACCATGAGCGTGGGCGCGTCACTGTACGTGGCCTTCATCGCCGTGCTGGGGCTGGCCGGCGCGGGCCTGGCGCGCGGCTGTGCAAGCCATGGGGTGCGCGCTTCGGGCGCCGTCGCTTGCGGGCGGTGGCGTGGCTCGGCGCCGCCATGCTCCTGCTCCGCTCGCTGCGTGTGCCCGCCTGACGGTGCGCTGGGCCGGGCCAGGCTAAAACAACCAAATTCGCTCCGTTGCTAAGCCGACAGACCCCGTTCAGCGGGGCCGCACCATGATGGGCTGCGGTGCGGTGAAGCGGCCAGCACCGGGTCAGACCGTGAGGGCGATCTTGCCGGTGACACTGCCGGATTCGAGGAGCTCGTGGGCCTTGGCGGCCGCGGCCAGGTCCAGGGTCGCCTGAAGGTGCACGCGCAGCTTCCCCGACTCGGCCAGGTCGGCGAGGGCCTCGAGGGCCGGATAGTCGGGCTCCACGCTCAAGCCCGCGAAACGGCGCCCCGCCGTCCTGGTACTGGCGGCGAGATCGACATCGCAGCGACCCACGATCGTGACCAGCAGTCCGCCGGGGCGCAGCACGCCGATCGAGCGCCGGGCGTTGTCACCGCCGATGGTGTCGAGCACCACATCCACGCCATCGACCTGCTCGGCGAAGTCGGCGGCGCGGTAGTCGATGAGCTCGTCGGCGCCTAGGCTCGCGACGAAGTCATGCTTGGCCGCGCTCGCGGTGCCGATTACGTGAGCGCCGCGAGCCTTGGCGATCTGGACCGCTAGGTGTCCGACGCCGCCGCCAGCCCCGTGGATCAGCACCCGCTGTCCGGCCGCCACCTGGGCGGTGTCGACCAGGGCCTGCCACGCGGTCAGACCGGCCAGCGGCAGCGCGGCGGCCTCGGCGTGGGACAAGCCGGCAGGCTTGCGGGCAAGCTGACGAGATGGCGCCGCGACATACTCCGCGTACGCACTGGCCGCGCGCGGGAAGAACGGCATGCCGTACACCTCGTCGCCGGGCTGGAACCTGGTCACGCCGGGCTCCATGTCCTCAATCACCCCGCAGAGATCCCAGCCGAGGATGAACGGCGGCTGGCCGAGCAGCGGGAACTGCCCGGACCGGATCATCGCCTCTACCGGGTTCACCCCCACCGCCCGGACCCGGACCAGCACCTCGGTGGCCAGCGGCACCGGCCGCTCCACCTCGGTGAGCTGCAGCACCTCCGGACCGCCGAAGGCCTGCTGGCGGACCGAACGCATAGTTGCGGACATCGTGACTCTCCGTTCCCGACTGCGGCGGCAGCCTCGGTACGACGCTAGGAGGCCGATAGGAACCGATTGGTACCCTTCGGCTCGTGACTGCTGGCAACGTGTTCCTGGCTGACTGCCCGGCCCGGCTGGCCGTTGAGATCATCGCCGATAAATGGGCCGTTGTAGTCCTCTACGGCCTCGCCGACCAGCCACGACGGCACGGCGAGCTGGCCAGGCTGATCGGCGGCATCTCCAACAAGGTGCTCACCCACACGCTGCGTCGGCTCGAGAGCAGCGGGCTGGTGGCCCGCCAGGCCTACGCCGAGGCCTCGCCCCGAGTCGAATACGAGCTCACAGAACTCGGCCGTACCCTTATCGACCCGATCAGGATGCTGGCTCAATGGGCCGAGACCAACGGTGACGCCATCCTTGACGCCCAAGACCGTGCGTGACCGGATCGAATTCGTACGGTAACGAGGTAGCCAGGCTGCGGGACCAGGCCTGCTGAGCCGTACTCGGAGGCCAGGGCAACGGTCAGGTCGAAGATGTCGTCGCTGCAGACGCCGCGCCTCGGTCGACCGTGTTGACGCAACCGATCGGTTGCTATTAAATGGCAACCAGCCGGTTGCTACTTGCTGGAGCTGCCATGGGTTTCCTGATCGCATCGAACGGACCGTGAAAGTCGCTGCCCGGCTGGGCAGTGTATGGGCGCACTGACCACGCTCGCCGAGGTCGGCCTGGTAACCGCCAAACCGGGGAGCGACGCCGGGCGCGGTACCGGTGCATTCGGTGCCGATGCAGAGCGCCAGCGAGCTCACCGCGACCCCCTACGACACGGCAAGGAGAATGACCATGGACAAACCGAAGGTCGAGAGCTCGGCGCTGCCCGCAGTGGTCGGCCGAGCCGCCTTTGAGGCCGAAGTCGATACGCTGCGAGTTCGGGAGAAGGCACACACCCGGGAAGGCGACGCGCTAGCCGCGGCCCGGCGGCGCCTGCCCATGGTGGAGGTGGACGCCAGCCTCGCGCTGACCGGGCCCCGCGGGCCGCTCACCCTGCTGGAGGCGTTCGAAGGGCGCCGACAGCTCATCGCCTACTACTTCATGTGGTGGGACGGCCATCCCGCGGCCGAGCAGTGCGAAGGCTACACGTGGGTCACCACCCAGGTCAGCGAGCTGTCCTACCTGCATTCCCGCGATATCACCTACGCGGTCTTCTGCCAGGGACCCTACGACGAAAGCGCCCGCTACCGAGACTTCATGGGCTGGGACATGCCGTGGTACTCAGCACACACCTCGCTCGACGCGCTCCTGACCGGGCGCCAGATCGGCTTGTTCCACCTCGTGTGCTACCTGTGAGACGGCGACCGCGTCTACGAAACCTACTGGACGAAACGCCGCGGCGCCGAGGCGATGGACTACAGCTATGCGCTCATGGACCTCACCGTCTACGGGCGCCAGGAACCGTGGGAGGACTCGCCTCCCGGCTGGCCACAGCAGCGCTCCTACACACGGACGAACGGCGGCTCGCCTGCCTGGCCGCCTGTGTCAGCGTGGCCCGACGGACGCCCCATCGCTCAGTGGCCTCGAGTCGGAGCCGGACGATCCGACGACCTCGGCAACGCCGGACGCTGAGCGGATCCTAGCACTGTCAGTGACCAAGCACTCACAATGCGCGCTCTGGACTTAGGCTAAGCGCGACTGAGGTCCGGGGGAGCACCGGTGTGTAGCCCGGCCTGATCGGGGCAGGTGCAGCAGGTCCGCATACGCGATTCCTGCTGAGGAGAGTTCTTTCCGTGACTTCCATTCCGGACATCACGCTGAACAACGGTCAGACCATCCCGCAGTTCGGCTTCGGCGTCTTCCAGATCGAGCCGAAGGACACGGTAGGCGCGGTGAGCACGGCGCTCGAGGCCGGGTACCGGCACATCGACACCGCCGAGATGTACGGCAACGAGGCCGAGGTGGGCGAGGGCATCGCCAGATCGGGCCTGGACCGCGGCGAGGTCTTCGTCACCAGCAAGCTAAGCAACGATGCACACGAGCCCGACGAGGCCCGCCAGGCCTTCGAAGGGACGCTCAAGGCGCTCGGCACTGAGTACGTCGACCTGTTCCTGATCCACTGGCCGCTGCCGACCCGGTACGGCGGCGACTTCGTGCAGACCTGGCGGACGGTGGAGGAGTTCTACCGCGAGGGCCGGGCCCGGTCCATCGGCGTCTCCAACTTCCAACCCCACCACCTGCGGCGGCTGCATGGTGACACCCAGATCATCCCGGCCGTCAACCAGATCGAGGTGCACCCGTATCTGACTCAGGACGATGTGCGCGCCTTCTGCGCCGAGCACCAGATCGCGGTCGAGGCCTGGTCGCCGCTGGGACAGGGGGGCGTCCTCGGCGACCCGGTAATCCGGTCCATCGCCGAGCGGACTGGCAAGACTCCGGCTCAGGTCGTACTGCGCTGGCACATCCAGCGGGGCGACACCGTGTTCCCCAAGTCGGTTACCCCGGACCGGATCCGGGAGAACATCGACATCTTCGACTTCGAGCTGTCCGCCACCGACGTCGAGGACATCACGGTGCTGAACAAGAACGAGCGCACTGGCCCTGACCCCGACAAGTTCGACGGCCGGTAGCCGGGTGCAGCTGGTCCCCGGACCCTGGCCCGGCTGAACAAGGTGAGCGTGAACCGGCTCACTCGGCACGTGGCAGGCTTCCTGGCCCTGCGGCCGGTCCGTCCGCTCCTTAGTGAGTGTTTGATAAATGTCCCGGGATGCCCGGTCATGACGGGTGTGCCGGGCCGCCTGTGCCCGTCGTGTTGAGATGGGCGGGCGCGGGCCCCGTGTTCCCGATGTGTGACGACCAGAAAAACAAGGCCCGCGCGTGCCCAGGGTACGTGCGGGGACAGGCAGCAGGCCAGGGGCTATCCCAGTGACCTGACCGATGCCCAGTGGCAGGTCATCGTCCCGTACCTGCCGCCTGAGGTGCCCGGGCGGCGGGGCAGGCCGCGCACCTGGCCGCTGCGCCGCATCACCGAGGCGATCTTGTACCTGGACCGGGCCGGGTGCGCCTGGCGGTACTTGCCGGCGGACTTCCCGCCGTGGCGGACGGTGTACGGGTACTTCGCGGCCTGGCGCGATGACGGCACGCTGGCCCGGCTGCACGACGCGCTGCGCGCCCAGGTCCGGGCCGCTGCCGGCCGGGACGCCGAGCCGACCGCGGCGATCATCGACTCGCAGTCGGTCCGCGCCGCCGACACGGTACCCAGGGCCAGCCGGGGCTGGGATAACGCCAAGAAGGTCAACGGCCGCAAGCGGCACATCGCGGTGGACGCGATGGGCCTGCTGCTGGCCGTGGTGATCACCGCCGCATCCGTCCAGGACCGCGACGCCGCCCGCCCGCTGCTGTGGAACCTGCACCGCACCTCCCGCCGCATCCGCCTGATCTGGGCCGATGCCGTCTACAACGGGAAGCTGGGCGGCTGGGCCGCGACTTTGAAGATAAGCATCCAGATCGTCGCCCGGCGCAACCCGCACGCGTTCGAGGTGCTGCCCCGCCGCTGGGTCGTTGAGCGGACGTTCGCCTGGATCAGCAAGCACCGCCGTACCGTCCGCGACTACGAACGCCTCCCGGCCAGCCACGAAGCCATGGTTCTCTGGGCCATGATCTCCCTGATGACCCGCCGCCTGACCGAGCCCAGCCATTTATCAAACACTCACTTAGCTCCGAGCCTTCGTTAGTTCCGTGTCTCACCAGGTCGGGATGGCCGCGGTCGCGGCCACCCGGCCGAACTCGGGCGTGCGGGTCGCGCTGCGTCCGGCCTGGCGGGCCAGGTCGGCGAACTGGGCCGAGTTGATCACCGCCGCCCCGCCCGGGTCGTTGTTGAAGTAGACGTACACGTCGGCCTCATCCGGCCAGGTCTCGGTCAACCGCGCCACCCAGGACCTCAGCGCCTGCGGCCCGTAGCTGGGCCACGGCCGGGCCGTGCCCTCGTGGAACCGCAGATAACCCCACGTCGCGGTGCGCCACAGCGGCGTGATCGGGCGGCCGCGCCGGTCGGCCCAGCACAGCGTCGCGTCGTGCCTGGCCAGGATCTGCCGTATCTCGTCGGTCCACCAGGTCTCGTGCCGCGGCTCCACCGCTAGCCGGATCCCGTGCACGCCCAGTGCAGCGGCCGCTGTCCGGAACTCCTTCAGGCACGCGTCCAGCGTGTCCGGGTCGGCCTTCAGCGTCGGCGGCAGCTGGAGCAGGACCGGCCCGAGCTTGGGCCCCAGCCCCGCCGCCGCGCCGAGCAGCCGGGCCACCGGCTCGGCCGGGTCGCGCAGCCGGCGCACGTGGGTCAGATACCGGCTGGCCTTGACTGCCATGACGAAGTCGTCCGAGGTCCGCTCCCGCCAGGCGGCGAATGTCTCGCGCGACGGCAGCCGGTAGAAGCTGTTGTTGTTCTCCACGGTCAGGTAGTGGGTGGCGTAGTGCTCGAGCCACAGGCGCTGGGGCACGCCCTGGGGGTACAGTCCGCCCCGCCAGTCGCGGTACTGCCAGCCAGACGTCCCGATCAGCATCGGCATAGGCGTTACATGCCCACCGGCCCCGGTTCCACGCAGAACCTGTTGCCTTCCGGGTCGCGTATCACCGTGTGGCCGTCGTGGCGCTCCACCACGGCCACGCCCAGCCGTTCTAGGGCGTGTCTCAAAGTCAGTTGCATGGCCTACGGCCCTTGCCTGGCGGGCCAGCCAGGCAAGGGCCTGAAATCAATTTGCCGCTGCTCGCCTCGCTCGGTACGGTCGCGAGAGTGTTCTCGCTGCTGGGGCCCCTGAGATCCGCGCGGCCACTCCGGCAGTTCCTATGCTGAGAGTAGGTTTCGTCAATGGCATGCCGTATCAGTGAGCTCGTGCTCGGTTGCCGCGACCCCGAGGTGCTGGCGCGGTTCTGGTGCGAGGTCCTGGACTTCGTAGTGCTCGATCGCGAGGACGACGGAAGCATCGAGATCGGGCCGCGCGAAGGGTTCGGCGGCCCGCAGCCGACGATCATCCTCAGCCGCAGAGACGAGCCAGAGCCCGGGAAACTCCGGCTGCACATCGACGTCAACGCCACCGACCGCGATCAGGACGCCGAGCTCGAACGCCTCCTGAAGCTCGGAGCGCGCCCGGCCGACATCGGCCAGACCGGGGAGGAGCCGTGGCACGTCCTCGCCGATCCCGAAGGCAACGAGTTCTGCCTGCTCAAAGCCCGCCTCGCTCCACTCTGACGGCCCTCGTCGGCAACGAGGGCAGCACCCGGGTGAAGGGTGTACAGGCGACGTGCCCAGAAGTCGGCAAAGCTCCCTGTGCCGCGGGAAGGTCCGTCGTGTGCTGATGGGGCACGGTTGATCGTGGAGTCCGCGCTCACTGCCCAATCGGTACTCTTGCGCAATGCGACCTCTTAGGTATTCAATCAACGTCACGCTGGATGGGTGCTGCGATCATCGTGCGATGGTCGCGGACGAAGAGCTGCATCGTCACGCGGTCGAGAACCTCGTCCAGGCCGATGCCCTCCTCTTTGGCCGAGTGACTTACGAGATGATGGAGGCAGCGTGGCGGCTGCCGGCGCCGGCGGGAGCCAGGCCCGATTGGATGGAACCTTTCGCCCGGACGATCGACGCGGCAAAGAAGTACGTCGTGTCGAGCACCCTCGACCGGGTCGACTGGAACGCGGAGCTCGTGCGCGGGGATCTGGGAAAGGCCGTTCAGCTGCTCAAGCGAGAGCCGGGTAAAGGACTGTTCGCGGGCGGCGTGAAGCTTCCGCTGGCGCTGGCGGAGCTGGGATTGATCGATGAGTACGAGTTCGTGGTGCAGCCCAGGCTGGCGGGCCACGGGCCGACGTTGTTCGCGGGGCTATCGAGGTATGTCGATTTGAGGCTCGTGAGCCGGCTGGAGTTCGGCTCGGGGGCGGTGGCGCTGCGGTATGAGCCGAAAAGCTAGGCCGCGGCTCCCTTATGTGCGTAGCCAGGTGAGGATCGCGCAGAGTGTGAGTGCGGCACGGTAGGTGATCGCGAGCTTACGGCAGCAGGCGCGATTGAGGTCCGGGGGAGCAGTGGCTCACCTGGCTACCTATCGCGGACCGGCGAGTCCTTACCATCGGCATGTGACTGTCCGACGAATGGACCACCTGGACATCTATGCCACCTCCGTGGCGCCTCGGAGCGAGTGGTGTCATCGAAGTTCGCCAGGAAATGTCGTGGTGGGATGTCGAGAACCCGCGCGCGGCTCCGTCCCCGCGGTGAACACGGCCACAAAGGGCCGTACCTTCTCAAGGAGACATGATGGCCAAGTACCTGCTGCTTAAGCACTACCAGGGCGCGCCGGCACCGGTCAACGATGTGCCGATGGACCAGTGGACGCCGGAGGAGATCTCGGCCCACGTGCAGTACATGCAGGACTGGGCCGCTCGGCTCGAGGGCACCGGCGAGTTCGTCGACGGTCAGGCGCTGTCCCCGGAGGGCACGTTCGTCCGATACGACGGCGAGGGGCGGCCTCCGGTCACGGACGGCCCGTTCGCGGAGACCAAGGACCTGATCGCCGGCTGGATGGTGATCGACGTCGAGACCTACGAGCGGGCGCTCGAACTGGCCAGCGAGCTGTCCGCGGCTCCGGGGGCGGGTGGGAAGCCGATCCACGAGTGGCTCGAGGTGCGCCCGTTCATGGCCGCGCCCCCGACGATCACGGAGTGACGCTCGGTGGATGAGGCCCTGCTGCGGACCCTCACCCCCAGCGTGATCGGGATCCTCGGCCGACGCGGAGCCGACTTCGCGGCGGCCGAGGATGCCGTGCAGGACGCCCTGGTCGAGGCCGTGCGCGTGTGGCCGGACGACCCGCCGCGAGACCCCAAGGGCTGGCTGGTCACCGTAGCCTGGCGCAAGTTCCTCGACGCCGCCCGAGCCGATACCTCCCGACGGCACCGCGAGGTACGCGCCGAGGACGAGCCCATGCCGGGCCTGGGCGAGGTGGCGGACGACACGCTCCAGCTGTATTTCCTGTGCGCGCACCCGTCCCTGACACCGGCCTCGGCCGTCGCAC
>WNGJ01004997.1_pt1 | contig 13906 bp, 17 predicted proteins | sample 5400611 | NCBI WGS metagenome assembly WNGJ01 (sample SAMN13153375, study PRJNA577476) | soil metagenome | isolation source: 40 cm soil or saprolite under Garry oak tree replicate 1 | place: USA:California | collected 2016-06-15 | reverse complement strand
TCCACTATGCTGCCGACGCAGTGGACTCTTTCGGCATAGTCACAGCGTCTGCTGCTAACCCTGACTTTTGCGATGCTGCACAGCACGTTGTCGCCGCGGGACTTGCAAACGGTGTGAATGCTGCTGACTGCAGCGTTTCGGGTCACCAATCTGCAGCTCTGTCCGCAGGTGTTGTCACCTTCTTCATCAGGTCGGACAATCCGCCTCGGCAGAAGCTCGGTACCGCGATAGCAGCTCGTATGTGCGAGCTCTTCAACGGTGCCGGTACAACGAGCTGCACGCAAGTAAACGCCTTCCAGGGTAACATTGCTCAAGCTGTCCCGGCGGTATTCTCCACATCTTCAGTCCAATTAGGATGGCATCTCTACACCGCAGGCTGGGGTCTAACCCCCCAGTTTGACCAGCTCTACGCACTGTACAACAGTGCCTTCGCCTCGACCGCGTGCGGCGGCAAGCGAGCCTCCTTCGGACAGGACTACACCTACTACTGCCGTGCTGACTATGACCATGCAACCAACATGCTAGAGTTCAACGATACAACATCCGGCGCCATCGCCAGTGCGCAGTTGGCAATGCAAATATTCGGTCAGACCGTTGGCACAGTCTCTATCTGGAGCAACGCCATCGAGGTTCCCTACGCAAAGAGCTTCACAGGCATCAATGACGCTAGCGGACTGGGTCCGTCCCAGTTCTTCAGCACCCTCAACGGGTGGAGTCCAAGCCCAGCAGTGCTCGGAACCCTAAGGTGGGGCTTCAAGCAGGGAACTGTGAACCTGAACATCTTCTTGGCAACAACGCAGTGGGAGTTCTACACGTGGTCTAACATCTACGACAGCCTAATTGCCACTGCTCCATACAACGCCACCAGTCCCTTCTCATGGCTAGCCAGCAGCTTCACGACAGTAGACGCTACTGCCAGTCCCCAATGCGCTTCGGTAGCCACTACGGTTAGGTGCATCATCTTCAACCTGCGACCCAGCGTGCACTTCCATGACGGCGTAGCCCTAACAGGCTCCGACGTCAAGTTCTCCATGCTGGCCTTCAAGGAAGTCCCTGGACCAATATCGTCCTCGGTCGCGGGAATTGTTGACGTCACTTACGTTGCAGGTCCAAGCCCGGGCACCCAGAGCGTCTTCGTACATTTGAGCTCCAAGAGCCCATTCGCCATCTTCAACGTTGGCGGAGTACCCATACTTCCACAGCACATCTGGGCTGACAACCCGACCGTTCCATGTCCTGGAACACCGACGGGTCCGCTGCCTACTACTGGTCCGTGCGCTGTAAGCGCAACGCAGGCCACCGCTGACCCAATAACCAACCATCTCTTCATCGGTACTGGTCCGTTCGCGTGTGTAGATCTCACCACCGCTCAGGTGGGAGGTGGATGCACCCGGACCGCTTCAGGCGGTGCAGGAACCCAGGCTGTTGATGCGGGTGGAACAATCATTCTGCAACGGTTCGGATTCGGCTTCCCAGGCTACGACTCTACTCACAGCTACTTCCACGGCTCTCGATTCTACAAAGTCTTCCAGTGGGCGGACAGGCTAGGACAGGGAACATTCAACATTGTCGATGTCAGTAATGCTGGTGGTTGCTGGAACAAGCCAATATCCACCAATCCAGGCTGTGCTCACTGGGTCAGTCCAGCCAGCACTATCACTTGTGTGGCCGCAGCTGGAAGCTGCAACGCTGGGAGCTTGACTAACACTGCAAACGGTGGAAACAATGAGGCTCAGATGAGCATCGCAGAAGTCAGCGAGCTCGGAGCCCTCTGGCAAGTCTCATGGAACGCACCCATTGTCTACACCACCTTCGCCGGGGCACAAGCAGTGCCTCAGACTACGTACGAAGGCGGAATAACCTATAGCGGCTCAGCCGTACCATAGACCAGACCTCTCATCTCAACTCCCTTCTCTTTTTTCGTCTAGTCACAGGCGAGACTCTAAACTCCCTCCAGTTGTTCGTCGGCGGCGCGCCAGTGTACTTATTCCACCCGGAATGAACCGGGAGCTTCAATGTGATCATGCGAACGATAGCTAACGGTTAGTTGCGGGAGGGCAAGACTAATAACTACACCTATGCAATTCCTGAATACTACCGGTGTCTAGATGACCCTAAGAGCCTACATCGCTCGGAGGTTAGCTTATACCGTGGTTCTGGTCCTCTTCGTAATCGTTCTAAACTGGATCATATTCCAGTTAATGCCTGGAGTGCAGGGCAGCATTTCATCGCTGATAGGTAAGGCAAGCGCCGGCGGAGGAGTGACAAACGAGCAGGTCTACCAGAAATACATCTCGCAGTATGGTCTCGATCAGCCTCCTCTAAACCGGTTCGCAACCTACTTCTGGGACATGCTCACTTTCAACTTCGGCACATCATTCCAGACCAGTCATCCTGTCATTCAAGATATTATCCAGTCAGGGAGGCTGGAGAATACTCTGATTCTCCTAGGCTCGTCCACAGTTCTCTCGATCGTGATCGGAATATTTCTAGGCATCGTAGCCGCCTGGAAGAGAGGCGGAGCACTAGACAACTTCTGGACTTCTGCTTCTCTGAGCACATTCTCACTTCCGACCTTCTGGATCGGAATATCCTTCATCCTGATCTTTTCGTTAGGCCTCGGATGGTTCCCTTCCGGCGGAGTCATTCCTAACACTTGGGCTCAAGCGTCATATCTCCCCTCCCTGCCCGTTCAGCTTCTCGTGAGACTGCAGTACCTCTTCCTCCCGATGCTGACACTTACTCTATTCTCCTACGGGGGCTTTCTGCTCCTCACTCGAGCCACCATGCTTGAGACTCTCGGCGACGACTATGTCGTTACTGCAAGGGCAAAGGGTCTGAAGGAGCGCACTGTTCTCTTCCATCACGCGTTCAAGAACGCCTCGCTCCCCATCGTTACGGCCTCAGCCCTCGCGTTCGGCTCCGTACTATCCGGGGCCATCATCACTGAGACAGTATTCAACTGGGACGGGCTGGGCAGGTGGCTCTTCAATGCTATAGGCTACAAGGACTATCCGGTCATGCAGGCAATGTTCTACATCTTAGCTCTGAGCGTAATCGCTGCAAACCTTGTCTCTGACCTGATCTATGGCATGATTGATCCCAGAATAAAGTACGAGTAAGAGGTGCCGCTGAGTGCAGAAGGCCGAAGAGGGTAGGCTTGGTTTCAATATCAGGCGTCTCTCCAGCTTCTTCCGGGTTCTACTAAAGAACCGCTTGTCCGCACTTGGCCTGATAGTCCTCATAATCTCTGTAATTGTAGCCCTGGTCTCGACAGCGGCGTTTCCCGTAAACCCTCAGAGCGTCACCGCTGGAGGCCAGTTCGCGGAGCCTGAATGGGTATCATATTTTCCTGATGGTTACTATCTCAGCAGGAACCTTGTCGTAGTCAACGATCCGATCTTCTCCACCCCAGCCTCTGTGCAGGAATGGTCCACTTCAGTCTCGGATCCAGCGCAGCTTCCTTACGTCTCTCTCGCCTACGCGGCTGAGACCAGCGGCCTTGGGCATGGCAGCCTCCGGGTCACATCTGCCTCTTCGTCTCCTGTTACGCTAACCGTGTACAAGACTTTCCACTATCCCTACGCTGGTCCGCCGCTTCAGTTCAAGGATCTACCGGCATCCTTTAGAGTCCATGCTCAGGGAGTCTCTTCCTCAAATCCTATCTCGGTCCGATTCTTCATCGACCGGCTCATAGCCGGCGGCGGAACAAGGAGCTACACCCTATGGAGTACTAATCTTACCAGCACTGGGCCAATAAGCGACAGCAGCAGTTGGCTATCTCCGCAGTACAACGTGGACTCTCTCAGCACTCAGGGATCGGCCAGCTTGGCTGCGACGATGGGTGTAACCATCAATCAGACTAGCCTTTCAATCGCTGAGGTTGTCTTTCCCAATCAGGGAGACTACCACTACGGCTTCCAGGCTATCTTCAACGGGCCGAGCAGCCTTGATGTTACCAATCTCGGATTGACGCTCTACGGCTCGTCCTTCGGCATATTCGGCACTGACGCCTACGGGAATGATCTTTACATCCAAGACCTCTGGGGAGCAAGAATCTCGCTTTACGTGGGGCTGATCTCCGCTTTCATAGGAATAGGTCTCGGTCTCTTTATCGGGCTCGTCGCAGGATACAAGACGGGCTACGTGGATGAAGTGCTGATGCGGTTCACCGACATGATGCTAGTAATCCCAACCCTTCCGCTGCTGATAGTTCTCATCGCCGTGCTAGGGCAGAGCCTCAACAACCTCATCCTTGTTATTGGCTTTCTAGGCTGGATGGGATTTGCTAGGGTTATCCGTTCCCAGGTTCTGAGCCTGAAGGAACGGCCGTTCATTGAGGCCGCGAAGGCTGCTGGCTCCGGAACAGGCCATATACTGAGCAAGCATATTTTCCCAAACATCGTCTCCCTAACCTATGTCAACCTAGCCTTAACAGTCCCGGCGGCGATATTGTCAGAAGCAGCGCTCTCCTTCTTGGGCCTGGGGGATCCAAACGTAATCTCGTGGGGGCAGATTCTTCACACTGCCGAGTTGACCAACGCTACGAGGTTCTGGTGGGTCATACTCCCACCGGGCCTGGCCATAGCCATAGTCTCGCTCTCATTCATTCTCATTGGCCAGGGATTAGATGAAATATTCAACCCGAAGCTGAGGAAGAGACGCTAGTCCAGAAGGCTCTCACCGAGAGCCGCGCCTAATAGAGAACCGATGAATCCTAGAATGATCGGCCCAGGAAAGAGGCTGTAGAATACGATGGTTATCGCCGTGTCAGGAAGCGGGGCCAGCCCCGTCTGGAAGAGCAGTCCTGGATCTACCTGTCCGAGTGTTGAGGGAAGCGCAAGGATGGAGTATTCCAGTGTGAACGTTATGCCTAGCGATGCAATGAATGCTGTTACGGTCGCGGACATGTCCCTCAGCACCATGCCCGAAGCTACCGCTACCAGCGTCACGAGCAGATAACTAAGTAGCGCATAGTTTCCAGGCGGCCGATACTGCGTGACAATTCCGGGGACGAGAAACCCTTGAAAGACGAAACCGAGAATGATCGTGGTAGTCATCACTGCCCATGCTGTCGCAACGAGGACGACATGGAAAACGATCGCGATCCGTTTCCAGCGAATTTTTAACAGCAGCCAGGTTCCTCCTTCAGCCCGGTGGGGTGCCTTGAAATCAAGGGTCTTTACGCTTATTTACATAGCCATAGCCATTGCTTCTCTAGTCTACTTCGGTGCCATTACGCTCAACTATGTCCAGTTCTACCCGGCCCTAGACAAGCTAGCTGTTCAGGCTGAGGGCCAGCAGATCTTCAGAGACTCACAGAATATCCCTACCCAGGTCTTGGTGCAGCTAAGGGTCACTAACCCTACAAGCTACTCCGGTCTCCGACTAGAGTATCTTGTCGTCCACCTCTACTTCAGCACGACGGCCAATGATTCCGCAACTCTATTCCAGAATTTCGCGCTGCTCGGTTCCAATTCAACCATTGCCCCGCTGGGACCTGGGACAAGCCTCCGCCTTCAAGCCGTCCTTCCACTAGCGGGCAACCAGTCCAGTCTCCTGGCCAATTTCCTCGGCAAGTATGGTACAAGCGTCGTGTCCGACTACAATGTGGAAATACACCTGTTCACGTTCCTTGACGCCCTAGTCCCTACGCTAGAGGTTGTGCGAGACATTCAATATACAAACGGATAGACACGGCCGGATTATCGCTCTGAGCTAGGCCGAGGATAAGTTAAGAAGGATCGGATTCCCAAAGCTTAATTGAGCCTCCCATAAACAGCCGTTTCAGAATAAACTGCGAGCAACACAATCTCTATGCCACCAGTCTTGGACGTTCAACATCTCACGACCCACTACTCAACGCTTAGAGGCTGGGTCAAGGCGGCAGAGGACGTTAGCTTCCAGGTTGACGAAGGGAAGGCGCTCGGGCTCGCAGGAGAGTCCGGCTGCGGGAAAACCACCGTCGCTCTCTCCCTCCTGAAGATTCTCCCGCAGGGTGGTAGGATCAGGAAGGGCAAGATTCTCTTTGACGGAGTAGACCTTGTCCCCCTCTCTGATGCGGAGATGAGAAAGTTCCGCTGGAAAGGCATCGCCATTGTATTTCAAGGCGCGATGAACGCTATGAACCCGGTCTACAAGGTGGGCGAGCAGATAGTAGAGGCAATCCAGACCCACGAGTCCAATATCAGCAAGAGTGAGGCGCTTGATCGGGCAAGGCATCTCCTGGAAATAGTCGGGGTGGAGCCCAGCCGTGTTGACAATTATCCACATGAATTCAGCGGAGGAATGCGTCAGAGGGCCCTGATAGCAATGGCCCTCGCGGCTAACCCTAAACTCCTAGTCGCTGACGAGCCGGGAACGGCGCTAGATGTCGTGGTGCAAGCCCAGACGTTGAAGTTGATGCGGGAGCTCAAAGATAGGCTGGGGCTTTCAATGATCATGATCAGCCACGACCTCTCTATCATCGCGGAGACATGTGAAAAAGTGGCCATCATGTATGCTGGACGAATAGTCGAGTATGGCGATGCGGAGGCAATCTTCTCCGAACCGCTCCATCCGTACACCCAGGGATTAATCAAGGCGTTTCCGAGCATAAAGGGTGCGAGGGTTCGGCTCACATCGATTCCGGGAATCCCGCCTGATCTTCTCCATCCTCCCCCAGCTTGCAGGTTCAACCCGAGATGTCCCTACGTTATGGATGTCTGTAAACAGATTGATCCACCGCTAGAGAAAGTTGGAAAAGGCGACCACTGGGCCGCGTGCCACCTCTACGATTCAAAGTGATCCACAGATGAGCGGAGAGTACGTGGTTGAAGCGAAGAATCTGAAGAAGCATTTTCCCCTGAAAAAGGGATTCTTCGAGACCCTTCTGTCCAAGGAAGAGGTCACAGTCAAGGCGGTCGATGGAATCGGTTTTACCATAAAGAAGGGCGAGATACTTGGCCTGGCTGGTGAAAGTGGCAGCGGGAAGACCACGACAGGTCGTCTCCTGGTGAGGCTCGTCAATCCTACAGAGGGAACCATCAACTTCGAAGGTAAGGATATCGCTAACCTCTCTGAGAAAGAGCTGAAATCGCTTCGTCGAGAGATGCAGATCATATTCCAGGATCCATTCGAATCGCTAGATCCCAGAATGTCGATAAAGGAGATTATTGCTGAGCCCATCAGGGTTCAGAAGATGGCGAGAAACGAGGAGGAGGTGGAGGCGCGTGTGAAGGCGATCCTGACTGAGGTGGAGCTTGTTCCCCCCGAGGAGTTCTTGCACCGTTTTCCTCATGAGCTCAGCGGTGGTCAACGGCAACGAGTAGCTTTTGCTCGAGCTTTCATCGTGAACCCAAAGTTTGTTGTAGCGGACGAGCCTGTCTCAATGCTCGACGTCTCGATAAGAGCCGAGATTCTCAACCTGATGATCGATCTCGTCCAAAAAAAAGGTGCATCAGTAATCTACATCACCCATGACCTGGCTCTCGCCAAACACGTCTGCGATCGGGTCGCGGTCATGTATCTGGGTAAGATCATGGAGATGGCAAAGTCTGACACGATCATCGACTCTCCCCTCCACCCATACACGCAGGCGCTAATCGCGGCTGTTCCAGTACCTGATCCAAAGTACAGGCGGACAGACGTTATTAGCGGAGAGATTCCGAGCCCCGTCTACCCGCCGCCCGGATGCAGGTTCCATACGCGGTGCCCTTATGCACACGAGAGGTGTACAAAGGAGGAGCCTCCTCTGGTCGAGGTGGAAAAAGATCACTTCGCAGCCTGCCACTTGTACCTCTGAGAATAATGTAGAAGCGCCGCGGAATCATATCTTGTTCTGAGCTCCTAGCGCAACGTCCGATTGTCAAGTCGGCTTGACAAAAAAAGGGAGGTTGAGGACGCTTTAGAAGAGGACTGGTGCTTGCCAATCCGCGCCCATGATCGAGGCGTCTACGATGTCGATTCTGCTATCACCGTTCAAGTCCGCGGTGGGGTTGTAGCTTGTAGAGCCAGCTGACGACCCGTATGCTGCCCCTAGCGCCGAAACGTCGCCAATGTCAACTCTGCCGTCATGGTTCAAATCGGGGTTCTTCGTGAGGATGCAGTTGGTCGTGCTTGTTGTCGTGTTGACATTACAGCTCGTCGCGAGCGTCAGGAATCCTAGGACTATGTTGGCCGAGTTGCTGCTGGAGAAGCTTACGCTGATGGGAATGGTCATGAAGAATAGGCTCTGTCCACTGGTGGAGTTGACAACATCTATTGTTATCGATCCGGTCAAAGTCTTTGCAGTTGTGTCGACGGTGAGTGTGCCTGAAACGGAGGCTGTGATCCCGTCAAACGAGACTGTCTTGGAGAAGGTGATGGTCTGGGAGGTAGCGTGAGCCGGGGCCAGGAAAGCAAGCATTAGTAGCGTCGAAGCGAGAATAGGCGTTCTGAACATCTTTATCCAGTTCGTCCTCTTGAGCTAGGTAATATAGAATTTTCGGAATCTTCCGGCGCTCCCCGATAGCCTCGGATTCCTGTTGGTAGGTCAGGAGATACCTTGCCATTCTCGGACGTGTCATCAACAATGCTTAATGTTACGGCCACCAGTCCGTGCTATCGCCTTCCGAGGAGCTTTGGGATGAGAATCACGGCGACAGGCCCGGCGCACATGACCACGACAATGGATGCGAGTCCAGCCAGTCCTTCGAGTGAAAGACCTGCCTGGTGCCTGGGAAGCATCGATAGATCATAGTATCCGAGTTGGCTCTGGAAATCCGGATTCCCCGCGAAATGGTCGGTCGTGAGATCGATAGCCTCTCTGACAGTATTTCCCTGCGCGATCAATTCTACCAAGTAAGAGATCGACTCGTCCGTCTGGCGTGGAGACACTGCCCGGTCCCATCCAGCATATGCTTTAGCCCCCCGTTCTAGAAATGCCTGCGCCATGACTGTTCCAGCGAGTCCGCTGCATCCCATGGTGATTACGAGTGTGGCGTTGAAGTCGGTGCGGAGACTCTCTGTGACGAATTTCTCCGTAATAGCAAAGTATTCACTCCCGTCAAGGTTTACGGGAACGATCTGATCAGTAAGCTGCTCGTAGACATACTTGGTCTTGCTGTACGATTCGGAAGTGTATATCGCGCTCTCGCCGCTATGCGCCCTTATGATAACAAGGCGATACCCTCCTAGAGGAAGGCTCTGAAAAAGCCCGACGGTCACATCGGAAGGACCGTAATAGTCTACCTTGTAGCCCGCGTTGCCCAGCGTTCCTTCTACGTCCCGGATGAAGGAGGGATTGGGCACCGTACCTGACAGTTCATCCACCAGGACAGCCTTGGATTGTGCCGTATAGTGAGGAGAAGACCACGAATTGTCGCCAGTCAACCATATGAAGCCACCCATTACAAGAATCGTCGAGATCGCTACAGGTATCAGAAGCTGGAAAAATTTCCTGTATCTCTTCCTAGAATCTCTTCGACGAAACCTTAGATCTCGCCTTGCAACAGGTGATGTCCAGACATGCGCTGAAACGGAATTCGAGGATAGGGCTAGCCTTGTAAGTAGAACGTCAAACTCGGATGGATCCTTAGACGTCGAAGGGCGTGTACCACTCTCCTGACTCATATCATTACCGCTAGCCCGCCACTAGTCCGAAGGATTTTCTAATCTCAATTTGGTCTTGCGAGCGCTCCGCTTAAAGTAGAGTAGCATTGCACCGATGAGGCCCATGATTCCAGCTATTCCAATGTAGGGGGCGAGCAAACCGAGTTTGTCCACTGGAAGAGTAGTACCTCCAACGGTGTTGGAAACGACCACGAAGCTTCCGAACATGCTGAATGGGTGAATGGTGCAGAAGTATGTGTAAGTTCCCGGTGCCAAGCTAACGGTAAAAGTGTAAGTTGTCGGGGTAGTTGGCGAAAACAGCATCGAGCAAGGGTCCACAGTCGGACAATCAGCGCTGTCACCACCACCATCCCGATCTACATCCACCAGGAACAAGTGTGATGCCCCATCAGTGCTACTCAGTTTTACGGAGACACTGTCCCCCTGCTGAACTGTGATTGTAGGATTAGGGTGGGCGGTTGTTCCATTCCACCCGACTGACGTGCACGCGCCTACGATAAACGCACAGCCTGTTAGAGAGATAGAGACGCTTGTGGCATGCGCCTTGGGGATCGAAGGGAACAAGTTTGCGGCAAAAGGATGGATTCCGATGCCCAGCGATAGGACTATGGCAAGTGCAACTACCAAGTATCCTATTCGAGCCATGGTAACCTGCTACGAGGATAGGATAATAACAGTATCGGACATCTGTCATGGTTGAGTCAAGCTCAAGCCGATGATCGTTGACGCAGGTCTCGAAGCTGACCCGCTATGAAGTCTGTTGAGCGTTGAGAACCAACAACATTTCCTATTTGAAGAATTATTCTTGGGAGGTAAAGGAACATTGTGATTATCGAGTTTCAATCGTTCTCTCGGGCCGTCGATTCTCAGTCTCTTCGCCCTTGATCGATCCGACGCTTTGGACAGGCGGGCTCTGCGCCCGTTCTGTCCTCCTCGTCTACTATTCGTTCTCTCGGACTAGGTAGTCCAGAGAAGAATGTGCACGAGCCTGCCGATCTTTCAACACGCAATTTGTTCGTAGCACCCTAATGTTCGGCGCCGGCGGAAGGTAGCCCAGGACGTCTCTCAGAAGCTACGTATTGATAACGAACATTTTGAATTGCTGGGTAATTATTTCTGTCTCGGTTCCATACATACACCTATAAGTTAGGAGATTCTCGGCAATTTGAAATTCGATTGCTGAATAATAGATCTAATCAACCGGCGTTTTTGCGAGACGATAAGTCGACCTTTCTAATTGCGATTGTCCTCCTGCTACTAGCTGTTCTGATAGCAGGCTCTCTTGCGGCTCCGCCTGTCAAAGCAGCAAACCCGAATATTCTTGATATCAGTCCAAGCCACTTTGACGGTGGACAGGCTGTTGGAGCCAGCATCTTTTACGCGGTCAAAGTCTCCCAGATGGACCCGTTCAATACTTGGGATATCGAAGTGGCTGTCGACCCAACGGTTCTCAATCCCACCGCTTTCACCATAACACCGAATACTCTCATGGCTAACTACAGTATTGGTGAGCTTGAGCTTACTCACTGTATCAACGGTGGCGCTACTGCTGGGGGAACAACGGGATGTACTCCGCCTTCCGACACGAACGGCGTCGTTCACTCAGCAGTCTTCCCGCTGGGAGCCTCACCCTCCGTATCTTCGATTAGTGGAGTCCTGTTCAACATAACTTTCGCAGTAGTCAATCCGAACGGCTTCACCACAATTCATCTTCAAAATACCAACATCGTGAGTGACGGCGTCCTCGTTACAACGACCAACCAAGACGCTACGTATGGAGCTCTGCCGAAAGATAATACATCCACCGCCGTTACTTGTACTCCCGGTACGATTCTTCCGACCGCCACTTCTACTTGTACCGCTACTGTCACTGATACCACGACCGCTTCCAACACTCCAACCGGTTCAGTGAGCTTCACATCATCGAACATTGCTGTAGGTACTGTAGCCCCCAGCTGCACCCTACTGTCAGGCAAGTGCACCACGACATTCACGGGCGTTGCTACCGGCACAGCTACTGTAACGGGTAACTATGGTGGTGACTCGAAAGACAATACAAGTTCGGGAACGTCTAACACCATCGCCGTTGCAGTTGATAGCTCGTCTACCAGCGTCGGGGCTGTTACTTGTAACATTGTTCTGGGCGCTACCAGTTGTACTGCGAGCGTAACTTCGACCGTCATAGATACAACTACAGCTTCGAATACGCCGGGTGGTAGTGTAAGCTTCGCTTTGACCGCTGGCACTACCGGCGGTTCTCTTAGCGCTAACAGTTGCGCGCTATCTTCGGCCGGTAGCTGTTTCGTCACCTTCACTGGTACTACTGTAGGTTCGGGGTCCATCACTGCAACTTATGGTGGCGATCCAACTCACAACACCAGCACCAGTTCCGTTGCGACCGTCACGGTGACCGCCACAAGCAAAGACAACACATCCACTGCTGTTGCTTGTAGTCCCGGTACTATAGCTCCGACCGGAACTTCTACCTGCACAGCCACTGTCACCGACACAACGTCCATATCGAATACTCCTGGTGGTACTGTTAGTTTTGTATCCTCAAATACGTCTGTCGGCACGGTGGGTGCTAGCTGCGCCCTATCTTCCGGCAAGTGCACTGTGACCTTCACCGGTGTTACTGTCGGCACTGCTATCGTCACTGGCACGTACGGCGGTGACACAACTCACAATGCCAGTCCGCCGGGTACATCCAACACCATCACCGTCGCGAAAGATAACACGTCTACTGGTATCGGAACTGTTAGTTGCAACATTGCCCTAGGTGCGACTAGCTGCACATCGAGTGTTTCCGCTACCGTGGTCGACACCACAACCGCTTCGAATGCACCGGGAGGTACCGTGAACTTTGTCTTGACCGCTGGCACCACTGGGGGTTCTCTCAGTGCTAACAGTTGCACTCTGTCGACTGTGTCCGGTGTCACCAGCTGTTCTGTGACTTTTACCGGCACTACTGTGGGCACTGGTTCTGTCACGGCCACGTATGGTGGGGACTCGACGCACAATACAAGCACCAGTTCTGCCGCAACTATTACAGTGACTGTCACCGGTAAGGATAACACTTCAACCAGTGTTGGGGCTGTTAGCTGTAATATTGCGCTGGGCGGGACGAGCTGTACTGCTTCTCTCACTGCAACTGTTGCTGATACTGCGACCGCTTCGAACGCTCCGACTGGTACTGTAACGTTCACCCTGACCGCGGGCACTACAGGTGGTAGTCTGGGCTCTAACACGTGTAACTTGTCAACAACTTCCGGTGTAACGAATTGTTCCGTTATGTTTACTGGTGCGACCGCCGGCTCTGGGTCTGTGACTGCCATGTATGGTGGGGACTCCACTCACAACACAAGTACTAGCGTGGCTGCAACTGTCACTGTGACCGCTACGAGTAAGGATAACACTTCTACGAGCGTTGGGAACGTTAGCTGTAACATCGCACTTGGTGCGAGCAGTTGTAATACTCCGGTCACCGCGACCGTCACTGACACTACCACATCAACCAGCACTCCGACCGGCACGGTTACTTTCACGTTGAGCGCGGGCACTACCGGCGGCTCACTAAGCCCCAATACCTGCATGCTCTCGGCAGGCATCTGCTCCGTCATGTTCACTGGCACAACCGCAGGCTCGGGCTCGATCAGCGCCTCGTACGGCGGTGACACAACTCACAACACTAGTACGAGTCCAGCCGCCACAGTTACTGTGACTGCCTCATCAAAGGATGACACGAGCACCCTTGTTCCGAATGTTAGCTGCAATATTGCGTTGGGTGCGACCAGCTGTACCGCTTCGGTCACTGCGACTGTTGCAGACACTACCACTCCTTCCAGTGCTCCTACTGGTGCTGTGACGTTCACTCTTGCGGCTGGGACCACCGGTGGGAGTCTCAGTTCTAACACTTGCAACTTGTTGACGACGTCTGGAGTGACCAGTTGTTCAGTCACATTCACTGGCACAACGGCCGGCACTGGGTCTATTAGCGCTAGTTATACTGGTGATTCGACACATAATGGAAGCCTTAGCTCTGTTGCAATCATCACTGTGACTGCTGCAGGTAAAGATAGTACGTCGACTAGTGTGGCTAACGTTAGCTGTAATATTGCGCTAGGCGCGACCAGTTGTACCGCGACTGTCACAGCAGCTGTCACTGACACTACGACCGCCTCAAACATCCCGACTGGTAGCGTGAGCTTCATGCTATCTGCTGGCACACCTGGTACACTGAGCGCTCCCAGCTGCACTTTGTTGTCCGGTAGTTGCTCTGTAACATTCACGGGTACTGCCTCCGGCACTGGATCTG
>WNGJ01007469.1_pt1 | contig 13907 bp, 10 predicted proteins | sample 5400611 | NCBI WGS metagenome assembly WNGJ01 (sample SAMN13153375, study PRJNA577476) | soil metagenome | isolation source: 40 cm soil or saprolite under Garry oak tree replicate 1 | place: USA:California | collected 2016-06-15 | reverse complement strand
CCGGATAGTCCGGACTAACTGGACTGAAGCCCGAAGCAATCCCCCGGATAGTCCGGACTATCCGGGGCTCTGGGCTTAGGGCGTAGGCACTATGCCCGGGATCACGTACGCCTCGATCATCGCCACCACTCCGACCGCCGAGGTGAGGATGAGGCTGTAGCCGATCACGCGGCGGAAGATGTCGCCCTCGGCCCCCACCTTGTTCACACCGGCCGCCCCGACCGACAGGTTCTGCGGGCTGATCATCTTGCCCATCACACCGCCTGACGAGTTGGTGCCGGCGGTGAGGATCGGGCTCACGTTGCCCAGCTGCTGCGCGGTCTGCGCCTGCAGCGGGCCGAACAGCGTGTTCGATGAGGTGTCACTCCCGGTGAGGAAGACACCCAGCCAGCCGAGGAACGCGGCCACGAACGGGAATATGAATCCCGTTTTGGACAGCGCGATCGCCATGCTCGCCGTCATGCCCGAATAGTTCATGAGCTGCGCGATCGCAAGGATCAACGCGATCGTCGCGATGGGCAGCGCCAGCTGGCGGATCGTGCGCCCATAAACCGTGAAGAAATTCAGTCGCGAGCCGGCTATGCGCATCAAGAGGAACGCGATGAGGCACGCATAAAGGACGAGGGAACCGGCCGCGGCGAGAAAGTTCCAGTCGAACGCCAGTGGATACGCGGTCGACTTGCCGACGATCGGCTTCTCGCGGTAGATGAGCGATACGGGCTGGCCCTTCACTGTCTCGTAGGTACCTGGCCACAGGAAGTTCCAGTCCGGGAACTTGAAGGCCTGGCGATCCTTCGCCGGGTCCGGTCCGAACCACGGGAGCTTGCAGAGGGTGAACAGGGGCGTGCCGCATTTCAGGTCGGCGGTGATGTTGGCGGGAGTGGCCAGCGCTGTCTTGACGTCGCCGACCGGATGTCCGGACCACCAGGGCAGGTTGCCCATCTGGCCGATGAGGATCACGATCACAAGTACCAGGTACATCGCGTAAGCGCGAGCGATGCGGCTGGGCGAGTCGATGACATCACGCGACGCGCGAGTGTCGGGAGTGTCGGCGACTCCGCGCGCGGGGAGGTCGGACCCACCCATCACCGGTCGCGGCGACGTTGCGGATGCTGCAATCGCCGGTTCGCCGGCGAACTGCCACGTGTCCTTGGGCCGCCACACGCGCAGCAGCAGCGCCAGGCATCCCATCGAGACAAGCGCCGCGATGATGTCGGTGAGCTCCGGACCGACGAAGTTCGAGACGAGGAACTGCACGATGGCAAACGAGACGCCGGTCACCAGCACCGCGGGCAGGATCTCGGTCATCCGCCGGAAGCCCGCGAGGACGACGATGAGGTAGGCCGGGATCAGGATCGAGAACAGCGGCAGCTGGCGGCCGACCATCGCCGACAGGGCCAGGGTGGTGTTCGTCACCGGATGGCCGACGATGGGCGCGATCAGGCCGCCCAGGGTGACGACCGGTATGCCGATCGAGCCGAAGGCGACCGGCGCGGTGTTGGCGAGCAGCGCCAGGACGGCCGCCGTCACCGGTTCGAAGCCCAGGCTGGCGAGGATCGAGGCGGTGATCGCGACGGGCGCGCCAAAGCCCGCGATGCCTTCGAGGAGCGCGCCGAACGAGAATGCGACGAGCAGCGTCTGCAGGCGGCGGTCGGTGGTGAGCCGTGTGAGCGAGCGCTTGATGACGTCGAAGTCGCCGCTGGCGACGGTCAGGTTGTGGAAGAAGACGGCGTTGAGGACGATCCAGCTGATCGGCCACAGGCCGAAGGCCATGCCTTCGGTGGCGGTCGCGACGGAAATGCCGAACGGCATGCCCCAGACCAGCCAGGCGATCACGAGGGACGTGAGCATCGCCGCGAGGGCGCAGATCCACGCCGGCAGGCGCAGTATCGCGAGCAGGACGAACAGGACATAAAGAGGAAGTCCGGCTACGAGCGCCGACAGCAAGATGCTGCCCAGCACCGGTTGATACGACTGATGGAACGCCAGAAACACGCCCATCGCGCCCACCCCCCAATAAAAGGCGTTATGAAGCCGTGCTTAATTCAATCTGAATTCGGTCCGCTTTGCAACTCGGGCGCGCCTGGCTACCAGCTGCCGCCGCCTCCTCCGCCGCCGCCGCCACCTGACGATCCGCCGCTAAACCCGCTGCCGCTGCCCGAGCTGGGCGGGGCGGAGGAGATGGCGCTCGAGATGTTGTCGTTCATCGACTGCAGGCTGCTCGCCAGCAGCGCGGCCTGGAATGGCGCGTTGCCGACGTACCAACCGTTGGAGGCGCTCGGGGTGAAGATCTCCGCCTTCTCCGCGAACTGCTGGCGGTACTTCTCCGCGGTGTTCATGTAGAGGCGGAACCCGAGCGTCTTCTGCAGCAGGTCACGGCCCGCGGCGCTGCGCTGCGACATGTTCTTGGCCGTCGCGATCAGCACCATGCCGACCAGCAACACAGCGACGCCGATGAGCCCCCAGCCGAAGTGGAGGCCCAGCTGGTAGGTGGCGAACGCGCCGAGGACCAGGATCGCCGTGCCCAGGCAGCCCCAACCGCCGCGGGCGAATCGCGGATTGGTGGTGAACAGGCGCCGCGACATTGCGTCGGAGACGACCTGGCTTTCGGTCTGCTGAAGCGTGGTGCGAAACGTGCCCTTGAGCTCGGAGACCTTGACTTGCTCCCGGCCGATGAAGAGGCCGCTGAGCAGCGTCTTCTCGTAGGGCAGCAGGCTCGCCACGTCTCCTTGCTTTTGGGTCAGCAGCCAATCGTGGCGCCCGAAGATGCCAGGGATGTCTGTGATCGTCAGGTAGCCGCGGACGGCGAGGTCGACGATCGATGCCGTCACGTCCTTCGGGTCGGCGCTCTCGTCGAGGATGAGCCCCAGCTGCGCCGGCCGCATGTTCTGCGGCGGTCCGAACTCGACGACCACCGGCTCGTGCTGGAAGAGCGGCTCGGCATGCTCGGCTGCGTCGCTGGGCGCGGCGTAGTAGTGACCGAGGTACGCGCGATCGCGGCCGTGCCGCCACCAGTTCCACGCGATCAGGGCGATGCCGCCAATGAGAATCAGGGCGCCGAGGCCGATGGTCAGTGGGTTGATGTCGAACGCGTCTTTGGGAAACTCGCGGGCGCGGGCGGTCAACAGTGGCGGTGGGACGTCCACGACTGCGGGAGCGAGTGCAACGGCGACCGACATCTGCTCACCGGACGCAAGCTCTCGCGTCGACGCGAAGGTCACTGAGTCGCCATTGCTCGATGAGCCGCAGGCCTCGGTCGAGCCCGACGGTCCCTGATAGCACGCCACGTTTTGAGGGCTGGCAGGGACGAAGACTGTGGCGGTCACCGATTGTTTGGGCACCGGCCACCGGTCGCCGTCGACGTTCCAGAACAGCTCGTCCCGGTTCGCAAAGCGATTCATGGCGCCCTGCACGGCGTAGCTGATGATGTAGCGCTGAGAGCCGCTGACCGTCCGATTCGGATCGCCGATCTTGATCACCTGGTCCGGGCCGTCCGTGTAGGCGTCGTACTGGAGAGGTCGCGTGCCGTCGGTGACCGACGTGATGGCGAAGTTGTAGTAGCGGTCTTGCGTGTCGTTGTAGCGGTAGAGGACCGGGATGGTCCGGAAGATCCCGTGCTTCTGGAGGCTGCCGAAGTCGACCCGGATGTCCTCCTGCACCGCGATCGAGGAATCGCGGTTGATGAAGATCCTCGACTGGAACGAGTTGATGACCCAACCCTCGTCGGCGCTCGCGGTGCCGCCCGAGATCGCGATGGCGAGCGCGCAGGCTACTGCGGCGATCGCCAGCTTCGCGGCCCGGATCTTCATCGGCAGTCCGTATATTGCCTCGTGCCGTCCATGACACTGACCAACCTCCGGCACGACATTCGGAACGTGGCGATCATCGCCCACGTCGACCATGGCAAGACCACGCTGGTCGACGCCCTGCTCAAGCAGAGCCACACGTTCCGCGAGAACCAGGAGGTCGGGTCGCTGATCATGGACACCAACGACCTGGAGCGCGAGAAGGGGATCACGATCCTGGCCAAGAACACCTCGATCCGCCACGGCGATGTGACCATCAACATCATCGACACGCCCGGGCACGCCGACTTCGGCGGTGAGGTGGAGCGCGTGCTCAACATGGCCGACGGGTGCCTGCTCCTGGTCGACGCCGCCGAGGGCCCCATGCCGCAGACGCGATTCGTCCTCCGCAAGGCGTTCGAGGTCGGGCTGCGGATCGTCGTCGTCATCAACAAGGTCGACCGGAAGAACGCGGACCCCCAGCGCGCGCTCAATCGCGTGCACGACCTGTTCCTCGAGCTTGCGGAGGATGCGGATCAGCTCGAGGCTCCCGTCGTCTACGCGATCGCCAAGGAGGGCCGCGCCGGACTCCAGCCGAACGAGCTGGCCGCCGACCTCGAGCCGCTGTTCCAGACGATCGTCGCCAGCATCCCGGCCCCGATCGCGGAGCAGGGCGGCTTTCAGATGCTGGTCGCCAATCGGGCCTACGACGACTACACGGGGACGATCTCCATCGGCCGCATCTCACGAGGCAGCGTGGCGCCGGGCGATGTGATTTCGGTGCTCGGGGCTGAAGGAGCGGCGCGGCAGGCCCGCGTCGTCCAGGTGCTCATGTACAGGGGTCTCGACCGCGTCGCCGTGCCGAATGCCGGCGCGGGCGACATCGTCCTGCTCACCGGTCTCGAGGAGGTCGCGATCGGCGATACGCTTGCCGACCCCAACGCACCAGACGCCCTGCCGAGGATCGCGATCGATGAACCGACCGTGCGCATGACGTTTGGGGTCAACACCTCGCCGTTCACGGGTCGCGAGGGCAAGTTCTCCACGACGCGGCAGCTGCGGGCGCGCCTGTACAAGGAGCTCGACACCAACCTCGGCCTGCACGTCGAGGACACCGGCGCCGCCGAGCGATTCCTGGTCAGCGGCCGCGGCGAGCTCCACCTCGCGGTGCTCATCGAGACGATGCGCCGCGAGGGCTACGAGTTCGAGGTTTCTCGCCCCGAGGCCATCGTGAAGAGGATCAACGGCCAGCTCATGGAACCGGTCGAGCACCTCACGGTCGACGTTCGGGAGGACAACCTCGGGCCGGTCACCGAGGCGCTGGGCAAGCGGCGCGGCGAGATGCTCGAGATCATCTACGACCGCAAGGGCGGGGTCCGGCTCGAGTACCTGATCCCGACTCGGGGGCTGATCGGGTTTCGCAACACGTTCCTGACGCTCACCGCCGGCACCGGTCTGATGGGGTCGATCGGCATGGGATACCGGCCGTTCCTCGGCGAGTTTCGGGAGCAGCGCAACGGCGCGCTGACCGCGTCTTCGGCCGGCAAGTCGCTGGCCTTCGGGCTGGCGGGCGCCCAGGAGCGAGGCACCACCTTCATCGAGGCCGGCGAAGAGGTCTACGAGGGCATGGTCGTTGGCATCCAGAAGCGGCCGGGAGACATCCGGGTCAACGTGTGCCGGGAGAAGAAGCAGTCGAACATCCGGTCGTCCACGTCGGACATCTCGGTCAGGCTGACCCCGGCCTCGAGGTTGAGCCTGGAGCAGTCGCTGGACTTCCTGGCCGACGACGAGCTCCTGGAGGTGACGCCGAAGCACCTCCGGCTCCGTAAGCGCTACCTGACCGAGGTCGACCAGTCCCGCGCCCGGAGGCACTCCGAGGCGGCAGGGATAGGTTCCTGAGAATCCGGGTATACTCCCTGTAGCTGGCGAAGCGCCGGCGCTCACCGCAGGCTTCTATCTTCTCGAACGGGCCCGCTAGATGAGTTGGCCCCGCCGTTCGAGAGATAGGAGATGGAAATGCCGACTGGCACCATCAAGAAACTGGTTTCGGATCGTGGCTTTGGATTTATCAAGGCAGAGGACGGACAGGAATACTTTTTCCACCGCAGTGGCACCGAAGGCGACTTCGACGGCCTGCAGGGTGGCGAGAAGGTTCAGTTCGAAATCGAGTCGAGCCCCAAGGGCCCGCGCGCCAAGAGCGTCCGCGTAGCCTAAGTCAGGAACCAGAAAAGGCCCGAGCGCAAGCTCGGGCCTTTTTTATTGCCGGGAATGCGGCCAGCCCCGGATAGTCCGGACTATCCGAGACCGGGCTCAGCCCCCCAGGTACGCCCGCCGCACCGCCGGGTTGTGCAGCAGCTCATCCCCCGAACCGCTGAGAAGTATCCGCCCGGTCTCGATCACATACGCCCGATCCGCGATCGCCAGCGCGCGCAGCGCGTTCTGCTCCACGAGCAGGATCGTCGTCCCTTCCTTATGTATCTCCTCGATGGCGCGGAACACCTCGTCGACCATCTGCGGCGCCAGGCCCAGCGACGGCTCATCGAGCAGCAGCAGCCGCGGCCTCGCCAGCAGGCCGCGCGCGATCGCCAGCATCTGCTGCTCGCCGCCCGAGAGCGCCCCCGCGCTCAAGTTGCGCCGCTCCCCGAGGATCGGAAAGCGCTTCAGCACCGCGTCGATGCGCCCGCGGGTCGCCGCACCATCGCGTCTTGCCCAGGTCGCCAGCTCGAGGTTCTCGAGCACCGTCTGCCGGGCCAGGATCTCGCGCCCCTCCGGCACCTGGACCAAACCCCGCTTCACGATCGCCGAGGCCTTCGCGTTGGTGAGGTCGAGCCCGTCGAACATCGCGGTCCCCGATTCGGGCCGGATCAGGCCCGACAGCGTGTTGAGGATCGTCGACTTGCCGGCTCCGTTGGCGCCAATCAACGCCACGACCTCGCCCTGACCCACGCGAAACGACACCCCGCGCACCGCGACGATCGCGCCATAGCTCACCGTCAGGTCCTCGACGTCGAGGATCGGTTGGTCCGGCTCGCGCACCGCCTTGCGCGTCGCCGCCACCGCCTCGACGTCCCGGTCCTCGGCGACCCCGCTCGCGCCCGGCGCGCTCGTCACCTCGCGCTCGCCGCCCGTGCCCAGATAAGCCTTGATCACAGTCGGATCGGTCGAGACTTCCTCCGGCGTCCCGTCCGCGATCTTCTTGCCGAAGTTGAGCACCGCCACTCGCTTGCACACGCCCATGACGAGCCGCATATCGTGATCGATGAGGAGGATGGTCAGGCCATCGGCGTTGAGCCGTTCGATCAGCTCGCGCATGCCCTGCTTCTCCGACGGATTCATGCCGGCGGCGGGCTCGTCCAGGATCAAAAGGCGCGGTTTCAACGCGAGAGCGCGCGCGATCTCGAGCCGCCGCTGATCGCCGTAAGGAAGCGTGCCGGCGTGGCGCACGCCGACCGAGCTCGGCAGCCCGACCGACTCGAGTAGGAGGTGCGCGTCCTTGACACGGCTTTGCGCGGCGGTGCGGAAGAACGGCAGGGTCGCAAGCTGCGCGAGCGTGTCGTCTCGGCTGCGCGCGTGCATGCCGATCAGCACGTTTTCGATGGCCGTCAGGTCTTTGAACAGCCGGATGTTCTGAAACGTGCGCGCGATGCCAAGGCGCGCGATGCGGTGCGCGGAAAGTCCGCTGAGCTGGTCGGATTCCAGCCACGCCCGCCCCGACTGGAATCGCACGTAGCCGGTGAGGACGTTGACCAGCGTCGTCTTGCCGGCGCCGTTGGGCCCGATGAGACCCTGGATCGATCCCTGCTCGACGTCCAGCGACACGCCATCGACGGCATGGACGCCACCGAAGTGGCGCCTGACGTCATCCAGGCGAAGCAGCACGTACCCTCGCTCTTGGCCACCACGCCGGGCGGACCAAGGCAAGTCCCCCGCGGCCGACGATGCCCTGCGGCCGAAAGACGATGACGGCGATCAGGAAGATGCCGCTCAGGACGTTGATGTAGTCGCCCGCCCCTTCAAATATGTAAGGAAGGAGCGTGATGAGCAGCGCTCCGACCACGGGGCCCAGCACGTAGCCGCTGCCCCCGAGGACGGCGAACGTGAGGACCTGCACGGCCCGTGTCACGCCGTACTGGGCATCGCCCGGGTCGACAAAGAAATTGAGGTGCGCCTCGAGCGCACCGGCGTAACCGGCGATCACGGCGCTGAGGATGAACGCGATCATCTTGTAGCGCGCGACGTCGATGCCCTGGCTGAGCGCCGCGATCTCGTCCTGGCGGATGGCGGACCAGGCATGTCCGAGGCGCCCTTTGGTCAGCCGCCACACCAGGAAGACGACCACGACCAGCGAGGCGAGGATCACCGACACGCCGCCGAGCGGGTCGGCGTCGGGGTTCTTGAGACCGAGCCCTTCGCCGGTGATCGGCACATTGAGGATGACGCCGAGTCGCAGCGCCTCGATGAAGCCGATCGTGGCGATCGCGAGAAACACACCGCGCAGGCGCAGCACCGGCAGCCCGACCAGGAGACCGAGCACGCCCGCGAGCAGGACGCCGGCCGCGATGTTCAGCGCCAGCGGGGTATGCCAGTAGAGGCTCATCAGCACCGACGTGTAGGCGCCGACGGCCATGAAGCCAGGCGCGGCCAGCGACAGCTGGCCCGAATAGAGGACCAGGAACATCGAGGTCGCGATCATCGCGTTGATCCCGATCTGCGCGATCAGGAGCGTGTTCGAGTTCCAGAAGCCGACCGGGTCGCTGACCAGGTTGATGAAAAAGTCCACGCGTCAGATGCGCTCGCGAAGGCGCGTGCCGAACAACCCCTGCGGCCGCAGGATCAGGAGAAGGAAAAGCGCGGCGAAGGCCACGCCGCCGCGGACGCTGCTGCCGAACGTGACGACCGCCAGGATCTCGACCAGACCGAGCAGGTAGCCGCCGATCACTGCGCCTGGGATGCTGCCCATGCCGCCGAGCACGATCACGGCGAGCCCGCGGACCTCGACGTTGTCGCGCCCGATGTAAGGACTGATATCGCCCAGCGCGGCGCCGAACAGAATCCCCGCCAGCCCGCCCAGCGCAGAGGAGATGACGAGGGTGAGCGAGATCATGCGATCGACGTCGACTCCCATTAGCCGCGCGGCGCGCGGGTTTTCCGCCACAGCCCGCAGCCCGCGCCCGACCTGCGTGTAGCGCATCACGTACCCCAGCACGAGCATCAGCGCGATCGAGATCGGGATGATCACCACCTTGCTCGACTCGAGTGTCAGGTCGCCGATATGCCAGACCGGGTTGGGAAAAGTTCCGCTCGGAAACGCGACGGAGTTCGCGCCGTCCGCCCATAGCCACGCGAACAAGCTGCCGGCCTTGCCCTGCTCCACGGCGGCGACGATCACCAACGCGAGCCCGATGGTGGAGATGAGCGCAGCAATCGGCGGCGCCTGCCGGCGGCGCAGCGGCCGGAGGCAGACATGCTCGATCACCAGTCCCATCACGGCCGAGGCCGCGATCCCGAGCACGCACGCGACCCAGAAGGTGAGACCGTGGTTGACGGCGAGCGAGTAGGTGATGGCCGCGCCCAGCATGAAGACCGCGCTGTGCGCCAGGTTGAGGATGTCGAGGATGCCGAAGACCAGCGTGTAGCCGACCGCGAACAGCGCGTAGATCGACCCGATGAAGATGGCGTTGACCAGCTGCTGATCCATCAGCCCGTCACGTCAGGGTGCAAGGTGGGGGACTCCCCGCGGGCGTCCCCCATGATTCGTTAGCTCGCCTTGATTTCGTGGAGCAGCTTGAACCCGCCCGCCCCGTCCATCTGGATGATCCACACCGTTTGCTTGACGTCGTGCGTCGAGGTGAACTGGAACGGCCCCAGCGGGGTCTGGATGTTCACGGTCTCCATCGCGGCCCGCAGCTTGTCGCGGTCGCTCGCCAGGTTGCTGAAGCTCAAATTCGCGCGTGAAGCCGCGTCCGCGAGGATCTTGATCCCGGCGTAGCCCTGCGCCGCGAACTGGTCGGGATCCTTGCTGTACTCCGTCTTGTACGCGTCGACGAAATCCTTGTTGGACGGAAAGTCGTTGCCGATGTACCACGCGCTTGCGCTGCGGGCTCCAGTCCCCGCCGTGCCCGCTTGCTTGGAAACCGTGGCGGTGTTGAATCCGTTGCCGCCCAGGAACTGGCCCTTCCAGCCCTGCGTGCGGGCGGCGGTCATGATCTTGGCCGGGATGCCGCCGAGCGAGGTGATGAAGATCACGTCGGGCTTCAGCTGCACCGCCTGGGTGACATAGCTCGAGAGGTCGGCGTCGTTCTTGCTGAACGGGATCGTCTTCAGCAGCTGGATGTTGTACTGCGCGACCGTGTCCTGGACGATCTTGCCCCCGTCGCTCGAGAACTTGTCATCCTGCGCGACGAGCAGGACGCCGGTCTTCGGGTGCCCGTCTTCGGAGTAGGACTTGATGTTCGCGGGAATCGCGGTCTGCTCGCCGAGGCTGTCCCGGAACACGTACTTGCACGGCGTCGGGTCCGGGTTGTTGCAGTTGGGGACGATGTTGATGCCGGTCGTGCTCACGGCCAGGATGGGGGTCTTCAGCTTTTCGGCAAGGGGATGAACCCCGACCGCTGAGTTAGACAGGGTGGGACCGAGCATAGCCATCACCTGCGTCTGCTGGATCAGCGTCTGCGCCTTCTGCGAGGACTGCGCCTTGTCCGATGCGTCGTCCTCGACCGTCAGCTCGATCTTGGCGCCGTTCACGCCACCGGCCGCGTTGATCTGTTTGACCGCGAGGTTCGCCCCGTCGCGACTCTGCGGCCCGTAGACGCCGCCCGCGCCCGTAATGGAGAGGACGGCACCCAGCTTCAGGGTCTTGCCAGAGTACGAGTTGCCTCCGCCGCCCCCGCCGCTGGATCCACAGGCGGCCACCAGGAAAGCAGCCACAAGCCCGCTGACAACACGCGTGCGGTTCATCTCAACTCCCCCAAACCGAACTTAGCGATTCTTAACTTAGCAAACCACGGCGGTCGCGGCTTAGTTGCGCAGGCGCTTTTTCAGGCGGGGGATGTCGAGCTTGGGCTGCGGATACTTGGGGTCCATCTCGCGCAGGGTCTCGATGAGGATGTTCGAGACCGCCCAGTTCCGGTAGGCCTTGTCATCAGCTGGGATCACGTACCACGGAGCTGTCGGGGTGGAGCACTTTGTGATGGCGAGGCTGTAGGCGCTCATGTAGTCGTCCCAATAGGCCCGCTCGTCGATGTCGTGGGGGTTGAATTTCCAGCGCTTGGTCGGGTCCTTCAGACGGTCCAGCAGGCGCCTGCGCTGCTCGTCATACGAGATGTGCAGGCAGAGCTTGACGACCCTGGTCCCGGCGCGCACGAGCTCCTTCTCGAAACTGTTGATCTGGATGTAGCGGCGCGCGATGACCTGCGGCGGAGCCAGGTCGTGCACTCGCGCGATCAGCACGTCCTCGTAGTGGGAACGGTTGAAGATCCCGATAAATCCGACCTGCGGCAGCCGTCGGCGCATGCGCCACAGGAAGCCGCGGCGCCGCTCCTCCGGGGTGGGCGCCTTGAATGGCGTGATGAGCACCCCCTGCGGGTTGAAGTTGCGCACGACGTGCGTGACCGTGCCGTCCTTGCCGGAGGTGTCCATGCCCTGGAGGACGACCAGCAGCGACCGCTTGCGCTCCGCGTAGAGGCGTTCGTGGAGCTCGAACAGCTCGTCGCGCTCCTTCTTGACCCCGCGGAGCGCCTTGCCCGTCCCGCCCTTCAGGCCGGGAGTCGACTCCGGGTCGACATCAGCCATCCGAAACCGTCCGGCGCGAACCTGGGCGCGCAGAAGCTCCCGGACTTCAGACGATTTCGGCACCCGGGGAGTCTAGGGGAGTTCGACGGGCACGACGTCGAGGTCGACGAGCTGGTCGCCGCGCAGCACGGTGAGCGTGAGCTTGGTGCCGATCGTCGTCTCGACCATCAGCCGCTGCAGGTCGCCGGCCTTGCTGACGCCGGCCCCGCCGACCGAGACGATGACGTCGCCGCCGCGCAGCTTGCCGCCGGCGGCCGGGCTGCCCGTGACGACCTCATGCACCTCGACGCCGGCCTTGCGGCCCAGCCTCTCCGCCACCGGCGGCGGCAGCGGCCGCGTGCCACCCGCGATGCCGAGGTAAGCGCGGCGCACCCGGCCATTGCGCATCAGCGCGGCGAGGATGGCCTGCGTGGTCGAGTTCATGGGCACCGCGAGTCCGAGCCCCATACCGGCGACCGCCGTGTTGACGCCGATGAGGCGAGCTTGCGAGTCGGCTAGGGCACCGCCTGAATTGCCCGGATTGAGTGCTGCGTCGGTCTGGATCACGTCTTCGATGAAGCGGCGGTGCCCGTTGCCGTCGGCGGTCGCCAGTGAGCGGCCTAACCCGCTGACGACCCCCGACGTGACGGACCCGGAAAAGCCCATCGGGTTCCCTATCGCGACCACAAGCTGGCCCACCCGAAGCTGGTCGGCGTTGCCGATGCTCACCGGGTGCAAACTGTCCGAGCGCGCCCTCGCGACCGCGAGGTCGGAAAGCGGGTCCGCGCCCACGACGTCAACGTCGTACTCGTTGCCGTCGATGAAGGAGGCACTCGCCGTGTTCCCCGCGGCTACGACGTGGGCTGAGGTCACGAGGAAGCCGTCGGGAGTGATGACGACGCCAGAGCCGGCACCGCCGAAACCGCGCCCGGCCCGTCCGATGCGCAGGCTCGCGACCGACGGTAGGACCTTCTCCGCGACGGAGGTCACTATCGTCGAATAAGCGTCCAGCACCTGCCCCTCGGTGGTCGCTTCCGCCATGATGCTTACAACATTACCAAGTAACAGAACGGCCTAAACCTTGGCTTTGGGCCGAGTTCGCGAAAGCTTCGCCCGTGCGGCTGACCGCAGCGCCTGGAACTCCTGACCGAAGGCCTCGACGATCCGCTCGGGGTCTGGCACGAGGCCCTCGTCGGTCGCCACCCCGAGCATGACCCCGCCGGCGTAGCTCAGGATGCTGATCCCCAGGCCGAGCCTGCCCGACTGCGGGACCCAGAACATCACCTTGTGAACTCTGCGGCCGGCCAGGTAAAGCGGGTCGCGCGGGCCGGGCACGTTGGTCAGCACCGCCGTCGCCTTGCTTCCGAAGAACCGCAGGCCGAGCTTTTCGACCTCGACCGGCGCGAAGCCCAGGAGGTTGAGCACGCCGTATGCGACCAGCGCGTCGGGCGAGCGCTTCAGCTCGTCCATCTCTTTCTTGATCGAGCGCAGGCGCCGCACCGGGTCGACGGTGCTGACGGGGAGGGTCAGGAACACGAGGCCGAACGAGTTGCCGAGCTTGTGCGCCTGGTCGACCGGTCGAAGATTCACGGGCACCGAAGCGCGGATCGCGATGCCGTTCGTGGTTTCCCCGCGCCGTTCCAGGTAGCGGCGCAGGGCGCCGGTGGCGGTCGCGACCAGGACGTCATTGACCGTGGCGCCGAAGGCTTTCCCGATCGTCTTGAAGTCTTCGAGCGGTACCGGATTTGACCAGGCCGCGCGCTTGCGCCGGCCGAGCCGGCCCTTGAAGACGGTCGACGGATCCGGAGGCAGCGCGACGAGTCGGCCCAACCGATACGCGCCTTCGGCGCCGAGCCGGGCGAGCTCACCCACGCGGCCGGGATCGTCGAGGAGGCGCTGTCCGGCGGCGAGGCCTCGTCCGACCGCGGCGGGAAGCCATTCGACAGGCCCCGCAACGATCACGGGCTCTGTCCTTCTGCGCGTTGTCGTCGTGGTCGGGGACGGGTCGGTCAGCGAGAGCATCACCCGCACGAGAGCGATCCCGTCGGCGATCGAGTGATGGATGCGGGCCAGCATCACGGAGCCCGTGCCGTGGCCATCGATGACGTGGACGTGCCACAGCGGCTTGGTCATGTCCAGGGGCGTGCTCATCAGCTCGCTGACGAGCTCGCGCAGCGCCTTGTCGCCGCCGGGTTCGGGCAGGGCGACGTGGCTGACGTGGTTGCCGATGTCGAAGGCCGCCTCGTCCTGCCAGTGGGGCAGGTTGCCGCGGATGCGGGGCCGCACCACGCGCTGGTGGAAGCGAGCGAACGGCCCGAGACGCTTGTCGAGGACCATCCGCAGGCGTTTGAC
>WNGJ01004996.1_pt1 | contig 13907 bp, 10 predicted proteins | sample 5400611 | NCBI WGS metagenome assembly WNGJ01 (sample SAMN13153375, study PRJNA577476) | soil metagenome | isolation source: 40 cm soil or saprolite under Garry oak tree replicate 1 | place: USA:California | collected 2016-06-15 | reverse complement strand
TTTCGGGTAAAACGCTGCGGAATCTCCGTGCGGCAGATGCAGAATCACATGCCGAGATCACACGCGCTTTTGCGGCCTGGGAGAATGTGGATGTTGTCCATCGGGACAGGAAAATCTCCATTCACGGCAATAGCTTTTCCGGCATCGCCCGCCTTCAGCTGCTCAAAATACTACAACGACGCTGCGACCAACTTGGCGTCGAATTGTTGTTCCACCATGAGGTTCGCGATATTGATTCGCTACGCGCGGGCTGCGATCTCCTAATTGCAGCTGATGGTGTCAACAGCAATACCAGAAAATATTACTCGAACTACTTCGTTCCGAGTTTGGATGTCCGCCCGAATCGCTACATTTGGTATGGAACAAATAGATTATTTCATGGGCTCACGTTGACGTTTAGAGAAAATCCGGCTGGTGTCTTCATTGCCCACTCTTACAAGTTCAACAAAACTACTAGCACGTTCATAATCGAATGTGACGAGAAAACCTGGGATTCCGGAGGGTTCTCGACGATGGGCGACGGTGGGACGCGAGCTTATCTCGAGCAGGTCTTTGGAGAAGATTTGGACGGCCAGCCATTGTTGTCAAACAACTCCAAATGGATCCAGTTTCTGCTGGTCAAGAATCAAAGTTGGTTCTTTGAGAATGTGGTGATGATTGGTGATGCGCTGCATACGGCACACTTCTCAATTGGATCGGGCACGAAGCTCGCGCTCGAAGACTCGATAGCACTGTTCGAGTGTCTTGAACGGACCGGGACAGTCGGCGCCGCGCTTAGAGAGTTCGAATCAACGCGCAAACCTGTGATCGAAGACTATCAAGCGGCGGCGTACGAGAGCATGCGCTGGTTTGAGAATGCGCGACAGTACCTGGGCCTGAGTCCACTTGAGTTAGCTTACGCGCTGATGATGCGCAGCGGACGAGTGAGTTATGACGACTTGAAACGCCGAGATCCGGAGTTCATCGCGCGCTATGAAACAGAGTGCAACTCCTATACTGGGACCGCGGACGCCCCGTCCGCATGACATACCCAATCACACTGCGCTAATGAAAATCGGCTTTGAGCCAGAGCGTCGAAGTCCATTTGCGCGAACCCGATTATGCTGCAATGCGGGCGAGGGCGCCCGCGGTCCCAAATACCAGGTTAAGCTTTCCACTCTGGAGCTAGTAACCGCCTTCGTCCCTCATCGATTGTCGCAATTCCAGGTTCGTTCAGCTCAAACCGATCCCAGAGTTTGCAAGTGACGGGCCGATGCGCTTGATCGAGAGCTTCGCAGTAGTTTGTGTAGGTGCAACGCCTGACTTCATCGCCGCGTCCCAGTTTCACCTTAACAAACCAATCGGGATCGGCAAGCGCCTGACGAGCGAAACCGGCGATGTCGGCCTGACCATTTTGCAGAATCGCTTCGGCCTGCTGGAAAGTGCTGATGCCTCCCGTCGCCACCACAGGCGTCGCAAAGCCAGCGTCGTTGACGGCGCGTTTAATGGCCGCAACCAATGGCACGCTCCGGCCAAACGGCCCTATCTCGTCGGAAAGGACTGTCGGCATACACTCGTAACCGCTTTGCCCGGTGTACGGGTAGACTGCCTGTCCTACTTTCGGCTGTTGTGCATCTTCAAACTTTCCGCCTTTTGACAAGGAAAGAAAATCAAAGCCTGCACGAGCAAACTCAACTCCGAAATAAATGGCGTCCTCAAGATGGTTGCCACCGGGAATAACTTCGTCGGCCAGGAATCGGACTCCAACTACGTAGTCACTTCCAACGGTCGTACGCACCGCCTGGAAAACTTCGAGCGGTAAACGCATGCGGTTCTCACGCGGGCCGCCGTAGCCATCTTTGCGGTTATTTAGTGCACTTAGAAAGCCCGCCATCGTGTAAGCGTGAGCGTAGTGTAGTTCGACGCCATCAAAACCAGCTTCGCGCGCCCGGCGAGCAGCATCAGCAAAAATGTTTGGCAACACCTGGGGCAATTCTCTGATATGCGGTAGATGCATGTCAGTGACATGCTCGCGATAACCAAAGCGCAGTGATTCCAACTCACGTTCATCGAGCACTCGTTCAAGTACGTCATCCGGAGCGGCGTTAAGAAATTCCCGCACTCGTTCCGAAACTGCATTCCGCCATGCCGAATCGGCTGTGACTTCGGCCAGCGCAAGCCGGTGGCGATCACTTACCTGCAGGAACCGCGCAAAATATTTCTCTCTTTCAGGACGTCGCTTCACTGAGAGGAAGTCGATGATTTGGATGAAGAGCCTGGTGTGGCCCTCGCTGGCATCTCTGACGGTTTCAACCAACTTGCGAAGCCCGGGAATGAATCGGTCATGACCAATGCGAAGCAATGGGCCGCTGGAAATGTCGCGAACGCCAGTGGCTTCAACGACCAAAACCCCTGGCCGTCCTTTGGCGAAACGTCGATACCAATCAAGATTTTCCTGCGTGACAAAACCGTCCTCCGTAGCGCGCCAGGGCACCATGGCCGGCACCCAGGTGCGACTTTCAGCTTCAACCGGCCCGATTCGGATTGGCCGGTAAAGAAGAGACTTTCCGGCGTCAGCGGCTGTGGGCCATCGAGTATCGGTAATCAAGTGGCGGATTGGATTCTTGAATTTCCACATGCTCCCTCTCACTTTACCACGAGCTTATTTTCAGCTGTATTTCTAATAACCTTGAGGAAGCCCGCATGCCGTGTCCCTACAGACTCTGTGGTAAATTAATCAAGGTCGTGAATCTATCCGAGGTCCCAATCAATTGGCAGACAAGCTTCTGAAATGGCGACTCGAGTTTCCCATTCTGGGAAACACCGTCTATTTGATCTCCCACAGTCTCGGGGCAATGCCGAGGGAAACTTTTGCACGGCTTACGGAGTATGCTGAAACCTGGGCAACGCGCGGCGTTCGTGCCTGGGCAGAAGGTTGGTGGGACATGCCGGTAACCACGGGCAACGACGTGGCCCTTATCATTGGCGCCGCGCCGGGCACTGTCGTAATGCATCAGAACGTTTCGATCTGCCAGTCGCTCATTCTTTCCTGTTTTGAACCCACTCCCAAAAGAAACAAGATCGTCTATTCAGAACTGAACTTTCCCTCGGTGATGTATGTTTACGAAGCGCATGCGCGCAATAACAAACTGAGAATCGAGACTGTCAAATCAGATGACGGCATAACTATTCCGCTCGAACGTTTTCTCAAGGCAATCGACGAAGAGACGTTGCTCGTTCCCTTTTCCCACGTACTGTTCAAAAGTGCTTTTCTGCAAAACGCCAAAGCAATCACTGAGCGCGCTCATGAGGTGGGCGCAATGGTCGTGCTCGATACTTATCAGTCCGCCGGCACTGTACCTTTCAGCGTCAAAGAGCTCGACGTGGATTTCGCAACCGGAGGGTCGGTAAAGTGGCTTTGCGGGGGCCCGGGCGCCGGCTATCTCTACGTGCGTCCGGACTTGCAACAGCAACTCCAACCAAAAACTACCGGCTGGATGGCGCACGAGGCACCCTTTGCTTTTGATCCCGAGCTTCGGTATGCGCCGGGAATCGCGCGTTTTCTTCATGGCTCCCCCGCAATTCCCGCACTCTATGCCGCGCAGTCAGGATATAAAATAATCAATGAAATCGGTGTGGATCAGATTCGTGAAAAGAGTATGCGGCAAACCACGCGCCTGATTGGGTTGGCGGAGGAAGCAGGGTTTAGAGTGACCAGTCCAAAGAATCCAGCCGACCGTGGAGGGACGATCACAGTTTGGCATGAAGAGGCGGCAGCGATCACCAGAGAACTAGTTCGTCGCGAGTTCATCGTTGATTTTCGTCCGGGCGCCGGAGTAAGAATCTCACCGCATTTCTATACCAGCGATGAGGAGTTGGAACTGGTAGTGAGGGAAATGAAAAACATCAGGGACACGCGCGCGCATGCAATTCATGAAACTGCGGGGGCGGCATTCTAAGGAAGGAGCTTTGAATCCGGGGCTTTGTTTTTTTTCCCTCCTGCCGGATTGTTTCGAAGTTCAGAGTACAAAATTCAAAGCTCTAAGTTCAAAGATCAATGACTAAGAATTACGGTAGCAACGCTCCACTTTCTTATAATAAGTATCTGCGCGTAGCCGATTTGATCAGTTTGCAGGACTGTCTTTCCGATCCGCAGCATCACGACGAGCTTCTTTTCATAACTATTCACCAAGCCTATGAGCTTTGGTTCAAACAGATTCTTCACGAGATCGATGCGGCCCTCGTTTTGATGCGAGAGGACCGGCTCGCTGCTGCAACGCGCACTATGCGGCGCATTGTAGAAATTGAAAAGTTATTGCTGACACAGATTCATATTCTGGAGACCATGTCGCCGATTAACTTTCTCGAATTTCGCGATCAACTCAATCCGGCCAGCGGGTTTCAATCAATGCAATTTCGCGAGATTGAGTTTGCCTCCGGACTTAAGCACGAGAGTCTGTTGCATGAGTTTCGCAATGATGAATTCGCGTACGACCGTTTGCAAAAGCGGTCTATGGGAGCTTCACTTGGGGATGAGTTCTTTGCGGCCTTGCGAAAACGAGGCTTCGATGCACCATCTGATTTGCCTGGTGACGAATCTCCCAGTCCGGAGGAAGGAAGGAAGCGCTATGAGAAACGAACCAGGGCTGTGTTGGAGATTCTCACTCATTTTGAAGAACGCGACGAAGAGTTTCAACTTGCTGAAGCTCTGTTAGAGCACGACGAATACTTCTCTTTGTGGCGCTCGCATCACATTAAAATGGTGGAACGTATGGTTGGCACAAAGCGCGGCACCGGTGGGTCAGAAGGTGTCGGCTATTTGCGAACTACACTCGAAAAAAAGTTTTTCCCTGAGCTTTGGGAAGCGCGCACCTACCTGGACACGAAACACGGCGCCAGTGGTTGTCCCTTCGCCAAAGCCTAACTTGAAACTCGGCGACCTCTCCGTCGAGTGGATCAAAACTAGAGGATTTCCAGCTGCCATGCCCAAGAAGAATGTCCAATCTCCCACAAAAGAACGCAGACGAGCGCCTCGAGCTAACGTAAATCTTCGCGCCCGTTGGGAAGGCGAGATCGGTCAACAAGAGGCGAATGTGACCAACCTGAGCCAGATCGGTTGCTTCATGCTCAGTGGCGGAAAGGTCCAGCCCAAGGAGCTGATTCGCGTGGAAATTATGTTTCCTGATGATGAGCCAATCTATCTCTGGGCCGAAGTAGTAGAAAAGGCAGAGGAGATAGGATTTGCCATGAAATTTACTTCCGTGGACGAGGCGGACCAAACGCGGCTGGGACAATTTGTCCAACGATGCCTGGCTTCCCGAAAGTGAGGCCTGAACCTTCGCAGTGTTTCTTCCGCCGGTCGCGCGAATGCGACTGACTTTCCAACCTGGACTAAAATCTTTTGCTGGGCGAAAACACTGACCGTGGAAAGCATGTCCAATCGAGATGAGCCTCGAATTCCCTGAACGCTTCAACATGGCCGACTACTTCCTCTACCGCAATCTCGAGGAAGGACGTGAGAACAAAGTCTGTCTCTACTTCGAGGATCAGATCTTCACATACGGCGAGACTGCGCGCATGTCGAATCGCGCCGGTAACGCCTTGCGTGAGTTGGGCCTGGACATTGAAGATCGAGTGCTGATAGTTCTGCCTGACTGTCCGGAGTTTGTCTGGACATGGTTTGGGGCCGCGCGCATCGGGGCGGTCATCACTATGGTTAATCCGCTCCTGCCGGCGGACGACTACAAATACTACCTGGATTACACGCGCGCGCGCGTGGCTGTTATTCATGAGTCGTTGCTCAAGACATTTAACGAGGCCGCGGCAGAAGCGGTTTACCTTCGCGCTGTCCTGGTGGTTAGCGCGCGGGAACCTGATCACGACGTTGACTTCACTAACGACCGGCTCGTGTGGTCTTCCTTTGGTGGCGCCGTTTTCTCAGCCGATGATGAATGCAGCCGGGCCGATACCCATCGTGACGACTTCGCAATTTGGTTGTTCACCTCAGGATCAACCGGACATCCAAAGGGCGCTGTGCATCTGCAACATGACCTGCCCTTCAACACTGAAGTCTTTGCCAAAGGCACGATGGGCCTGAATGAAAACGATTTAACGGTTTCGGTGCCCAAACTCTTCTTTGGTTATGCGACCGGCACGAACCTTCTGTTTCCCTTTGCAGTTGGCGGCGCAACTGCGCTCTTTTCCGAACGCTCAACGCCGGACAAACTCTTCGAAGTCATCGACCGCTATCGTCCTACGATCCTTACGACTGTGCCGACTATGATCAACTCGATGCTGAACTCGATCGATGCGAGTGGCCGCGACTTGTCGAGCCTGCGCTTCTGTTATTCAGCCGGCGAAGCTTTGCCCATTGAGCTCTACGAGCGTTGGAAAAAGAATTTTCGTGTGGAAATTTACGACGGCATAGGATCGGCGGAGATGTTTCATATCTACATCAGCAACAGACCTGGCGACGTGAAGCCGGGAAGTCTTGGCAGGATCGTTGCAGGCTACGAAGCAAGAATCGTTGATGCGAAAGGTGAAGAGATTGCGCCGGGCGAAATGGGTACATTGAAGATCAAAGGTGACTCAGCCGCGCTCTGTTACTGGAATGCACACGAGAAATCCAAGGAGACTTTTGCCGGCGACTGGTGCACAACTGGAGATCAATTTCATGTCGACAGTGAAGGGTACTATTGGTATCACGGACGGACCGATGACATGTTGAAGGTTTCGGGAATTTTTGTCTCGCCTGCGGAGATTGAAAACTGCCTGCTGCAGCACCAAGCCGTCCGGGAATGTGCCGTCATCGGCTATAACTCGGGCGACGGGCTGTCCAAACCTAAAGCCTTCGTTGTACTTCGAGAAGAATTCGACCAGAGTCCAACGTCCAGCGATGCCCTTGCCCAGGAACTAAAGGATTTCGTCAAGTCTCACCTCGCGCCCTACAAATATCCTCGCTGGATTGAATTCGTGTCCTCACTGCCAAAAAACGATCGTGGCAAGATTGATCGTAAGCGATTGAAGCCGGCCTAAGAGAAATCATTCTTATCTGCGCAGACTTCGGCAGTAGCTGCACGCGGTCGAAGCATCATCAGCAAACATTGCGAACTATTAGCCGTTGCGGTGTTCGAGATTGTAATCGCGCAAGCGGCGATAGAGGGTTGAAGGCGAGATGCCAAGAATCTCGGCGGTCTTACCGCGGTGCCAGCCAGTTTTTTCGAGAGCGGCAAGAATTTGCTGACGCTCTACGTCACGCAAAGAAGTGGGCGATGAACCGGCGCTGGGAGCAAAGGAACTTGAAGTGAAATCAACCGGCGCACCAGGTTGTGAAAAAGAGGTTGGAAAGGCAGCCGCCGGTACTGACGGCCGAATGACCTCAGGCGGCAACTCGTTGATCGTGATGCGCCCATTGTTGGAAAGAATTACCGCGCGCTCGAGGCAATTCTTTAATTGACGCACATTGCCCGGCCAACTGTAGGCGCGCAACGCAGCGAGCGCCTCCGGCTCAAGTTCTGGCGGAGTTGTGCCGCCCACGTCATTTAACAGATGGCGCGTCAGCGGTTCGATGTCTTCCGGCCTCTCACGTAACGGTGTCAGGTCAATCTGAAAACCATTGATGCGATAAAGGAGATCGGAACGAAACGATTCATTGGCAACAACCGAATCAAGATTGCGATTCGTGGCCGCCACAATACGCACGTTGACTTCTACCTTGCGCACTCCGCCAACGCGGAAGAAAGTTCTCGTTTCAATTGCGCGCAGCAGTTTTGCCTGAAGTTGCGCAGGCAGTTCGGTTACTTCATCGAGAAACAAAGTGCCGCCGTCGGCAAGTTCAATTAGTCCCAGCTTGCGACCCTTTGCACCCGAGAATGCGCCGGCCTCATAACCGAAGAGTTCGGATTCAAGCAGCGACTCCTGGAAGGCAGCGCAGTTTATATCAATAAAAGATCCATCAGCACGAGGCGACAAACGATGGATGGCGTGGGCGATAAGTTCTTTACCTGTCCCCGACTCGCCTGTTATCAAGACCGAAGCCTCAGATGGAGCAACACGCTCCACCAGCCTTACAACTTCCGTCATTGCTTCGGATACTGAAACGATTTCCGGCAGGCCGGACTGCCGTGCCAGTTGTTCGCGCAGGCGCAGGTTATCCACTCGCAGGCGGCGTTTCTCGGCTGCCTGCTTCACGCGCACATCGAGCTCGGTAATGCTGTAGGGCTTAGTCAGATAATCGTAGGCGCCAAGTTTCATTGCTTCGACGGCCGTGTCTACCGTTGCCTGCCCAGTCAGCATGATCACTTCCGGAGGATTGGGCCGTTCATGAACCCGCCGCAGCACTTCCATACCGTCAATGCGGGGCATATTGATATCGCAGAGCAACACATCAACATTGCTCTCTTCGAGCTTTCGTAGGGCCGCCTCGCCGTCCGGCGCGGCCTGCACACGATAGCCCAGCCGCTCCAGCTCCTTTTGCAGGACCATACGAAGGTTCGCTTCGTCTTCGGCGATCAGAATTCGTGGTGCCTTTTGCTCGTTCAAGCCCGCGGTTCTCCGTCCTTGTTTATTGCTGGAAGTGAAATGGTGAAAGTGGTACCAACGCCCAGTTTAGACTGCACGTCGAGACTGCCGCCGTGCTCTGTTAAGATACCATAACAAACTGCCAGGCCAAGACCGGTGCCCTTACCAATTTCTTTGGTGGTAAAAAAGGGCTCAAAGATTTTTGTAACATTTTCCTGCGGAATCCCGACGCCGGTATCGCTAACCTCTATCAGCACACTGCTTCCGTTTTTTCTGCAGGCAATTCTTAACACGCCTCCGTCAGGCATCGCGTCGATGGCATTGGTTGCGAGCGCGATCACTGCCTGCTGCAATTGTCCGGCGTCACCGGAAACTGGCGGTAGGTTGTCAGGAGTATCGATTTGAAATTCCACTTTCTCGCCGCGCTGCTGGTGCGATAGCAAACGAGCTGCTGAAGATATGACGTCCGCTAAATTAACAAACCCATGTTCTATCGTTCGGGTCCGGCTAAAATCCAATAATCCGTTGGTAATCATTTTGCAGCGAAAGGCCTCGCTACGAATCAAACCCAGATATTCGCGAAGATCATCGAGGGCTGCCGACTCCTTAAACTCACCTTCGCTGACTCGGGACTCCAGAGCTTCCGCACAGGCAGAGATCGTAGCCAGCGGATTGTTTATTTCATGGACCACTCCCGCAGCCAGCCGGCCGATGGCGGAGAGCTTCTCAGCGCGAGCGACAGCACGGCTTGCTTCGACCCGGTCCGTAATTTCCTCCCCTATCGTGATTACGTGCGACACTCCGCTTTTCAGGTCAGTCCACATCGGAATCTTGCTTATCAGCCAATGTTTCATTTCGCCGTTTGCGGCGGCGGTGGCATGTTCGATGCGGTGGATGTTGCCGGTTTTAAACACGCTGGCGAATTCGCTCTCGAGCAACTCCTGCTTTTGGCGCGTCAGGACCTCAAAGATATTTTTCCCCATCACTGAGCCGCGCGGTATGCCAAGGTCGCCCAACTCGCGGTTGCGGTTCCAGGCAACAATGTCGTAGTTGCGATCGACGGCGTAAAGCGAGAGCGGCAAGCTGTCGATAATTGCTTCGATAAAGCGCCGCTGCGCTTGCACCTCGGCCGTGCGCCGCTCGACCTCAATTGTCAGGTTGGCCGAAGCATCGCGGGCCGCCTGGTAAAGACTTGAAATGTGCGCCGCCAGCGCGGCCTGTTGCGCGGCCGCATCAACCAGCCGGCAGACCGTGTCGTCGCAATCTTCACGCCGGTCGAAAGCTACAATTAGTGCCCCCTGGGTGCGGCCACCAAATCTCAGCGGCGCCGCATATTCCACAGCCTGAGTTTCATCACGCAGAAAGAACTTGCGCTGCTCACTGATGAGCACTGCCACGGCACTCAACGAAGATGACGACGACAACCAACTCTTTACACGATCAGCTTGCAACAACGCAGAATCTTCAGCGCTTCCTTCGCGATCGAATACACAGACGGCTTCGCTTTTCTCACTCAGACTCACAAAGGCGGCACACATCGCGGCGCTGGTGCCTTCGTAAGTGGCCCCGGCCACACGACGCACTAACTGATCCGGCTCCAGTGTTCGTAATAATCCTCGACCAAGATCAGCCAGGAAGCGCAACTCACGATTGCTTCCAATGAGTGCCCATTCTCGTTGCGCGGCGCGCAGATGGGTACCAGATCTGGAGATGATTTCAGCGGTCGCAGACCTGGCGATGTAGTCATCGGCCCCGGCCGCGAAGGCCTCCAGCTTTTGACTCTCCGCTTCATTGTCTGAGAGCGCAATTAAAGGCACCTTGCTGGTTGATGGTTGCGCGCGAAGAATCTTGCATAGTGCCAGACCATCAACTCCCGGCAAGGCGAGGTTCATTACGATGAGATCGCAAAGCTCTCTCTGCACCAGGCGCAACGCAGATGTAGCATCGCCAGCTGTGAACGCACGATAGCCGGCATTCTCGAAGGCGCTGCAGAGTGGCGCTCGAGCTTTCAGATCGTCGTCAACAACGAGAACGTTCGCAGTGTGGTCGGGGTTATTAACAGAAGGCATGCTTACAATCCTGAGATGAGGGGCCGATCCGGGTGACCTCAGCCCCGGAAAATGCGTCTTCGGGTTCAAATTACCCGGCGATTAAGCGCGCATCTCCTGTCAGCGATTGAAAGCGATGGAGATAGGGAATGTCAAGACTGTTGAAATGCAGCGGCTGGCTGGTGCAAACAAAAGGAGTGGCCGGAAGCAAAGCAGGGAGCAATTCCGCTGAGCTTCCGACCATTGACTGGGGCAAGCGGGCAAGCTTCAAGGCTTGCCTTGCTGGGTGAGAGACTTGTCAAGATCGAGTGTCAGTAATATTGCAAACACCGATCTTAGAAATTAGCGGCTCGGACTCCGTGCGGAGAGCCCGTGAAGCTTGTGAGCTTCTCAGCCGCGCTATTCCTTTCTCAATTGTTGTGCCGCGCAAGACCAGCTCCGCATGGTCACAAAAACAGCCGCATCATTAAGCAATTTAAAGATCCGCAGGCAGCAAAAGGCCAATTAGGCCGCTGGGAAATAGGTGGCGTCAATTTGATAAGGTCAGATTGAGACCTCTAATCAACTTGGCAATTGTTGAGTTGACAAACATTCAATTGACCGGGCAACCTTCGTATTTACGTCCACACGTTTGTGTATTTACCGAACGATTGCCTTGTCGTTGGACACGCTTATCACTCATGATCGATCATGTTCCCGTTTCGAATTAAGTGGCAGACTCAAAACTGTTAGAGACAAACACACCGGCGGGTTACATTGAACTCCTTCGGGGCAATCGTAGTTTTCGCCAGGTCTGGCTCGGGCAGGTGGTAAGTCAGCTGGGCGATTGGTTTGATACGATCGCCCTCTACACCATCATTCTTCATCTGACCGGATCAGGCCGGGCTATCGGTCTTCTGATGGTCGCTCGCTTCGTGCCGAGTTTTGTATTCGGTTCGCTTTCGGGAGTTGTTGCCGACCGCTTCAGTCGTCGCTCGATCATGATCGTTTCCGACCTGCTGCGCGCACTCGTGGTGTTGGGTTTTCTTTTTGTTCGCCGCGCCGATCAGTTATGGATCATCTATTTGCTTACGGTGCTGCAACTGGCCCTTTCTACGTTTTTCGAGCCGGCGAAGACTGCGGTCATTCCGTCAATTGTTTCTGATCGCGAGCTTGTTTCTGCAAACGCCATTTCTTCCGTAACCTGGTCGGCAATGCTGACACTCGGGGCGGCTATCGGTGGCCTGGTCACGGGATGGTTTGGCACCGACGTAGCTTTCATTCTTGATGCGCTGACCTACTTGCTTTCGGCAGCGCTGATCGCCAGCGTACGCTTGCCAAAACGTCCGCCTCGCGAGAAAAGTAAGCTAACTCTTAGTCGGGCCCTGGGCATCCTGGAAACTGTCGAAGGAGTGCGATACGTTAAGCGCCGGCCACAGGTCCTGGCTCTGCTGCTGGTAAAGCCATCCTGGGGATTGGGTGGTGGAATATTGACGCTGTTGGCAGTGTTTGGCGAAAAGATATTTCCCATGGGCAAGAGCGCGGCGACTGGCATCGGTGTTCTCTTCGCAGCTCGGGGAATCGGTACCGCCGTGGGCCCGATTGTTGCTCGGCGCATTTCAGGCGAAGGCAAGCTGCGCATGCAGGCTTCGATCGGAATAGCGTTTCTGATCGGTGGCGCGTTCTACATGGCCTTCGGCGCAGCGACGAGTTTTTTTGTGGCGCTTATCGTTCTGGGACTGGCGCACACGGGCGGAAGCATCCTTTGGGTCTTTTCCACCGTGCTACTACAACGCAGCGTCGTTGACAATTTTCGCGGACGAGTGTTTGCCGCCGAATTAGCTTTCCTGACACTTACGATGGCAGTCTCGAACTATGCGACCGGCGAACTGCTTGATCGTTTCAGACTGTCACCGCGGACAGTCGCCGTCGGAATCGGCGCGTTTTTCCTGCTGCCCGGCATCGCCTGGTTTCTTACCCAAAGATGGTGGGACAAGGATCACGTTGAGCGAGTGGATGAAATTGTTCCCGGAGTCCTGACAGAGAATTAAGCTTCGATTAGGAGAAACAAATGGAGTCGACAGATGAACAAAGAATACAGATCGAGCGACCGCGACAAGTTGTGAGAGCGGTCCAATTCCTTTTCGCAGCCATAATGATCGGATTAATTACCGCCATCCTCAATCTGGCACAGCGTATCTCTGGCGCTCCGATGATTTTTGCCTTATTGATTGTAATTGGATTTTTCGGTCTCTGTTACCTTCTCATAAGAATTATCTCAGCGGGCAGAAACTGGGCGCGAATCTTGCTACTGGTACTTGTTCTGCTTAACCTTCCTTTCGCCGTCCTTTCCGACATTGCCGCGCTACGGCAAAGCATCTTGCTTGGCACGCTCAGCATTATCATCATAATCCTGCAGATAATTGGAACGTACCTGCTCTTCACAAAGAACTCTAATCTTTGGTTTCGAATGCGCAAATGAATATCGCAGTCGGGGTAATGGGTTCAGCCGGCGACGGTTCCCCCGCCGGCGCCAAAGAAGCACTGGTGGAAAAAGCGGGCGCCATGGCTAAGGCTATTGCGGCGCGTGAGGTTGTCCTGCTCACCGGAGCAACGACGGGCATAGTTTACATCGTCGGCAAGACTGCCCACGATGCCGGCACTTTCCACGTAGGAATTTCACCGGCGAGTGACAGGCGGGAGCACGTGGAAAAATACGAATTGCCGGTGGATGCCTGCGATTTGATCGTGTACACGGGCTTTGGTTTGAAAGGACGAAACGTCGTGCTGGTGCGTTCCTGCGAGATCGTTTTGTTCATTGCCGGCGCCATGGGTTCACTTAACGAGTTCACCATTGCTCATGATGAAGGGAAAGTTATCGGCTGTCTGACCGGCACCGGCGGTGTCGCCGATGAGGTAAACTATCTGATAAAGAAGTTTTCGAAGGAGACCGGCGCCCATGTTTTGCAGAACAACGACCCGATGAAATTGCTCGATGCATGTTTCTCAACCCTCAAGTAACGGCGGCTATTATTTGCTGTTAGTGGAGATGTCTCATGGACCTGGGAATCAAAGATCGTGTTGCCCTTGTCGCTGCCGCCAGCAAAGGGATTGGTTTCGCTGTCGCGCGTGAACTGGCGCGCGAAGGTGCGCGTGTCTTCATATGTTCACGCGATCAAGCCCGGGCCAGCGAAGCAGCGCAAAGAATCCATGACGAAACCGGCGCTAACGTTGCCGGAATAGGCGCTGACGTTACTGATGATGCAGCGATGGAACGCTTCGTCGGCCTGGCCCGCGAGCGCGCCGGTAACATTGATATTCTTGTAACCAACGCCGGCGGACCGCCCGCATCCAGTTTTGTTGAGGCACAGCTGGAAACAT
>WNGJ01004994.1_pt1 | contig 13908 bp, 11 predicted proteins | sample 5400611 | NCBI WGS metagenome assembly WNGJ01 (sample SAMN13153375, study PRJNA577476) | soil metagenome | isolation source: 40 cm soil or saprolite under Garry oak tree replicate 1 | place: USA:California | collected 2016-06-15 | reverse complement strand
GAATCTCGACCCCGACTCCCGCCTGCCGCAGCCGGCCCAGCAGCCGCGCCTCGACGCGCGCCGTCACCACCACCACGCCGTCCATCTGCTCCTGCGCCATCACCTCGCCGTCGCGATGCAGCGCGGCGAGCAGCTTCCCCTCCCCCACCGGCACTCGGATCGTGGCGACGGGACGGAGCGCCTGGGCGGAGGCCCGGAGGGCGCTGCGCAGCCCGTCTACCCCGCTCCAAGGCGGAACGGGGAAGTCGGAACGCGGAACAGTCGAAGTGAGCACCGCGTGGGGATAGCGCTCCCGAACCTGGGCGAGGAAGGCCCCGGGCTCCGGCAACAGGTCGGCCTTATTGAACACGTAGATCATCCGCTTGCGCTCGGGACTCCCCTTGTCGTTCCGCGTTCCGCGTTCCGCCTTCCGCGTTCCCCCCTCCGCGTTCCCAATTTCCCGCTCCACGACCTGCGCCTGGTCCTCCCATGCCGCGTGGGAGGCGTCGATCACGTGGAGCAACAGGTCGGCTTCCCCCACCTCTTCCAGGGTGGCGCGGAACGAGGCCACGAGATGGTGCGGCAGCTTGCGGATGAACCCCACGGTGTCCGTGACGCGAAACCGGTACCCCTCCCCCACGTCCACCTCGCGCGTGGCCGTGTCGAGTGTGGCGAAGAGGCGGTCCTCGACGAACAGCTCGTCCCCGGAGAGGGCCACCAGTACGCTCGACTTGCCGGCGTTGGTGTAGCCTACGAGCGCCGCCGCGGGCAGGGTGCGCCGCCCCAGGCGTCGGTTGGCGCGATGCAGGGCGACGCCTTCAAGGCGGCGCCGCAGGACGCCGATCTTGCGGCGGATCGCGCGGCGATCCGTCTCGAGCTGGGTTTCGCCCGGTCCGCGCAGCCCGATGCCGCCGCGAATGCGGGACAGGTGGGTCCACATGCGCGTGAGCCGCGGCAACAGGTACTCGAGCTGCGCCAGCTCCACCTGCAGCTTCGCCTCGTGGCTCTTGGCCCGGGTCACGAAGATGTCCAGAATGACTTCGGTGCGGTCCATGACCCGCACGCCGAGGGTCTGCTCGAGGTTCACGCCCTGGGCGGGGGAGAGCGGCTCGTCCACGAGGACCAGGGTCGCCCCCGCGTCCTGCAGCACGCTCTTCAGCTCCTCCACCTTCCCCTGTCCGAGATAGTAGTTCGGCGTCGGCGCTTCGATGCGCTGCACCGTTCGGCCGATCACTGCGGCGCCGGCGGTGTCGGCGAGGCGGGCGAGCTCGTCGAGATGCTCATCGACCTGGGTCGCCTCGTCCGAGCCCTTGCGGGGAGCGCCCACGAGAAAGGCGCGCTCGACGGGGGGGCGGACTTCGATCAGCTGTCGGATACCGGAGACCTCGTCTAAAACAACTTGCGGAGGGGGACGTCGCCGCGCCCTCGCACCGTCACTCCCCGGTCGCCGAGCGGCGTGCTCACGAGGAAGCGGCCGTTGACGCCGTAGCCCACCGCCTGCTTCGTCAACAGCGCGCGCGCGCCCGCCCCGACCCCCGTCCACTCGAACCGCACCGGCACGATGACCTCGTTGTGGTTCTCAGGGGAGAGGTCGAGCGGCCGCTCGAGCAGCGCGTCGCCGAAGTGCCGCTCCTCCAGGTCGAGGCCGATCTCCACGCGCGTCGAGCGCAGCCGATAGCTGTTGGGGTTGTACACGTCGAAGACGAGGTCGAGCGTGCCGCCCGTCAGCCCCAGGCCGGTGACGTTGATCTGCTTCAGGGTGACATCGGGCTCGCTGAAGGAAAGACGCCCGATCGTGGCGCAGCCGCACACCACCGCCCACAGCCACACGGGATGCGGGAAGGGGGATGCGAGATACGGGCGCCGATCACCCATCCCGCATCTCGCTTCCCGCATCCCGAGCAACCCGCTCCTTCAATTGCTTCCAGAACTCCATCCGCTCCCTCACCGTCTTCTCGTACCCAAACTCGCTCGGCTCGTACCAGCTCGCTCCCCGCAGCGCCTCCGGAAGATACTCTTGCGGCGCGTAGGCGTGCTCGTAGGCGTGAGCGTAGCGGTAGCCATCCCCGTAGCCCAAGTCCTTCATCAGGGGCGTGGGCGCGTTGCGGATGTGGAGCGGCACCCCCTCCGCGGGGTACTCCTTGGCCGCCCCCTCGGCCCGCTGGAACGCCTCGTACACGCGGTTCGACTTGGGCGCGGTCGCCAGATAGATGGTGGCCTCCGCCAGCGCCAGCTCCCCTTCCGGAGTCCCCAGGAAGTGGTAGGCATCCTTCGCCGCGAGAGCGAGGGACAGCGCCCGCGGATCCGCCAGGCCGACGTCCTCCGTGGCGATCCGCACCAGCCGCCGCGCGATGTACAGGGGATCCTGCCCGCCGGCGAGCATCCGCGCCAGCCAGTAGAGCGATCCTTCCACGTCGCTGCCGCGCACCGCCTTGTGGAGCGCGGAGATGAGGTTGAAGTGCTCTTCGCCGCTCTTGTCCGACTTCGCCAAGCGTTTCTGGAGCGCGTCGGCGATGATGGGGGCGGTCAGGCGGTAAGGCGGTCGGGCGGTACCATCCCCGGTCAGGTACTCGGCGGCGGCTTCCAACGCTTGCAGGGCGCGTCGCGCGTCGCCGTCGGCCTCGCGCACGAGCAACGCCACCGCGTCGTCGTCGATCTCGAGCTCGAGGCGCCCCAGGCCGCGCTCCCGATCGGCGAGCCCGCGCCGCACGACGGTGCGCAGCTGCTCGGGCTCGAGCGGCTCGAGCACGAACACGCGGCAGCGCGACAGCAGGGCGCCGGTCAGCTCGAAGCTCGGGTTCTCCGTGGTCGCGCCCAGCAGCGTGATCACCCCGGTTTCCACCCAGGGGAGGAACGCATCCTGCTGCGCGCGGTTGAAGCGGTGGATCTCGTCGCAGAACAGGATGGTGCCGCGCCCTTCGTACTTGAGGCGGTCTTCGGCCTGCTGGATGATCTCGCGCACCCGGGCGACCCCTTCAGTCACGGCCGAGAAGGCCTCGAACTGCCGGTTGGTATAGTGGGCGATGATGCGCGCGAGGGTCGTCTTGCCCGAGCCGGGCGGGCCCCAGAAGATGCACGACCCGATGTCGCCGCGACTGATGAGCTCCCGCAGCGCTTTGCCGGGGCCGAGGAGGTGCTCCTGGCCGAGGAACTCCTCGAGCGTGCGGGGGCGCATCCGCGCCGCGAGGGGCTCGGCCGAGCGGGCGAACAACGTCGGCTCAGACGTCACCGCACCGCCTCCAACAGCGTCTTCGTGACGAAGAACGCCGCCGCTCCGCTGAAGAACGCGACCGGCACCTGCCATCCGCGCTTCCCTTGGAACTCGGGCACGAGGTTCGAGGCCGCGACGTAGAGCGTCACCCCGGCCGACACCGCGAGGCCGTGGCGCACGAGGAACGCGAGCCGGTCCGTGACGAGCACCCCCGCGAGGGTCGCGAGCCCGAGCAGCGCGGCGGCCCCCACCGCCTGTCCGCCCGACCGCCCGACCGCCAGATACAGGCTGGCGATGGTCACGCCCTCGGGGAGCTTGTGGATCAAGATAGCGAGGAACACCATCACGCCGAGCGACGGCCGCACCAGGAACGCGCTGGCGATGGCCACGCCATCGAAGAACGTATGCAGCAGCAGCCCCACCAGCGCCGACGTCCCGGCGACCCGATTGACGGCATGGGTCTCCTCTCCGAAGTGGAAGTGCGGCGTGACGGTGTGCTGCGTGAGGTGCACCGCCAGGTACCCCGCGAGCACGAGCAGCGGGGCTGCGGGGCCGCTCCGCACGAACGCCTCCGGCAGGATCTCGATGATCGCGACCGCCAGCATGAACCCCGCGCCGAAGGCGACCGCGTGCTCGATGACGAGCAGCCCGCGCACCATGCGGTGCGACACCGCGAGCGCGCCGCCGACGTTGCCGAGCGCCGCGAACACGGCGTAGATCAGCGCGTCAGACACGGGCGAGGAGATTCTCCTTCGTGTTGCGGGCCGGGTCTTCGAGGACCTCGTCGAGCAGCCGCGCCAGCGTGGTGCCGACATCGGGGCCCGGCCGGACGCCGGCCGCGAGCAGATCGTCGCCCGTCACGGCGAGATCGCGCACCGTGAGGGGATCTCTTGCCGCTCGGATGGCCTGGACCACCTTCGGAAGGTGCGACACGGGATGCGGGATGCGGGATGCGGGATGTGCGGGGAGCAGCGCGAGCAAATCATCCGCGTAATCGCCTACCTGGGACAACCACCGCCGGACATCCGGGAGATGCCCCGGGTCTGGGTACTTGTCGCGCCACTGGCCGATCATGCGTCCCCGCTCGATGTCCTTGTTCGAGCACTTCAATCTCGTGAGCAGTGACGCCGGATCCGAGGCCAGGTACGCGGTGATCAGCACGGGGTCTCTCGGTAACCTATCCACCGCCTTCCCCGCTTCCCGCATCTCGCTTCTCGCATCCCGTATCTCCGGCAGCCAAATCCTCGCCGCCCCGACGTCCCTCCAGAGCGCCAGCAGTTTCGAGACGCGCACCGCCGTCGCGATCCCCTTGAACCATTCGTCCCGGACCCGCTCCGCGGACAGCTGCGCCAGCCCGGCGACGTTGGCCTTCGCCGCCTCCAGCGTGCGGCCGTGGATCCGGAACTCGAAGCGCGCGCTGAAGCGCAAGGCGCGCAGGATGCGCAGGTAGTCCTCCTGGAACCGCCAGTTCGGGTCCCCCACCGAGCGGATCAGCTTCTTCGCCAGATCGTCGGCGCCTTTGAACGGATCGCGCCACTCGTGCTTCAGGGGATGATACGCCATCGCGTTGATCGTGAAGTCGCGCCGCGCCAGGTCGTCCATCAGCGAGACGCCGAACTCCACCACCGCGTGCCGCCCGTCGGTGCGGATGTCGCGCCGGAACGTGGTGACTTCGTGGGGCCGGCGGTGCCGGTCCAACACCGCCACGGTCCCGTGCTCGATGCCCACCGGAACGGTGTGCGCGAACAGCCGGCGGACCTCGTCCGGCGGCGCCGCGGTCGTGAGATCGAAGTCGTGGTTCTCGAGGCCCAGCAGGTTGTCTCGAATCGCCCCGCCCACGCACCAGGTCTCAAAGCCGGCTTGCTCGAGCTGCTGCGCGATCTTGAGCACCTCGGGCGGGATCGGCAGGCGGTCCGGGAACGTCATTCCGGGCAGAGTGCGGAATGTGGAATGCGGAATGCGGAATGTAGAGGTAGGCGTCGTGGTGCGAACGACCTTGCCCTGAAATTCCGCACTCCGCATTCCGCATTCCGCATTCCGTTCACCCACACAGCACCGATCCCCCGTTGACGTTGAGAATCTCCCCGGTGATATGCCGCGCCAGGTCGGAGCACAGAAACACGATGGGACCCGCGATGTCCTCGGGGCTGGCCACGCGACCGAGCGGTATGCCCGCCTCGATCTCACGCTTCCCGCTTCCCGCATCCCGCCCGAACGGTCGTTCACACATCTCGGTGTCGACCCACCCGGGCGCGACGCAGTTCACCGTGATCCGCGGCGCCAGCTCCACCGCGAGCGACTTGGTCAGCGACTGGATCGCGCCTTTCGTCGCCGCATAGTCGGCGTGGAGCGCCTCACCCCGCTGGCCCGCGGTGGACGAGACCAGCACTATGCGGCCGCCGGCCGACAGGCGCGGGATCGCCGCCCGGCACACGTAGAACACCGCGTCGAGGTTGGCGTTGCGCGTGGCCGCCCACTGCTCGAGCGTCATCTGGGCGAGCGCCGCGTCGTCCGCCAACCAGACACCGTGATTGACGATGAGGATGTCGAGTCCGCCGAGCGCGCGGACGGCGTCCTCGACGACCCGCCGAGCGACCTCGGCATCTGTGAGATCGCCCCGTACGCTGACCGCCTGACCGCCTGACCGCCTGACCGCCGCCGTCGTCTCTTCCGCGTCCGCTCCCCGGCTGCGATACCCCACCGCCACGCTCGCGCCCGCCTGGGCGAGCAGCACCGCCGTCGCCCGACCGATGCCCCGCCCCCCGCCGGTCACGAACGCGCGCTTCCCGGACAGATCGATCACTGTTCGCCCAACGCGGACCCTTCATTGCAGTTCCGCGTTCCGAGTTCCGCGTTCAGAGTTCGAGTCCCCGCTCCACCAGCTCGCAGATCAGATGTTCGACGGCGAGGTGAACCTCTTGAATGTGGGCCGTCTCATCCGATGGGACCACGAGCGCGTCGTCCACGAGGGCACGCACCGGGCCGCCGCCCTTCCCCAGCAACGCCACCACCGCGGCGCCCCGTGCCTTCGCCGCCTGCGCCGCCCGGACGACGTTGGGGCTCTCGCCACTCGTCGAGTGCAGCACCAAGAGGTCGTCCGGGCCCACCAGGGCCTCCACCTGCCGCGCGAACACCTCGTCGAAGCCGAGGTCGTTGCCGCAGGCGGTCAGGAGCGAGGTGTCGGTCGTGAGGGCGATGGCGGGGAGGGCTTTGCGGCTGCGCGCGTAGCGCACCACGTACTCCGCCGCGAGGTGCTGCGCGTCGGCCGCGCTGCCGCCGTTGCCGGCGAAGAACAGCGTACCGCCTCCCGCCAGCGTGCGCGTGTACCGCTCCGCGAGCCGGGCGATCGCGTCCCCCTGCTCCGCCGCCACCTGCTGCACCAGCGCCGCCAGCTGGCCCAGCCCTTCCCGGACCCGCTCCTCCGCCGTCACGCGGACGCCGCGGCTCGCGCCGCCACCCGTGCCGCCAGGCCCGCCAGGCCTGCGACAGCCGTCTCCGCCTGCGCCTCGAACGCGTAGGTGACGAACGCGTCCGCCGCCAGCAGGTCGAGCGCCAGCTCCCGCCCCCCCGCCGGCCGGCGCGCCACGCGGGCGAGGAGCTCGTCGCCGAGCCGCGCGAGGTGGTCCGCGAGGGGCTCCGGCGCGTCCCTCACGGCGGCGTCGAGGTGCGCCCGCAGCGCCGGGGGCGGCGCCGGGCGGCGGGCGTCGAGCCAGGCCAGGATCTCTGGGCGAGTCATTTGGCCTTGATGTACTCCCCCAACAGCTGCTTCCACTTATTGAAGGTCGACTCGACGAGAGGCTGGTCAGCGACGCTGCCAGACGCGAAATAGTCGCGCCCACCACCCTTACCACCCGTTATGAGCCGCACGATCTCTGGAGCCTTTGACCCACGTCGAATCAGATCATCGGTGAGCCCGATGCTGACCGCGGGTTTGTTGGTCGCGGTACCTGAAACGATCAGCGATATAGCGTTCGAATGACTTGCTCGAAATTGGTCGTTGAGAATGGCGATCTGACGAGGGTCCTCGATTGGGCTCAATGTGAATTGCAGCTCGACATCGCCAATTTTCTCCACGCTTCCCGCATCCCGCTTCCCGCTTCCCGCTCTCAGCAGCTCCTCCACCCGCTTCTCGAGCTTGCGGTTGTCGTCCAGCAGCTGCTCGATGCGCCGCGCCAGGTGCTCAGGCTGCGTCTTCAACGTCGCCGCCGCCGCGTCGAGCTGCTCTCGGAGCTTGCGGACCAGCTCGTAGGCGACCGGCCCCGTCACCGCCTCGATGCGGCGGACGCCCGCGGCCGCCCCGGTCTCATGCGTGAAGCGGAACAGCGCGATCCCTCCCGTCGCCGGCACGTGCGTGCCGCCGCACAGCTCGACGGACACTCCGGGAACGTCCACCACGCGCACGATATCGCCGTACTTCTCCGTGAAGAACGCCGTCGCGCCGGTCGCGATCGCGTCCTGGTACTTCATCTCACGCGTCTCGACGGGGAGGTTCTCCCAGATGTGGGCGTTGACCTCTTCCTCGATGCGCGCCAGCGTGGCCTCGTCCACCGGTCCGTGGTGCGCGAAGTCGAAGCGCAGCCGCTCCGGGGCCACGACCGAGCCCTGCTGCCGCACGTGGGGGCCGAGGATCTTGCGCAGCGCCGCGTGGACGAGGTGGGTCGCCGTGTGGTTGCGCTCGATGTTGCGCCGCCGCACGGCATCCACTTCCGCGAGCACGGGCGTCGGCTCGAACTGCCGCTCGAACCGGCCCACCACTGCGCTCGCGCCATCGACCTTCTCGACGTCCGCCACCTCGAACTCCCACCCGGTCCCCTTGAGCACGCCGGTGTCGCTCACCTGCCCGCCCGATTCGACATAGAACGGGTTCTCCTCGAGCACCACCTCGACGCGGTCGTCGTGCTGGCGGAACTTGAGGACATCAGTCTCGGCGGTCGTCGTCTGGTAGCCGACCCACTTCTGGGCGCCCTTGGGCTTCACGGCGCGCCACTCGCCGGCGCGCTTGACGTGCACCGCGGGCGCGACGGCTCCCGCCTCGCCCCGCCCCTCGGCGGCGCGCGAGCGCTCACGCTGCGCCTCGAGCGCCCGCTCGAACCCCGCCAAGTCCACGGTCTGGCCCCGCTCCGCCGCGATCAGCTGGGTGAGGTCGATCGGGAACCCGTAGGTGTCGTACAGCTTGAACGCCTCTTCCCCGGAGATCACCTTGGCCTGGCTCAGCTCATCGAGGCGCGCCAGCCCCCCTGCGATCGTGTCGAAGAAGCGCTCCTCCTCGGCGCGGGTCCACTGCTCGATCTCGCCGCGCCGGGCGCCGAGCTCGGGATAGACCGCGCCCATCTGCCCGACGACCACCTTCGTCAGGTGCACGAGCGTCGGCTCGCGACGGCCCAGCAGCCACGCATGCCGCACCGCACGCCGCAGAATGCGCCGCAGCACGTACCCCCGGCCCTCGTTGGACGGAATGACGCCGTCGGCGAGCAAAAACGCGACGGCGCGCGCATGGTCGGCCAGCACCCGGTAGGACGCCCCGCCGGGACCGCGCTCGTACTTCTGGCCGACCAGCTCCACCCCTCGCTCGATGAGCCCCGTGAAGAGGTCGGTGTCGAAGTTCGACGGCACCCCCTGCAGCACCGCCGCCACCCGCTCGAGCCCCGCCCCCGTGTCGACGGACGGCGCCGGCAGCGGCAGCCGGGAGCCGTCCTTCTGCAGGTCGTACTGCATGAACACGAGGTTCCAGATCTCAAGCAGCTTTCCTTCCTCCTGCAGTCGGACGAAGTCGTCCAGGCGGAGGTCCCCTTTCCCCTTTCCCGTTTGCCGTTTCCCGCGGATGTCGACGTAGATCTCCGAGTTAGGCCCTGCCGGTCCCGTGTCTGCCATCTGCCAGAAGTTGTCCCCGTCGCCCAGGCCATAGATGCGGGAGTCCGCGATGCCGGTCACCTCGCGCCACACCCGGCGGGCTTCGGCGTCGTCCTGGTGGACCGTCACGTACAGGCGCTTGGGGTCGATCGCCAGCCAGTCGGTCCCCGTCACCCACTCCCAGGCGTAGGCGATCGCCTCCTTCTTGAAGTAGTCGCCGAAGGAGAAGTTGCCGAGCATCTCGAAGAAGGTGTGGTGGCGGGCGGTGTGGCCCACCTGCTCCAGGTCGTTGTGCTTCCCTCCCGCGCGCACGCACTTCTGGCAGCTCACCGCGCGCGTATAGTCGCGCCGCTCGAGCCCCTGGAACACGCGCTTGAACTGCACCATGCCGGCATTGGTGAACAACAGCGTGGGGTCGTCCGCCGGCACCAGGGGGGAGCTGGGCACCTGGCGGTGGCCGCGGGCCGTGAAGAAGGTGAGGAACTTGCGGCGGATTTCGGCCGATTGCATGCCGGGGAATATAGTGCCCCTACCTGCACACCTCCGCCACCACCGCCCGCACCTCCGGCCCACGATAGCCGCGGCGCGCGAGGTAGGCGAGCAGTCGCCGCGTACGCGCGACCGCGGGCACGTCCGCGAGCTGCGCCGCCCGCCGGGCGGCGACGGCGCGCAGGGCGCGCGCGGGATCGTGGCCCTCGCTCGCCAGAGCCTCGCGCACCACCGCCTCCGCCAGGCCGCGCTCGACGCCCTGCGCGAGCAGGTCTATGAGGATCCGCGCCGGTCCCCGACCGCTCGCCGCGCGGCGGGCGGCGTACGCCAGCCCGAACCGCCGATCGTCGATCAGCCCCTGTGCGGCGAGGCGCTCGAGGGCTGCGTCCACGGCCTGGGGCGGGTGCTGCTTTTGAATCAGCCGCCGCCTGAGATCGCGCTGCGCCCTGCCCCGCGCCGCCAGCGCCCGCGCGGCGGCGCGATAGGCCGCTTCCACGTCGGCGAGCTCCTGCAGGCGCGCGAGCGTCCGCCCGCTCACGACGGCACCCAGCGTCAGCTCGAGCCCCTGGAGGGCCTCGGCGGGGAGGGACGCAAATCGCCCCCGATCCACCTCGACCAGCCGGTAGCCCGGCTGCCGCGGATCGGGGGCGAGAGCGGTGAGCGTCGGCACTCAGTCCTCGGGCGTCGGCGCCTCCTCGTCGGCCACCGTCACGACCTTCATCCCGAGGTGCTCCTTCACTTTGGCCTCGATCTCCACCGCCAGGTCCGGATGGTCCTTCAGGAACAACTTGGCGTTCTCGCGGCCCTGACCGATGCGCTCCTTGCCGTAGGCGTACCATGCGCCCGACTTCTCGATGATCCCCACCTCGGCGGCGATGTCCACCAGCAGCGACTCGTGGCTGATCCCTTCGTCGAACATGATGTCGAATTCGGCCTGGCGGAACGGCGGCGCCACCTTGTTCTTCACGACCTTGACCCGCACGTGGTTGCCGATCACGACCTCGCGCTCCTTGACCGGCGCGAGGCGCCGCACGTCGAGCCGCACCGAGGCGTAAAACTTGAGCGCCCGGCCTCCCGACGTGGTCTCCGGGTTGCCGAACATGACGCCGATCTTCTCGCGCAGCTGGTTGATGAACACGACCGCCGTACGCGAGCGGTTGATCGCACCGGCGAGCTTGCGCAGGGCCTGACTCATCAGCCGCGCCTGCAGGCCGGGGAGCGAGTCGCCCATCTCTCCCTCGATCTCCGCCTTGGGCACGAGCGCCGCCACCGAGTCCACCACCACCACGTCCACCCCCCCCGAGCGCACCAGAATCTCCGTGATCTCGAGCCCTTGCTCGCCCGTGTCGGGCTGCGAGACGAGGAGATTGTCCACGTCCACGCCGAGCTTCTTCGCGTACTCGACGTCCAACGCGTGCTCGGCGTCGATGTAGGCGGCCGCTCCCCCTTGGCGCTGCGAGTTCGCGACCACGTGCAGCGCCAGCGTCGTCTTGCCGCTCGATTCGGGGCCGAAGATTTCGGTCACGCGGCCGCGCGGGATGCCGCCGATCCCGATGGCGGCGTCGAGGTTGATGGCGCCGGTCGGGATGGCCTCCACCCGCACGCGGGGGGAGTCCGCCCCCATGCGCATGATGGCGCCCTTGCCGCAGGTCTTCTCGATTTGCGTGATGGCGAGGTTGAGCGCCTTGCGTCGCTCGTCGGAAAGCTTTGGGGTGTCGCGGTTTTCGGCCGCCATAAGAGTCCTCGACATGGTACTGGAGCCTCGCCGTGGTGGAGGCCCCGAATATATACCGAAGCCGCCCCTAGCGCCACCCGGGGCGGAACGCGTCCTCCACGTGATCCAGCCTGCCGTCGACGAGGCCGATGCAGTCGAACCGATAGATGTCGGCGGGCCGACCATAGCGGTCGACCCATACCCGAGCCGCCTTCACCAGCTCGCGCCGCTTGGCTCCCGTCACCGCCTCGAGCGGACTCCCGAAGGCGTCCCCGCGGCGGGCCTTCACCTCCACGAATGCCACCAGGTCTCCCCGTCGCACGATCAGGTCGATCTCGATGCGGCCGGCGCGAAACCGGTGCGCCACGACCGACCAGCCGCGGGACAGCAGATAGTGGATCGCCCGCTCCTCCCCCGCCAGGCCGCGCTTGTGGCGCTCGTCGGTCCAGGCGCTGGGGTCACTGCGAAGGCCGCTCTTCATGCGCCGCAAACTATCGGGGCGCCGACGGACGACGTAACCGAATCTATGCAGGCGGGGCCCTAAGAATGCGGAATGTGGAATGCGGAACGCGGAATTGCAACGAGAGGTCGATCGCCGCGCGACGCTCACCTCTACATTCCGCACTCCGCATTCCGCACTCCGCATTAGCCCCTCCCACAAATCCCATCCAGCTCCTCCAGCCCCACCAGCACGTCGCGCGGCTTCGAGCCGTTCGCGGGGCCCAGGATCGCCGCTTGCTCGAGTTGATCCATGATGCGCGCGGCGCGCCCGTAGCCAATGCTCAAGCGGCGCTGCAGCAGCGACGTGGAGCCAAGCTGGTACTGGATGCACACCTCCGCCGCCTGGCGGAACAGCGAGTCGCGCTCGCCGGCGATCCCTCCCTCCGCGGGCCTGAGTCCCTCGTCCCGCGCCTCCGCCTCTTCGATCGCGGCGATCTGCTCCACGATCTCGCGTCTCGCGCGCTCGGCCGCCACGGGCGCGCGCCCGCGATACCACTCCATCAGGCGCTCCGTTTCCTCGGTCGAAATGTACGCCCCCTGGATGCGTACCGGCTCGCTCTTGCCCGGCGGCAGAAACAGCATGTCGCCGTTCCCGAGCAGCGTCTCGGCGCCGTTCTGATCGAGGATCGTGCGACTGTCCACCTTGGCCGACACCCGAAAGGCGATGCGACAGGGAAAATTCGCTTTGATCAGCCCCGTGATGACGTTCACCGAGGGGCGTTGCGTCGCGAGAATCAGGTGGATGCCGATGGCGCGCGCCTTCTGGGCGAGCGTGGCGAGGGGCGTCTCGATCTCGCCCTGCACCGTCAGCATCAAGTCGGCGAGCTCGTCGACGATCAGCACGATATAGGGGAGTATGCCACCGGAATAGTCGCGGGAAGCGGGATGCGGGATGCGGGATGCGTCCCCACCCATCCCGCTTCCCGCATCTCGCATCCCGGCGACATCGGGTTCCGCAAGCTTTTTCCCGTCGCGCACCTTTTTATTGAAGTCCCCGATGTTGCGGGCGTGGTTGGCGTGCAGGAGCTGGTAGCGCCGGTCCATTTCCCCCACCGCCCACTTGAGCACGGTGGCGGCCTTGTGGTTGTTGGTCACCACGGGGTGCCCGAGGTGGGGCAGGGCGGCGTACATCGAGAGCTCGACCATCTTGGGGTCGATCATGAGAAGCCGCAGCGTCTCCGGGGGGTGGGTATACACGAGGCTCGTGATGATGGTGTTGATGCATACCGACTTCCCCGATCCCGTCACGCCGGCGATGAGCAGGTGTGGCATTTTGGCGAGATCGTCGACGACCGCCTCTCCCTCGAGGTTGCGGCCCAGGGCCGCGGGCAGCGTGCGTGGCGGCCGCTGGTATTCGGGGCTCTCGATCAGCTCGCGGATCGTCACCATGCGAGGGGTCGGATTCGGCACCTCGATCCCCACCGCCGCCTTGCCCGGGATCGGGGCCACGATGCGCAAGCTCAGCGCCCGCATGGCGAGGGCCAAGTCATCGGCGAGCGCCGCGATACGACCCACCTTCACGCCCGGTCCCGGAGCCACTTCGTACTGCGTCACCACCGGACCGACCGTACGGCCCGCGATCGACCCTTCGACGCGGAACGTCTGCAGCGTCTCGATCAGCTTCCGGCCCATCTGCTCGATCTGCGCGCTGCCGCCGTCGATCTCCTCGGGCGGCGGGACGGTCAACAGATCGATGGGGGGGATGAGCACACCTTCACGCGGCTGGGCGGCACCTGACGCCGGAACGACTCTCGGCTTGCGCTCCTTGGGGACACGGGAAACGGGAAACGTGCGGGAGGGTTCCGTTCGCGGTGGGGTCTCAACGACCACAGCTTTGCTCGGTTTCTCCGTTTCCCGCTTCCCGATTCCCGTTTCCCGGCTTCGCAGGACAGCGAGCGGATGCCATCCGACGGTCAGGAGCCCTAGCGCCGAGAGGACGAACAGCCCCACCAAGGCCCCGCCGGCCGTCCCCAAGGCGCCGTGCACCACGGCGGCGAGGTATCCGGGAAGGAGTCCGGCGAGGCGCTGCGACGCGCTCCAGGCACCATAGTCGGCTCTCAGGTCCTCGAGGCGCACGCCGCCGCCGGTGGCGATGCCGTAGGGGAGCAACAGCACGAGTCCCGAGCCGAGCGCCGCGGCTCGGGGCCCCGAGAGGCGGCCCAGG
>WNGJ01004993.1_pt1 | contig 13908 bp, 5 predicted proteins | sample 5400611 | NCBI WGS metagenome assembly WNGJ01 (sample SAMN13153375, study PRJNA577476) | soil metagenome | isolation source: 40 cm soil or saprolite under Garry oak tree replicate 1 | place: USA:California | collected 2016-06-15 | reverse complement strand
AGGCATTCACCCGTCTTGGAATCCCATAACCGAATCCTTTGATCTTCGCTGCCGCTGGCAAGTAACTTCCCATCTGGACTAAAGGCAATGGATTTTATCAAATTGCTGCGACCCCGTAATGTTCTGATACATTGGCCAGTCCGTGTCTCCCAGAAACGCATAGTATCATCTTCACTGGTACTAACCAGTACCTTGCCGTCAGGAACGAAAACGACAGACCATATACGATTGGTATGCCCCTGCAAAATCCTCAAATAATCTCCGGTATGAACATTCCAGAGTCGAATTGTTTGATCATCCCCACTGCTTGCCAATACTGTACCATCAGAACTAAATGCAACAGTCCATACCCGGTGCGAATGCCCTTGAAGAATCTTGAAACATTGACCGGTATGTAAATTCCACAGACGTACTGTATGGTCTTCGCCTCCGCTGGCAAGTATTGCACCGTCAGGGCAAAAGCTTACTGACCTTACCAATCCACTATGTCCTTGCAGCACATCCTGGCAATTTCCAGTGCTGGTATCCCAGAGCCGAATTGTCTGATCGTCACCACAACTGGCAAGCACAGTTCCATCAGGATGAAAAGCAATAGAGCGTATTCGATTTGCATGCCCTCGCAGAATCTTAACGCAGTCGCCTGTTGTTACCTCCCAGAACCGTATGGTCAAATCTTCACTCGCGCTGGCAATCAAATGACCATCAGGACTGAAAGCTACACAACGAACCCAGTTTGTATGGCCGCGTAGGACTTTGAGGCAGCGCCCCGTTGAAGTATCCCAGAGACGCACCGTCTGATCTTCGCTGGCACTAGCAAGCAGAGTACTATCTGGGCTGAAGGCCACAGAGCGGACACCATCACTATGCCCAGAACAGGTGAATAAGGCTGTAACATTATCTTGCCGCCAGAGCCGCACCTCATCGGTCGTAGTTCCTGCTGCTAGCAACTCTCCATTGGGACTTATTGTCACGCAAAGGATGGTGCTGAAGGTATCGCTAAAAACAGATGTTGCAAGATCGGAGTGAACAAAATTGACTTCAGGTAAAGCCACATCTTGCAAATAGGCTTGCCTTACTGCAAGATGGGAAAAATCAAGGCCACGAAGATCGGTTTGTAATTGTATAAGTAGATTGAGGATATTGCCCGCCGCATAGCCAGATTGCTGGTTATCCATCTTGTGTAGTGAAGTGAGAATACGCCTCAGTTTCTTTTCACTCTCAGCTTTTCCTACTGTTGTTAACAGCTTTGATGTAAGCGGGACGAGGATCTGACGAACCTGGCTGCTTCTGACATAATCACTACTTTGAGCTTTGATCAATGCATGGCTACCGAGGAATTCTGGTATCCCTATATTGATCTCCTCATAAATACACTCCACGAATCCTTTGGTCACAAATTCTTCGATTACTGATTGTAGTATAAAACTTCCATCACTGCTGGTTTCGATTAATGACCGCCTTCGTAGAGAGTCCAACGCCTCTAGTAATGCCCCTCTTGAAATAAGATCTAAAATATTTGCTTTTAGTTGATTGAGCAATACTCCCTCACGCTCAATTGCTAGCCAGTAAATAATTTCGAGTTCTAGCTCAGATAAGCGGCGAAATTGTTGATTCAACAGATCATTGATATCGCCAAACGCGATTTCCTCCTGACTCAGAAAGTCAGCAATATTTCCACCAAAGACCTCTCGAATTGGCTCGGCGACCAGTTTAAGCGCCAGGGGATTACCGGTATAGAGATGCACTAATGAAGCCCAGTTTGCATCCGTTCCAAAGAGACCTTTATCTTTTAGTAACTCTCTTCCATCGTCATATCCAATACCTGTGAGTAGTAGTGTTCGAGTAGGTGAAGTACTCCCCTCCATATAAGCTACCTCTTGCGGCTTCTCCCGGCTTGTCAGAATGAGACAACTGCCATGAGATGCTGCTCCGATGCGTTGAAATAGCCTGCTGTATCCCTCGTATTTCTCCTGATACATACCAGCACGATGGCCAGCTTGTAATATCGACTCGATATTGTCTAATAGCAACAAACAGCGGTGCTTACGTAGAAAGGTAATCAGGAGAGAGATTTGTCCATCAAGGTCCTTTGGCAAATTCAGGCGTTGTTGAGAGATAAAATGGAGAAAACTTTCTAGAATACTTTCTACCGATGGTGCATTCTGTAAAGAGCGCCAGAAGACATATTCGAAAGTATCTTTTACTTTCCGTGCTGCCATTGTTGCGAAAGTTGTTTTCCCAACTCCACCGATACCCAAGATCGCTATCAACCGGCATCGATCGCTTGTCGACCATTGCTCTACATCCATGAGTTCTCTTTCGCGCCCATAAAAACTCCCAATATCTGGTGCCTCCCCCCAATCTTCTTGCCCAGCTAATCGATGTGTCGACCCATCCTTACTATTGGCCGTGTTAGCATCTTCTTTTATCAAGCCCAATTCCTCGGCGCTTTTTCCGTAGAGATCAACAAGCTTTTGGCGATGGTAAATACTGGGAAATCTTTCACCTCGTTCCCATCGGCCCACAGTCTTGGAATCACTGCCAATTTTTTCAGATACATCATCTTGTGACCAGCCGCGCCTTATTCGCTCGCTTCTCAATTTTTCATACCAAAACAGTTTCTTCTCCACCTGAATCACTTCTCTCTTTGGCTATAGATCGCACTATTGCGGCTAGTAAGTGTGACGACAATGTGTTCCTTATTTGTCCTGTAAATGTCCCCTGATGCGGTTCATTTAAGCTTCTCATCCAGTTACTCTTACTTGCAGACGACATAAATTTGATAGAAAGGAACTAGCAATGCCTACAGACTCGACTTCCCTACTTACTGAAACATTAGATCTCAGCAGCGAGATTACTTGGAGAAATCTCACTCTCTCGCTTGGCTCTTTTGCCAGGTCTCTCGTCTACTCTTTTCACGTCCCCTCCTGGAGGGGCCAGGAAGAAGATATCATCGAAGATATTGTACAGGAAACCGCAAGGCGCATCATAGAACGCATTCAAAAAGCCGAGCGAGGTGAAGCAGATCCAGTTCAATCTCTCCCAAAAATGATTACGATTATTGCGCAAAACTATTGTAGAGATTTACGTCGTCATGATATCCGATTAGTACATATACAACCCGATCAGTATATAGTAGATGCTCACATAAGTAATGGCTACCAACCACATATTCTGGACACCATATGTGAAAGTGCCGATCAAGAGCAGCTTTTAACGCAGGTTGCGAGGGAAATTGCCAACTTCCCGAAAAAGCAGCGTAAAGCGTTGCTGATCGACCTGGCGAACCGTATGTACTTTGATAAGCAGCCAACACCGCTTCAGAAAGCCTTTCTGGAGGCCGGTATACAGCTAGAGCAGTATCGCCAACCTCTTCCCAAAGACATACAAGAGCGTAATCAACACGCGTCGTTACTCAACCATGCAAATAAGCGCATTGCTCAACTCCCTTGTGTACAAGAGTATAAAGCAGAAACACTACAGTCACAGGTAGTTTTTTTGAGCAAAACCGAGCGCAATGCACAAAAAAATTAGCTTACTTGCTGTCTAATCCCAATCTGTCAACAAGTAAGCTAGCAGAGAGCAAGGCATGCTCACGCTGTACCTGCTGTAGCGAGGAGAAGCGCAAAGTGTTCAATGCATTATAAAGCAAGGCAATATAATATTCGCTAATATCATCTTTGGAGTTCTGTTCCACCAATCTGTAGGCTAGTACACGGAGATGAACGACTGTATCATAAGCCTTAGCTAGCACATGATTTGTTGTCGAGAACCTGGACGTTAAATCCTTCACCTGACTGAAGCGATCGATATTATAGAGAGCTTCCTCCATGTTTAGCCGCTCCTCAAGGGTCGCCTCTTGGGCTGGGAGCATCTGAAATCGGACGACCGAGTCTAGTGTGGCAACATCGCGCAAAATATGACCCTTACCAGTTTCTTGAAAGTCGATAAGCCATATATGTCCAGTGCTGTCCACAAGCAGATTATGCGGATTGCAGTCTCCGTGAGTAGTGGAGGTATATGTAGGGCGTGTAAGGGCTATGCCTTCTGTCGCTTGTATGGGATTTGTAAATGTACGTCCGTTGTTTAAAGAATTGAAAATCAACCTGTGTTTCTTTTGCACAGATTTCAACTTTCGGGAAAGTACTTGCTCTAGCTCTTTTTGAGAGTAGCCAAACAACTGTTGATAATCTGCTGCTAAATCCAGGGGTTGTGGATATTCATGGTTCGCATACCAGGCAGCGCAGGTGTTTAGAAAAAGTTGTTCCAATGTTTTTTTAATCTGTGATAGATCAGCCTGATGATAGAAGTCACCAAAATCTATCAGCTCGTCACTGCCAGTTCCTAATAAGGAATAAACAATGCCAGCCAGATGCGTGGTACGCCGCATATCAAGAATAGTGGTGTTACGTCCACTCCCAAGAAAAGGTTCGACGTATTCCTTGAAATTCATGTACTCCTTCTCGATCTGCCAGACATCACCGAATTTGACAATCGATTCACGCCCCATACCTTTGTTTTTATAGAAAGGTTGTATCCTCAGAACTCCCATTCCGCTATGGCCTTGAATCAAAGGTCGCACAATAATACCTTTAGCCTCATGAAACAACCGGCAGAGCAAATCATCCAATTCAGCAATCAACTGCGTGAATAAAGAAGTGTCCCGCTTGACGCTACTCCCACCCACCTCTAAAGCGAGTACGATCTGCTCTAGTCTGCTTCTCGGTTGCGTAAGAATTTCAAGTTCCAAATTGATGTCCACTTCTTCAGAGAAAGCTCGTCGCACACTCTCCAGAAATGCGTGTTTATTGAATTTATCTTTGGAGATAAAATCCGCTACCTTGTAGTCTCTAAAGGCAGTACGCATCTGTTCTTCTGTACCATATGCAGAAAGTATAATAACTTTTGTAGCCTCGTCCAGACCGCGTTTGTCCAGTTCATACAACAGGTCCATACCATCTATATTGCTCCCATCGATCTCTTCCATACGAATGTCAGCTACCAGCAGATGGTAGAAGTTCTCGTTCAACAGCTTGAGAGCTTCAGAAATTGTAGAAGCAGAATCGGCGAGATAATCACCATCTCGCAATATCCCTACTAAAGCATTACGCCACTGCTCGAGATTATCTATTATCAGAATGCGCCCTTGCCTATCCATCAGTACTCTATCCTTTCAATCCCAGCCGCTCGGCTAGTATGCTTGCACAGAGCAAGGCATGTTCACGCTGGACCAACGGCCCATAGAATCGCAGCATGTTCATAGCGTTGTAAAACAAGGCAATGTAGTACTCGCTCATATCATCACTTTGGTTCTGTACTACCAGTTTATGAGCCAGTCCGCGTAGATGCACAACAACGTTGTAGACTTTGGCAAGCGCCTCGTTCTCTGTTGAGAAGCTAGTTGCCAGTAGACCCAACTGACTGAAGTGATCGATACTACAAAGAGCTTCCTCCATGCGTAGTCGTTCTTCCAATGTTGCTTCTTCGGCTGCGAGCAGGGCAAGGCGGCATTCTGTATCGAGTTTGGCCACATCGCGTAATATGTGACCTCTTCCAGTTGATTGAAAATCAATCAGCCATGTATGCCCAGTGGTATCGATTAACAGATTCTGGTGATTGAAATCACCATGGGTAATGCAGGTATACGTTGAACGCACGAGAGTAGGCCCAGCTATTCCCACTATAGGATTCTTAAATCTGCGGTCACTGTCCAAGGATTTGAAGTAGAGTTTCTGCGTCCCGTGCACCGATCTTTGTAGCTCAGAGAGTGGATGTTCAAACTTCTCCGGTGTAAGACCAAACAGTTGTTGATATTCCTCAGTCAGATTCCTCGGCTCCAGTTTACCTACGTTTGCATACCAGGCACCACAGGTATCCAGGAATAGCCGACCCAGCACATCTATAATTTTTGATGAATGAGCTTGCCGGTAGAAGCTGCCGAAATCCTCAAGATGCTCATTGTCTGCACCTAGCAGCGAGTATATAATGCCTCCAAGGTGGGGAGTACGGCGTACATCGAGAGCCGTGCTGTTTCTACCGCCACCAATGAACGGTTGGACATATTTCTTAAAATTGGAGTACTCTTCTTCAATTTTACGAAAATCTCCGAACTTGACAATCACAGCCCGACCACCACCACTCGTATAGAAAGGCTGTGCCCAAAGCACCCCTGTAACACTTTGGCCCTGTGTCAAAGGTCGTACCAGCACTCTTTCAGCCTCATAAAACAAGCGGCATAGTAAATCGTCCAACTCCAGTGCTATCTGGTTTCTTAAAGACTTGTTACGCTTGATGCGCGTTCCATTGATTTCCAGGTTGAGTACAGCCTGCTCTGGCCCACTTACCTCTTGCCAAATCACTTCGAGATCCTGATTGATATGCGCTTCTTCAGAGAAGGCTCGCCATATACTTTCTAAAAATACCTGTTTCGAAAATTTGTCCTTAGAGAGAAAATCTGCCACCTTGTAGTCTCTAAAGGCCGTACGCATGTGCTCTTTGGTATCGTGAGCGGAAAGCATGATGACTTTTGTAGCTTCGCTCAAGCCACGTTTCTCTAGTTCACCTAGCAAACTGATGCCATCTTCGTTGGTATGGTCAGCATCTACCAATCGAATATCTAGCACAAGCAAGTGGTAGAGTGTTTCATCTAACCGCTGCAAGGCTTCAGTTGCTGTAGATGCCGAATCTGCATGAAAGCCGTCATGCTGAAGTGTCTCAACTAATTCCTCGCGCCACGACTCTAAATCATCAACGACCAGGATGCGTCCTTGCCTGTTCATGATATACCCTCGCTTTCTACGCACTGGCAACTGTTATACAAGGTGATGTTTTCTCATTCTTGTTCTCTCAAAGAGAGAAGAATTGCAAAACGATATAAGTCGATCCACCTGGTTACGCGCACCGGAAATGCAACACTTCATACTGTTCCCACATCTGCTCGTGGCAACAATAATGTAAAGGTGGTACCTTCACCAAGCTTGCTTTCCACATAGAGATTTCCATGATTTCTGAGAGCGTTACGGCGGGCACTCCACAGCCCGAAGCCAGAACTACCTTTTGTTGAAAAAAACAGCCCAAAGATTTGCGATAGCCTTTCTGGCGCGATGCCCACGCCAGTATCATTCACTTCCAATGCGACATAGCGGCCCGCATTAGGGCTCCGCAGAGTAATCGTACCGCCCCCTGGCATAGCTTGTATGGCATTAGCAACAAGATTGCGTAAAATATCAGCGACTAAACTATGAATACCGCGTACCATCGCCACATCATCCTCAATTTGCAGGCAGATCGAAATGTTTGCGGGTAAATGTGCGGCTGCTTGAGCCTCTTCAAGCAAAGACCTTGACGATAGCACTGTCGGCTCACCGGCCATCTCTTCTTTGGCACCCAGTTTGGCCAGTTCCTGCTTGAGATCTCCACTGAAAGACAATACATGTTGAACCGATTGCGAAATATTGTTTAACTTCTTAGAGACAAGCCCATTGGTCACTCCAAGTTTCTCCAATTCTGAATGTATGTCGCTAATGTATAAATTAACCAGGCCAAGATCGTTACCGAGACGGTGCGTTACCTCGAAAGCGGACTGGCCGATCAAACTCATTTCTTCAGCAGCCAAAGCCCGCTGTTCGAACTCCTGACGTTCCTGCGTTGTTTCTAGTCGGTGAATTGTGCTGGCCAGCTGCTGCGCTAACCCCTCAAAGAAATGTATATCGGTACCTCGAAAGTGACCAACATCTTCGTGTCTAAGTCCGAGATTGCCATAATATTGGTCTTTGAACATTATGGGAGTTACCACGAACGAGTACATTCCTGGGTCTGATTGCTTTATAGAAATAACATCAGGTGGCAAATGGTTAGCATCATGTATCACAATAGTTCTTCGCTCCCGTGCGGCCTGTCCATTGAGACCTTCATTCAATTCTATTCGGTCAAAGAGAGGAGAGTTTCGATAGGGAGATGCGCAATTCAATACCAGTTTTGCGTTTACCTCATCATAACGGTAGATAACCGCCTGACTCTGGCTTTGATCATCTGCAATATGGACAACGAAATTGTAGGCCTGATCTAGTTGGTCTAAGTCAGTGATCTTGCTGAGCTCTTGTCCGGCTTGGTACAACAGTTCAAAGTGCTGCGCCTCCCTTTCAGCTTTCTTGAAGAGTTCGGCGTTTTGTAGTGCGATGACAGCAAGATCCGCCAGTTCTCGCACTAGTCGCTCGTCATGCTCGGTGAATTTATTTGGGATGGGACTCTCAATGTTGAGTACTCCATGTAGTTCATTACCTGCTAACATTGGTACAGCCAATTCAGAGCGTGCTCCGGGGAAAAATTCCATGTAGATCTCATGCCAGGGATGTTGATTTACATCCCCAATATTTTCCAGCTGCTTGCGCTGGGCTACATAGCCCACAATTCCCTGGCCCAGCCTTTGATGTTCTCCTTTCTTTCCCTCAGCCACCCCATGCTCGGCTACCATACTCAATTCGTCTAGCTCGACATTGTAGAGGTGAAATGATCCTAAAGTGGAACTGGTCAATTCAAGTGCTTTCTCGAGGATGAGATCGAAGACATGGTTGAGATCAAGTTGGCTAGTGATCTCCTTGCTGATCTGATTGAGAACTCGAGTTTCTTCCACCAGGCGCTTCTCTCGATCAAAGGCCTGAGCGTTTTGCATTGCAATCACAGCCAAATCTGCCAATCCATGCAGCAAATGCTCATCACGCTCGCTAAAGTGGTTTTGATATGGACTTTCGACATTGAGCACTCCGCGTAGGTCATTACCTGCAAGCATTGGTATAGCCAGTTCAGAGCGTGTCTCAGGAAAAAATTCGAGATAAATTTCGTTCCAGGGTGGTTGAGACACATCCCTCAGATTGAGCAATTGCTTATGTGTTGCTACATAACCCACAATTCCTTGCTGGAGTGTTTGACGTTGGCCATTCATTTCCTCATGGTACTCACCTCGCGCGGCAGCTATCCATACATCGTTCAGATCGGGATCATAGAGGAGCAGCGATACAAAGCTGGAGTGGGTCAGTTCTAGCGCTTTCTCGAGGATGAGATCGAAGACGTGGGTGAGATCAAGCTGGCTGGTAAGCTCCTTGCTGATCTGATTGAGGACATGGGCTTCTGCAACTAGGCGCTTTTCCCGCTCGTAAGCTTGTGCATTTTGCAGTGCAATTACAGCCAGGTCTGCTAATCCTTTCAGCAGGCGCTCGTCACTCTCGTGAAAATTGTCAGGTGTGAGGCTCTCAACATCGAGGACTCCAAGTAGATCGTTTCCTGCGAGCATTGGCACAGCCAACTCGGAGCGCGTTCCGGGTATATAATCTAGATAGATCTCATTCCAGGGTGATTCGGATGGGTCCACATTGAGCAACTCCTTAGTTCTTGCTACATATCCTGCTATTCCCTGATCCAATCTCAGACGTTTACCTTTCTTGTCCTCAGCCATGCCATGCTCAGCGGCTATCCACAAATCGTTCTGATCAGAATCATAGAGTAACAGTCCACCCGTCATAGAGTGGGTTAATTCTAGCGCTTTTTCCAGAATGAGATCGAAGACGTGTTTGAGATCAAGCTGACTGGTAATCTCCTTACTGATTTGATTGAGTACCCGGCCTTCTTCTGCCAATCGCTTCTCGCGCTCATAGGCCTGGCCATTCTTGATTGCTAACACGGCCTGTCCAGCCAGAGTGAGAAGAAAATCCTGATCCTCCTTTTGAAAAGCGCCTTCTTTAATACTCTCGAAATTCAAGACTCCTACGACCTCTTCACCATCGAGCAAGGGTATATCCAGTTCCGAGACGATGTCAGCGGCTACAGGGAGATGGATATCTCGCCACAGCAGATCTTTCTGTAAATTATTCACCAGCACTGGTTTTTTCTCTTCCACCACCCATCTTGAAATACCCCTGTTCTCATACAACGAAAGCATTTGCTTCTGGCTGGACTCGGCATGACGACCAATAGCTGCTGCTGTCTCCAAAACCTGCATACGGTTATTAAGGAGTAGAATTGAGGACTCCTCTGCTGCCACACGTTCATGTGCTAAACTCAGGATCGTGTTTAGGACGCTACTGAGATCAAGCGCCTGACTGAGTTCACGATCAATTTTCTGTAATGCTTCTAACTCACGCATCCTTCGAAGACTCAATGTCCCAAAAACTTGTGAGTTCTTGATGGCAATCGCGGCATAATGAGCAAGCCCCTCAATAAGAAGTTTTTGCGTAGCATCGAAACGTTGCGGCTGGCGGAAATTGACAAATAAGACACCTACCGCTTCCTCCCCTACCCGTAATGGCACTACAGCAGCCGAGCGGATCTTTTCCCGCTCCTTGAAATTTCCTTGACCCTCCTGGATAAAACCGCGCAATTCGGCATAAGTAGTATCACTATCCTTCGCGAAAATCGGCCCTTTGTGATCGAGCGCGATAACTGCTATATCATCAGGTCCAAGGACGGTTACCTCAGGATAGGTTGGATCCAGCAGATTACCTACCATACGTTGAGGTAATATAAAGCGACGAAGAACAGGTTCATAGGGAAAGAGGACGACGATATCAGCCTTTGTGGCATCTCGGATCTTCTCAACCGTTGCCTCTAAAGTTTGTTCCGATTCGAGTTGCTGCGTCAGAATCTGGCCAGTTTCATTGAGTTCGGTCAGGCTGCTATACAAGCGAATATTGTGTAGCGCAAGTGCGATATAATTCGCCAGCAATTGGAGCACAAAGAGGTCTTCCTGCCCATAAGCTTTCGGTAGGGGATGTTGAATAGAAAGGATGCCCAGAGGCTCACCACGTAATGTTAATGGCGCGACAATGAGTGATTCCTTTTTCTCAATTCCTATTGTGTTTTCGATAACCCGCAATCGGATGCGTTGAGCCTCAGCACTCAACTCCCGTATGAACCACGATTCTTGGGTTTCAATCACATCCTTAAAAGCTCCTTGCAGTGGTATATTCATGAAGCTGGTCTGTTCTTGCTCTTTTATGTGTAAGCCGAGTGTGTTTGTTTGCGATTGATATATCCCCAGCAGAAGTGTATGGCTCTCGTCGAGCACATTGTCTACATACGTTTGTAGTTCTTGAAAGAGATCCTCGGCCGTCGCGAGATTATGATTGATTTCTTGCCCAATGTGAGCCACTTCTTCGAGGTGGATTTCTAGCCATGTTTCTTGCAATAGCAGGGTAGCTTGAGTGGCAAAGATTTTGAAATTTTCATAATCTATAGAATTGAATGCTTTTGGCTGTCTGAAATCTAGATAGATAACCCCTATTGGTCTCTTTCGATGCCTGGTGAGCATTGCCAGGCCCGCTAAAGAGCGAATACCTTCTTTGCGCGTAAATGGATTGTGATACTGAGGAGTTACATCTAGATCTTGGACTAGAACAATACCTTCTGCTAGAACTTGTTGCGTGACTCCATTTGGTCTGGGCTTGTCATGCAGTAATTCATTCTTTGCATGCAAGTCACCAACAACAATATGTGAACCGATAAAAGTACCCGTGATAGGATTGAACGCAAGGATCACACAGGCATCCGTGGCAAAAGCATCTTGAGCTGTTTGAGCGATATGTCGAAGGACGCTATTCAAATCGCCAAGGCTTCCCGGGGTACGTACCAGGTCAGCTGATACTTCATTTACTCTATGCAATGATTGAGCTTCCACTTTTTGCCTCCAGATTTACGATGGTCATGTTAGAAAATAGATGCGGCACAATGGGATAAGAGACATTAAATTTTCAATCGTATTTTCGTTGTTGCATGGCTAGAAACTTATTGGTGTGATCTTGTTTTCTTGCCCATCAGTAATATAGACGAATAATATGTATTAAGATCAAAGAAGATATTGCCAGAAATGTTTGATTTCATTCGCAATCACTAGTTTCTATATCACTGTTGTTATAGATCATTCATTTTTTATCTGAAGCATATCAAAATATTTGATAATTAGCAATTCAAATTGGGAAAATCACAGGGCTTCTCACAAGTCGAAGATGCAAAAGACGAGTCAATCCTATACAATGAAAGCCATCAAAAAACACTTTCAAGGAAGAGAGACTCGTCATGGACTATACAACACTCGTAGCTGAGAGCAGAGCGGATCAAGAGCAGCCCCCGAAGGGGATGCAATAGCTCTACAATGTCTGCCAGCAGGTGGGAGATGGCCGAGATGCACGTGGGAAACGCTATGAATGAGCAGGATTGTTGGTGGTGCTCTCCTTGATGGATAGGCATCAGGTGACCAACGTCGCTCGCCAAATCCGACGCTTCGTCTCTCACCCTGATGAAGCCCTTGCTTGGGTCAGCGACTTGTGAGAAGCCCTGGCATAGCAATAGAGCCATTATTGCTTGTTCACCACAATACCTTTACAATAGTAGCATAGTAACCACTATCAAAGAATTGTGAAAAGGTTAAAAGATGGTTGTGGATAGATTTTTGTGGTAAAGAAATGCTTGATTATGAGAAAAACATCACACCATTGAATATCATTACGGATAAAATAGTTAAAAACATACTTCTATAGAGCATCGAGCAACCATTCAGGAAGCCTATGAGCGACAACAAGCAATCATGGAACATTTCACCATCACATGTACTATTAGATCTAAGTGAGGTTCATGTGTGGAAGGCCTCGTTGGAGGTGCCACACAATGTTGTCAATCATCTTAAGGGTGTGCTGTCAACAGATGAATGCGATCGAGCAAGGAAGTTTCACTTTGAAAAAGATCGTCGTCATTGGATAGCTGCGCACGGTATTTTGAGGTTACTACTAGGAAGGTATCTAAACGTCGAAGCAAATGAACTACAGTTTGTGACCAACGATTATGGGAAACCATCGTTAGTACAACCTCCCCATGAAGCTTGTTTGCAATTCAACCTTTCACATTCAGGCGAGATTGCTCTTTATGCGTTCGCATACGACAGGCAGGTTGGAATTGATGTTGAGCACATGAAAGGGCCGCTTGATTACGAGGAAGTAGCTACTCATTATTTCTCTTCTTATGAATGCTCTGTGTTACATGCATTGCCAGCCTCATTACGTGAAGAAGCTTTTTATATGTGCTGGACCCGCAAAGAAGCCTATATCAAAGCACGCGGGGTAGGCCTTTCTCAGCCGCTTGACGAGTTTGATGTATCCTTGACTCGGTCGGAACCTGCAGCTTTACTCGCCGTTCGGAGCGACCCCGATGCGCCTGGGCGCTGGTCACTCTGTACCCTTGCTCCAGAAGATCGTTACGCTGGTGCACTTGCTGTCGAGGGCAGTGGGTGGCGGCTTAGCTGCTGGGAATGGCAGCATACCCTACATTGATTCCGGGTGAAACCGGAATCAATGTAGGGTATGCTGAGGCCGATACATCGGCGGTGTGCGCGATAATGCTTATTAGCTATTTGTTTCGGACATCGTAACATCCACCGAAGGCGGATACATCGGCGGTGTGCGCGATAAATCGGCACCTACAGGTGTCTGGTTTAATTGGCCCCTACGGCTGTCTTACACACCCTGCTAGTATGGAGAAAATCAGCCAGCAATAGCTTCTTTGTAGCGACGGATAGCATTAATGTGGTCGCGGAGTGATTTGAATCCTGCACCCATCGTGTTAATGGAGATATGTGTTGCTCCCAGATCTCTCCATCCTTCTGTCTGACGAACCCATTCGTCGAGATCACCTTCGCGAGCATTCATTCGTGCCTCAATGCCTACTGTAGCAGGGTCACGGCCAGCTTCCCTGACGTACCTACGCAGGCGTTCGACAGATTCACGCATTCGGTCGTCTGGCGGTCCCTGGGGAAACCAACCATCGCCTAGACGCGCTACACGATGCAATAGAATGTCGGCACTTCCGCCCATCCAAATGGGAATGGAACGACCTATGGGGAGAGGGTTAAGTCCGGCTTCAGTGATG
>WNGJ01004990.1_pt1 | contig 13913 bp, 10 predicted proteins | sample 5400611 | NCBI WGS metagenome assembly WNGJ01 (sample SAMN13153375, study PRJNA577476) | soil metagenome | isolation source: 40 cm soil or saprolite under Garry oak tree replicate 1 | place: USA:California | collected 2016-06-15 | reverse complement strand
TACCGCGGCGAGGATGAGATGGACGCCATGGATTTCCTCCCGATGTACCGGGAAAAACTGGGCCTTCTGGAGATGGACGAGAAGCTCATGAATCGCTCGGTGAATGAAGGCTTCTCGGGCGGCGAGAAGAAGCGGAACGAAATTCTGCAAATGGCTGTGCTCGAACCTAAGCTCGCGATTTTGGATGAGACGGATTCCGGACTCGACATCGATGCGTTGAGGATCGTTGCCAGGGGCGTGAATGTAATGCGAAACCCGCAGCGGGCGATGCTTGTAGTCACGCATTATCAGCGGCTATTGGATTACGTCGTTCCGGATTTCGTTCACGTACTCGTAGAAGGACGCATCGTGCGTTCGGGCGGTCCCGAGCTGGCCCTGGAACTCGAAGAGAAGGGATACGGATGGATTGAAGCTGAGGCAAGGCAGGTATCGCCTGCGTGAGATGAGAGATCATGATCACCGCAATCGAACAATCGGGAAATTATCTCGAAGCCTTTAGCGATTTTCAGAGGCCGGCGACGAGGCACGATCCTGGCTGGCTGCGAAAACTGCGCGAGGACGCGTTTTCGCGCTTCTGCAAGACCGGGTTTCCGACGACACATCAGGAAGACTGGAGATTTACGAATGTCTCCGCCATTGCACAAACTTCCTTTCGGCTGGCGGTGGATGATGCGTGCACGATTTCGGAGCGTGATATCGAACCGTACCGTCTCGCAGAATCTGTTTGTCAGATGGTTTTCATCAATGGGTATTTTGCGCCTGAGCTATCGAGGATGAACGATCTTCCATCGGGGCTTGAAATCAGTCCTCTCTCGAAGATCCTCGCAGAAGACCCCGAAGGCGTTGAGAAGTATCTGGGCAGCTATCTCGATATCCACCGCGACGCGTTTGCTGCATTGAATACGGCTTTCCTGAGAGAGGGCGCTTATATCCACATCCAGCGCCGGGCTGTGATTGAGCAACCCATCTATCTTTTGTATATATCAACTGGTGATGCGCCGATCATGAGTCATCCACGCAACCTCGTCATTGCAGATCGGGAGAGTCAGGCCGCGATTGTCGAAGACTATGTTTCGCTCGGAGGCAGCGGCGCATTCTGCAATGCGGTCACTGAACTGGCGGCTGATGACGCCGCTGTTGTTTCGCACTACATGATCGAGCGCGAGAGCCGTGATTCCTTCAACGTCTCTACCCTTCGGATTGAGCAAGGAAGAGGAGCGAATGTAGCATCGCACTCTATTCTGCTGGGCGGTGGATTAGTGCGCAACAACGTGCATCCGGTGCTTGCGGGCGACGGCGCGGAGTGCCTGATCAATGGACTTTTTATCGGGAGCGGGCATCAGCACCTCGACAATTACATGCTCGTCGAGCACGCCAGCCCGCACGGCGAAAGCCGCCAGTTCTACAACGGAATTCTGGATGCGCAGGCGCATGGAGTATTCCACGGGCGCATCATTGTCCATAAGGACGCGCAAAAGACCGACGCCAAACAGACGAACCGCAATCTGCTGCTCTCCGATGACGCGCGAATTGACACCAAGCCGCAGCTGGAGATCCATGCCGATGACGTGAAGTGCACCCATGGCGCGACGATCGGCCAGATCGATGAGGATGCTCTGTTCTATCTGCGCTCGCGCGGAATCGAGGAGGCTACTGCGCGGAAGCTGCTGCTGTACGCCTTTGCCGGTGAGTGCCTCGATCGCATGAAAGAACCATTGGTTCGAACTTTTATCGAAGGCCTGATTCGCCAACATCTCACAGAGATGGCGCAAGCTGTCCACACTTCTTTTGACCCTGAGCGGCAAGCGGACAGTGCGCGAAATTGGGAGGGGCTCGGATGACCACTCTTACTCATCAACTTCCGTCTTTTGCGTACGGGGTCTCAAGCGACTTCGATGTGGACAAGGTACGCAGGGAGTTCCCGATTCTTAAGCGCACCGTTCATGGGAAGAGACTGGTGTATCTGGATAACGCGGCCACCTCACAAAAACCGCAAGTGGTCATTGATGCGATCTCCCGTTATTACGAGGAGGGGAATGCGAACATACACCGCGGCGTTCATTTCCTTTCCGGATGGGCCACTGACGCGTATGAAACAGCGCGCAAAGCGGTTCGACAGTTTCTGAAAGCCGGGGATGCGTGCGAGATTATCTTCGTTCGCGGCGCCACGGAAGCGATCAATCTGGTCGCCCAGACCTATGGTCGAACGCATGTCGGGGCCGGTGATGAGGTTCTGATTACCGCGATGGAGCATCACTCCAACATTGTGCCCTGGCAGATCCTTTGCGAAGAGAAGGGAGCAGTCCTGAAGATTGCTCCTATCAACGATAACGGCGAGCTGCTACTGGACGACTTTCAGGATCTGCTTGGGCCGCGCACCAGGCTTGTTGCTGTGACCCACGTCTCGAACGCACTGGGAACGGTCAATCCACTCCGACGACTAATCGAGATGGCGCACAGCAGAAATATTCCTGTGCTGGTCGATGGGGCGCAGGCTGTGCCGCATCTTGCAGTGGACGTACAGGCCCTGGATTGTGACTTCTACGCATTTTCCGGCCACAAGATGTATGGGCCAACCGGGACAGGAGTTCTCTACGGCAAGGCTGCCCTGCTGGAAACAATGCCTCCTTACCAAAGCGGCGGAGACATGATCAGCTCCGTGACTTTTGAGAAGACGATCTACAACAAACTGCCATACAAGTTCGAGGCGGGGACTCCGGACATAGCCGGGGTCATTGGCTTGCACGCGGCGATCCAATATTTGAGCAGCCTTGGTATGGACAAGGTCGCAGCTTACGAGCATGATCTGTTGACTTACGCTGCGAAAGCAGTCGCTGGTATTGCCGGTGTCCGCCTCATCGGCACGGCCAAAGAGAAGGCAAGTGTCCTCTCATTCGTGGTGGAAGGCGTGCATCCACACGACATCGGAACGATCCTCGACCAGGAGGGAATAGCAATTCGCACCGGACACCACTGCGCACAGCCGGTCATGGAGCGATTCGGCGTTCCCGCCACAGCACGGGCGTCGTTCGGCCTCTACAACACAAGAGAGGAAGTGGATGCTTTGGTCGAAGCCATCCAGAAAGTGCGGGAGGTGTTTGTCTGATGGCCGATCTGCGCGAACTTTATCAGGAACTGATTCTGGAGCACAGCAAGGCCCCGCGGAATTATCGCGAGTTAATAGCTGCGAACTGTAAGGCAGAAGGGTACAACCCATTATGCGGAGACCGCGTTACGGTTTTTCTGGATGTGAAAGACGATTTTATTCGTGACGTCGCTTTTCAGGGCTCCGGCTGTGCGATTTCAAAGGCGTCCGCATCCATGATGACGCAGAGCGTAAAAGGAAAGACCCGGGCAGAAGCAGCAAAACTCTTCGAGCAGTTTCACACGCTGGTCACCGGTCAGGCATCCGGCAAGGAAGATCAGTCCGGACTTGGAAAGTTGACCGTGTTCTCCGGCGTCTCCGAATTCCCTGCAAGAGTCAAGTGTGCGACCCTCGCCTGGCATACATTGCAGACCGCACTCGGAGGAAAACAAGATGTTGTATCGACAGAGTAGTCGTCGAAGGTGAGCGCATATGCCTATAACCGAACCGATCACGCTAAGCCGGGATTGTGAGGTCATACAGATTCCCAACGGCCTGCGCAGCAGTCTTCCCGCAGGCACACGAGTGCGCGTGACGCAGTCTCTCGGAGGTAGCTTCACAGTCGCTACCGATCACGGTTCCATGTTCAGGGTCGATGCTCGAGATGCCGACGCGCTTGGACTCTCGCCTAAGGCAATGGAAGCGCCGGCGCACCAGGAGGCATTCCAGCCGGAGATGGTCTGGAAGCAATTGAAGATGGTGTATGACCCTGAAATCCCGATAAATGTCGTGGACCTGGGTCTGATCTATTCGGCCGATATTACGACGCGAGAAGACGGCGGAAGGAAGATCGAAGTGAAGATGTCGATGACCGCGCCTGGTTGCGGCATGGGCAACGTGCTCAAGGCAGATGTAGAAGGCAAACTTTCCCGGTTGCCCGGAGTCGAGGAAGTTCGCGTCGATGTCGTCTTCGATCCTCCTTGGAATCCTGGCCTGATGTCGGAGGCCGCCAAACTGCAGCTTGGATTCGACTCGGACTATGATGCAACACAGCCCAGAATGCCGCTTGTGAAGATTACGGGATAATTGCGCTTGACCCACGGCTCAATAGCGCAACTTCGTTTGCTCCATTGCTGCGGCCTACAAACAGACGACGAACGAAGTAATCGGCCTACGTGAGAGCGCTCATCAAACATGAGGTGTTGAATAGGTCCTGACAAACGCTCTTCTGCTCTTCTGTTGACCTAAATTACCAGACGTGAGTTTCAGTGAGTGCTGAGTCTTAGTGCTGTATCTGGATCGCCGATGTTGACGGCTGGTAGCGGCGCCGCTCTGTGCGGGCGATTCAGATACAGCGACTTGAAGGAAGCCGCTCCCCGGGTCTATGTATTTTCTATCGGACTTCGGCGAGTGGTATGGATGGTGGGGCTGGTGTTGCGGTTGGCGCGGGTCGGTCGCGACCGTGGATGATGCGGATATGCGTAGTCTTGAGGCAGGCGCAGATGGTGGTTGGGGTGTTTTGTTGGTGCCACGGTTTCGATGAGACACAGGGGCGGTGTGCATGCCGAGGCAAGTGGAGAGATCGAGGCTGGAGTTGGTGAATAATTACCCCCCATTGGTCTATGCCGCCGGCACTAGGGCAGATGTCTTCAAGGATGAAACCAGAGAGCTGAAGCAATCGAATGTCGCTGCCATGCCCTATCGGTACGACATATCTCCCGGGTACTTTGAAGCGGCTGGCACAAGCTTGCTGGCAGGCAGGAGTTTCTCGTGGCACGACGACAAGAACGCGCCTCCCGTTGCCGTAGTGAACAGGGATTTTGCCGGTAAGATGTTCGGCTCGGTAACCAGCGCGGTCGGCAAATTTTACAGGATGAAGGATGGAACGCGTGTTGAAGTCGTGGGAGTTGTCGAAAACGGAAAGTATATGAGCCTGACGGAAGGTCAACAGCCCGCGATGTTTCTCCCGTCTCTGCGATCGCCAACGAGTCAGGCGGACGTGGTGGTGCGCTCGTCCTGCGATCCGCAACAGCTTGCCGCGGCTATGAGGAGCAAACTGCGCGAGTTGGATTCGGGGCTGCCCGTTGACATCCAGACGTGGCACACCATGCTGGACGTGGTTCTATTCCCTTCGCGGGTGGCGACGGCGTCGCTGGGTGTGCTGGGCATGATGGGCGCGATGCTGTCGATCACCGGCATCTTTGGGATGGCCGCCTATTCGGTCAGCAAGCGGCTGCGGGAGTTGGGAATTCGGATTGCACTCGGCGCGCAGCGGACGGAAGTGTTGCAGGCAGCGTTGGGGCGGGCCTTCAGATTGCTGGCTTTTGGTTCGGCAGCAGGATTGGTCCTCGGACTCTTGGCGACCCGTGTGCTCGCATTCATCGTGTATCAGGCAACTCCCCGCGATCCGCTGGTATTGGCCGGTGTTGTTCTGGCTATGGCGTTGCTGGGGCTGCTGGCTACGTGGATTCCAGCGCAACGCGTGCTGTCGATTGATCCTTTGATCCTGCTGCACGAAGAGTGAATCGGCGGTGCCCGATCCAGCACGCAATAAGAACTCGACCTGTCGCCCAGGTCCAGACCAATGGGTCAGGGTTCCGTGCCCCTTGTTGAGTGTCAGCTGTACCATCGTGATGTTAAGCTTCTTCAGCGCCGGTCTCCGTATCTCCTGCGCCTTGAGCGCGTCGATAACCTGGGAGCTTAACCCATTCCCGCTGGAGACCGGCCTTCTCATCCCATCTGTTATCACCAGCTGAGACTTGACCTTGATCTTCTGGCAAGAGGTGGATCGTCCTTACCGCTGCACCCGATGCAGAATCACCGGAATGCTGGACGGGAAGCGCATGTTCGGACTCCTCGATGGATCAGATCCATCCGGCGGCGGTCCAACCGCCGGCCGCTGCCCCGTCGGCTCCTCGGCCCGCGGCGATGCGAAGCCAAGTTCCACCGTGCGCTGCAGCTCGATCTGATCTCCCTCCAACGTTCCCGAATACGTGTTGTTTCCGGCTTTGAAGTAGACGTTCTTGCCATCCACTTTGCCGTCTGTAATCGTGATGCCGGCATCGCTCGCGCCAAAGAACCCGCCGCCCGGGCCCTCCACGCTGCCCGTCAGCTTGTTTCCATCCTGTCGGAGCGTATACAGCATCGTCCCGTTGCCCGCGAAGAATGCCGGTAGCCCAGTCGCGCCTGATCCCGCGATTGGCCTCCACAAGCCTGTGATGCCCGAACCCATCGGTACTTCCCGCTCCCAGACCGCTACCTGCGGACGCAGCGCCACCTCCTTCGCTGCAATCGTCATGGTGGCGGAAGTGAGTCCCGGAGACGTCGCCTCCACCGTGATGCTTCCCGCCGTCTTCGCGGACTGAACCAGCGCCATGCAATACCCGCAGAATGCTTTGCGCACGGTGCCCTTGTCCGATTCGTGATCCGTCGGATCTCCGTTCCCAACCCCGATCAGCTTTCCGGCTCCCGATACGCGGAATTTCACGACGTTGTCGGTCATCGGCACCAGGCGACCCTGCGCATCCTGCACTTCGACCGCGAACATCACCACGTCCTCACCATCGGCCGACGCCTCCGGCCTGTCCGCCTTCATCACCAGCTTGGCCGCAGCCTCCGTCGTCTCCCGTCTCGCCGTCATCACTACCTGACCGCCTCTGAAACCCCGAGCCTCGATCGTACCGGGCGCATACTGCACCACCCACGCCACATGTGAATCCTTCTTCACGTCCTTCGCCCCCAGGCTTTTGCCATTCAGAAATAACTCCACCTTGTCGAGATTCGAGTACACCCACACCGCGATCTCCTTGCCATCCATCCCCTCCCAATTCCAATGCGGGAACAGGTGCAATACCGGCTGCGACGTCCACCACGACTGGTAGTAGAAGAACGAGTCTTTCGGGAAGCCACAGGTATCGATAATCCCGTATTGCGAGCTGATGTTTGGCCACCCATTGGGGGACGGCTCGCCGCGATAATCGAATCCCGTCCAAACAAATCCGCCTGCGAGCCACTCCCGCGCATTGCAGAAGCTCCACCAGCCTTCCGCCGACGCGCGCCCTGTCGTGGTGTACGGATCATACGAGCCCACATAGCCCTTCTCAAAATCCGTGAGGTAGATCCCGCGCGTGCCCACGGCGCTGACGGTTTCCGTACCAATCACCGGCTTGTCCGGATGTGCTTTGTGATACGCCGCGGCCCCCGGATCCATGTAGTTGTAGCCCATCACGTCGCACTCCACCAGCCCGCCTACGCCAATCGCCCGGATCGGCGCGATCGACACCGGCCGCGAGCCATCGTACGCGGTCGCGACTGCCTTCATCGCCGTCAGGATATGCAGCCCCGTCTCCGTGTTCGCCTGGCCTTCTTCATTCCCCATCGACCACATAAAGACGCTCGGATGATTGCGGTCGCGCCGCACAAGATCGCCGAACTGGGCCAGCCCCTCGGGATTCGACGACATCATGCGCGTCTCATCGAACACCAACATCCCCAGCTCGTCGCAAGCGTTCAGCAGCTCGGGCGTCGGCGGGTTATGCGACGTGCGGATCGCATTGCAACCCATTTCCTGTAGCTTACGAACGCGGTAGTACTGCACGGCATCCGGCAGCGCTGCGCCCAGCCCAGCGTGGTCCTGGTGGTTGCAGGTTCCTTTCACCTTGACGGACTTACCGTTCAGAAAGAACCCCTTCTGCGCATCGAATTCCACCGTGCGAATGCCAAACGGCGTCTCGTAGCGATCCAGGATCTCACCCTGCGCGCTCACCTCGGTCACCAGCTTGTAGAGGTTTCGCTCTTCGAGCGACCACCGCAGCGGCCGCCTCACCACCATCGTCTGCTCGTAGGTCTGCTCTCCCCCTTCTGCGACGGACGCCGTAGCCGTAGCCACTTTTCCCACTGGCTTGCCTGAGGGATCGAGAATCGTCGACGTCACACGCGCGTTCTGCGCATCCTTGCCGTGGTTATTCACCTCGGTGCGAATCGAAACGGTCGCGTCGCCACCCGCAACTTTGGCAGACACAAATGTTCCCCACTGCTTCACATGCACCGGATGCGTCTTCACCAGCCACACGTGCCTATAAATTCCCGCGCCTTCGTAAAACCAGCCATCGCTCAGCGTGGCATCCACGCGCACCAGCAGGACGTTCTTCTGACCCGGATACGCGAAGTCGGTCACGTCGAAGTGGAACGGATCATATCCGCCGCTGTGCCGCCCGATGTAAAAGCCGTTGAAGGCAACCATCGATTCCCGGTACGCGCCGTCGAACTCGATGGTGATCCGTTTGCCCGCATCCGCGACAGGAATCTCGAACACGCGGCGATACCAGCCCACGCTGGTCTCCGGATAATTTCGTCCCAGCGGATAGAAGCCTTTGCTGGTCAGCGCAGGGTCGTTTACGAAGGGCAGCTCGATCGCCCAATCGTGCGGCAAATCCACCGCGCGCCAGTCGCCATCGTCGAACGCAAGCGAGCTGGCAGCAATAAAATTGCCTGTCTTCTGAAAATTGCCCGATTGTCCGCCCCCGAATCCAAAGTCTTTGGCAGCATCGTTCGCATTCCCGAAGTGGAAGCGCCACCCAAAATCCAGCAGAAGTCGCTCGCGCCCCGCGCCTGGTTTCGCAGACGCGGTGGCCTCGCCGATCGGAAGCGACGCAGGTTCCTTTTGTGCTGCCTGAATCGCAGCCGCGCTAAGCGGACCCAGCCCGTGTGCCGCCGCCGCAACAGCTGGTGCGAGCAACCCAGCCTTCAACATATCCCGACGTGAAACCGGTTTCATTTAGCCTCCCACATTGAATCTCGCGAGCGCGATATACTCATAGCCCTTGCAAGGGATCCCGAGTCTAAGGCTGCATCCAGAGCCACGCCAGTATAGACCACGATTTCTCGCGAGACGAACGTCTTCATCAGCTCCTTTTGAAGCGCCTGGAAGCCTCAATACTGCGTCGCACGGGCCTAACAGCCGGTTAGCGATTGGTTAGAGAATTTCGTCGTAGATAACGTCGCCTGGGTGCTCCGAACCGGCTTCGCGCAGCAATGGAAGCGCGAGCCATTCCCGATCAACGGCATGTGGCCCGCACAATCGAGTGGGAGCGCGGCAGACTCGAGGTTGCGCAGATTCCTCGGCATCAGTCGGGGTCGTGTCCAGTGCCGGAACGATAAGGACCTGCGATGAGGGATTCGACAGACAAGCTAAACGACCTTCCTCTTCGGGGCGAAAAGGTGAATGTAGGCGTGCTGCAACAGGATGATCGTCTTGCCGTCAGCAATCTCCCCGCACTCGATCGCTGTCATCGCGTCGTCGATGGAGAGCTCCAGAACTTCGATATCCTCCCCCTCAGCACGATTGCCTCCGCCGAGTGCTGCTTTGCTGATGGCGTCGTATTCGGCAACGAAGAAGTAGAGCTTCTCGGTGACAGAACCGGGACTCATGAACGCTTCGAGGATCCTTTGCACATGGTCTATGCGATACCCAGTCTCCTCTTCGACCTCGGCCTTAATCCGGTCTTCTGGACTGGCCATGTCGAGTAGGCCCGCGGCCGCTTCGATCAGCATGCCGGAGTGACCATTTACGAATGCCGGAAAACGGAACTGCCGGGTGAGAACCACCGTGCGTCGTTCAAGGTTATAGAGCAAGATGGTTGCGCCGTTTCCCCGGTCGTAAGTCTCCCTGCTTTGCTGCTGCCAGATTCCATCGCTCCGCAAAAAATCAAAAGTCGTCTTCTTCAGCACGTACCAGTCATCAGACAGTGTTTCGACGGTCTTAATCCTGACGCGCTCGGTCATCGGTGAAGGCGTAATGAAATCGGTCATGACGTCAATTTTTCGTGCAGATTCGTGCAATGTCAAGTAATATCGTGAAATAAACTATGCTGACCACACACCGGAAGCAACAGATTCTTTCGATTCTGAAGCGCAACGGGCAGGTGATTGCCAAAGAAGTCAGCCAGTCCATGGGCGTCTCTGAGGACACCATCCGTCGCGACCTGCGAGAGTTGGCCCAGGAAGGGCTCTTACAACGGGTCCACGGCGGAGCTCTACCCGCCTCGCCCGCTATAGCAAATTTCGCCGGCCGTGAGTTGATCACGGCAGAGGGTAAAGTGGCGATCGGTCGTGCAGCGGCTCGGATGATTCGGACCGGGCAAGTTGTGATTCTGGATGGCGGTACAACCGCGAGGCAGGTAGTTCGCCATCTTCCCCTGGACCTAAAGGCTACGATTGTCACCCATAGTCCGACCATTGCGTTGGAACTTGTCAATCATGCTGATATCGAGGTGATCCTCATCGGTGGCCGCATGTTCAAGCACTCGTTGGTTGCGGTAGGGGCGGCGGCGATTGAGGCGATTTCTCATATTCACGCCGACACATACTTCATGGGAGTAACTGGTGTGCACCCGAAGACAGGGCTTACTACGGGCGATTTCGAAGAGGCTGCTGTGAAGCGAGCCTTGAGCAACGCTGCGGCGGACACGATCGTGCTGGCATCTTCGGAGAAGCTGAACGCCGCCTCGCCGTACGCCATTGTATCCCTCGATGAGATCAGCGGAATCATCACAGAGCGGACGGCAGACGCAGCTTTAACACGACCCTATGAAAAGATGAAGATCCCCGTCACTCGAGCGTAGGCTTCGACCTGAGTCCTTAAATTAACGCGCAAAAATGGATTGATAGGAAAGTTCATTTTTTCTCAATTGATGCGCAATCCCGATATCACTCACGTGCGACGAGTGCGCTCCTGTCAGCTCTTGACGAGGCCGGTCGACTCACGGATGACGAGTTCGGTTGAGATACGGTGCTCCGTCCCACCGTTTCCACGTCGATGGTTTGCAGCGTAAAGAGCATTGAAAGCGCTCACTCCAATCTCCGCACGTGGAACGCGAATTGTAGTCAGCGGAGGTTGCAGGAAATTGCTTATCTCGATATCGTCGAAGCCCAAAACTGAAATATCTCCTGGTACGTGCAGCCCCGCGGCGCGAATCTCACGCATCATACCGATCGCTGTCAGATCGTTCGAAGCCATCACGGCCGTCGGAGGTTGGCGCAATTTCAACAGCTTTGCCATCGCGCTCTGCCCCCCGTCAATTCGATGGTTGCCGATTTGCATATAGTCTGCACTGCAACTGAGCCCCTTCCTCTTAAGAGAAAGCGCGAAGGCGTTGCTGCGAGTTTTAGCAGAGGCGAGGGTCGGGGGACCGCTTACGAATGCAATCCTCTTGTGTCCGAATGAAATCAGATGCTCAATGGCTTGTTCGATTCCACTGACGTAGTCGATGAAAACGTTGCTAATGTTGGGTCCCACGCGTCCGGTGTCGAGGAAGACAATCGGGATGCCACGCTTGTTCAGTAACTGCACGAGCTTGGGATCCATTTCCGATGTCATGATGGCGACACCATCTACCCGTCGTTCGAGCATCCGACGGACGCATACCTGCATTCGTTGCGGTTGGTAATCAGTATTGGCAATCAGAACTTCCTGCCCGTGCTCAACCGCGATGCGTTCGAAGAACTTCACGATATCTGGGAAGAATGGATTGGCAATATCCGAGATGATGAGGCCATACATATGACTCCTACCGGAGCCTAGGGTGCGCGCATGCGTATTGGGATAATAGCCGAGGGACTTGATGGCGCTGCGAACTTGACGTTCAATCAGCGCGCTGACCGGAACCGTTCCATTTACCACTCGAGACACAGTGGCTGTGGAGACGCCGGCCCTTTTTGCAACCTCTCGAATGTTCATGAATGGTCGGGATCCGGTTACCTTTCTGCGTCCGAGCTAATGGCGAATGCGATTCTTCAATCGATGGCAGCACAATAGCCGGCTGCATCGCGACACCGTCACTATAGCTCATCGGTGAGCATCCATTTCGCGGTAAGCTAATTGACCTCGTGTTGTCACGCGCCGAAAAGTTGTCTTCTAACTTTAGAATCGACTTGAAGTGCAGGCCACGGATATCGTGCCGTGTTCATGATTTGTCGAACGACAATTTGTAGCTTCATGGAGCTAAACTTGGCCATCTTCGTGAATCATAGCACTACCATGAAATCCTGTAACCGGTTGCACGCTTCGAGAATAGAGAGTCACTTTTGGATGGGAAAGCTTGGTGCTTCATGCCTCATGATGGCCTGGTTACCAGCTCCAAAATATTTTCAGGTAATAGGGCGTGTTCATCTTCGCACCGAGAGATAAGACTTTGGGTGCAGCTTCGTTCAGTCCCTAAATCGACAGGCTGGCCGCCAAGCATTACTCTGGTTTGGGTCCGGCAAGAGCGCATGGGATTACGCTGTTACCGTCAAATGACGGTCGTCCAATGAGAGCGTTATTCCTCGAAGAGCAGGCGGGCCCGCCGACGAACGTACGATCGCGGATACGAAGATAAGAGGTACACAGGAAAATGCGCGACGTAAGAAAATTCGGTCCCAGGGTGAATGGTTTTCACAAATCGCGGTCTTACTCCGAAACCGTGGGTTCTCGGTTTCTTCGGGGCGCTTTCTTAATCATCTCCGCCCTGATCAGCGTGCTGCCGGCTGCGGTGGTTGCTCAGCAAACTCATTCGCAAAACGGGGATGGAGTCACGATTCAGGGCAACGTCCTCAACTCGGCGGGTAAGTCCATGAGCGACGCGTTGGTGTGGCTGGAGCAAGAGGGCACTCTCAAGCGCGTGGAGACTAAAACGAACGCTGCCGGTGGCTTCGCATTTACAGCCCTCCCACCAGGTCGCTATCTACTCAGGGCAGAAAAATCCGGACAGAAAAGTCACGGCACTATCGTTCTGGCATCGCCCGAGGGAGACCGGAAAGATATCGACCTGATTCTCGAAGCCCCGGCAGATATTCGGTCACATCCAAAAGCGCCTTCACCGTCTTCCACTCAAGCGATGGAGTTTTTCGATAAACCGAATTTCACCATTGCGGGAGTTACTGACTGGACTGCAGTAGGAGGGCACGGGTCGGATTCTGCCTTGCGAACGAGCGAGGACCTCGCGCGCGAAACTCTCACGCTCAAACCCGACGGTTTGAATCGCCTTGGACCAGCGTCACCAGGCGACGCAGGTAAAGAGAATGAATCTGAGAGCAAGCTGCGCGCCGCTCTTGCCGGCGCTCCCGGGAGTTTTGACGAAAATCATCAGCTTGGTGAATTCTATTTCCACGCCGGCAGATACCAGGAATCTATCCCCCTACTCCAGGCGGCATATCAGCTCGATCCAGCGATGGATGACAATACACAAGATCTTGCGCTGGCGTACAAAGAAGCGGGCGATTTCTCGCGGGCCCGTGAATACGTTCAGAAACTACGAACGCACAAGGACTCTGCGGACCTACATCGCCTGGCAGGTGAACTCGATGAAAAGCTGGGCGATCCGTTCGCTGCCGTCCAGGAAGAGGAGCAGGCCGTCCGTCTGGATCCAAGCGAACAAAATTACTTTGAATGGGGCTCGGAGTTATTGTTGCACCGGGCTGTGTGGCAAGCTGCCGAGGTATTCAGAAATGGAGCCAGGCTATACCCAAAATCACCCAGAATGCTAACTGCGCTCGGCACCTCTCTCTTTGCAGCCGCTCTCTACGATGAGGCGGCTCTCCGACTCTGCGATGCTTCCGACTTGAATCCCATCGACCCCGTGCCCTACATTTTCATGGGCAAAATCGAGAGGGAGGCCCCCACACCATTGCCCTGCGTTGACCAGAAACTGGCACGGTTTCTGCAGAAGCAGCCCGACAGTCCTCTCGCGAATTACCTGTATGCGATGGCTGTTTGGAAACGACAGGAACTGCGAGCGGACCAGATGGCCTTGCAACAGGTGGAAACCCTGCTTACAAAGGCTGTAAAGAT
>WNGJ01004988.1_pt1 | contig 13915 bp, 8 predicted proteins | sample 5400611 | NCBI WGS metagenome assembly WNGJ01 (sample SAMN13153375, study PRJNA577476) | soil metagenome | isolation source: 40 cm soil or saprolite under Garry oak tree replicate 1 | place: USA:California | collected 2016-06-15 | reverse complement strand
GTCCTGGCCGGGCCGATCATCTGGCCGATGGAGCAGTCGGGCGCCGTGCTTCGCTTCTATCGGGACTGGGTCGCGGACGCGCCCGATGACCTGATGACGATCGTCGTCCACAGGAAGGCGCCGCCGCTGCCGATCATCCCGGCCGAGCTGCACGGCAAGCCGGTCGTAATGGTCATCGTCTGCTGGGCCGGCGACGTCGAGGAGGGGGAGAAGTTCATCAAGCCGCTGCGGGACTTCGGCAGTCCGGTCGCGGACGTGTGCACGGTGAAGCCGTACCTGGCGCACCAGGCGATGCTCGATCCGAGCTTCGTGCCGCAGCGTTGGTACTACTTCAAGAGCTGTGACGTCGCGGAGCTGAGCGACGAGATCATCGACATCACGATGGAGCGCTCGCTGCAGATCAACTCGCCTCTCACGTCGTTTCCAATCTGGCAGATGGGCGGAGCGGTCGCGCGTGTCGACGAGCACGAGACCCCCTTCGGCGGGCGCAAGGCGGCGTTCACCTACAACATCGGCTGTGCCACCGAGACTGCAGACGGGTTCGACGAGGAGCGGGAGTGGGTGCGCTCTTTCTGGTCGGCACTCGAGCCGTGGCATCAGACGGTGTACGTCAACTTCCTCGAAAACGAAGGCGAGGAACGGATCCGCGCGGCCTACGGAGCGGACACGTACAACCGGCTGAAGAGTCTCAAGCGAAAGTACGACCCGGACAACTTCTTCCGGATCAACCAGAACATCGCACCCGCATAAAGGCCCGCCGCCGAACCGGGGGCACGCCGGAGTTCCTCCCGATGTTTCACGAGCCGCGAAACGGCTAACTGGCCTGGAAATAGCGACTCAGGGGGAGGTGAACCATGTCGTTGTCGTGGCTTCTGGTGATTCTGCTGATCGTCCTTGCGCTCGTCGGCGGCGTCGCGGTCAACAACTGGCTCTTCGCCGTGCTGATCCTCGCGCTCGTGCTCGCGCTCGCCGGGTACCTCTAAACGACACGTCCTCTCGGTCGGCGGGTGAACCGGTCGGCTAGCCTCTCCCGCCGCCGGCGCCGGTAGGTTCTGGCGCGGAAAGGGGTTGGGCACACTGGGACCCGCGCCGGCAGCCAGAAGTAGAGCTCGGGAGAGCAGGGGATCCCTGTGGCAGTCTGCGGTGGCCGCATATCGGGACGAGCTTAGGGCGGCTGGGCTCTGGCTCGGGCTCGCGATCGGCCTCGCGGCGCTCACGACCAGCGTGGTCGACTGGTACGTGATGACCGACGAGCTGCTCTACGAGCGGCTCGCGATCAGCGCAGTCTCCCTGCATTCGCCGCTGCCCCATATCCACGGCGAGCTCATCGGGAACGTCAACCAGCTCTACCCGATCTTGCTCGCACCGCTCTTCCACGACAGTCTCGTCCCCTCGGCGCTGTTCCACGCGCACGTTCTCAACGCCTTCGTCATGAGCTCGGCGAGCGTTCCGGCATTTCTGCTCGCCCGCAGGGTCACGCAGAGCACCCGGCTGTCGTATCTGGTCGCGGCCCTGAGCGTGTGCATCCCCTGGATCACGCTCTCCTCGTTTCTGATGACCGAGGTTGTGGCCTACCCCGTCTTTCTGTGGGCGGCGCTCGCTCTGCAAAACGCCCTCGTTTCGCCTCGAGCCCGAAACGACATCCTCTTGGTGGTTGCGCTCTTGGTGGCGACGCTCGCGCGTACGCAATTCGCGGTCCTCGTCGCCGTGCTACCGATCGCGCTCTTCATCCACAACTTCGTCTTTGCCCGCGCCGACACGATCCGGAGACGGATACGGGTCGCAGCCGCGCATCTCGTCTCGGCACATCGAGAGCTCGCGGTGGCCTACGCGGCCTTCGTCGCTGCCGCCGTCGTTCTGCTCGCGGTGGGCAGACTCTCGAGCGCGCTCGGCACCTACTCGGTTACGGCCCAGGGCGATCTGTTGCCGCCTGGGATGGGACGTTCGCTGCTCGAGCACCTGGCGCCGATCGGTCTGGGAATGGGAGTTCTGCCGTTCGTTCTCGGTGTGGCGTGGCTCCTGACGGCGCTGGTCGGATCGCAGAGCAGAGAACAGCAGGCTTTCGCGTCCATAGCCACCGTGACGGTCGTCGCGCTCCTCCTGGAGGTCACGTCGTACGACCTCAGGTTCGGCCAGGGTCGGTTGCACGACCGCTATTTGTTCTACGTCGTTCCGCTCGTCCTGATCGCGTTTGCGGCACTTCTGCGGGAGGGGCGTTCGCCTCGCTGGTCACTCTTGGTTTCCGCCGGCCTTCTTATCGCGGCCTTTTCGGTCGCGCCGGTGGTCCGTTACAGCAAGCTCAACGTCGACTCGCCCGTCGCAGTTCTCAACGGCGCGTTGCTCGATCTCGGCGGCTCCGTTAACGGCGCCCGACTGATGCTCGCTTTCGCGACGATTGTCGTGGCGATGCTGTTTCTGCTCGCCTCGGCGTCGAAGAGCCGCCGTCGGGTCGTGGTAGTGCTCGTCACGCTCGCCGCGCTCACGATGCCGGCGGAAACCGGATTGGCCTTCAACAGATTGCTCACGGTCGACGGGACGAGCGGACGGCCGATCACGCTCGACCAGAGTGTCGTCTTCGATTGGATCGACCGCAAGGTCGGCCCGGGAGCAAGCGTAACGATGATTCCGTACCCGTTCCTATACGGCAATTACTGGGAGAACGTGGCCTACTGGTGGAACGTCGAGTTCTGGAACAAGTCCGTCGACCGCGCCGCAACCTATGAAGGCGCTTTCACCGGAACGCCCGGGACGTTCCCGCCGACCGCGCTGAGCTTCGACCGCTCGACCGGCCGTGCAAACGTTTCACCGACCGATTACGCAGCCCAGGCTGTTGCCGAGACGCGATTCCGGCTTGCCGGCGACGAGCTGGGTGAGGACCGTGGTGTCCAGTTGCTCGAAGCCGCGAAGCCTTGGCGCGCCGAGTGGCTTGCGTTCGATCTCTACCGCGACGGCTGGACCGTTCCAAAGGTCGTCGGCAAGATCAGGGTCTTCGCAGCCCCCGGAAAGCTCGAGGCGACCAAGCGGTTCGTGACGATCTCGGTTCGCGGCCCGAACGACGTTCCGCCGCGGCCGTTCCGCATCGTCTCGAACACGGACAGCTGGGCGGCCGAAGCCGGCATGCAGGCAACCAGCAAGCAGGTCTCCGTCTGCGTGCCGGCTCGCGGATTTGCGGATCTGCAGATCCACGCTCCGCGCTACTCACCGATCTACGGCGATCCGAGGAGCGAAGGAAGCTTCGTCAGCTACGCGCGCTCCGGTGGCGTGCTCGTGACCGGCATTGCGCTTGCTGATGAAACCGCGCCCTGTTAGGTCTCCGCGGTCGGTACCGAACGCGGGGGCCACGCGGAGCCGACTCCGCGTGGCCCAGAACGAGTGCGTCAGGACTTCTTCTGACCGGCAGAGACCTCGCCGCGCCAGGCGCCGGTCTCGCTGCCGCGGCTCTCGATCAGCTCCTTGAAGCGTTCGAGATCGCCGCGAACGCGACGCGCATCGAGCCCTGCCGTCGAACCGATCGCTTCGAGCGGATCGGCCTGGTAGCTCATCGAGAGACGAACGCGGCTCTTGTTCTCGCCCACCGGCTCGAAGGTCACCGTGCCGCGTGTCTTCTTGCCGTCCTCACTGATCCAGCTGATCTGCCTGTCGGGATGCTGCTCGAGGATCTTCGCGTTCCATTCGTTCGTCTTGCCGGCAACGGTCGCCGCCCAGTGGAGAAGCGTGTCGTCGAGCTGCTGGACGTGGTCGACACCTTCCATGAACAGCGGGAAGTCCTCGAACTGCGTCCACTGGTTGTAGGCGGTCGAGACCGGGACGCTGACCTCGATCGACTCGTCGATCGTGCGCGGCGTGGTTCCGCCGGCGAAGCCGATGTGCGGCCGCGAGCCCTTGCGCGTCTTCATCGCTACCGCTGCGGCGCCACCGACGCCGACGGCGACGAGCACCGAATTGCGCAGAGTGTGGCTGCGTTTCCTCTCGATGCGGCCCCAGGCGTTCTCGAGGTTCCTCGTCATCTTGCGGAGCTCGCGCTTCAGCTTCGGATCGGCGCCGAGCCGCGTCACGGCTGCGACGATGCCAATCCGCCGGGCGGCGCGACGCCGCGCAATGGTGCCGTGGCTGATGGCCGAGAGAAGTTCTTTCCGGAATTTCCGGTCTTTTGCGAGCGCCGTGGCGAAATCGGTCGCGCTGGCAGCGCTCTCCTTCAATGCTTGTGACCTTGTGCGTCTGAACACGCGGAATCCTTTCCTCTGTTTCCCTGTCACCTACCTCTTATCAGCCAGGCGAAACGCCGGATCCTCTGGCTCAGCGGTGAGCCGTGGCAGTCAGGCCATTCCCTGCTCACCGAGGAAGTCCGTAATGCCCTTGAGCTCGGCAAACGTGACGTCGAAATCGAGCATCTCTTCCACCTGCACGTTGGCAGCCGACGTCATTCGGTCGATGAATTGCATTCGTGAGACGCGATGGCGCTCGGCCATCTCCCGGGTCTCCCAGAAGCTCAATCCGAGTGTCGTCCCTTCTCTGGAGAGCATCAGAAAGCCTCGGTAGCCCTCGATGTCGCGAAGCCATCTGACCATCTCTTCGCCCACGATCGTCGCGTTCTCGATCGGTTGATCCGAGGTGCTCACACGCGTGAGATTGACGTACACGCCGACTTCCCCCTCCTCGAGCTCGCTGGCCGTCCGCAATCTTGGCAGGTCCTTGAACGCGCAGGCCGAAGCCGGGCTGATGGCCCGAGCGACAGCACGTTTCTCTCTGGGCTAGAACCTGCTGCGGAAGAGCAGTAACAGCAGCAGCAGGAGCAACAGCAGAAACAGAAACTTGCTGATGAAGATCCCGCCGCCGAGCGCGAGGATCAGGATGATGATGAGCAGGACTACGAGCATTGGACTCCCTCCTGCTCGATCGGCCGGCGGCTAAACGGCCTTCGTCCAGCTTAGGGAATCAGCGCCGAATCGCGGCCGAGGGCCAGTGCGCACGCCTCGTCGAGCGTCAGCGCTCGTCCATCTTCGTAGTGCGTCGAGTAGGTGTTCGTGTCGAGGTGAGCAAGCGTTCGGGCGAGCCAACGGTCATAGAGAATCTGGTGATCGGGCTGACGTTTCGCACCGATCGATGCACGGGCTGCGTCGCTCGCGCCGAACAGCGTCGCCGCTCGTTCGACCTCACCCGCAGTTGCCGCGAGACCCGCGAAGGTATCGAGGCAGACGGCGATGCCGTGCGGTTCGCCGAGCTCGCGCGCGAGGGCGAGGCTTTCGGCGAGCAGGCTCTCCGCCTGCGCACTGTCTCCGAGCTCGATCATTGCTGCAGCGAGTGAGCGGGAAGCGGCGCCGATCTCGCGGTCGTCGCCGACTTCGCGCGCGAGCTCGAGCGCGGCTGTCAGCCAGGTGACGGCCTCCGGCACATCGTCTGCCGTTAGGGCCATGAGCCCGACGTTCTCCTTCGCGAGCGCTTGCCCGCGAACGTCGTCGAGCGAGGCGAAGTACTCGATGCTCTCCTTGTACAGATCGCGCGCTGCGTCGAGCTCGCCGCCGAAGAAGGCGAGGTTGCCGAGGTTGACGAGCGCAGACGAGATGACGCGCGTCGACCCGACAGCATGAGCGTCTTCGAGAGCGGCCTTGAATCTCACCCGGGCGTCGTCGAACTCCCCTTGTTCTCCGGCCAGGATCCCGAGCATGTTGAGCGCGTTCGCGCGGAGCTCCGACGGCACATCGGGCGTCGCCGCGAGCGCGGACTCGAGAGCCTGACGCCCCTCGACCAGATAGCCGTGGATCTGCCAGAACCTGCGCACCCCAACCGTGAGTCGCAGGGCTGACGACGGGTCGTTGTCGAGCGCGAAGGCGAGGGCGGCGCGCACATTGTCGTGCTCGTCCTCGAGGCGGGCAAACCAGGGGATCTGGTCGCGGTCGGCCAGCTTCGGCTCGGCCTCCTCAGCGAATGAGACGAAGTGTTCGAGATGCCGGCGGCGAGTCTCATCGCCGTCGCCCGAGTCTGACAGTCGCTCGAGTGCGTACTCGCGCACGACTTCGAGCATCGAAAAGCGAGGCTCGCCGGCGTCAGTCTCGCGCTGCCGCACGAGACTCTCGTCGACGAGGGTCGAAAGTCCTTCGAGCACCGACCCGTCACCGCCGCAGACGGCCTCGGCCGACGAAAGCGCGCACCCGCCTGCGAACACGCCGAACCGAGCAAAGAGTCGCTGCGCGTCTGGCTCGAGCAGGTCGTAGCTCCAGTCGAGCGTCATGCGAAGCGTCTTCTGGTGCTGAGGCGCGTCGCGCTTGCCGCCGGTGAGGAGCTGGAGCCTGTTCCCGAGTCGCGAGAGCAGCGCGACGGGTGGCAGCAGCTTCGTCCGCGCAGCGGCGAGCTCGATCGCGAGCGGCAAGCCCTCGAGGCGTGCGCAGATCTCGGCGACGGCGCCCGCGTTCCGCTCGCTCAACGCGAAGCTCGGATTGGCGGCCTGTGCGCGGGCGATGAAGAGCTCGGCCGCCTCGTCGTCGGCGAGCGGTGGCACGGGGAACTCGCGTTCCGCGGCGACGTGCAAAGGTGCGCGGCTCGTCACGATCACCTTCAGCCCCGGTGTTGCAGCGAGCAGGCGCGCGATGCTCCCTGCCGCCGGCAACACCTGCTCGAAGTTGTCGACGAGGAGGAGCAACTCGCTCCCTTGCAGCTCTGCGATCAGGACTTCTTCCGGATTCTGGCCCAGCTCGGGAATCGCGAGTGCATCCAGGATCGTCCGGGCGACCAACTCGGGCTCGCGGAGAGTCGCAAGCGTCGCCACGGCTGAGCCGTGCTGAAACTCGGGCGCTAGGCGCCGCACGAGCTCGAGCGCGAGCCGGGTCTTGCCGATACCGCCGATCCCGGTGAGGGTGACGAGCCGCGTGTCTTCGTTCCGAACGAGATCGGCGAGACCTGCGAGCTCGTGCTCGCGGCCGAGGAGCGGCGTCGGCGGCGTCGGTACCTGTCGTGGCGACGGCGCGGTCGCGAGCGGTGCGTTCAGCGAGAGCGACGGGTCGTGAGCGAGGATTGCGCGCTCGAGCTCTTTGAGCGACTCGCTCGGTTCGAGCCCGAGCTCGTCGACCATCGTTCTCCGCGCGCGCTGGTACACGGCGAGCGCGTCCGCCTGTCGTCCCGAGCGATAGAGCGCGAGCATCAGCTGCGCACGGAGACGTTCCCTGAGCGGATGCTCGGCGACCAGTTGTTCGAGCTCGCTGATCAGCTGGCCGTGGCGGCCGAGTGCGAGATCGGCGTCGATCCGGTCTTCGAGCGCCGCGAGTCGAAGCTCGTCGAGGCGGACGATCTCCGCCTGCGCGAACGGCTCCCAGGCGAGATCGGCGAGCGGGGGCCCGCGCCACAGTGCGAGCGCCGCCCGCAAGCTGTCGGCTCCGGCAGCGGCGTCACCGGCCGCAAGCGTAGTCCGGCCCTCCTCGCTGAGCCGAATGAACTCGAAGAGGTCGACGCTCTGCGGCTCGATCACGAGCCGATAACCCGGCGGCGCTGTCTCGAGCGCGCCTTCGGGCAGCAGCTTTCGCAACTGCGAGATGTAGACCTGGATCGTGTTCCGAGCCGTTTCGGGGGGTTCCTCTCCCCAGAGCGCGTCGATCAGCCGGTCGCGCGACACGACGTTGTTCGCGTCGAGGAGCAGGACCGCGAGCAGGGCGCGTCGCTTCTGCCCCCCGAGCGCGACCGGTGTTCCGTCGCTAGAGACAGAGAGGGGGCCGAGGAGACTGAACTGTTGACGGATCGACGTCACCACTCCTTCCCGCGTGGGTCTTAGCACGATTTCAGCCCGGTTTCAGCGATCCTTCAGCGGTCGGAGCCAGGATCGTGCCGTGATCTCACCGTTGGGTAGCAGCCCGGAAAGAACTGCGGTAGGTGCGCCGGCCAGCCGTCAGGCCGGCGGCGCCAGGGGTCACGGGTGGGACGGTCTACGCCGTCGGGCCGTCCCAATGCCCAAAGGGGAGGAGCCAAACGCTGCCGAGCTGCTCGGGCTCGGCGGATAACGCAACGCAGTCGCGCTCCCGCAGAAGCGCGCCACGGGGCCGGGTGAGCCGGCCCCGTGGGATTCCTTGGTAGATCTTCCTCAGGCGTGAACGCCGCTCAACTGCTGTGCGACACCGACCTCGTAGCGGTCGACGCCGGCGATGCTCTGCCCGCCGCTGTCGGCAGCCTGTTCGCGTAGCCGATCGGCTTGCTCTTCGCTCTGGCGGAGCGCGTCTGCGCTTTCCCAGAGCGTGATGATCGTGACCTGGCCCGTTGCGCGGTCGGCTAGACCGATTGCGCCGACGTTCCCTGGCAGCGCGCGAACCTTCGGCAGCGTCTCCGACTGCACCTTGCCGACGCTGTCGTCGATGCTGTCGGGCGATCCCTTGAGCGAGCTGACGCGGGCCGCCTGTGCGCGCTCGATGTCGCCGTCGAACATCGTGACCTCGGAGACGTCGACCGAGGCCCTGCGACCGCGCATCTCGGCCGGGAAGTTCTGTGCCATGTCTTCGAACGCCCGCTGGGAGTTGCGAATCGCCTCCTCGCTGTCGAAGAACGTGATGCCGAGCGCGGTTCCACGCTCGCGGTCGAAGAGCCCGAGGAAGCCCTTCGCGTCGGGTACGGAACCCGGCCCTTGGTCACGAACCCGCTTGACGAGCTCGTCCGTGAGGCTGGCGTCGCGTCCCTCGAAACTGGCAACGCGTGCATACACCGCGTTACCTCCTTCCGTTGGGGGAACGACGAGCCTACGCCCGTCCCGGGCGGGAATCTAGGGGTCGAGCTGGAACCGTTCTCGTCCGCGCCTTACGCTCTATGGATGAGCGCTTGCCCCTCGTGTGGTCACGAGAATGCCGTAGGGGCGAAGTTCTGCTCCCAGTGCGGCGCGGCGCTCGTCGCATCCGCTCCGGCCGCCCGTGCCGAGCGGAAGATCCTCACCGTCCTGTTCGCCGACCTCGTCGGCTTCACGTCGCGCGCGGAGCAGCTCGATCCCGAGGACGTGCAGGCCGTGCTGGCGCCGTACCACGAGCGGCTGCGGTACGAGCTCGAGCGCTGGGGCGGAACGGTGGAGAAGTTCATCGGCGATGCGGTGATGGCGCTATTCGGCGCGCCGGTGACGCGCGAGGACGATCCCGAGCGCGCGGTCCGTGCCGCGCTGGCGATCCGCGACTGGATCGGGGAGGAGGGCAAGCTGCAGGTGCGGATCGCGGTGAACACGGGCGAGGCGCTTGTCAATCTCGCGGCACGCCCGGAGGCGGGCGAGGGCATGGCGGCGGGCGACGTCGTCAACACGGCGGCGCGCCTCCAGTCCGCTGCGCCCGTGAACGGCATCCTCGTCGGCGAGACGACGTATCGCGCGACGGCGGAGACGATCGATTACAGCGAGCTCCCTGCGGTTGAGGCAAAGGGGAAGGAAGCGCCCATTCCCGTCTGGGAGGTCGTACAGGCGCGGGCGCGGTTCGGCGTCGACCTCACTCCCGAGGCACGAACGCCGCTTGTCGGCCGTGAGCGCGAAGTCGAGCAGCTCGTCGGCGCGCTCGAACGCGCCCGACGGCAACGTTCGACGGAGCTGGTCACGGTCGCCGGCGTGCCGGGTATCGGCAAGAGCAGGCTGGTCGGCGAGCTGTTTCAGTCGATCGAGCGCGGCGGAGAGCTGATGTATTGGCGGCAGGGACGATCTCTGCCGTACGGACAGGGCGTCAGCTATTGGGCCCTTGCCGAGATGGTGAAAGCCCAGGCTGCGATTCTCGAGACCGACAGCGACGACGAGGTCGAGGCCAAGCTGACTCGCGCGGTCGAGCAGCTGATCGACGAAGACGCGGAGTGGGTGCTGTCGCATCTGCGTCCGCTCGTCGGGCAGGCGAGCGATGGGGCGTCAGGCTCGCAAGAGGAAGCCTTCACCGCCTGGCGGCGTTTCTTCGAGGCGCTCGCCGAGCAGCGCCCACTCGTCCTCGTCTTCGAGGACATCCAGTGGGCGGACGACGGCCTGCTCGACTTCGTCGAGCACCTCGTCGACTGGGCGCGGGACGTGCCCATGCTGATCCTCTGCACAGCACGTCTCGAGCTGCTTGAGCGGCGACCGGCGTGGGGCGGGGGCAAGCTGAACGCTGCAATCATCGCGTTGGCGCCGCTGTCCGACGAAGAGACGGCGAAGCTGATCGCGACGCTGAGTGAGCGGGTGCTCCTCGAGGCCGAGACGCAGTCAGTGCTGCTCGACCGTGCCGGCGGCAATCCGCTCTACGCGGAGCAGTTCGTGCGCATGCTCGCCGAGCGGGGATCGGCGGAGGAGTTGCCGCTGCCGGAGACCGTCCAGGGAATCATCGCGGCGCGGCTCGATTCACTTGCACCGGACGAGAAGGCGTTACTCCAAGACGCCGCAGTGATCGGAAAGGTGTTTTGGCTCGGCGCGCTCGAGGCGACGGAGCAACAACTGCAGCCACTCCGGCAGAAGGAGTTCGTGCAGCGCGCGCGTCGTAGCTCGGTCGAGGGGGAAACGGAGTTCGCGTTCAAGCACGCGCTTGTCCGAGACGTTGCGTACGGGCAGATTCCGCGGGCGGAGCGGTCGCGGAAACATCTACGAGCCGCGGAATGGATCGAGTCGCTCGGCCGGCCCGAGGATCATGCCGAAATGGTTGCGCACCATTATGTCAACGCACTCGAGCTCGCGCGTGCGGCCGGGCAGGAAGACGGGGCGCTGGTCGATCGCGCTCGCGCGGCGCTTCGTGACGCCGGCGACCGGGCGATGACGCTGAACGCGTTGCCGCAGGCAGAGGCGTATTTCCGCACGGCACTGGGCCTGAGCTCCGCTGACGATGCGGAACGGCCAGCGTTGCTCCTGCGCTGCGGCCGGGCTTTGTATCGGCAAGCCGATGAGGGCGCCGCGGAGTTGAGCGAAGCGCGCACGGGTCTGTTGGCGGTGGGTGCGCGTGAGGCGGCCGCCGAGGCCTCGTTGATGCTCGCCGACATCGTCTGGAAGCAAGGCCGTCGCGACGAGATGGTCGGCCATCTCGAGGACGCCCGCGCGCTGGTCGAGGGGACGTCGCGATCACGTACCCGGGTTGCCGTGCTCTGCGAGGTGGCTCGCTACGAGATGCTGGCCGATCGCCTCGAGGCCGCGCGCGAGCTCGGCGGCGAGGCGTTGAGGCTGGCCGAGGAGCTCGGGTTCGACGATCTCCGTGCGCATGCCTTGAACACCGTCGGCGTGGCGCGAGCGGACCTCGGCGATGCCGGGGGGTTCGCCGAGCTGGAGGAGAGCATCGTCCTCGCGACCCGACTCAATTCCATTCCGGACGTGCTGCGAGGGCACAACAACCTGACCGCTGTGTACATCCTGCAGGGCGACCTCGTGCGGTCACGAGCTGCCCAGGACAAGACGGTCGAGCTCGCCAAACACTTCGGGCACGGGGGGCAGGTGCGCTTCATCGAGGCCGGCGCTGCGGTCGCAAATCGGTATCTGGCCGGAGAGTGGGACGACGCGCTCGAGCGTGCCGAATCGGTCATTGCCCAGGCCGAAGCTGGCGCACGCTTCTATCAACTCGCCGGGATGCACGCGTTCCGGGGTCTGATCCGGTTAGGTCGTGGCGATGCCGACGGCGCGGAGTCGGATGCCGAGCTGACCGTCGAGTTGGTACGCCCGGTCAAAGACCCGCAGGCTCTCTTCCCCGATCTGGCGATGGCTGCGGCAATCTTCCTTTCGGTCGGGAACGAGTCGCGTGCAGGCCAGACGTTGGCCGAGGCCGTGGCGGGCCTCCGTGAGCTGCACCGCCTGGGCTTCGCGGTCATCGATTTGCCCTTGCAAGCGTGGGTGGCGGTGACGCTCGGGCGTGCGTCCGACCTCGTTGAGGCGGTCGAGCCCGAGCCGTTCAAGACGCCCTGGCTGCGCGCCGCTCTTACCGTCGCTTCGGGTGACTTTCGCGCTGCCGCGGACCTTCTTGGTGACATGGGCGTCGTCACCCACGAGGCGTTCTTCCGGTTGCGTGCCGCCGAGCAGCTCGTCGACGAGGGACGTCGCGCCGAGGCCGACGAGCAGCTGGGGCGCGCGCTCGCCTTCTATCGGTCGGTTGGTGCGACGCGGTACGTGCAGGAGGGCGAGGCGCTGCTCGCTGCCTCGGCGTAGCCGGCGCCTTACGCTCTACGGATGAGCACGTGCCCTTCGTGCGGCCACGACAACCCCGTCGGGGCGAAATTCTGCTCCGAGTGCGCTGCGCCGCTTGTGGCTTCCGCTCCGGCCCCTCGAGCCGAGCGGAAGATCGTCACCGTCCTCTTCGCCGATCTGGTCGGGTTCACCGCGCGCGCCGAGCGGCTCGACCCGGAGGACGTGCGGGCGGTGCTCGTGCCCTACCACGCGCGCCTGCGGTCCGAGCTCGAACGCTACGGCGGAACTGTCGAGAAGTTCATCGGTGACGCGGTGATGGCGCTCTTCGGCGCGCCGGTTGCGCACGAAGACGATCCTGAACGTGCGCTGCGTGCGGCGCTCGCGATCCGTGACTGGGTTGCCGAGGAGGGGAAGCTCCAGGTCCGGATCGGCGTCAACACTGGCGAGGCGCTGATCGACCTCGCGGCGCGGCCCGAGTCTGGGGAAGGCATGGCCGCAGGCGACGTCGTCAACACCGCCGCCCGCATCCAGGCCGCCGCGCCGGTGAACGGGATCCTCGTCGGCGAGGCGACCTACCGGTCCACCTCGCAGACGATCGACTACCGCGAGCCCGCGACGATCGAGGCGAAGGGAAAGGAGGAGCCGATCGCCGTCTGGGAGGTCGTACAGGCGCGCTCCCGTTTCGGCGTCGACCTCGCTCAGCAGGGCGCCGCCGAGCTCGTCGGCCGCGAACGCGAGCTCGAGCTGCTGAAGAGCGCGCTCACGCGCGCGCGACTTCAGGAATCGCCCGAGCTCGTCACGCTCGTCGGCGTCCCCGGCATCGGGAAGAGCCGCCTCGTCGGTGAGCTGATGGCCTCGATCGAACGCGGCGAGCAGGACTCCCAGCTCATCTTCTGGCGCCAGGGCCGCTCGCTTCCCTACGGCGAGGGCGTCAGCTTCTGGGCGCTCGCCGAGATGGTCAAGGCGCAGGCAGGCATCCTCGAGACCGACGACGTCGAGGAGGCTGACGCCAAGCTCGCACGCGCGGTCGACTCCCTCGTGCAGCAGGACGCAGAGTGGATGAAGACGCATCTGCGGCCGCTGATCGGACAGGCATCGACCGAGGTCCCCGGCGGTTCGCGCGACGAGGCGTTCGCCGCGTGGCGTCGCTTCTTCGAGGCCATGGCCGAGCAGCGTCCGCTCGTGCTCGTGTTCGAGGATGTCCAGTGGGCCGACGACGGCCTGCTCGACTTCGTCGAGTACCTCGCCGACTGGGTGCGAGGCGTCCCGCTCTTCATCCTCTGCACGGCGCGGCTCGAGCTGCTCGAACGCCGCCCGGCGTGGGGTGGCGGCAAGGTCAACGCGGCAACGGTCGCGCTGGCACCGCTGTCGGACCAGGAGACGGCGAGGCTGATCTCGAGTTTGAGCGAGCGCCCCGTGCTCCCCGCGGAGATGCAGACGGCGCTGCTGACCCGCGCGGGTGGCAATCCGTTGTACGCAGAGCAGTACGTGCGGATGCTCGCCGAGCGGGACGGGGCGGAGGACCTACCTCTGCCGGAGTCGGTGCAGGGGATCATCGCGGCGCGGCTCGACGCCCTTTCGCACGAGGAGAAGGCGCTGCTCCAGGACGCTGCCGTGATCGGAAAGGTGTTCTGGCTCGGCGCGCTCGACGCGACGGAACAGCAGCTCCACGCTCTGCAGCAGAAGGAGTTCGTGCAGCGTGCGCGCCGAAGCTCGGTCGAGGGGGAGACGGAGTTCGCCTTCCAGCATCTGCTCGTCCGCGACGTCGCCTACGGACAGATTCCGCGCGGCGATAGGGCGGACAAACACTGCCGCGCGGCCGAGTGGATCGAGTCGCTCGGTCGGCCAGAGGATCAC
>WNGJ01039064.1_pt1 | contig 13916 bp, 12 predicted proteins | sample 5400611 | NCBI WGS metagenome assembly WNGJ01 (sample SAMN13153375, study PRJNA577476) | soil metagenome | isolation source: 40 cm soil or saprolite under Garry oak tree replicate 1 | place: USA:California | collected 2016-06-15 | reverse complement strand
GCCGCTTCTGGTCGTCGGTGAAGCGCGGCCACTTCGACAGCAGCGTCGCGGTGAACCCCTTGACGCTGGTCAGCGGCGAACGCAGCTCGTGCGCGACGGTCGAGACCAGGTCCGCCCGCTTCCGCTCGAGCCTGGCCCGCTGCTCGGCGCTGCGCAGCGTGACGGTGAGCCTGCGGACCGCGCCGCGCTCGCACGGCCAGTCGGCTCGCGCCGCCGGGTGCCTTGGCCCGCGCAGGTAGCCGATCGTGACGAGCAGCTCGGTGCCGTCGGCCAGGTATAGCGAGCGCTCCGGATGCCTGGAGCGGATCGACAGCCCGTCGTACGGGCGGGACTGCCGCCACCAGCAGCGGCCCTCGCCGTCAGCTAGCGGCAGCGCGGCCGCGAGCTCGCGCCCGACGACCTCGGTCCCGCTGATCCCGGTCAGCCGCTCCGCGGCACGATTGAAGATGATGACCCGGCCGCACTCGTCGGCCACGACAAGCCCGTCAGGGAGCTCATCCGCGCTGAGCAGATCGGCGTGCAACAGGGCGGGAGCGCCGCGCTGCACCATCCGGGGGGAGCGATCCCCCTGAACCCGTGGTGCCGGTCCCGCTCCGGCGGTCACCGCGCTCAGTCGCCGAATCTCATTGGCTCGCCGGTCCATCCTGGACTGCTGCCCCCAGCCGCGCCGCTGCCCCGGCGTGCTTATGCTGCCGTCCCGGGGTCCGGGGGCTAACCCACGGTCGGCAGTCGCAGCGTCGTGACCCGCGGCCAGTGACCCCATCCTGATGCCTGTCATGACGCAACGTGGTCAGAGCCTAGCGTGTCAGCCGGCCTCCGCGGCACCCCCATCTTGCGCACGTGCCGAGGCGTACAGGCAAACAGCGGCCGCGGCGGCCAGGTTCAGGCTCTCTGCCTGGCCGTATATCGGTACGGCAACAGCTTCATCGGCGAGCGCGACGAGCTCGTCTGGCAACCCCCACGCCTCGTTGCCGAACAGCCAGGCGGTCGGCCGGGCCAGCCGGCGGTCGTGGTCAAGCAGGTCGAGCCCGAGCGTGGCGCGTCCGTCAGCCGCGAGCACGGTGAGCCCGACGTCGCGCAGCGAGGACACCGCCTCGCTCACCGGGATCCCGGTCACGAGCGGCAGGTGGAACAGGGAGCCAGCCGAGGATCGCACGCACTTGCTGTTGTACGGGTCGACCGAGGACGCGGCGAAGATCACGCCGCCCGCTCCCGCGGCGTCAGCGGTCCGCAGCACCGTGCCGGCGTTGCCAGGGTCCCTGACGTTGGCCAGCACGACGACCAGCCGCGGTCGGCTCGCGACCAGCGTGCCGACCGGCACGTCGATGAACGGGCAGACGGCCAGCACGCCCTGCGGCGTCACGGTCTGCGCGAGCTCGGCCATCACCTCGCCGCTGACCTCGTGCACCGGCACCCCAGCCGCGTCGGCCGCGTAGACCAGGCCGGCGTGCCGTGACCTGGCCGGACCGGTCACGAAGAGCTCGTTCAGCCTCCGGTACCGCAGCGCCTCCCTGACCGCTTGCGGTCCTTCGGCCAGGAACTGCCTGGACCGCTCCCGCAGCGCGCGTTTGGCCAGGGCACGGGCCGCCCTGACCCTGGCTGAGCGGACGCTGCTAGTCATGTCCCGCATCTCGGCGCCGCAGGTGTGTATCGATGGTCCACCCATCACCTGATCGTGCGATGGATGGACCATTCATACCGCGCGCGATGCGACACCTGCCGCTGCTCGCCGCGCGCGATGGTCGAACCTGTGTCGCCGGGCCTAGGCGACGGCCTCGTTCACGTCGGCGGGAAGCGCCTGCCTGGCGACCTCGACCAGCGCCGTGAACGCCGCGGCATCGTTGACCGCCAGCTCTGCGAGCATCTTGCGGTCTACCTCGACGCCGGCGATCTTCAGCCCCTGGATGAACCTGTTGTAGGTGATGCCCTCGGCACGGGCAGCGGCGTTGATCCGCTGGATCCAGAGCCTGCGGAACGCGCCCTTGCGGTCCTTGCGGTCCCGGTAGGCATAGGTCATTGAGTGGAGCTGCTGCTCCTTGGCCTTGCGGTACAGCCGGGAGCGCTGGCCGCGGTAACCGCTCGCGCGCTCCAGGACCACCCTGCGCTTCTTGTGGGCATTGACCGCCCGCTTTACGCGTGCCATCTGTTCGACTCCCTCGCGTCGGACCGGGTCACTTGCCCAGCAGCTTCTTCATGTTCTTGGCGTCGGCGGGCGACAGCGTCACGTAATTCGCCAGGCGGCGGGTCTTCGTGCTCGGCTTGTGCTCAAGGTAATGGGCACGGTTGGCGCGGCGGCGCGTGATCTTTCCTGTGCCAGTGATGCGGAACCGCTTCTTGGCGCCGCTATGCGTCTTCATCTTCGGCATGTCGCCGCTTCCCTCGCTCCTGGCGTGCTCGTGGCACGCGTTCCTATTCCGCCCGCCGACCTTGCCTGTCAGGCGGGCGCGTCCTTCGTAGTCCCAGCGGCTAGCTCGTCAGCCTCCGGCCTCTGCCCCGGCCGCGCGCTCGGCCGCGGTTGCCCTTGGCGTGGGCACCGGCCGTGCTTCGCCGGGCTTCGCAGCGGGCGAGCGCGGTGCGCCCGGCCTGGGGGCCGCTGGCCTCGCTCCACCCGTCGGGCCCGGCTTCGGCGCCGCTGGCCTGGGCCCGCTCGCCGGCGGGCCAGGCTTAGGCGCGGCCGGCCTGGCGGTCGGTCCCGGCTTCGGCGCGCCCGCGCTGGCGGCGGCTGGCTCGACGGCTGGCTCGACGGCTGGCTCGGCGCAGGACGGGTGGCTGGCCTGGCTGACGCGGCCACGCGAGGCGCGGCTGGCGCTACCGGCCGATTCTGGCTCGCCGCAGGAGCCGACGCCCGGGCGCTGGCCCGGTCGGGGCCGCGAACGGTCTTTGCATCGGCCTTCTTGCGATGCGGCCCGATCACCATGATCATGTTCCGGCCGTCCTGCTTCGGCTGAGACTCGACAAAACCAAGCTCCTCGACGTCGCCAGCGAGCCGCTGCAGGAGCTTGTAGCCCAGCTCCGGCCTGGACTGCTCGCGTCCGCGGAACATGATCGTCACCTTGACCTTGTCGCCTTGCCTGAGGAACCGCTCGACGTGGCCCCTCTTGGTGCCGTAGTCGTGCGGATCGATCTTCGGCCGGATCTTGATCTCCTTGATGACCGTCTGCGCCTGGTTCTTGCGCGACTCCCGGGCCTTGAGCGCTGACTCATACTTGAACTTGCCGAAGTCCATGAGCTTGCACACAGGCGGCCGCGCGGTGGGCGCGACCTCCACAAGGTCGAGGTCCGCCTCCTGCGCCAGCCGGAGCGCGTCCGTGATGGACACGATGCCGACCTGCTCGCCGGACGGGCCTACGAGCCGTACTTCAGGTACCCGGATGCGGTCGTTGATACGAGGTTCAGTGCTGATGTGACCTCCAATGTCACCTCTGTCCCCGCTCCAGGTCAGTCCCGGCACGGGCATTTCGCGCAGCTCGCCGTGAAAGCAGAAAGCCCCGCACGGCTCGCATGCGGGGCCACCACGGCACGGCATCGGCCGCAGGCGGTCGCCTGCGCAGCCTCGCCACGCGACACTCCGGAACCAACCCGCCAGTGGCGCGTCAGCCCGGTGCGTCCGGCCTCGTTAACCAGCGCGTTGCTGGGCACAGTTACGGGCGCAAGCTATAACCAGTCAGGCTGGCCGCTTATTTCCGGCCCTAGCTGCCAGCGCCGCGGCGATGGCGCTGCCGATGGCCCTGGCGACCGGGGGCGGGAACGCGTTGCCGACCTGGCGGTAGGCGGCGGTCTTACGGCCCGCGAACTGCCACGTGTCAGGGAAGCCCTGCAATCTGGCGACCATCCGCGTCGTCAGCCGCGGCGACGCTCCCGCCGGGAACGCCCCGCCGGGAGCCGCGTCGGCGACGCCGAGGCCATCGACGCCGAGCTGACGCCACGCTGCCCTCGCCCTCGTCGGACCGAGGTCGGGGCCGCCGTGCTTCCTGCTGCCGCCCACGATCGTGGGCGCGACGCCGGCCGCCCGTGCCGCCCAGCTGGCGGCCCCAGGCCACCCGCCAGCCGACATCAGGTCACCGAGCGACTGGCCCACCGTGGGCGGCGTGACTCCCGACGGGTCAGGCCAGCGGAACCGGGACGCCCAGGGCCGCCTGATCGCGACCAGCACCAGCCGGGGCCGCAGCTGGGGGACACCGTGCTCGCTCGCGTGCATCAGCTGCCACCACGTCTGGTAGCCAAGGTCCCCGAGCCGCGCGACCACCTGCCCGCGGTAGCCGTCGAACCGGCGGGCCGCCAGCCCGCGCACGTTCTCGAGCAGCACTGCCCGCGGGCCGATCTGTGTGGTCAGCCGCAGCGCCTCAGGAAACAGGTCGCGCTCGTCGGCGGCCCCGAGCTGATGGCCGGCCACCGAGAACGGCGGGCATGGCACACCGCCTGCGAGCAGGTCGGCGCCGCGGAACTCCGCGCCGTTGACGTCCGCGACATCGCCCTCGATGACCTTCCACCGCGATCCCCGGTTCAGCCTGAGCGTCTCGCACGCGTCCGGATCGATCTCGACGACAGCGGCGTGCGCGAAGCCCGCCTGCTCGAGCCCGAGCGCCTGGCCGCCGGCGCCGGCGCATATCTCGACACAGGTCAGCTCGATGGGCCAGTCCAGCGGCCGGATCATGCCTGATTGTCTCCTCATCATGCGGCCGCTGGATCCGCGCCACGCCGGGCCGCCTCTCGTGCCCCGTTAGGGGGTGTCCCGCTACCTCGCGGCCAGCGCCGCCCTGCCAGCGGCACGCATCTCCGCCTGCGGCGCGGGCCGCCCGGTCATGAGCTCGACCTGCAGCGCGGCTTGCCGCAGCAGCAACTCGAAGCCGTCAACGACGGTCGCGCCGGCCCGTGCTGCCGCGCCGCCCAGCGCGCTCGGCCACGGGTGATAGCTCACGTCGAAGACGACGTCGGGGCGGGGCCGAAGCTCGCCGACTGCGCCGGCGATCAGGTCGGCCGCGCCGGGCGGCACGGTGGAGATGATCAGGCGCGCTCCCGCCAGCGCGGCCGCTCCGAACGGCCGCAGCGTGACTGCCACACCCAGCCGGTCCGCGGTCGCCAGCAGATCAGATGCGCTGCCGGAATCGCGGACCGCGACCGCGACCGACCGCTCGCCGAGGGCGCGCAGCGCGGCGACCGCGGCGCGCGCCGTCGCGCCGCCGCCGAGAATGACGGCGGGGCCGGCACGGGTCCCCGAGCCAGCATCGCGCTCAGCGAGCGCGCTCACCATCCCGGGGACGTCGGTGTTGTAGCCGAGCCGCTGCGCGGCCGCGAAGAGCACGGTGTTCGCGGCGCCCACGTCGGAGACGAGCGGATCCATCCGGTCAAGCAGCGGCAGCACGGTCCGCTTGAGCGGCATCGTCAGCGACAGGCCGGCCCAGTCCGGCCCGCACCGGTCGAGCAGCGGCGAGAGCCCGGCCTCGTCGCACTCGATCGCCTCGTATCGCCACCAGGTCAGGCCCAGCGCCGCGTACGCGGCGCGGTGCAAGACCGGCGACAGCGAGTGGCCGATCGGCGAGCCCAGCACGGCGGCGCGAACACTCCGCCGGTCGACGTCGCTCAGTTCTGGAACTGCTGCTGCCACTTTTGGAGTTGCTTCAGGCTGTTCGTGAAGTGAGTGACGTACGGCTTCTTTCGCGTGTCTGTGATGAAGTACAGGTAGTTCGCCTTGACCGGATGCAGCGCTGCCGTGATCGCGTCCAGGCCGGGATTGCCGATCGGTCCTGGCGGCAGCCCGGTGTGCAGGTACGTGTTGTACGGCGAGGCGTACTTCTCGTCTTTGAGCGTGATGGCCGTCCCGTGCTTGTTCATCGCGTAGAAGACCGTGCTGTCGAATTGCAGCGGCTTGCGGAACCTCAGCCGGTTCCAAGCCACCCGGGAGATGCCAGCGAAGTCCTGGACCCTGCCGCCCTCGGCCTGGACCATGCTGGCCACGATGAGCGCGTGCCATGGCGTGGTGAAGACATTGGTCGCGGCGGAGACGATCTTGATGCCCGAGACCTTCTGGTTGAATTCCTGCACCATCTGCTTGAGGATGTCCAGCGCGGATTCGTGTGGCAGGAAGGTATAGGTGTCGGGGAACAGGAATCCCTCGGCTTTCACACCCTTCGGTGCCCAGGCTGGCAGGCCGAGCGAGGCCGGCGGATGGCTAATGATCTGCTCGAAGGCACCGGCCTTAATGCCGGTGGCGGTCGCTAGCTCGGTGGCGATGGTCGAGGCCCTGGTGCCCTCGATGACCGTGACCCTTGTCTCTATCCTGGCCTTCGGATCCAGCAGCAATTGCACAGCCAGCGCCGCGTTCATGTGATGGTGCAGCTTGTAGACGCCCGGCTGGAGAATTCCGCCCGCGGCCGCCGCCGCTGTGTCGTAGGGCCGCACCGTCATGATGACGCCCTTGCGCGCCAGCTGCGGCCCGAGGGCGGCCAGGCTGTCGCCCTGGGTGACAGTGATCTCGACGGTGCCCGTGCCTGGGCCCGAGTAGTCGCCGTAGCGGTTGTTGATCCAGCCGTGCACGAACCGGTAGCCGAAGAGGCCGGCGACGCCAACCACGAGCACGACAGCGATGACTGCGATGGTCGAGGCGGCCTTGCCGCGCACCCGGCGGCGTTTGCGACCCCGGACCTTGCCGCGGCTCGCGCCGCCGGCCTCGGGCTCGGGGATCCCCCCGCCGGGCCCGAAACGACGCGAGAGCAAGCCATCCTCGCCCTCGTCCTGCCAGTCCTCAGCGGGATCCTCGCGCCAGTCGGCCCGGCCGCCCAGGTCGCCGGCCGGTGACCCCCGGCCTGTCAGGGCGTCCTCGGCTCCTTCCCGATCGCCGCGGCCGCGCGGCGGCGGCGGACCTGACGTCCACCTGATGCTGCCGCTGTCATGATCGTCGCTGTCGAGCTCCTCGTCGCGATCGAACGAGCCCGTGTCCGGCCGGCCGAAACCGCCCGAGTCGGCCCGCCGGATCGAGCCCGTGTCCGGCCGGCCGAAGGCCCCTGAATCGACGGGGCCGAAACCACCGGTGGCATCACCAGCGAACGGCTCGGCCTGGGGGTCGCCGGAGTTGTCGCCCTGACCGTCGAGCGCGGAGCCCTGACCGTTGAAGGCGGGGCCTTGGCTGCCAGGGGTGAAGGCCCAGCTGTGGGAGCCGGTGTCGGCCGCGCCGTAGCTGCCGGTGTCATCTGGACGGAAGGACCCGGTCAGCGGATCGGTCTGGCCGTACTGGTCCTGCCACTGGTAACCCGACGTCTCTGCGACGCCGCGGCTGGAGTCGTCGGCGTAGGAGCCGAGCGTGCCGGACCCGTAGGGGTCCGCTGAGCCGTGCCCTGACTGGTACCTGCCGTAGGAGGCATCGCCGCCGACCTGGCCGTACCCGCCGTACGGATCGTGGCTGCCTAGCGCGTCGGGGCTGGCGCCAGGATCGGCAGAATGCCGGCCTCGGCTGCCCGGATCGGCGTAGCCGCCCGGATCGGCGTAGCCGCGCGGATCGGCATAGCCGGCATCGCCGTGCTGGCTGTACCCGGAACTGCCGTATCCGCCTTGGTCGCCATAGTTGTCCGGTTGCGGGTAACCCGCGTGCGCCCAGTAACCACCGGCCTGCGCGTGATCGCGAGAATCTGCGTAGCCGTCTGGATCGACGTAACCGCCGCTGCCATAGCCTGCCTGGCCGCCATAGCCGCGCGGATCGGCGTAGCCGCGCCGATCGGCGTAAGGATCTGCGTCACCCTGCGGATCGGCGTAGCCCTGCGGATCGGCGTAAGGATCTGCGTCACCCTGCGGATCGGCGGAGCCGTGCGGATCGGCATAGCCGTGCGGATCGGCATAGCCGTGCGGATCGGCGTAGCCGTGCGGATCGGCGTAGCCGTGCGGATCGGCGTAGCCGTGCGGATCGGCATAACGGTCGGCCTCGCCATAACCGCCGTGCCCGCCCGATCCGCCGTAGCCGTCGGATTGCCCGTAGTCGCCGGACCGGCCGTAGGCGTCCTGGGCGTCATGCCACGCTGGCCGCCGGTAACTGCCCGTGCCCTCGTCGGGCTCACCCCGGCCGTTGGAGCCGGACAGATCGTCGTAGCTGTCCTCGCCGCCATACTCACGGTCCGGCCGGCGCCGGCCGGTGTCCGGCCAGTACCCGCCATTACTCGTCATCAGCCACCGCCCTGCCTCGGACCGACAACCTCACCGGGCGGAACGCCCGTCTGGCGCTCAGCATCGAGCGCCCCCTGAAGCAGCAGAGCGGCGGCAGCCTGGTCGATCACGGAACGGCGCTCCCTGGAAGTGCGGCCACCCTGCGCAAGCGCTGCATGGGCGAGGACAGTGGTGAAGCGCTCGTCGACGAGCCGCACCGGCACCGGCGCGACCACGCCAGCGAGCGTTTCGGCAAAGTCTCGTGCCTGGTCAGCGGCCTGTCCAGCATTTCCGGAAAGGCTTGTGGGGAGTCCGACCACAATCTCGGTCACATCGCGGGCAGCGGCAAGCCGCGCAATCTCGGAGAGATCACCGCGGCCACGGCGCACCGTTCGCAGCGGGCTGGACAGCAGGCCGCCCGGGTCGGCCAATAACACCGCGAACCGCACCAAACGCCTCCGTCAGAGCCTGCGCGGCCTGCTCCCCCAGCGCGACTCCGCCGCCTTGCGCTATGTCGTCGCGGCCACCGCCGCGACCGCCCAGCACGGCGGTCGCGGTGCGGATCAGCTCACCGGCCCGCAGCCCTCGCGCGCGTGCCGCGTCGTTCAGCGCCACGACGATGGCGGGCCTGTCCGCGGGCACCCCGGCGGTCACCACGACGCCAGCCCGTCCGGGCGGGATCTGGCCGCGGACGTCGAGCGCGAGCTTGCGGATGCCGTCCACAGGACTGCCGTCCGGCACCTGATGGGCCACGTACAGCACGCCGTTCACCTCTTCGGCGCGCGCGACCAGGTCGGTGGCGACGTTGGCGAGCTGCGCTGACCGCATCCGCTGGATGTCGCGCTCGGCATCACGGAGCCTGGCGAGGACGCCGGCGATCCGGTCGGGGAGCTGGCCAGACCTGGCGACATGGGTGCCGCCGCACAGTTCGCGCGAGTAGTCGCCCACCTCAACGACCCGCACCTGCTCGCCGTACTTCTCGCCGAACAAGGCCAGCGCCCCCATCGCCCTCGCCTCGCTGATCGAGGTGTGGAAGGCACGGACGTCGAGGTCGTTGATCAGCACCTCATTGACCTCGTCCTCGGCGTCGGCAAGGACAGCCGGAGGCACCGCTCCCATCGCTGTGAAGTCGAACCTGAAGCGTCCGGGTGAGTTCTCCGAGCCGGCCTGGGCCGCTGACTCGCCGAGCGCGCCGCGGAATGCGCGGTGCACCAGGTGCGTCGCGGTGTGCGAGCGCGAGATCGCCCTGCGCCGCTCGATGTCGATCTCAGCGTGCACCATGTCGCCCACCGCGATCTCCCCGGCGCTGACCAGGCAGCGGTGCACGATCAGACCAGGCACGGGCGCCTGCACGTCGAGCACCTCGATCGTCGCCCCGTCGCTCGCGCCGCTGCCCGAGGAGCGCATGATCCCGGCGTCGGCGAGCTGACCGCCGCCCTCGGCGTAGAACGGCGTCCGGTCGAGCACGACGTCCACCTCGGTGCCCGCACCCGCGGCCGGCACCGAGGCACCGCCGACCAGCAGACCGAGGATTGTTCCGTCAGAGGCGATCTCGTCGTAGCCGGTGAAGACGACCGTGCCGGTCCGCTCGAGGAACTGCGCGAAGACCGAGATATCGGCGTTTCCCGTTTTCTTCGCGGCGGCGTCGTCCTTCGCGCGCTGGCGCTGCTCGCCCATGAGCCGGCGGAAGCCGCCCTCGTCCACGGAGAGCCCCTGCTCGGCGGCCATCTCCAGGGTCAGGTCGATCGGGAAGCCGTAGGTGTCGTGCAGCTGGAACGCCTGCGCGCCGCTGAGCGACCGCTCGCCCTTCCTGCCGACCTCCTCGACCGCGGCGTCGAACATCGCGGTACCGGTACGCAGCGTGCTGAGGAACGCGCTCTCCTCGGAGTCGAGGACGGTGTGGATGTGAGGCGCGTCAGTGATCAGCTCGGGGTACTGGTCACCGAGTGCGGTGATCGCCACCGAGGCGAGCTCGTGCAGGTAACGCTCACCGGAGCCGCCACGCCCGCCGTCGCCGCCACGCTGGGATCCGGCCAGCAGCCGCAGGTCGCGGACGCTGCGCCTGAGGATCCGGCGGAGCACGTAGCCGCGGCCCTCGTTGGAGGGGATCACTCCGTCGGCGACCAGCATGACCGCCGCCCTCGTGTGGTCGGCCACGACCCGCAGCGCGACGTCGCTCGCGGGGTCCCTGCCGTACTTCTGGTCGGTCAGCTCGGCCGCGCGCTCGAGCACCTTCCACATCGTGTCGATCTCGTAGATGTTGTCGACGCCCTGCAGCAGGGCGGCCATCCGCTCCAGTCCCATGCCCGTGTCGATGTTGCGCGACGGCAGCTCGCCATGGGTGTCGAAGTCGATCTTGCTGCGGACCGCGCTCAGCTGGTACTGCATGAAGACCAGGTTCCAGACCTCCAGGTAACGGTCCTCGTCGGCTTCCGGCCCGCCTTCCCTGCCGTACTCGGGTCCGCGGTCGTAGTAGATCTCCGAGCACGGCCCGCCCGGGCCTGGCACGCCCATGTGCCAGTAGTTGTCGGCGAGGCCGCGGCGCTGAATCTGGTCGGCTGGCACGCCAACCGCGTTGCGCCAGATCGAGTAGGCCTCGTCGTCACCGGTGTACACGGTGGCCCAGAGCCTGCTCTCGGGAAAGCCGAATCCGCCGTCAGACTCCGATCTGGTCAGCAGTTCCCAGGCGAGCGGGATCGCCTGCTCCTTGAAGTAGTCGCCGAAGGAGAAGTTGCCGAGCATCTGGAAGAAGGTCGCGTGCCTTGTCGTCTTGCCGACCTCATCGATATCGGGTGTGCGGACGCACTTCTGGGCGCTCGCGGCTCGCGGGAAGGGCGGCACGAGCTGGCCGAGGAAGTAGGGCTTGAAGGGCACCATTCCGGCATTGACCAGCAGCAGCGTGGGGTCCTCAGCGACCAGGCTGGCCGACGGGACGACGGTGTGCCCGCGCTGAGAGAAGTAGTCAAGGAAACGGCGTGCGATCTCTGCCGACTCCATCAACGGCCATCCTTAGGGTTGTCGGTGCTGCAGGGTCATCGGTGCCGCAGCGTCGCCGGAGCTGCTGGCGCGCCCGCGCCTCGCCACGGGGCACGCTGACCTACGAGGGTATTGCCTGAACCGCGTGCTGCCGATTCATATCTCGCGGTGCCGATCGAGGTAGTCCGCCATTCCGGTTCGAACATCGCGGACAAAGGCGATGGTTTTGGTACCAGCCCGGCTCGCCGGGCGCCGGGCGGGCGTCGCGGCGGCCGATCGCCTGCTCACGGGACCGAGCAGCTCGCCGTGCGGAAGCAGCGCCTTCGCCGCCCTGGTCACGCGCCGGTACCCGGTGATGCCGAGGACCGCGCCGAGCACGAGCCAGATCGCTCGCCTGATCATGGCTGTGCCCCGTCGCGAGCGGCTCTGGCCCGTTCGGTCCGCTCTCGCCATGTCTCGCGACGCTGCTGAGCGCGGACCGCGGGAACGCGGCTGCCCGGTCGGCGGCCACCGGCCTCCTCGGGCTCGGGCAGCGACCTGAAATGGGCAGCCTCGCCGCGGCCACGTATCCCGGCGGCCCGGCCCGACCTGCGCATCGCGAGCGCGTGCCGGATGCCGTGCCCCGCGGCCGCCAGCCTCAGCACCGGCGCCCCGAGGCCGGTCGCGATCAGCTTCGCCGTCCCTGCCACGGCGGAGACCTGCATCGACAGGTCTGACATGCTCGCGGCGACCGCGTCGACGCCGTCGGCCATCGCGCCGGTGCGAGCCAGCTGCTGATCGGCCCGCTCGACGGCCGCTCGCGACCGCGCCAGCAGGTCGTCGGCTCCGGCCTGGTAGCTGGTCACCAGCGACGTGGCTGCCGAGATCAGCTTGCCGAGCCTGCCCAGCACGACGACGACCGCGCACATCGCGATCGCGAAGAAGGCGGCCGCTATCAGCGCTGCCAGCTGCCCCGCGTTCATGACGCCCCGCTCCCTTCCGGCCCGCGGCGGTCAATAGGTACGTGGCCCGACCCTATCGCTTAAGCGCCTGCCACTCGCCGGGCCAGCGCCTTTCAGCCATCGCTATCGGGTGCGTCATCGACTGGCTGCGGCTCGCCGCTCCCTGGTGTATTGGCAGCGCCGTCCCCCCTGGCCAGCGCGGTACCGTCGAGCGCGGCCCTGATCCGGTCGAGGCGGTCCGCATACCTCGCCTCGGCGCCGTGCCTGGACGGCTCGTAGTACCTGTGCCCGGCCGCGGCTTCCGGCAGGTAGTCCTGCCGCACGATGCCCTCGGCGAAGTCGTGCGGATACAGGTAGCCCTTGCCGTGCCCGAGCCCCGCCGCCCCGCGGTAACTCGCGTCCCGCAGGTGCACGGGCACCGGCCCGGAGCGGCCCGACCTTACGTCGTCCGATGCCGCCCCGATGGCCCTGATCACCGCGTTGGACTTGGGCGCCAGGGCAAGGTGAATCACCGCCTGCGCCAGGTTAATGCGCACCTCGGGCAGCCCGACGAACTCGACCGCCTCTGCGGCGGCGACGACCACCGGCAACGCGGACGGGTCGGCCATCCCGACATCCTCGCTCGCGTGCACGATTAGCCGCCTGGCGATATACCGCGGGTCCTCCCCCGCCTCGATCATCAGCGCCAGGTAGTGCAGGGCAGCGTCCACGTCGCTGCCCCTGATGCTCTTGATGAACGCGCTGATGACGTCGTAGTGCTGGTCACCGGCCCGGTCGTACCGGACGGCGACCCTGTCGACCGCGCGCGCCAGCACCTCGGTGTCGATCACGCCGCCCTGATCCACGCCGAGCGCCGCCGACTCCAGGTACGTCAGCGCCCGCCTCGCGTCCCCGCTTGCCAGCCTGAGCAGCTCCTCTGTGCCGTCGTCGGCCAGGGTGACCGCGCCGCCGAGGCCGCGCTCATCGGTGACCGCCTGGTCGAGCAGCTCGCGCATATCGTCGTCGGGAATGGGCCGCAGCGTCAGCAGCAGCGACCTGGACATCAGCGGGCCCACCACTGAGAACGAGGGATTCTCGGTCGTCGCGCCGACGAACGAGACCCAGCGGTTCTCGACCGCGGGCAGCAGAGCGTCCTGCTGCGCCTTGTTGAACCGGTGCACCTCGTCGATGAACAGCAGCGTCTGGGTGCCGGTCAGGCCGAGTTCGGCCCTCGCGCCCTCGATCGCCGCCCTGACCTGACTGACCCCCGCCGAGACGGCCGACAGCTCCACGAACCGCCTGCTCGTGACCTGGCTCAGCACGTAGGCCAGGGTGGTCTTGCCGGTCCCCGGCGGCCCCCACAGCAGGACCGACATCGGCGCGGCGTGCTCGACGAGCTTGCGCAGCGGCGAGCCCGGCCCGGTCAGGTGCGGCTGCCCGCGCACTTCGTCGAGGTTCCTCGGCCGCATCCGCACCGCGAGCGGGGCGACCGCCTTGGCTGCTTCTTCCCCGGCGGCATCGAACAGGCTGGCTCCCTGCTGGCCCGGGGGGGCGACCCCCCTGGACCCCCCGCGCTGCGGCGATTTCGCATCCCTAACAGGCACGGCTCGACCCTACTCCGCGGTACTCCCAGTCAGCCCGCGTCAGCGGCCCCCGCCCGGCCGTGGCCCTGACGTGTCCGAGGCTGCCGGCCTTCCGGCTCGCGGCTGCGGTGCGACGACGTCGACGCCTGCCTCCTTGCGCTGCGCCGGAGTGATCGGCGTCGGCGCCCCGGTCAGCGGGTCGCTGCCCGACGCCGCCTTCGGGAACGCGATCACGTCCCTGATCGTCTCGCGTCCGGTCAGCAGCATGAGCATCCGGTCCCAGCCGAACGCAATGCCGCCGTGCGGT
>WNGJ01005135.1_pt1 | contig 13916 bp, 11 predicted proteins | sample 5400611 | NCBI WGS metagenome assembly WNGJ01 (sample SAMN13153375, study PRJNA577476) | soil metagenome | isolation source: 40 cm soil or saprolite under Garry oak tree replicate 1 | place: USA:California | collected 2016-06-15 | reverse complement strand
CCCCGCGATTTCGGTACCCGGCACGGACTTCACGGTCGCCGCATGGTTCCGGTGGACGACGAATCCGTCGCCCTACTACAGCGGGATCCACGGAGGTGGCTTTTCGTGGGAGCTGCGAGTTCAGGCCGATGGAAGGTTCCTCGCCGTTTTCTATCAGGCGATTTCACCGGATGTCTACGCTCATCGCCCAAGACACGACGAATCCAATTGCATCGGTCCGGACGTCAACCCAGACCGTCATTGGACAGGTTGCGAGCGACTTCGCAGGCGACATTGACGAGGTCTTCGTTTTCTCCCGCGCCCTTACCGCCGGGGAAGTAGCTGGGCTAGCTTCCACCTCGACCCTTGCATCAGAACCCTCGGGTGCGAATCCTTTTGCGGCTGCCTCATACCCTGCCGCACGGAGCCAGGCGAGCTTCAGCACGGACGAATCGAATTCCGTGCAGCCGACCATCCAGCTTGAGACTGAATCGACGTGGCTTGTCTCGGTGGTCTGCCTGGGACTTGCCCTCTTCCAGACAGCCGCCCTGACTCGGGGTCTGCGCTCTGGCGTCAACAGGGCAACCCTCGTCAAGGAACCCACGAAAACAAACCGCTTCGACCGGTCAGTGCGAGCGAGGGTTCCTCGCGGCTAAGTCACAACTACGTACAGGTGGAGTTCCCGGTAGGCCGATAGTAGGGCTGCGGCTTTGAAGAGAAGGAACTGGACCTTCCAGATGCCGGGAGAAGAGATAATGAACGTGTACGGCTGAGTCCAGTTCTGATCGCTTGCGAGTGTGAAGTTAAACCACGACCAGGCGGTCCGATTTCCCTCTACTGTTTCGTTCACACCCGCGGTGGCGTTGTACACGAGATTCACGCTGACAAGATCGATTCGGAGGGTGTAGTTCACACGCGCCGACTCATGATTGGCGACGCCGATCATCACCGTGCCTGGCTGTGTACTGTTGAGTCTAGTTGGATAGTCAGACGGTCGCCCCGTCGGTCCGAGAATCGAAAACGCCGTGAAAGGCACATCCGGGTGTGGCTTCTCGAGGACGTAAACCACGATACCGGCGGCGGCGACTATACTCGCGGATAGAATAATTGTGATCAACTTGTCCACGGTAGAGTCCCCACCCCAGTTCGGCAGGACGAGGTCCATGCCTATCGAAAGGCGGTCTGTCGGCGGCAACCGCATCCTTCGGAAATAAGCAAACATTCCGACGACAACGGTAAAGAGGGCGACGGTCCCGACAATGGGCGCGAACCCGACTCCAAACGGGGTGAAGTTCAACATCAGTCCTAGGAGAGGCACGACCGCAATGGTCAATCCGAAGCTCAGCGCGATCCGCTCAATCCAGTCGATTTCCTTCCCACTAGGGAACAGCGCTCCCATCAACACGTACCCCGGAACGAGTAGAACAAGCAGGATTGCGGCGAGATTCCCTCCCCCAAAGGCAAGAAGGATGGTGCTCAAAGCGACCGAATATCCGATTGAGAGGTATAGATCCCAAGGGCGTTCCTGAAATTGGAGGCGCAGTACAAAGCCCCGTTCGGAGCAGAAGGGCGCCCACCTTAATGATTTGCTTGGAGAGGCAAAGCCTCTTGTTCGAAGTCGAGGGCGAGGCCCCTGAGTTTAATATGAGCATCTTGCATGCTCAAATTCATGAAGATTCTTGTTACTGGAGGCAGGGGGACCCTTGGTCGACCCCTTGTCGAAGCACTCGCAGATGCGGGCCACGAAGTCTGGTGCTGCGACCTTGGCCACGACCCCGCCTCACGATACCTCCGATGCGATGTTGGCGAATATCGACAACTCGAACACATCATAGAGCAGGTGGCGCCCGAGTTCGTCTACCATCTTGCCGCGGAGTTCGGGCGTCGGAACGGCGAGGAGTTCTATGAAACCCTTTGGCGGAGTAACGCAGTGGGCACAAAGAACATCATCCGTCTTCAGGAGCGGTCTGGCTTTCGAATGGTGGTCGCTTCGTCGTCGGAGGTGTACGGAGAGTACGGAGGGCTTATGTCCGAATCTGTGCCGGATCGCATTCCGATTCAGCAGCTGAACGACTATGCAATTTCGAAATGGGTAAACGAGATGCAAGTTCGGAACTCCGCTCTTCGTGAAGGCACAGAGACTGTTCGCGTTAGAATTTTCAACACGTACGGGCCTGGCGAGTACTACTCTCCCTATCGATCGGTCGCGTGTGTCTTCGTCTATCATGCGCTCCATCGTCTCCCGTTCGAAGTCTATACCAACCATAAGCGCTCCTCCACCTATGTTGGCGACACTGTCAGCGCGTTGAAGGCGATATCGGATCGTTTCAGGCCTGGCGAGGCCTACAATATTTGCGGTGACGAGTGCCACTCCATAAAGCGCCTATCGGACTTAGTACTCCAGGAGACGGGCGCCAGCGAGAGGCTCGTCCGGTACCGGACGGTTGAGCCGCACAATACGCTGGTCAAGCGAGGTGATAATCGCAAGGCGAAGCGCGAACTGCATTGGAAACCCCGGACGCCTTTGAAAGAAGGTATTCATCGGACGGTGGAGTGGCAGCGTCACGTCTACCCCGGAGGGCCGAAGTGATGGCTCGGAATCTAATGACCCGCGAGACCGCGAATGGAGCGAGTTCCTCCACCGGAGCCAAGAAAGACAAAATAGTCGTGCTCGGGACGGGCTATGTGGGCTTTCCGCTCGCCGTCCTTCTCGCCAGGTCCGGGTTCAAGGTAGTGGGTGTGGATATACGGAAGGAGGTCGTCCGGGCGATCAACGAAGGCAATTTGCCGGTACGAGAACGAGACATTGAGGGAATATTCAAGGAGCCGTCTGTGCGTCGCAATCTTATCGCCTCCGAGACTGTCACCCCCGGGGATGTCTATGTCATTTCAGTTCCAACGCCGTTGGAGAAACGCCGAAAGATTGCAGATCTTGGCTCCGTCATTGCGGCCACCGAATCGATACTGCCCCATCTCAAAAAAGGCAATATGGTCATCCTGGAGAGCACCGTTCCTCCGCTCACATGTAGAGAGATACTCACACCCCTCATTGAGAGGGGAGGGGACCTAAAGGCCAATGAGGACATTGGCCTTGTCCACTGTCCCGAGCGAATTCTGCCTGGAAACATTTTCGAGGAAATCGTGAAAAATGACCGGGTGATCGGTTCGATTTCGGTGCCAGCGCGCGAACGGGCCGCAGCGATTTACCAATCGTTCGTTAAGGGACAGATATTTCTCACAGACGACGTGACAGCCGAACTCGTCAAGATCATGGAGAACACATTTCGGGACGTGAACATTGCCTTGGCGAACGAGTTTGCGATGGTGGCAGAAACGCTGGGCGTAGACATCAAGGACGCAATCGAAATTGCCAACGCGCATCCTCGTGTTGAGATCTTGCGACCTGGAATCGGTGTTGGCGGACATTGCATTCCCATCGACCCTTGGTTCCTTACCGAAGTTGATCCCGCACATACGAACTTGATTACCGTTGCTCGGCGGATAAACGACTCGATTCCTGGGCGTGTATCGGCGAAGCTTCGATTGACCGTTGCAGATGTCGCGGAACCCAAGATAGTCCTGATTGGGATGAGCTACAAGCCCGACACCGAGGACTTGCGCGATAGTCCGGCTGTGGAGATCGCAGAGATGCTGCGGGAGGATGGTTATGACGTGCAACAATTTGATCCCCTCGTTCAGGGCAAGGGATACGAAAGCTTGGTTGAGGCGGCGAGAGGTGCAGATCTCCTTGCGATCCTGGTTCCGCACTCTCGGGTTATCGAAGAGTACCGCGCAACCGAATTGCAAGTGAGAGCGGCGATGCGCACTCCCCGGGTGCTCACGTTCTAGCAGGGTTTCGAAAATGGATCGGAGGGGAAGCTCACGACGGCTTCGTTAAGACGATCACGCTGTCTAGTGACCGGAGGGGCGGGGTTCATTGGATCCCATCTTGTCCCCGCGCTCCTCGATGGCGGCGCCCGGGTAACGGTGCTTGACGATCTATCGACAGGTAATCGCCAAAACGTGCCAGCGGGCGCGAGTTTTGTTCGTGGTGATGTCCGGGATTCTCGAACGCTAGCAAACTGCCTTCGGAATCAACACTATGTCTTCCACCTTGCCGCGCAGGTCGGCAACGTTCTCTCGCTTAATGATCCACTGACCAACATGGAGATCAACGTCGGTGGATCGATAAGAGTGTTCGAGGAGGCCCGCCACGCCGGAGTGAAACGGATCGTATACGCGTCGTCTTCCGCCGCCTTGGGCGATGCAAGAGAAGTCCCGCAAAATGAAGCCCATCCATGTAATCCCTTAAGCCCGTACGGAGTGAGCAAGCTTTCTGCAGAGCAGTATGGGCTTTCGCTCGGCAGAGTCCAGGGGGTTCATTTCGTGGCTCTCCGTTTCTTTAACGTCTACGGACCACGGCAAGGCAGCACAGAGTACGGTAACGTAATCCCGGTTTTCTTCCGGCGCCTCCAGGAACGCAAGCCGCTAGTTGTTTTCGGGAGTGGTCGCCAGACCAGGGATTTCACGTATGTGGGGGACGTTGTTCAGGCGATTCTTCGGGCATCGCAATCGCCACAAGCAAGCGGCGAAGTGTTCCACATCGGCACCGGCCGAGCGACGAGCATAGTCTCTCTGGCGAAAACGATCCAAAAAGTTGCCGGTATGTCCGCACGTATTCGCCACGAACCCCCGCGGGCCGGCGAGGTCCGGGACAGTGTTGCTGACATTCGCAAGGCGCGGCGATTGCTCGGATACAGTCCAAAGTTCACCCTCTCGGCAGGTCTCGGACTCACTCTCGCCTCATTATGACCGTATGGTATCTGGGGGCGTCCACAGTTGAATCCCACACTCCCCGAATCGGCTAGGAAGGGTGCGAGAGTCGACATCCTTGCCTGACCTGTGTTTTGTAGTTGTATTCATAGATACCTGTCGCGGCGACTTTGATCTATCCCAGTTGATCCGCTTAGTGCTGGGTCACTTCGAAGATTTCGACATCCCCGTTATCATACACCCTGGAAAGTGCGTTCGTAGAGTTCATCAGGCTCCACACAGAAGGAGAGATTTTGTTAATCACCTTGCTCCCGCTAAGTGAGACAACGACGTTTACGTTCTCTTGGCGGAGAACGATCCACTGATAGTTCGTGACACTGGTTAGGTTGCCTTCGAAGATATGGAAGTCCGTAACCACCGGGCGCTGGCCGAAATCGCCGAAGAGTTCAAAAGTACTGACATCACCAACAATCGTGCCGTTCCCTGTGAACCAGGTCGCTGCCTCGAAGAGCGCTCGACTGTATCGAATGCTCGTTTCCCCGACTTGGTAGTCTGGGTGGGCACTCGAGTCGTATATGTAGGGAGGAATTACGAGAATGTTTAGCATTACGAATACGGTAATGAGCACGACCCCACTTAGGCGGCGCCTCCGCTCAACTGTCACCTCAGAGGCCGGCATTAGTACAAAGGGCCATCCAAAGCCTTCTAGACGTAGGATTCCTGCGTTGACGACATTAGCGACGACGTAGGTAACTACGACTGCAAGAGCGGTGATTGATCCCCAAGCAAGGCCTACTGCATCCCATACGAGTGTCTTCCGCTTTTGGAGAATCTTCCGAACCAAGAGGATCGCAAATACGAGCCCAAGAGCAACTCTTGCGGTGAGTAATATCCGGTCCCGCGAGACTAACGTACCGGATGATCGGACCACGATTGTCACAGAGGGTTCAAACAAGGCTTGGAGAGAATCGACAACTAGGCCAAAGATGGGTTCGCCCACATAGATCAGATATGCGACGAACATCGTTCCTCCGAGAACGAGCAGCACGCCTGCTGGCATTTCGCCCTCCCACCGGTGCCGGCCAAGGGATGGAGGCACATCTGTTCTCATTCGATTGACCAGCCTTGGCAGAAAATACACGAGCACTAGGAACAACAGAGCGAAAACGAAGGATAGATGGTGTGAGAACAAAAGCGCGATCAGCAATAAGATTGCAAGGATCTTCATTCTTAGATTCAGGCTTGCCTCAGTTGAGGCGATTACGAAAGCAAGGAGGAATGCAAACAACAGCACGTAACCCAGCGTTTCTCGAACAAACCAGGAGTGGAACATCAAATTGTAGAAGACCATGGTTGACCCAAGCGAGGCGAGTAAGCTGACATCGTTACGACCGTAGATTCGCTTAGCGATTGAATACCAAAACAGCGAGGCCCCCATACTGATTACGGACGGGAACCACCTCATTATGTTGTTGGGGTTAGACACCGAAAAGAGATTGGTTCCGAGCAACCGAGAGGCGGCGATGCCTAGAAAGTGAATCAAGGGCCATTCGGAGACAGTCCTAGTTATTCCAGTGATTGAGAGCGAGGCCGGTAGGGGCCAACCGAATTGCATGTCAAATTCGGCGGCATTCAAGTCAGCAAATACGTCCCGGCCAATAACGCCGGCTTGTGTAGGTATCACAAAAAGCATGTGGGCCAGAAACCCAATGGCAAGCACCTCACTGAGAACAAGTCCGGTGCGCCACTTGTCTGATTCGACCATCGTGCATTGCCAGGCAACCAATGAGATGGCTGCGAGCATTGGCGCCCAGAAGAATACCAGAGGCAGCTGGCCGCCGTAAAAAGAAAAAAGGTAGGCGAGAACCAGCAAGTATGCTGTGACAAAAGCCAATGTTGCATGATCGAAAGTCCGCTTCCCCATTCTTTCACATTCGGAGGCCAAGCGAACAGACTGTCGTCGCATTGCAACATCCGTCTAAGACCCACATCTTCGGATTAGGCCACAATTCCAGCCTCCTCGTGAATCGGTTCAGCGCTCCCCTGGGCTGAAAGCGTTTTCCGGATTAGGTCGGTGGCTGTCTCAATGCTGTATGAGCTCTCGACTAGACGCCGTCCCCTGGCCGCGTACCTCCCAGCTTCCTCTCCGTTTGCGAACACACGAAGAATCATGTCACTCAGAGCTCCGGCGTTCCCGGTTTCCACAAGGAAAGCTGCTTCGGCTTGCTGGGCCATGAACGCAACCTCGGAAATCGAGGAAATAATGCATGGCGTTCCAGAGGCCAAATACTCGTACACCTTGATGGGATCGGCCACCTCGTTTTCCGGCGCTTGGATTTTGGGTGCAACAAGCAAATCTACTGCCCCTAGCATCTTGGGGATTTCCGCGTATGGCTGAGCAGGAAGTAGGATTACGCTGTCCGCTAAATCGCGATCCTTAATGATTCTCCAGATGTCATCCGTACCCTTCACATTTCGAGATCCCACGATGAGGAGCTTGGCCTCCGGCACCTCCCTTGACACCGTTGAGAATGCCTCGAGTAGTATTGGTAGACCTTCTATTCTCGCGAAGGATCCAAAGTACCCGATGACCTTGCTGAATTGAGAAAATCCGAGGGAAGTACGAGTCGTCTCTCTCTCCAGGGTCTCTCTGGAAAATCGACTCATGTCAAGAAAGGTCGGAAGATGAACTACGCACCGAGCTCCGGAGCGCCTGGCCACTCCTTCAAGTCGATGACTCACTGCGAAAACTACGGATGCGGACCTGAGAACTTGTTCGTACACGGCTCTTGGCGTGTCCTTGTCTTTTGCGTCCGTTAGATCCACGATTAGGCGTCCACGTCGGATTTGACAAACGAGTAGTGCTATCAGACCTGAAGAGACACCGGGGGAATGCGCAATCACGAGCCCGTTCTTTCGAGTATGAATCAGCCCGAGGAGGACTAGTGCCGGGACGGCGAGGGACTTCATGATTTTTGGCACGCGAGCGGGAATGCTCATCTTGACAATATTTGTTCCTGCTGAGATGTTTTCATGGGTCAGGCCGAGCTCTCCCGAGCCATCGTATGAAATTATGGTGATGTGCTGGCCGAGGCGTTCTAGTGCAGTCACCATGTGTTCCACCCGCGCACCGCCACCCATGCCTTGACGAGGATCACAAGGCGCGAAGTATGTAACGACGTGTTTCTCAAAGGATGTCTGGAGGAGCATTGGTCCATCGTCCGAGCTGGGCAACTACTGAAACATTCAGTGTACACTCAACGTTATTTCCATGAAAGCGAAGGTGGGTCTCAGACAATTAGACCCATAATAGCCTCCTTCACATAATGGCTGTGGGCGCAAACCGCCAACGCTTTGTCCAGCGGCCCGCTCGAGCCTTATCTCGGTGGTGTGTCGACACTCCGTGTGTCGCTCTGGAGGAGGTTTTTGCTCCAGGCAAGTATCCGCTATCTACCGTTCTCGATTGCTTCCTGATAGAATCGCCTGAGAGTAGGCCTCCTCCAGCTTGGCCATAACCGCCTGCCAATCATAGGTCGTACGAAGCAGCCGAAGCCCTCCCTCGGTGAGGCTGTCTGCCAGGTCTCGATCGGACAGACAGTGCACGATGGCATCCGCCATTTCACCCACCGATGAAACGATGAGTCCGGCGTGAGCCCTCTCGAGGTCCGCCGCTATGCTGCACCCGTCTGTGGCAATCACCGGAAGCCGTGAGGCAAATGCCTCTAGGATTACGAGGCCGAAAACTTCACTGCGTGATGGGAGAACAAGGACGTCAGCGCTCTCGAGGAGCGCCTTCTTGTCTGGTCCCGAGGCGGGACCGCGGAACTCCACAACGTCTTGGAGATTGAGTCGACGAGCGACTTTTTTCAAGCTATCGCGCGCGCCATAGTCCTGCCCCACTATCAGCAAGCGCGCGGTTGTAATCCGTTGTCGGACGAGCACGAAGGCTTCAATTAGGCGATCGATTCCCTTGATTGGGTGAATGCGACCCAAGAAAAGAACCGTCTGTTCGGTCCTGTTCCGAGTATTTCGTGAAGGTCGTCGATTGTACAGCACGGTCTCATCGAGTGGAAGCGAATTCGGGATAACCGTGATTCGTTCCGGAAGAACTCCAAACGCGGCAAAGTCGCGTACTTCCATCGCGCTGACGGCAATGACTCGGGAGGCGTTTTTAACAAGGCCCTTCCCTAATACTCTGTCGTGAAGTACTTTGGACACCTTATCTCCGATTTGCACACTCAGGCTTCCATGGCAAGTCAAGACGTACGGTACGGAGAGCCGCCGCGTTAACATGTAGGCAGCGAGGCCGACGAACGTTCGAGTATCGTGAACATGGATGATGTCGAATTCGGGGATCCACTGCTCTAAGACTCGAAGTATCCCCGGAGCGAGAAAGTACTTTCCGGGCCAGTGTGCCTTCGCATAGTAGACCCGCAGGCCATCGGTTTGCCGAATGCCGGACGAAGCCATCACGCGCTTGAGATCTAGCCTATTGGTCGTTGCAACAGATACAGAATGTCCTCGAGACGCTAGTCCTCGAGAGATGAGATCGACGTGTGTGCTCACTCCTCCCAGCGTGCTCGGAGGAAAGGAGGGTGTGACTTGGAGGATCTTCATGCCCGTTTCACACCTCGCAAGATGGTTAGAAGTCCGTGTCGTGTCTGAATAGCTCTTCGAAGCAGTCCAACAGCCTTTTCTCGGAAGTGCACGCAGATGGTGCGATGCATCATTGATGGGGGTAGAATCGAGTAGCTCTCTACGGTCGAAATCTCAGTTCCGTTGGTTCCCATGGCGTGTCTTAGATCTCTTACCGTGTGAAAGGAATCTGCCGCGGATGGGATGTGAATTGAGGGGATTAGCCGACGGTAGATTGCCGCAAACGGGCTAGATGCGTCGAGCACTATTTCGCCTCCGAGTTTGAGGACCCTGCCGAGTTCGTCGATGATGGGATCGAGGTCTTGGTAGTGGCTTAGAACTCGGATTGAAACCACTGCGGCGAACGAAGACGCCTTGAAGGGTAACGACCTGACGTCAGCTCGCACAAGTGATACCCTGCTTGCTAGACCCATTCTATCTGCCCTCTCTTTGGCGAGCGTTAACATTCGTTGCGAGGTATCGACTCCAACGACGTTGATCGCAACCCCGACCATTGCGGTCGCCAGCCGTCCTGTGCCTGCCCCAGCATCCAAGATTCTGCCTCGCTGATTGATAAGGCGCGTAACAATACGGATCTCCGTTTCGTTCTGTAATTTCCCGCATACGCATTCGAACCTTCCGGCATCATACTGATCAGCATATCGCTCATAGATGTCGATCGAGGTTCCAGAAGCCTTCCGCATTTCGCTTCTCGGCAGCTACGCCACCCCGGCATCCAAGCTCTTCGCGTACCGTTCAATCTCCGAAAAGAGCGCGTTCCATTCTTCGAGGACCATCCTCCGTTTCAGGGTAACAATGATGCAGCGCTTCTCTTCCGTCATCGAGTCGAGCAGCCTCTCTGAGAAGGCTCCGCGATCGGGAGTCGATTCTGCGGCTCTCGTGATTAGCCTGAGGAAGGCGGATGCGTGTTCGCTTTGATGGGATTGGAGAGTCTCTCTGATCGCGTCGTTGTGTGCCGCAGGACTTACGCTAATTGACTCATCGGTCATCCGGAGAAAAATCAATCCGCCGAGGCGAATTGGACGGGGGTTTCTAGGACTCGACGCGTCGAGGCTCTCGGACGTGAGCCGAGTCGGGATTCTGAGCTGTCCGAGAGTGCCCAAACTGACAAGTCCGTTCACCATGAGCCGCGCGAGGACATCACCTGGCAGGAGACCCTCGAGGAGTCTGTCGGGTCGGAGGGTGCGAAGATAGATTCTCGGGGGTGAGGGATATGGATAGAGGGCATCCCGACCAAGAACGCAGGTGTCGTCCGAAAGAATGGGATGCCCGTTACGATGACTGATTAGAGCCATCGCCGTCTTCCCTGACTTTGAAGAACCACAGATCATCCAAGCTTTTCCGTTAATGTTCGCCGCCGACGCGTGGAAGCCAAACAGACCGTGTTCTGCCAACAGCTTCATGACAAGGGGCTCGAGCATTGAGTCTTTCAGCAGCAAACTACTCTTTGGCATCGCGCTGTAGTCAACTGTGGTTGTTTCGCCGTCCTGGTATGTGACGGCCCTCCATTGGTACCCCTTATAGCATCCTCGGAAGGTACCAGTGATCAAGGTCTTGGCGAGTTTGGAACTGGCCTCACGTCCATCCCTCCAAGGCCTGATTCGAGCGAATATATGAGGTGCCGCGTTACTTGGAGAGACACAAAAGCTATTCCATTCAGACCGCAGGAATTCGATTGTCTTCCGCGGCGCTTCCACTCTAAGACGCACGACTTCATAGAAGTTCAGAAACAACTGTTCGGCTTGCATGTATCCAGTCAGTCCATTTTGGGTCCAGTCGTCGGACCGAATTTGGATCCCAAGAGTCGCAGAGACTACTTGATATCGACCACTCATCCCGTCCCTTAGGTCTTCAGCCCTCCCTATGGGATACTCTCCGAACGTTTTAGCGTAATCACTTCATCTAAACACCTCTCGAGCAGTTCTGTGAGACGGCTCCAACCCCGTCGCTCCCTGACAAAGTTCCTACCGATTTCACCTTCGAGGCGGCGCTCTTCAGGATTGTAAAGGAGACTCAAGGCCGCCTTTGCGACCTCATCTGGTTCACTAACGAGATGAACTGCCCTACAATCGTGGAACTCTCTCGCTATCCCCTCCAAACGCGTAGAGACAACGGGCTTTCCGGCCGCTAAGTATTCGTAGAATTTCATTGGAACAACATGCCTCAACAAATCCGAGTCAATTCCGGGGAAAACAAAGATACTGCAAAGATCGAGGAGCGCGGGAACAAGCTCGTAGGATTGCCACCCGGTGACAATTACCCGGTCAGATATGCCCATGGAACGGGCAATTGAGAGTAGCTTTTCCGTGCCTTCACCATCTCCGATTACTAAGAGCTTGACTTTTGCGCCGTCGGATTTGAATCCGGCGATACCTGGTAGCAACTCGGTTAGTCCCGAAGACGGATAGACGTATCCCAGGTAGCCTAGAACGAAATCAGTCGACTCGAGGCCCAGTTGTTGGCGCAGGGCTTTTTTGTTATCCGGCGACGAGTAAAGTTCCAGATCCACCCCGGCAGGGATAACGAAACACTTGGATTCGTCGGCCCCAAGACTCATGGCGAACTCGACTAAGGCGTCGCTTATGAGAAGAATCCGTTCCGCACCTCGGTAGTTCGCGCTCACGAAGGCTCTGGCAAGGCCTTTCAGTCTTTTCCATGGCACGAGCTCTGGCAGAGCGTCTATGGTCTGGTAAACGAAGGGAATGTCTAATCGTTGCGCGATTCGCATCGCGACAAAGCTGTTCAGAATTGAGAGCCCCATGACCACATCAGGCGCAAAGTCCCGAACCTCCCTCCGAATTACAATTGCGTGGGAGGCGGCCATCGACGGAAGGTCAAGCCCGGGGAGCCTGACAAAGGGTGGGGTAATAAGCGTGACTCCAGGACCCGAAGTTACCCTATGGACTCCATTAACAATAATTGGCGTGCCCTTCGTATTGTCCCCATATGTGTTGCGCCAATTTAGCGGGTAGTGAATAACCCGCACCAGGTGACCGCGTTGCGCGAGACGCTCCAGGAAGTGATGCTGAGGATGAGGGCCGCGTTTCATCCAGTCAGTCTCTTGAACTGCGAGTATTTTCATGGTACATTGAACCCAAGCACAGGTGATTGAATCAAACTTCCGGGGTAGCGCCCCGCTGTCTCTTTGCGGTCGTCTCTTGGCCGACTTGTTAGCGCTCTTCCCGAATCTCGGGGCGTACTCTTTCGATGATTCTCTTCATCGCGTTTAGGACAATCCCGATGAACACCGAGATTACGCCGATAATGGCGAACAGGAGAACAAGGAAGGCGTACCCGATCGCAAAGACTCCAGAGCTATAATACAGCTCCTCCGTGATAATCGCCAAAGCCGCTGCCAGCACGAGTAATCCAAATCCAGGAAGGGAGAAGAAAAACAGCGGCCTTCGTTCAGTGAGCAAGATAATTATCCGGCCAAGTACGCTCATACCATGTCGCGTAGGTGGGAAAGTAGATCCGTCTAGGTCATATCGGGCCGCGATCTCGACATTCTGAATTCTCAGGTTTCTCTCTTGAGCATCGATTAGGAGCTGAGACTCGATTGCTAGTCCCCGTTCGGTCGGTTCCATCTGCACTACAGCCTCATATGAAAACGCCCTGTAGCCGCTCTGAGAGTCAGTCAGCGTACCCCTCCGGACGCTAGCGAGCGTTGCATAGTCCAGAACGCGTTTGCCTACTCTTCGGTGGAAGGGCATGCCAGACGTCTTTCCCCAACGAACCCCCAAGGCGACGTCCGCTAGGCCCGTAAGGATCGGCTCCGCTACCCGAGGGATGTCTCTGGGATCGTGCTGATGATCCCCATCCAATAGCACCAGGACCTGGGGATGTCGCTCCCGGGCGAAAAGCCAAGCGCTTCGGATTGCCGTCCCCTTTCCCAAGTTCTTCGCATGGTGGATTACATGAGCTCCAGCGAGTGAAGCAATCTCCGCGGTGTCGTCGGTGGATCCATCGTCAACGACAACGACCTCGTCGGCATACTGCTTCGCGCGGAGGACGACGGAGCCAATCGTAGGGCCTTCGTTGAACGCAGGGATTGCTGCCAAGACACTCAGCGGTTTCCCCTTCGGCGAAAGGCGCTGGCTCGTCGCAGGGCGGTAGTCAGTGACTGCCAGGGAATCCCTCCATGGGGGCAAGGCGCAGTTTCCGTAAAGGTATAAGACCATTTTGCCGTAGGCTCGCGTTCTGATGACGTCATCCTTGTCGTGGCCATCCGCACTTGACTCTCTCCGACCCGACTTTGCCCTTCCTCGCCTTTCGACTTGAGGACTTTGACACTGTCGCATCGCGGCTTGGCCGGAATCGTTATATGGGCTGCAGCGTGGTCCGGGGATTGGTCTCGACCATGGGATTCGTCTCTGCCGTCCCGCGATTCGGGTTTCGAGGGCTAGTCCCCATAGCAACCCGCTTTCGTCGTGCGCCGTGGGGCAAGAAGAAGCACCTCGCTCCGCTCCCCATTCTCTCCGTCCTCCTGTTGCTCACCGCGATGGCTT
>WNGJ01004983.1_pt1 | contig 13917 bp, 10 predicted proteins | sample 5400611 | NCBI WGS metagenome assembly WNGJ01 (sample SAMN13153375, study PRJNA577476) | soil metagenome | isolation source: 40 cm soil or saprolite under Garry oak tree replicate 1 | place: USA:California | collected 2016-06-15 | reverse complement strand
CTGGGTCCTGTAACGCGTCGCATTCACGCTCCCTGAAACATCGGCGGCGAGGATGAGCTGCATCCCGACCTTCTCTCGTTCGGCAGCGCCGGCACTAAATGCAGTTAACGTGAGCGCATGAATGGCCGCCAACGCCTGTCGTCGAGTAAACAAAATTTTCATCGTCGATCTCCTGTGGCCGCTCCCCTGTCTCAGATCCATATGGCTGAAGCTCTCCGATCATCGGCAGCGCAGCCGCAAAGGCATCCGGAACGTGTGGTCACAAGCGTACAGCAGTGGACGGGCCGGTGCGAGGCTTCGGTGTCTCATTCCGAATTGTTTCGCAGAGAGCAAAGGCGCTGGCTGGCCGCAGTATCTCGGCAAGGGGACCCTACTGGCCGGCAGGCGCGGTGGGAACGGGCCAATACCTGCCTCCCCCTATCGGACGCGCCGGCAATCGGTGTAATTTTCTGCAGGCTGCTACCGGGCAGCTTTGGTCCCGAGATTTCGAGGACAGCGTGGGGGAGCCGATGACGAATCGATTGAAATTCGTGAGATACGGTGCGCTTAATCTCTTGTGGGCATTTGCATTGCTCGCTGGTGTTTTTGTGCAGGGCGTAAATGCTCAGACACCCTCATTTGAGCTGATGGAAGCGACAATTCCACAATTGCAGGCGGCGCTCGCGGCGGGCACCATCACGTCGCGAGACGTGGTTTCAATGTATCTGGCTCGCATTGAGGCGTACGACCAGCGCGGTCCGGCATTGAATGCAATCAGCGTTATCAACGCAAACGCGATTGCGGAGGCTGCCGCCCTGGATGCGGAGCGGAGGGCGGGAACTGTGCGCGGTCCTCTGAACGGCATTCCAGTGATCGTCAAGGACAACTACGAGACTGTCGGAATGCAGACCGCCAATGGTTCTAAGGCGTTTGCCGGATTTGTGCCGCCCAACGATGCCTATCTGGTGAGAAAGCTCCGCGCTGCTGGCGCGATCGTAATCGCTAAGTCGAACATGCACGAGTTTGCCAGGGGGATAACCACGATAGGCTCGCTATTCGGTGCGACCCGAAACCCGTACGCTCTGGACCGCAACCCAGGTGGCTCAAGCGGTGGCACCGGTGCTGCAATCGCCGCCAACTTCGCGGAAGTGGGCATGGGCAGTGACACCTGCGGTTCGATCCGCATCCCCTCCGCCCACAACAGTCTCGTGGGAATAAGAGGAACCCAGGGGATCGCCAGCCGCAGCGGGATCATCCCGCTGTCCAGCACCCAGGACATCGGTGGGCCCATCGGACGCACCGTAACCGACATTGCTATCGTGCTCGATGCGATTGTCGGCTACGACCCCACCGATGAACAGACCGCCGCTAGTGTGGGCAACATTCCCAAGAGTTACACTGATTTCCTTCAGCTCAGCGGCCTACGCGGTGCTCGTATTGGTGTGGTGACCGCCCTGCTCGGCTCGGACCCGGAGGATGCGGAAGTCGCCATGGTGGTGCGGGGGGCGGTCAATGAAATGAAAAGTCAGGGCGCAGAGGTCGTCGATGTCGCAATCCCCGGCTTGACAGATTTGATTGCCGACGATCGACTACTCTCGATCATCGCGCAGGACTTCAAGTTCGATTTCAACGCGTACCTGGTGACCCGTCCGAACGCACCAATGCACTCCCTCGAAGAGGTGCTGGCATCAGGGAAATATCACCCGAGCTTGCAGCAGCCCTTGACCAACTCGCAGATGATCGAATCCCGCGACACCAAGGAATATCTGCTGCGCATCGTCAACCGCAACATCCTGCGGGAGGCGATCCACAAAACCATGGCCGATAATCGCGTGGATGCGCTGGCCTATCCTACGATCCGCCGCAAGGCCAAACTGATTGGTGAGCCGCAGCAGGACCCAAACTGCCGGCTCAGCTCCCAATCCGGTCTGCCGGCCATTACGGTTCCGGGCGGCTTCACACCGGACGGGTTGCCGGTCGGTTTAGAACTGTTGGGGCGGGCCTGGAGCGAGCCACAGCTCATCAGAGTTGCTTATGCGTACGAGCAGGCCACGCACCATCGCCACCAGCCAGCCAGTACGCCGCCGCTTAAACGGTGAGTGGACGCGCCCTGTTGCGTCCGCTCTGGGTCACGGGGATGCCGTGCAAGTCGGCTCGTCCGACGGGTTCACTTCAGTAAGCAGACCTGCACTGCGCCGTGACCCGTGCCGCGCCGACCGCCTTTGTCCGCCCCAGGACTCGGCGTCTCATTTCGAATTGTCGTCCTCCAACGCAATCCCGCGCACCACTGCGGCCTGACCGAATTTCTCCCGCAGCCGGTCGACCGCGTGCTCGGCGGCGGCGCTGCGCTTGCCGCGCTGATCGACGAGATCGGCCGGGTCGGCGTCCTGCGCGGGAGCGAGCGCGCTGACGCCGATGCCGATCAGGCGAAACCGCGTTGACCCGGTCTCGCGCGCCAGCAGTTCGCGCCCGGCGTCGAATATCTTTGCTGCGAGCTGAGTCGGCGCGCCGAGCGATCGCGCGCGCGTGCGCAGCCGGAAATCGGCGCTCTTAAGCTTGATGGTCACGGTGGCGCCTGCAAGCGCGTTGGCCTTGAGGCGCCCGGAAACCTTTTCGCTCAGCTCCCAAAGCCTGCGCTCAAGCGTGCGAAAGTCGGCGATATCCGCAGCGAACGTCGTTTCGGCCGATACGCTCTTGGTCTCGCGATCCGGGTTAACCGCGCGCGTATCGATGCCGCGGGAGAGGCGCGCGAGGCGCAAGCCTTCGCTGCCGAAGCGGCGCATCAGCTCGGTCTCGTCGGCGCGCTGGAGGTCCGCAATGGTGCGAAAGCCCGCGCGCGCGAGCGCGGCCCCCATGGCATTGCCGACGCCCCAGATGAAGGTCGCCGGCCGCGGCGCCAGGAACGACGGCGCCTCGCTCAGCGCGAGCATTGAGAATCCACGCGGCTTGTCGAGATCGGACGCGATCTTGGCAAGGAACTTGTTCTGCGACAGTCCGATCGAGACGGTGATGCCGATCTCGGTTTCGACGCGCTTCGCAAAACGCGCCAGCGTCTTGGCCGGGATCATGCCGTGCAGGCGCTCGGTGCCGGTCAGGTCGAGGAAGGCTTCGTCGATGGACAGCGGTTCGACCTGCGGGGTGAGGGCGCCCATCATGGCGCGCACCTCGCGTCCGACGCGGGCATATTTCGCCATGTCGGGCTTGACCACATGGGCGTGCGGGCAGAGTCGGCGCGCCTCGAACATCGGCATTGCGGACCTGACCCCGAAGGTGCGGGCGATGTAACACGCAGTTGCCACGACGCCGCGATGGCCTCCCCCGACGATCACCGGCTTGTCGGCGAGCGAGGGGTCGTCGCGCTTTTCGATGGTCGCATAGAAGGCATCGCAATCGACGTGGGCGATCGCCATTTGCGCGAGTTCGCCGTGGCGCGCGACACGCGGCGAACCGCAGCCGGCGCAGCGCAGACTGCGCTCCGGCACATCGGCAAGGCAGTCGCGGCAGAAGCTTGCCATAGCGTTCGCCCGGGGAATCGCGGGCGAATAGTAGCCCGATCAAGGCTCATCCGGCCACCGACGGGCGCCGTGGAATACGCGCAGGATGTGGATAGTGTCGCCAACGATGCGGTACGGCAGGATCATGGCACGTCGCGCTCCCAAGCGGTGCCGGCGAGAGCAAGCCTCGCCTTTTCGATCTCATCCGGAGTGACGCTAGCGTGGGCGGCGAACGCGAGGAGCGTGCGTTCATTGCCTGAGATGTAACCGAGAACGCCGGCAAGAAAGCCGGGTTCCTCTGCCGCAATGCGGATCGAGCCAGGGTCGATCCCGGTGAGCGCCAGGAAACGCGTAAGCTCCTTGGTATCGCTCGCGATGAACCCGAGTGCCACGATCGCCAGTGCGCGTGCTGCCTCCTGTCGGCCCGCGACATCGGGTTTTCCGCGTCCGGACCGGCGATTGCGTTTCATCGGCGGATGGCGCTTCTACAGGCACCGCGTTCGCGGCGAGGTGACGCCGCCGCGATAGGCTACGGCATATCAACCAGAATCTCCCGGGCGAGTTTCACGACCTCCGGCGGCGATGCATAGATGTCGCGCATCAGCCCCTGCACGGCGGCGCCGCCGAGCGGGCGCACGTCGAGGGCCTGGCTGCGCATCTCAGCGAGAAAGTCGGGGTCGCGCATGGTGGCGTCGAAAGCTTCGCGCAAGGTCGCGATGCGCTCCGGCGGCACGGCGGGCGGCGCTGCGAACGGGCGCGCGATGCCTTGCCGCGAAACGATGAGCCTGAGGGCCGCGACCTGGCGCGGGTCGGAGACGAGATCGGTGATCAGCGGAACGTCGGGGAGATCTTCGTGCTTTGCCAGCGCGATCTGCAGCGTGATCCGGATTCGCTTGTTCGTGAGCCACTCGCGATTTCGGCTGACGATACTCGTCCATGACCAACCGCAACGGCCGTCGACCTCGCCGCGCTCCATGGCGAGGGTAACGTCGGCGCCCCCCGGATAGCCGGTGACGACCCGCATCGGCAGATGAAACAGATTGCGCAGCACGATCGGGAATGCGTCGCTGTCGGCGCCGGCGCCCGACGCGCCGATCACGGTCTTCGTGGTCAGCATGTCCTGCCATGTTGCGATGCCGCGAGAGGAATTGATGGCGCAGACGCCCACCTCGTCCGAGATGCTGCCGATCCAGTTGAATTTGGGCGCATCGAATTGTGCGCCGTCGAGATGGCCGATTAGCGGCTCGAAAACAATGCCGCGCGAGAAGGTCGCGAGCACGGTGCCGTCGCGCGGCGCTGCATTGAAAAGAAAATTCACTGCCTTGAGGCTTCCGGCCCCGGCCATGTTCTGGACCACGACCGCAGGATGGCCGGGGATGTGCCGCCCGAGATAGCGGCCAAGCTCGCGCGCATAGATGTCATAGCCGCCGCCGGCGCTAAATCCCACCACGATGCGCACCGTCTTGCCGGCGAAGAAAGAGCCGGTGTCGTCGGCGGCAATGGCCGGTGCGGAGACCGCTGTCACAGCCATGGTAAACGCCGCAATGAGCATGCGCTCAAGCGCGGGCATCACGCTCGCGATCCCGCCTACGCTCCCCTGCAAGCGGGTGGCGCTAGAGGACGTTCCGGTCACATCGAACCATTTACTCAAGCGGAGGAACTGCATCTGACGGATGTCGGTGATTGAACGGTAACCACAAGCGCACGAAAATCCTAGGAGCCGGCCAGGCCGGGATCAAGCCCCATTGCGGCCCGGTCGCTCGGGAACTTGCAAGATCATCCCGAGAAATGCTGGTAATTGAAGCAAATCAAGGCCATCGGCTTGTGTCCGATCGGCAACCGTGGGCCTGACCGGAGCGCTTGACCGATCGTTCCAAAAAGCGCCAATTTCCCTTTCTGTAAGGAATCCCGCCTATCGTACCGGTATGCTCCGCACTGCGGGCAATGAGGGATTTTGAGATTGGCCAAGACCGTGCTCATCGTGGAAGACAACGAGCTCAACCTGAAGCTCTTCCATGACCTGTTGGAGTCACATGGCTACGACACCATGGGGACGCGCAGCGGAATTGAGGCGCTCGAGCTTGCGCGGACGTGTCGTCCTGACCTGATCCTGATGGACATACAATTGCCCGACGTTTCGGGGCTCGAGGTCACGAAGCGGATCAAGGAAGATCCCGAACTGCATCAGATCCCGGTTGTCGCCGTCACGGCATTTGCGATGAATGGCGACGAGGAGCGCATACGGCAGGGCGGTTGCGAGGCCTATCTGTCGAAACCGATTTCAATCGCCAAGTTCATGGAAACAGTTCGCCACTTCCTCAGCGCCCCGCAGGCAGAATGCCGGTAACTGCCGGCATTCGGCTGACGGACGACAGAGGACGGACGACGGAACCTCCGTCGTCTGTCGTCCGTCGTCTGTCCCCTGTCGTCCGACTTCTTAATATTCATCGTAAAAATTCATGGTTGATTGAAGTATAGTGGCGGTTTCAAGGCGCCTAGCATTGTCTTCCGGGCCGCATCCGATAGATTTACGCGCAGCAGAGGCCGCCGCGGCGACGCGCCGCCAGATATCAAAGTCCTCCGGCCAATGCGAAACCCTGCGGTTTACTCAGGTCCGCCGCATCTCCTGAGTCCGTGGGGTTCGGCCGGTCGGGGCGGTGGGAGTGGCCTCCTCAAAGACACCGCTTCCGACCGGCCACATCCCTAAGCTTCGGTGATTAACGGTTCGTAGCCGGACGGAAACGCCTGCTCGTCATCGCCGGGCTTGTCCCGGCGATCTCGATCAGGAGGGCACAGTGCGCAGGTTATCAGGATGACCGGGACAAGCCCGGCGATGACGAGTAGGGCGATTTACTTGATCTTGGTTTCGCGGAATTCAACGTGCTTCTTGGCGACCGGATCATATTTCTTCTTGACCATCTTCTCGGTCTGGGTGCGGGAATTCTTCTTCGTGACGTAGAAATAGCCGGTATCGGCGCTCGACAGGAGCTTGATCTTGATCATGGTCGACTTGGCCATCGGGGCAGTCCTCGATTGAGTTGGGGGCAGGCCCCACAAGTTGCGCGAAACCTAGCGATCGGGGCCAAGAAGGTCAAGGAAATCGCGTCGTAGGGTGGGCAAAGTTGCCTGCGGCAGCTGATGACATGGCGCGCTGACCGCGCGCGACTTTGCCCACGCGGTCAAGCGGCGCGGTCAAGCAGCGCTGTCAGACAGCGTGGGCAAAGGCGCATGGCGGTCAGTGCCAATAACGCCGCTCGGTGCGACGCGCCTTTGCCCACCCTACAAGAGCTCTCTGAGCCGCTTGCCGCGCTGCATGCGGTAGAACGGGACCGCAAGATCATGCGTGAAGCCTTTGGCGATCCTGATCTTGAGCTCCTCGAGCACCGCCATGGTGATGCCCGGCATGTCGAGTTTCATGCTTTCCTCGATCGGCAGCCAGACCAGTTCGACGAGTTCGGTATCGGGGCCGACGACCCCGTCGATACGTGCCGCGATGGCGTTGGCACCGATGGCAAAGAAGCGGGTGTCGAAACGGCGTGGCCGCCCCGGCGGCGTAATAGCGCGAGCAACGAAGTGCACCGCGGCGAGATCGGGTGCAACGCCCAGGTGGACGAACTTCGCCCATTCCGGACTGGGCGCACGCGCCGCGCCGTCCGATTTGGTGCCGAGCACGAGGCCGGTCTCCTCAAACACCTCGCGAACGGCCGCGAGCGGGAAACCGCGCGATTTTTCCGCGCTCGGATAGCGCACCTCCTTCATCAGTCGCGCCTCGACACGCTTGTCGAGCGCCGTCGCCGCGCTCATGCGGCGGTCAGCAAGCTCGACGCGGCCGCCGGGAAACACATATTTCCCCGGCATGAACTTATGGCCATGGTGGCGACGCCCGAGCAGCACCTTGGGGGCGCGACCGGTGCGGTCGATCACCAGCATGGTCGCCGCGTCGCGGATTTTTACGCCGGGCAGGTTCTCCCGGGTGTCTCCGATCGACAGGAACTCGGCAAGGCGGGCGTGCGGATCGGAGGTCATTTTGGAATGTCTCTATTGGCCGACGCTGTCAGCATCCGCGCCATCTGGTTGGGCATTCGGGTCGAAGCCGTGCATGTAGTTTGCCCATTGCCAGCCGACGATCGCGCCCTTGATGGGTTGCAGCAGCCCGACCGCAAGTCCGATCGTCAAGGGCAGCCATAGCACGGCATGCAGCCAATAGGGCGGCGCATACGCGACCTCGACCACGAGCACGAGCGGCACCACCAGATGGCCGACGATCAGGATGACGAAATAGGCGGGCGCGTCGTCGGCGCGATGGTGGTGAAGGGCTTCGCCACAGACCGTGCAGCGCTCCGCGACCTTGAGGAATGCCCGGAACATTTTGCCCGCGAGGCAATTCGGGCAACGCCCGCGAAGCCCGCGCCGCATCGCTTCCCAGGCCGATCGCGCCGGTAGCGCCTCTCCGTTCCCTGCGCCGCCCGCCGGGGAGGGAAGGGAGGGGGGGTCTTGCGAGGAACCCTGCCAACTCATCGGCGCCGCTTCCGCTTGTGGCCGGCCTCGCGGTCGGAAGCGCCCTCCTTGGCGCCCTCCTGTCGTCGCAACCGGCGCGCCGACGTGCCCCGATGTCCCTTCGCGAGAATGCGCGCAGTGGCATCGCGGCGTCCTTCCGACAACATCTCGAAGCGCAGTGCACCGGCGATCGGCGCCGCCTCGACGAGGCGCACCGTGACTGCATCGCCGAGCCGATAGGTCTCTGCGCTGGTGTCGCCGACCAGCGCGTGGGCGCGCTCGTTGTAGCGGAAATATTCCTCGCCGAGCGTCGCCGCCGGGATGAAGCCATCGGCGCCGGTGTCGTCGAGCTTGACGAACAGGCCGGAGCGCGTGACGCCGCCGATGTGCCCGTTGAAGACGGCGCCGATGCGGTCGGCGAGGAAATGGGCGATGAGGCGATCGACCGTTTCGCGCTCGGCCGCCATGGCGCGGCGCTCCGCGGCGGAAATGCGCGCCGACACTTCACCGAGCGAACGCACGGTCTCGGCCGTGGGCAGACCGTCGCCGCCCAGCTTGAGGGCGCGGATCAGTGCGCGGTGGACGACGAGGTCCGCATAGCGCCGGATCGGCGAAGTGAAGTGGGCGTAGCGCTTGAGGTTGAGGCCGAAATGCCCGTAGTTCTCCGCCGCGTACTCGGCCTGGGCCTGACTGCGCAGCACCACCTCGTTGACGAGGTTTTCGGTATCGCGGCCTTTGACGCGGTCAAGAATGCGGTTAAAGCCGTCGGGCCGCAAAGCGCCGCTTTTCGGAAGCGAGATGTCAAGCGTCGCCAGGAACTCCCGCAGCGCATGGAGCTTTTCCACCGCCGGTTCGTCGTGGACGCGGTAGATCAGCGGCACGCCGACGCGTTCCAGCGTCTCGGCCGCCGCCACATTGGCAAGGATCATGCATTCCTCGATCAGCCGATGTGCCTCGAGCCGCTGCGGTGAAATCACCCGGTCGATGGTGTTGTCCGGCTTGAGCAGGATTTTCCGCTCAGGCAGATCGAGATCGAGTGGACCGCGGTGGTCGCGGGCGCGTTTGAGAACCGCGTAGGCCGCATAAAGCGGCGCGATGACGAGATCGAGCAGCGGTTCGGTCGCGTCATCCGGCCGGCCGTCAGCGGCTGCCTGGACCTGCGCGTAGTGAAGCTTGGCGAACGAGCGGATCAGGACGCGATGAAACCGATGCTCGCGCTTGCGGCCATCGGCGCCGACCACCATGCGCACCGCGATCGCCGGGCGATCAAAGCCGGGTTTGAGCGAGCACAGGTCGTTGGAGATGCGCTCGGGCAGCATCGGTACCACCCGATCCGGGAAATAGACCGAATTGCCGCGCGCCGCCCCTTCGCGGTCAAGGGCCGAACCGGGCGCGACATAGTGCGCCACGTCCGCAATGGCCACGTCGATGACGAACCCGCCGGGATTTCTTGGGTCGGTATCAGGACGCGCAAAAACCGCGTCGTCGTGGTCCTTGGCATCGACCGGGTCGATGGTGACCAAGGGAACCTCACGCCAGTCCTCGCGCCCATCCAGCTTGGCCGGACATGCCGCCTCGGCTTCGTGCAGCACCTCGCGGGAGAATGTGTGCGGGATGCCATGGGCGTGGATTGCAATCAGGCTCGCGGCCTTTTCGGTCGCGAGCGAGCCGAGGCGCTCCTTCACGCGCGCGGCCGGCAGCCCGAGGCGTCCGCTCCGGCTCACCTCGACAGAGACGAGGTCGCCTTCCTCGGCATCGAGGGTTGCGCCAGCCGGGATTGCAAGCTCGCGGCCGGAGTTCTTCTTATCGATCGAGGCGAGCCGGCCGCCACCGCCCGCCAACTTGCGAAACACGCCGAGCACGCGATGCTTGGCTCGGTCGATGATCTTGATGATGCGGGCCTGATAGAGAATGCCGTCCTCGGCGTCGCTCGATCTTTCGGTGCGCACGAGAGCCCTGTCGCCGACGCCCGGCACCTCGCCAGGGCGAGCGCGGCGCGGCACATGGAGGCGAATCCTGGGCGGCTCGCCGTGGGCTTCCTCGTCCCATTCGGCAGGCACCGCGATCAGCTCGCCGTCCGCGTCGCGTCCAGTGATATCGGCGAGCACCACTTCGGGCAATGCGCCCGCACGGTGCAGCTTCTTGCGTCGCTTCTCGATCGCGCCCTCATCGGCGAGGTCGCGAAGCATTTGCTTGAGGGCTGCGCGATCCGCGTTCTTGAGACCGAAGGCGCGGGCGATCTCGCGGGTGCCGACATTGCCGGCTTCCTTGCCGATGAAGGCAAGCACGTCCTCTTTGGAGGGAAGGGGGGTATGTCTGCGGGATTGGGGATTCAAATATTGGTCCAGTAATATTTCACGTGTAGCCCGGATGGAGCGAAGCGAAATCCGGGAGGGGCCGAGCCTCGCCAGAAATCAGGACTCAAGCGTCGCGCGTCGGGATCGATACTGACGCCTGTCTCCTGAGTACTGGCTGGAGCTTTCCCCGCATTTCGCTTCGCTCCATGCGGGCTATGGGTGTTTCTTAAATAATCGCGCGGCCACGGATTTGCCAGTCGCCTCATTTGCGGCCCTCAGCGCGCTTCGGCGGAGCCTTGGGCGCCGCCGATTTCTTGGCGGGCTGTTTCGCTGGTTTCTTGGCCGTCGGTCTCGCCGACTTGGCTGGCGGCCTGACGGGTTTGGCGGATTTTCCAGCGCCTGGCGTGGTGGGCTTCGGCGCCTCAGGCTTAAGCGCCGGGGGCTTTGCCACCCTTCCCTTAGCGAGCTTGTCCGGCGGCGCCGTATTGGCAGGCGATTTCGCCGTTTTGCGGCGAGCGGGCGGGCGGCCGCCGCCGCCGTTGGCGATCTGTTCGGCGCGCGCCGCCAGCAACGGGAGCGCGTCTGCAAGCGTGATGGTCTCGGGCGCCTTGTCCCTGGGCAGGGTCGCGTTGACGCCATCGTGGCTCACATAGGGGCCATACCGACCGGCCTTCACCACCACCGGCCCGCCCTTGTCAGGGTGGTCGCCGAGCGGGCGGCCCGGATCGCCGCCGAACCGGCGGCCGCGCGGTCCCTTGGCGATTTTTTCGGCAATCAGCGTTATCGCGCGGTTGAGGCCGATGTGGAAGATGTCATCACCCGCGTCAAGATTGGCGTAGGTCTTGCCGTGCTGCACATAGGGGCCAAAGCGGCCGCTGCTGGCGACGATGGGCGCGCCATCTTCCGGATGGCGGCCGATCTGGCGCGGCAGCGACAGCAGCTTGAGCGCCGTGTCGAGGTCGACGTCGCCGGGCTGCATGCCGCGCAGCAAGCTGGCGCGCTTCGGCTTCTCTCCGTTCACCGCCTCGCCCAGTTGCACATAGGGGCCGAAACGGCCCGAGCGCAGCGACACTTCGAGGCCGCTGTCGGGATCAATGCCCAGCACCTTGGTGGCGGTCTCCTCCGCGCCGTCGGCGCCCGGCACCGAGAATGGGCGCGTATTGCGGCATTCCGGATAGTTCGAGCATCCGATGAAGGCGCCGAACTGGCCGAGCTTGAGCGATAGCCGTCCGTTGCCGCACACCGGGCACAGGCGCGGGTCGGTGCCGTCGGGGCGCGGCGGAAAGATGTGCGGCCCCAGCAACTCGTCGAGTGCGTCGATCACCTGCGCCCTCGGCACGTCCTTGACCTCGCCCACCGCTGCCGTGAAGCCCTGCCAGAACTTGCGCAGCAGCGCGTGCCATTCGAGTTCGTTGTTCGAGACGAGATCGAGCTGCTCTTCGAGGTCGGCGGTGAAATCATATTCGACGTAGCGCGCGAAGAAGCTCTCCAGGAATGCCACCACGATGCGGCCGCGATCCTCCGGCACCAGGCGGCGCTTGTCGATGCGGACGTATTTGCGATCCTGGAGCACCTGCAGGATCGATGCGTAGGTGGAAGGCCGGCCGATGCCGAGTTCTTCCATACGCTTGACCAGCGACGCCTCCGAATACCGCGGCGGCGGCTCGGTGAAGTGCTGGGTCGCAGCAATCGCTTTGCGGCTGAGGGGTTCGCCGGCCGCCATGGCGGGGAGGCGGCGCGACTCCTCATCATCAGCGGTGTCGTCGCTGCCTTCCTGGTAGAGGGTGAGGAAGCCGTCGAACTTGACTACGGTTCCGGTGGCCCGCAGCTCAAGGAGGCGTGCTGCGACCTTGGCCTCGATATCGACCGTGGTCCGTTCCAGCTCGGCGGATTCCATCTGGGACGCCATCGCCCGTAGCCAGATCAGCTCGTAGAGCTTCGCCTGGTCGGCATCGAGATGGCGGCGCACGGCTTGCAGCCGCCGGGTGGGATCGGTCGGGCGGATCGCCTCATGAGCTTCCTGGGCGTTCTTGGCCTTCACCTGATAGCGGCGCGGCGCGTCGGGAAGATATTTCTGCCCATAGGAGGAGCCGATCATCTTGCGGATGGCGGCAATCGCTTCATCGGCGATCTGCACCCCGTCAGTGCGCATATAGGTGATGAGGCCGACGGTCTCGCCGTCGAGCGTGATGCCCTCATAAAGCCGCTGCGCGATCCGCATGGTATGGGCGGGCGCGAAGCCGAGCTTGCGGCTCGCCTCCTGCTGCAGCGTGGAGGTCGTGAAGGGCGGATAGGGATTGCGCTTGGCGGGCCTCGCCTCCACGGACTTTACCGTGAAGGCCGCCGTCTCCAGCGCCGCTTTGAAGGCTTCCGCTTCGGCGCCCGCGCCAATGTCGAGGCGCTGGATCTTCTTTCCGTCGGCGCCGACCAGCCGGGCATCGAAAGTTTCGGCCCGGGGTGTCGCCAGCGTCGCGACCAGGGACCAATATTCGCGGGGAACGAATTTCTCGATTTCCAGCTCGCGATCACAGACGAGCCGCAGCGCGACCGACTGCACCCGGCCAGCCGACCGCGCCCCGGGCAGCTTGCGCCACAGCACGGGCGAGAGGGTAAAGCCTACGAGGTAGTCGAGCGCCCGCCGCGCGAGGTAGGCGTCCACCAGAGCCTGGTCGATGTCGCGCGGATGTCTCATGGCTTCCGCGACGGCCTGCTTGGTGATGGCGTTGAACACCACCCGCTCCACGGCCTGGCCCTTGATGGCGCGCTTCTGCTTGAGGGTCTCCAGAACGTGCCAGGAAATCGCCTCGCCCTCACGGTCGGGGTCGGTGGCAAGGATGAGGGTCTGCGCCCCCTTCACGGCATTCGCGATGCTGTTCAGGTGCTTCTGGGCCTTAGGATCGACTTCCCAGATCATGTGAAAATTATGGTCGGGATCGACCGAGCCGTCCTTGGCCGGGAGGTCGCGGACGTGGCCAAATGAGGCTAGCACCTCGTAGCCGCGGCCCAGATAGGCATTGATGGTCTTCGCCTTCGCGGGTGATTCAACAACGACTATCTTCATGAATTTCCATCAATTTTGTACTTTCCGCCAAGCTTCCCACAGAAGCCCGCTGGCAACCATAGAATCGGGAAAATGGGTAAAGCCCCTGTCACTGTCAAACTGTCACGCACGCATGACAAGGGCCTGTGGACATTCGCCCCCCGGCTAGACGCAACAGGTCCCGCGGTAAATACAATCTTACATTGAGAAATTCGTGATATTCAATTCAATTAAGTCAGCGCAAAGCGGCCGCCCTGCTGCCGCTTGAGCCGGCCGGCAAGCTCAAGCTCCAGCAACGTCGCCTGCACCATAGTGGTGGAGGCGCCGGAGAGCCGGATAAGATCGTCGGCGGACACCGGCGTCGGTCCGAGCAGCGCCACGATCCGGGCGCGGCAATCCGGCGACGGTTCGGGTAGCGGCGCGCTGTCCTCGACACGAGGCTGCGGGTGCGGCGGCTCCGGCCGACGGCCAATGATCGGACGCAGCACGGCGAGCACATCCTCGGCCTCCGTGACCATGACGGCGCCTTGCTTGAGGAGCGCGTTGGTTCCCGTGGCGCGCGGATCGAGCGGCGAGCCCGGCACCGCGAAGACCTCGCGGTTCTGCTCAA
>WNGJ01004981.1_pt1 | contig 13918 bp, 8 predicted proteins | sample 5400611 | NCBI WGS metagenome assembly WNGJ01 (sample SAMN13153375, study PRJNA577476) | soil metagenome | isolation source: 40 cm soil or saprolite under Garry oak tree replicate 1 | place: USA:California | collected 2016-06-15 | reverse complement strand
CTGCCCGGCCTCGAGGCGGCGTGCCTGCCCGCCTACGTCGCCGGCATCCACGCCGAAGGCGGCACCGCCGGCCTGGCCCAGGTCCGCCGGACCCACGCGGCCCTGCTGACGGTCTTCTCGGCTCTGCCCGCGATCACCACCGCCGGGCACTACCTGGTCACCGGGTCCGCCCGGACCGGCGCCGACGAAGTTCATACATTCTGCTTCTTCGTCAAGGTCATCCAGGCCTACCAGCACTCGCCGCTGCGATTCGCGGTGCCCGAGCACCTGCGCGCCCGGGCCGCCGCCCTCATCCCCTGGCGCACCGAGGCCGACCTGTACCGCTCCGACCTGCGGGACCGGCTGCCGGGCGGCCTCACGGTGCCGCGCACCGCCGCAGTCCGGGACCTGGACACCGATTCGGCAGCGCTGTGGCTGGAGAAGGTGCCGGCCCGCCGGGTCGTCTGGGACGCCCGACGGCACGCCCGCACGGCGTACCTGCTGGGCCGGCTGGCCGCCTGCCGCGCTGTGGCGCCGCTGGCGACCGCTGTGCACCCTGCGCGGACCCCGCGCATCTACGCCGACGCGTGGCTGGCGCACATCGCGCTGCCCGCCCTGACCGGAGCCGACGTGTGGGCGCACCCGCTGGTCCGCGACGCGTTCGACGCACCGCTCCGCCGCCGCCTGCTCGCCGCGGCCGACGCGCTCCCGGCCCTGCTCGACGAACTCGACGACGCCCCCGCCGCGACCGCGCACGGCGACGCGTGCACCGCCAACCTGCTGGTCGCCGCCGACCGCGACGCCCTGGTCATGGTCGACCTCGGGTTCTGCGGCACGGCTCCGCTCGGCACCGACCTCGGACAGCTCATTGCGGGCGAGGTGCAGACAGGGCAGCGCCACCCCGCCGACCTGCCCGGCCTGGAGGCGGCGTGCCTGCCCGCCTACGTCGCCGGCGTGAACGCCGAGGGCGGCGCCGCCGACCCGGCACGGGTCCGCCGGATCCACGCTGCCCTCATGACGGTCTTCTCGGCCCTGCCCTCGATCCCCATCGAGCACCTCGACGACGAACCGACACCGCAGCTGCGGAGGCTCTTCCACGGCCGAGCCGCCATTGCCCGCTTCGTGCTCGACCTGCTCGATGACACCCACCCCTAGCATCCGGCCGTGCCGCACCCGGGCAGCCGTCCGATACCAGGCTCGAAAGCCTCCGTGAGGACACCGTGGCCTACGCCGTGACCATCGACGTCCACGCACCCGCCGCCGTCTAGCAGAACCTGCACGCCCACTCCTCGAGTGGACCGCAGGCAAGCTGGTCCTTCTCGCATGACGATGGATGCTCAGGGCAACCCCGCAGATCCGGGGTCGGCATGCCTGCTCGTACCGGTGTCTGGCGGGCTGCCTGCACCCGTGCCGGCAGGCGTGGACCAGCGTGCGCGGCAGCGCGGATGATGGCGGTGAGGTGGGTCGCTACACCGGGAGGGACGATGTTCGGGATCCGGGCGGCAGGGCGTTCGACGGGGAGCGGGTCGTGCCGGGCGGGGCGCTGGTGCTGGTCGACCACGGCCGCATCGCCGGGGTGGAGCCGGGCGCCGCGCCGGCGCCGGAGGGCTGCCAGGTGCTGGAGGCGCCCGGCGGCGGGCACGCACACTTAGCGGGCCATCCCCGGATCTGAGCCTAGCCAGGACCCTTGCACCTTCCGCCCGTTGCGTCGTCGTGGCCCAGGTGGTCACGTCGAGCCGGGGGGCGGAGGCCGTCCCCCGCGCGGAGGTTTCATCGAGCCACTCCCGCCGTAAGGGCGGCACGGTGGCTAAAGATCAGGACCCTGCGGACGTCCCCGGACGGCAAGCTGAGCACCTCGATGTGAATTAACCCCTATATTGGCGGCTGAATACTGGATCCAGGATTCAGGCACCGTCGATATAGTTCACCCATTCTTTAACCTGCGGCGCTATCTGCGGCAGAGCTACGCCAAGAAAAGCTTATCCCAGGGTGAGTTGGGCAACCGTGCCCTCACGTTACTGCTAGGTACGAAACTAGACGGGTACTTGGAAGTGTGTTAGCGTCGAAAATCCAGCAGGACCGAAGAGAAAGCCCAGGAAGTGCCACAGGGCCTGGCCCGAAGGCGCGCCAGCTGGATGACGTCTGGGGCCAGCTCCACAGGAGTTAAGAGTCCGTGGAGATGGGGGACCATGCATCGGTCACCGGCTCGGTATTTTCCGCGACAGCGAGGGCCTCCCGCGCGCGCGTTCTGTGATCTCACGAAGCGCCACTTCATGATGCCCATATCCGCCCGCACGGGAGGTTAAGCAAAGCTTACTCCGCGTGCAGAGCTGGGCAATCCAGATCCCAGAAATTCTCTGACAGGAGTTAACCATGCGACGTCGCATACTCTTGATCTTCGCGCTGCCGATCATGCTGGCGGGAGTTGTCACGGCCGCCTCCGCCTCCTCGGCTCTCGCGGACAGCCCGCACTTCATCAGGGCCACCGGGACGGTGAACAACGACGGGTCACTGACCGTCAACTTCAAAGAGGCGGGGCTCGGCACCAACCAGAACATCAACTACGTGCTCAGCGGGAATGGCACGGCCATCTACGTCTGCGTCAACAGGGGCGGCGCCAACCCCAGCGCCTCCAACAAGACCGCCGTCGCTGGACCGGTGAGCGCGACCGGCACGTTCAGCTCGGGCAAGAACGGGCAGGTCACCGCCTCGCTGACGGTCGAACCACCATTCCAGGACATCGGCTGCCCACCCGGGCAGAGCCAGCAACTCGCCTCGGTGACTTACACCGGCATGGTGCTTGCCGATACCACCAACGGCGTCAGCATCTCGCTGGGCGACTTCTCCTCGGGATGCCTCCTGCCTAATGTCCGCGGGGCGTGCTAGCTAGCGCCCGTCATCATCATGGGGCACCCCGGAAGGGGTGCCCCATCTGCTGCTGCGCTCAGCTCGGCGGCGATCGGTAGCTGATGGGTCAGCTAGCTTCGGAGGAGCATCCAGCAAGATCAAGGCCGAGGCCCAGCCGCATCCGGCGGAGCCAGCATCTGGAACCTCCATCAAAACCGGGGTGATTCATTTGCCTGAATGGTGGCAAGGTATGAGGACCGCTTTGATTGTCCGGCGGGAGATGGCCGGGGTGCCGGGACTGGCGGCCGTCAGTACGAGCAAGACTGCCGGAACGCCGATCCGGCGCGCCAGGATCTGCTCAGCGGGCTGGCGGCCCTGGGATCGCGCGGACCTGCCGTTTGCCGGCAATCCCCGGATTCCTTCGATCCGGCGGCCGAACTTTGTCTGCCGCGCCGCCGCTCAGCCGGTAACGGTCGCCGCCAACGGCCGGCCGCTCGCCGCCACGTTCAGTGTCCGGCCCGCCTGACTGCCGGGGCCACCAAGGCTGCGATGGCCCGTTGAAGTAGCCTGCGTCAACGTTCCTGGTGATGCCGGAGATGGTCGCACTGCTCGTCTACTGCCAGAACGTCCAGCTAGCCCAGCCGACCGGGACCGGGGGGCTGCTGACCGCGTAAGCGGCTACCCACAGTGGGTTCGCGCCGAAGGCCGTGCTGGCGCCGTGCAGGTGTCCCACCAGTCCGCTGTGGTGGAGATGATCGGCCACTTCCCGGTCAGCCGCTGGACCTCGCCATCGAACGCGGTGATCCAGGCGACCACCTGGGCGGGGCTGAGCCCATAGCAGTCATTGGTATGGTCGCCGCTTATGTAGGTGTCGTACTCGATATCGAGTGCCACGGGCAGGGTCCGGCCGTCGGCGGCGTAGTTGGCGTGGCTCACCGCGTAGTCGGCTTGGGTAACGCCATCGCTGACGTTGGGGACGGCGAAGTGGTAGCCAGTCGCGTATAGGCCCGCGGCCTTTGCCTGGGCGAGGTCGGAGGCGTAGTAGGGGTTAACGAAGTAGTTGCCCTCGGCGTCCTTGATGAACGCGAACCGGTCGGTACCCGGCCGATGCCACCCGGCCGCCTATGACGGGTGGGCGTTGTCGACCTCGGCTGACGCGCTGCCTGTTGTGCGCGCGTCGTGCCCGCCTGGTGTCCGTGCGGCCGCCTGGCACCGGGGCGAGCGGCCCACCCTAGCCGGTGACCGCTGCACGCGTGGGAGCCGGTCATCTATCCCGGCGGTCGCCAGTTGGTCACTGGGCAGCGCCGGGTCGATTCGCTGGTGTGCAGGTCGGGCCGCTGGATACCCTGCCCGGCCGGGTGATTGGCGCCAAGCCCGCGGCGGTGTGCCGGTGGATCTTCACCCTGCTCGGCGCCTGCCCCGGTGACACTCTCGATGACCTGTTCCCTGGTTCGGATGCGGTCGGCCGGGCCTGGGTCGCCTTACCCGACCGCCCACCCGTTCGCCTGAACCCCACCGCGACGCGTTCGCGTACCGCGGCAGGCGACGCCTCCGACCCCCGGCGCCCTGATCCTTGTCCCCAGCTCTTCCGACCCGTCGTCTTCGCCGGCGGTTACGCGTCGTCTACGGCCTCACGCGACCTGTCGTTCCCGGCCGCCACCGACGGTTCTGACCCGTCGGTGGCGGCCTTGCGCGACGGTTGCCTGTTCCCCCTGGATACTGCCTCGTGACCGCCCGCACTGTGCAGGGATGGCCCGCGTCCGGCGGGCTGAGAAGCGGGAGCCGGCTGCTGGACACCCCTCGCACATGCAACTCAGATAGCGCGCATCACATGTCCCGATGTCCATACAGCCGCTTCTTTACGCCTTGTGACCTATAGCAAGCTGCAACTCAACTTTTTCAATGATTATGGATCGTAAATGTAACCCATCAGTAATATAGCTGCAAACGGTTGTGGCAATTACTAAATGTTAACAGCCGTTACTATATGGGTTTAGCGACATGGAGGCCTAGACGGCTACGGAGTGCAATGTTACTGTTGGATGCTCCGAGGGTTGGGGAGCCGGCCTAACGTACTGTCAGGCAGATGGCTAAAATCCCGGAACAGCTTGACCGGGCTTAATTTCTGCTGGGGGGCCAGGCGTCATGCGCCTATCATCGGCCCGACACGTATGGGCTCACATTCAGCGAAAAACCGCGTGGCCGCGGCAGCGGGGTCCTCCCGTGCGCACAGAATGATCTCACGAAGCACCCACTTCACGATGCCCATTTCCGCCCGCACGGGAGGTAACTGAAGTGTACCTCCGGAAGGCAGGACGATGGGGTCGCGCGAAGCGACCCGCGCGCGACAGTTACTCCACATGCCCTGAGAGGGAGACACTCCATGAAGAAGCTGATCCTGTCCAAGGAGACCCTGCGGACGCTCGACGAGCAAGAACTGTCCCTGGTCGCCGGCGGCGACAGTGGCTCTCACGAGCCGCCGCACGGAGGACCAAACAGCTGCCCGAACACCAAGGCGCCGGGCTGCTCGTAACCCGAATGCGTAATACAGGCTGCCAGTAACCCGAACGCGTAGTAATTGCTGGCAGAACGGTTTCAAGCCGAAGGGACCAGGCAGCGCACGTGTATGTGGGCTGCCTGGTCCGCATTCCGCGTCGGACGACACGGTTGCCGCCGCAGGAAGGCGCCGCGGCGCGGCGCGCGAGGAAGCGGAGTGTACGAGATGGTGCAAGGCAATCCCGAACGCGTCGTCGGCTTGTATGGCGAGCGGAGCGGGACTGGCCGTCTGACGAAGCTGGGTGATGCGAGCCCCGGGAGCTGCTGGCGACCCATCTTGTCGGAAACGACGGCCCAGCAGGCTCTGCAGGCAGTCGACGCCATCGCGGAGTCCATTACGTCGCTGCCCGGCGAGCGAGGACCTTCGCTCGCCCGGGGACAGGCCGGTCTGGCCCTCCTCTACACCTGGCTAGCCCGGACCCGCCGTGCGCGGCAGGCTGACGTCCTCGCATGGCAGTGTCTGGACCAGGCCATCGAGGCGGCGGCGACGCAGGCGATGAACGCTTCCCTCTGGGGGGGATTCACCGGGGTGGCGTGGGCAGCGGACTTGATGGGCTGCCTGCTCGACCCAGACGCGGAGGACCGCAGCGAGGCAGTCGACGACGCCCTCCTGCAGCTCCTGTCACGGGCTGACCCGTGGTCGGCACCCTACGACCTTGTCGTGGGCCTGACTGGTCTCGGCGTGTACGCCCTGCAACGGTACCCGCGTCCCTTTGCGATCGAATGCCTCCGCCGGATCGTCGAGCGACTGCACGGGTGCGCGCAGCAGGACGAGCATGGGATCTACTGGTGGACGCCATCCGCGGAGATACACCACGAATCCCGGGAGCAGTACCCGTCAGGGCGCGCGGATCTGGGTGTCGCCCATGGCATGGCCGGGGTCATCGCCCTTCTCGGCGGCCTCTGCGGCGCCGGGGCCGAGCAGGCGACGGCGCGCCCGCTCCTCGAGGAGGCAGTAAGGTGGCTCCTCGCGCATTCGATGCCGACCGAAGCGGGCCCGACCTTCCCCATCTGGGTGGCGCCGGCCTTCCAGCCCTGGCCAGCTCGCTGCGCCTGGTGCTACGGGGATCCGGGGATCGCGGCCGCCCTCTTGATGGCGGCTCGAGGCGTGGGTGATGCCGGCTGGGAGCAAGCGGCGGTGGCGCTAGCCTGCCGGGCGGCGGAACGGCCGGCGTCGCAGACGGGAGTCGTCAACGCCGGCTTCTGCCACGGAGCGGCCGGGTTGGCCCACCTCTACAACCGCATATACCAAGCCACCGGGGAACCGGAGCTCCGCCGTGCCGCCGTGTACTGGCTCGAGCGCACGCTCGGCTTCTACCGTCTGGCCAGAGACAAGGAAGGATCATGGGTGCAGGGAAGCTGGGACCCGGCCCAGAAACCGTGGACGTGGACCGGCATCGACGTGGTCGACGGAGCAGCCGGGGTCGCCCTGGTCCTGTTGGCCGCGGCCACATCCGTCGAGCCCGCCTGGGACCGGATGTTCCTGGTTTCGGCCCCGAGGCCTGATCCCGGCGCGCCAGATGAATGAGCACGACAGGGCCGGCCAGCGATTCGCCCCGTCGGGGTTCTTCGTCCTGCGGACACCGTTGTTGCCGTTCGAGGAGATGGTGGCCTGGAGTGAGGGACTGGAGGCCGTCGGCTCGCTCGGTGACCCCCGGGGCCTGGAAGCGGCCCTCGAGCGGGACCGGGCCAGGCTCAGGGCCCGGCTCCTGGCACTGGTCGCCCGTCCCGAGGTCCGAGATGCGCTCTTCGTCGCCTCACCGAGCCTGGACGAGGCTCTCGAGGTCTGGCAGAAGGAACCGGACAGCGAACAAGGCCGCAAGCTCGAGCCCGCCGTGGTGTCGTACGTCAGCCGGGCCGCGGCCCGGGCCACCCCCTTTGGCCTGTTCGCGGGATGGACAACCGGCACTATCGACGCGCAGACCAGGCTGCACCTGCAGGCCCGGGAGCGGTACCAGCGTCACAGCCGGCTCGACGCGGACTACCTGTGGGCGCTGGCCGAGGCCGTCGAGCGCGACCCTAGGCTCCGCAAGATCTTCGTATATGAGCCGAACTCCAGCCTCTACGAGGCAGCTGGCCGCCTGCGTCTGGCCGAAGCCCGGCTGGGCCAGGACGGCCGCTCCTACCACCTCGTCGCCGTCGACAAAAGCCCCTATCTCACCGCAGCGCTCGAACGCGCCCAGGGAGGAGCGGCTCTGGAGGCCGTAGCCGAGGTGCTCGTGGACGGCGAGATCAGCCAGACCGAGGCCGAGGAGTACGTGGCGGAGCTGGCCGACAGCCAGCTCCTGATGACCGACGCCCGCCCGCTCGTCACCGGAGACGAGCCGGTGCACGGCCTGGTCGCTAACTTGAGAAGTCACGCTGAGACTGCGCAGATGGGCGAGCGGGTCGACGAGGCGCGGGCCGCCCTGGAGGCGATCGACGCGGAGGGGCTGGGGGCCTCGCCCGACCGCTATCGAGCCGTCGCCTCGGCCCTCGGGGAGCTCCCCGCTCAACCCGACCTGTCCCGCCTGGTGCAGGTCGGCCTGGTCAAACCCGCCGAGCAGGCCACGCTCGGCCGCCGGGTCGTCTCCGAGCTCGCGCGGGGCGTGAGGATCCTTCATCAGCTGGCCCCCGCTCAGGAGCCCGACGGGCTGTCGCGGTTTCGAGAGGAATTCTTGCAGCGCTACGAGACCCGGGAGATCCCCCTCGTCGAAGCGCTGGACGAGGAGATCGGTATCGGCTTCGAGCGCTCCAACTCGCCTCTGGCCGAGGCCGCTCCGCTGCTGGCCGGGCTCCCGTTCCGCGGCGGTGATCTTCAGGTGCGGCGATGGACCGCGCGCGATGCGTTGCTCCTGGGGAAGCTGACGCACGCGCTTACCGAAGGGGTCAGCGAGATCGCGCTCGAGGCGTCCGACCTCGAGGCGCTGGCCTCGCAGCAGCGTCGTCCACTCCCCGATGCCTTCTACGTGAGGGCCATGGTGGCGGCCGAGTCCGACCGCGCGATCGAGCAAGGCGCCTTCCGTGTGCTCCTGCGTTATGTGGGCGGGCCCCCTGGCGCCGCGCTGCTTGGCCGGTTCTGCCACGCCGACCAGGCGCTGCACAAGTTCGTCCTGGCCCACCTTCAGGCGGAGGAGGCACGACGGCCCGAGCGGCTGTTCGCCGAGATCGTGCACCTTCCTGACGGCCGGATCGGCAACACCATGTGCCGTCCTGTGCTGCGCGATTACGAGATTCCCTACCTCGGTCGCTCCGGCGCGCCGGCCGACCGCCAGATTCCAATCACCGACCTGCTGGTGTCGGTGCGCGGCGGCCGCATCGTGCTGCGCTCCCGCCGCCTCGAGCGCGAGGTCATGCCGAGGCTCACCACCGCCCATAACGAGGAGTGGCGGAACCTGGGCGTGTACCGCTTCCTGTGCGCGCTTCAGCGCCAGGACGCGGTGCCCCGGCTCCAGTGGGATTGGGGCCCGCTCCGGCATGCCCCCTTCCTGCCTCGGGTCGTCAGCGGAAGGCTCGTGCTGCGCTCCGCCCGCTGGAACGTCACAGAGGCCGAACTGCGGGCGCTCGACCGGGCAAGCGGTGCCGACCAGTTCGCCGCGGTGCAGGCCTGGCGCGCCGAGCGGCGGCTGCCGCGCTACGTAGCCCTCGCCGACCTTGACCAAGAGCTCGTCATCGACCTCGACAACGTGCTGAGCGTCGCGGCGCTCGCTCACCAGCTCCGGGGGCGGCGCCAGGCGCTGCTCGTCGAGCTGTTCCCCGGCCCCGATGCGCTGTGCGTCACCGGCCCGGAAGGCCGTTTCGTGCACGAGCTGGTCGTTCCGTTCGTTCAGGTGGCCCCGCCGCGACCCGAACCCGGCAAAGCCGCCCCGCAAGCGACCAGGAGCTTGGTCCGTCGCCGGTTCCCGCCGGGCTCGGAGTGGCTCTACGCCAAGCTCTACACGGGGACTGGAACGGCCGACCAGGTGCTCAGCCACCTGGTCGGCCCGCTGGTACGGTCCTCGCTGGCCTCCGGCGCCGCCCACGCCTGGTTCTTCATCCGCTACGGCGATCCCGACTGGCACCTGCGGCTCCGCCTTCACGGCGAACCCGGACGGCTCCACGCCGAGGTGCTGCCGAGCCTGGAAGCAGCCGCGGCCCCGCTTCTGGAGACCGGGCAGCTGTGGCGCATGCAGCTGGACACCTACGAGCGGGAGGTCGAACGCTACGGCGGCTACCGAGGGGTCGAGCTGGCCGAGCAGGTGTTCGCCGCCGACAGCGAGGCCGTGCTCACCATCATGGGTCCGCTATCGGGCGATGCCGGGCTCGACCTGCGCTGGCGTCTGGCCATGCGCGGCATGGACCTGCTCTTCGACGATCTCGGGCTCACGCTCGAGGAAAAGCGGTCCGTGGCGCGACGGGCGCGCGAGGGCTACGGCCGGGAGTTCGGTATCGACGGGAACTTCAGGGGCCGGGTGAGCCAGCGGTACCGGGCGGAGCGGGCCCGCCTGGAGGCGTTGCTGGATCCCGGACAGGCTCCGCCGGCGCCGCTGGCCGCGGGACTGGAGGCGCTGCGCCGGCGATCGCTCCAGCTCGCCCCCGTGACCGCGGAACTGGGCCGGCTCGGCCAGGCCGGGCGCCTGTCGGCGACGCTGGCCGACATCGCGATGAGCTACGCGCACATGCACGTCAATCGTTTGCTGCGCTCCGCCCAGCGGGCCCAGGAACTCGTGCTCTACGAACTACTCGACCGCGCCTACAGCGCACAGGCTGGGCGCCGATCCGTTGTGCCATGACCGAACGACCATCCCTGTTCCGCCAAGAGGCGCTCGAGTTCCGGGTCGCCCGGCCGGGAGAAAGCGGCCCTTTGCGGATCGACCCTCCGTGGACCCGGTGGCTGTACTGGATCGTGCTGGCGCTGCTGGTGGCAGGTGTGGTCGTCACCGCCACGGCTCGCACCTCCGAGACCACCTCGGGGCCGGCCCTGATCAGCGTGCAGGAACGGACCTTTGTGGCCCTCGTGCCTGACGCCGCCTCCCCGGATCTCCACCGCGGCCAGCCCGTCCGCCTCCAAGTGGACGGCCGGGAGCTTACCGCCCGGGTGCTCAGATTTGACGTTGCCGATCAGGCTGGCGTCCGCCGAGCCGGCTTCGCTTCGTCTCCCCAGCCGGGGATGCTGGTCACAGGGGTCCTCGCGCCGCACGCCGACGTGGCGTCGTTGCCGTCGCCGCCGCGGCACGAGGGCCGGGCGATCGTCGTCCTCCGCTCACAGAGCATCCTCGAAATGTTCCTCCGGCAGTTGAGCGGAACGCTGGGAGGAGGTGGGAGCTCCTAGTGCGTCGAGGAGTGCCCTGGGTCAGACAGATGGGGTTGGCCGACTGCGGTGCCGCCTGTCTGGCCATGGTGCTTGCTTACCACGGCAAGCAGGTGCCGCTCGACGAGCTGCGGCAGATGACAAGCACCAACCGCGACGGCGTCGACGCGTTGGCCATGACCAAGGCGGCGCAGCACTATGGCTTGAGGGCAAGGGGCGTGGCCGCGGACCTGGATGACCTCGGGCAGCTGCCTCCCGCGACGATCCTCCACTGGGAATTCAAGCACTTCGTCGTTTTCGAGCGCCTGTGGCGAAAGGGCGTGCAGGTGATGGATCCGGCTGTGGGACGTCGGCGACTGTCCATGGGGGTCTTTCGTCGCTCCTACACTGGTGTCGCCATCACGTTCGAGCCGGGTGAGGACTTCCGGCCTTCCAAGCTGAACACCAAGGGCACCTGGCGGTATCTCCGGCCGCTGCTCGGCCAGTCCGGGAGGCTCACCAGGGTGCTCGTGGGATCGGTGCTCCTGCGGCTGCTGGCACTCGCGCTTCCGCTGCTGACCGGGCTGCTGGTGAACGAGATCGTCCCGCGCAACGACCGGCACCTGCTGCTGGTGACGGGGGCCGCCATGAGTGCGGTCGTCGGCTACTTCTTCGTCTCGACGCTGCTGCGGAGCCACCTGCTGCTGCAGCTACGCACGCACCTCGACGTGCGCCTGACGAAGGCTTTCGTCGAGCACCTGGTGGACCTCCCGTATGCGTTCTTCCTCGGGCGGTCGGCCGGCGACCTGATGATGCGCCTGCAGAGCAACACCGTCGTGCGCGAGTTCCTGACCACCGGCACCATCTCGGCCCTGATCGATGGCAGCCTGGGGAGCCTCTACCTTGTCCTGATGTTCATGCTGAGCCCTCCGCTGGCGGCGCTGGTGCTGGGATTGGGCCTGCTGCAGGTGACGGTTCTCCTGCTCGCGCGGCGGCGGAACCAGCACCTGATGTCGGAGACCCTGCAGGTCCAAGCCAGGTCGCAAAGCTATACCTTTGAGCTGTTGGCCGGCATCGAGACCCTCAAAGCGGCGGGTGCCGAGCGGCGGGCGGCCGAGCATTGGGAGCGGTTGTTCACCGACCAGGTCAACGTGGCGCTGCGCCGGGGACGGCTGGAGGCGTCCGTGGAGGCCGTCACGGGCACGCTCCAGCTGGGTTCGCCGCTGGCCATCTTGGTCTACGGCGGGTTCCAGGTTCTGAACGGCAGCCTCTCGCTCGGGACCATGCTCGCTTTCGCTGCCCTGGCGGCCGGCTTCCTGGAGCCGCTCGCCACGCTGATTGACACTGGCTTGAAGCTTCAACTACTGCGCAGCTACATGGAGCGCATCAGCGATGTGCTGGACGCGCCCCGGGAGCAGGAGGGGCAGGAGGTAGTAGCCGCTCATCGCCTCTCCGGGCAGGTGAGGGCCGAGGGCGTCTCGTTCGCTTATGGGCCGCTGGCACCCGCGGTGGTGAAGGATGTCTCGCTCGAGGTCCAGCCCGGCCGGCAGCTGGGCATCGCCGGACGCACCGGTTCCGGGAAGTCGACCCTCGCGCACCTCCTCCTCGGCATGTATCCGCCCACGTCCGGGCGGATCCTGTTCGACGGGAGTGACCTGGCCGAGCTCGAGCTCGGATCGCTGCGCAGGCAGATCGGCATCGTCACGCAGAGGCCCTACCTGTTCGGAGCGACCATCCGGCAGAACATCGCTCTCACCAACCCCGCGATGCCTCACGAGATGGTGGTCGAGGCGGCCAAGCTGGCCTGCATCCACGACGAGATCGTCGCCATGCCGATGGGTTACGAGACGCCGCTCGTGGATGGAGGTGCGTCGCTGTCCGGAGGTCAGCAGCAGCGGATCGCCATCGCCCGGGCCCTGGCCCATCGACCCACCATCCTGCTGCTCGACGAAGCTACGAGCGATCTCGATACCGTCACCGAACGAATGGTGCACCACAACCTCAGCACGCTCGGCTGCACGAGGATCGTGATCGCCCACCGGCTGAGCACGATCGTCAATGCCGATCTCATCCTGGTGATGGCAGAAGGAAGGATCGTGCAGCGGGGAACGCACGACGAGCTGATGGCGCTGCCTGGCGCCTACAGGGAGCAGGTCATGGCGCAGGAGCCCCAGCGCGGCGAGGAGACCATCGTGGGGCAGGGACTGGGCCGCGACTACCCGGATACCCTGACCTCACGGAGCCACCTGGCCCGGGCGTCCCTGGCGGCGGGCCGGATCGACGAGGCAGTCGCCCTGCTCGAGCAGGTCCTGGCCACCCGGGAACGAGTGCTGGGGCCCGACCATCCCAGCACGCTGGGCTCACGGTGCAACCTGGCCAACGCCTACCGGACTGCGGGCCGGACCGAGGAGGCGGTGGCGCTGCACGAGCAGGTCTGGGCCGCCTATGAGCGGGTGCTGGGGCATGATCATCCCAGCACCTTGGGGTCGCGGAACAATCTGGCCAACGCTTACCGAGCGGCGGGCCGGACCGAGGAGGCAGTGGCGCTGCACGAGCAGGTCCTGGCGGTCCGGCAGCGCGTGCTAGGCCCCGAACACTCGGACACGATGCAATCGCAAAACAATCTCGCCCGGGCCCACGTGGATGCCGCCTCGAGCCGGCTAAGCGGAAGCTACGGCTAGTTCGGTAGGCGATTTGCGGCCTGGCTTGGTGTTTGCCGGGCACTGCCTGCCGCGTCACGATGTCTCGCCACGTCCCGGGTCGCGCCGCCTATCCATGGCATCTCTACTGCACCACTGCTACACCGGGGCCGCCATCAGCATCAGCCAGAACGCCGGTCCAGCGCGCCACGATCGGCCGCTCAACGCCTCGGAACCGGTATGGCGGTCGGGTACCCGTGCTTCGCCGAGAACGCGGCGTCCAGACCAGCAGGAGAGATCCCGAGTCCGGTCGGCGCCTACACTCGCGTGCGCCGTGGGGAGAAGAAGACACCGGTGAGGCTCGCCGGGCGGTGACGTAGCTCGCCGAGGACGGATCCGCCGACCAGGCGCCAGAACTCGTCGCGCGGGACATCGCGGAACAGTGCGCGAAGCCGCCGGCGATCCAGGCCGAAGGTCACGATCCCGGCGGTGACATCGACCAGGTCTGCCTGCCGGACCAGCTCGACCTCCAGGCCCATGGCCAGCCGCGACCGCGGCGCGTGGTGCTGCTCGCAGGCGTCCATGCAGCGCTGCAGCCGCCCGGGCGGCCAGCCGGACGGCTCCAGCACCCGGGCGGCCAGGCGTGCGC
>WNGJ01010439.1_pt1 | contig 13919 bp, 14 predicted proteins | sample 5400611 | NCBI WGS metagenome assembly WNGJ01 (sample SAMN13153375, study PRJNA577476) | soil metagenome | isolation source: 40 cm soil or saprolite under Garry oak tree replicate 1 | place: USA:California | collected 2016-06-15 | reverse complement strand
CGCCGGAAATTGGCGCCCTTTTCAATCGTCGCTACGCGACGAAACCCGGCAATCACCTGATCCCGGCGTTGAAACGCCGGGCTAAACTCATACCGACGCTACGCGCCGAAGACTTAATCAGAGCTTCCTTTAGTTTGTCGCGGCGATACGACAAGCTAAAACTTATCGGACATTAAACTGACTCACCATGCGTTCGGTGTGACCTATTTACAATTCTCCGTGCCGCCTCGTGTTCTCTGAATGCATAGATGTTTGTCGATTCCCATGCACACATAGATGGTCCGGAGTTTGACGCAGACCGGGAGCAAGTCATTCAGCGTGCTCGCGCTGCGGGCGTTTCCGCGATTCTGAATATCGGCACCGGTGATCCACACAGCGGTGTGTTGGAGCGCGCTCTGGAGTTAAGCGAGAAGTATGAGGATGTCTACTCCGCCATTGGTGTCCACCCGCACGATGCCCGCCTCTTTAACGACAAGGTTGAGCAACGGATGATGGCTCTTATTAAACGGTCCCCGCGTATTCTCGCCTGGGGTGAAATCGGTCTGGATTTTCACTACGATAATTCCCCGCGCGATGCGCAAATGGAAGTGTTTCGGCAACAACTTAAGTTGGCGAGAGCGGCGCGTCTCCCGGTAATCGTACATACGCGCGAAGCCGAAGATGAAACTATCGAGATACTTAAATCCGAGTGGGCCGGCTCAAATCTCCCTGGCATCATGCATTGCTTCAGCGGAAGTTTCAGGCTGGCGCAGGAAGCAATTAACCTGGGATTCTCAATTTCCTTTTCCGGCATTCTCACTTTCAAAAAGGCGGAAGAGCTGCGGATGGTTACGAAGCGAGTGCCATTGGACAGGTTGCTAATCGAAACAGATTGTCCGTTCCTGGCGCCGATTCCATTTCGTGGAAAACGAAATGAACCAGCGTATGTGGTGGAGGTGGCGCGTTGTTTGGCTGACCTTAGCGGAATGGGCCTGGAGGAAATCGCCCGTATCACCACGGAAAACTTTGTGAAGCTCTTCAATTTGAAGGTTGAACAAGGGGCCACGCTGTGAGTCACAGATCTCACCCCTGGAAGGGAAATCTTAGTGGGTACTGGTTCAGTTTGGTATTAGCGAAACGTCACGTCCATGATCGGGAAGGTAAAAGAAGCAGCCTCAGACAAATAAGGAACCCCGCCGCGTCGGGGTTCTGTATTTGTGAAAAGTAAAATGAGTAGCAACACCTGACCGATGCCAAACTGAACCAGTACCCGTTAGTGACCGCTGTTGCGGTTTTTGATTCAGCTCCCGTGAAGAGCCGCATCAGTATCCAACTAGCGACAACTTTCACATGCTGACAATTTGATGTTATCCTCATCTCGATAAAAACACATCAAGTTCAGGGTCTCCAGGAACCAGTTAGAACGCCATGGCCCAGCAGAATTCGTTTGACATCGTATCGGAGGTTGATCGCGCGGAAGTAGCGAATGCCATTAATCAAACGATCAAAGAGGTGCGCCAGCGGTTTGATTTCAAAGGCAGTTCCGCGGCTGTTGCACTCGAAGCCAATGAGTTGACTTTAACGGCGGAAGACGAAACCAAGCTGCGTAACATGAACGACATTTTCCAGCAGAAGCTGGTCCGCCGCGGCGTGCCATTGAAAGCTCTGAGTTATGGAAGCGTTGATCCGGCAGCGGGCGGCACACTGAGGCAGAAGGTGCAGATTCAGCAGGGTATTCCGCAGGAGAAAGCCAAGGAAGTAATAAGGTTCATCAAGGATTCAAAAGCGAAGGTTCAGGCGTCCATTCAGGGTGACATTGTGCGCGTGTCAGGCAAAGATCGCGACACTCTTCAGACAGTTATTGCCAGTCTAAAAGGAAAAGACTTCGGCATTAATATGCAGTTTTCAAACTATCGGACGAACTGACAGTGTCGTCGTTTAGATAGCGGACTTGTCCGCCGAGCCGTGATCGGCCGCCCTCGTCTCGATGTAAACTGTTTTCGAAATACAGGATTGGCGGACCAGTCCGCTGGCTAAACGACCGTCGTAGTCGAAAATGCAAACAGTAGAACACAGCGCCGTCCTGGAAGATGTGAAGCTTACGGCGAAGCGCATCTTTAGTCTGATCGCTTCGGAGCTCGAGCAAGTAGAGGCTGAGTTTGAGCGCCAGGTGCATTCCAATGTTCAAGTGATCGCCTACCTGGCCGATTACCTTCGCGCTTCGGGTGGCAAACGCGTCAGGCCGGCACTAACTATTCTCTCGAACTATGCGGTAGGCGGCGACGGTTCGCGTTACAACACCATTCGCATGGCGACGGTGATGGAGTTTCTCCATACTGCTACGCTGGTCCACGACGACGTCATCGATCGGGCCGACACTCGCAGAAGTCGTCCCACCGTCAACGCCCTTTATGGAAATGAAACTGCGGTGTTGATGGGAGATTGGCTTTACATGTCGGCTTTCGAAACCAGTCTCGCCGAACGATCGTTACCCATCCTCGACATCCTGACGCGCGTCACGCGAAAGATGACGGAAGGCGAACTGCTTCAGTTGACGACGCTGGGAAGAACCGACATTACCGAGCAACAGTACCTCGACGTCATCGAGCGAAAGACCGCGTTTCTCTTTAGCGCGTGTTGCGAAGTGGGCGCCATACTGGGCGGTGCGAGCGAGCCGGAACAAAAGGCGCTGGCCGATTATGGTATGAACCTCGGCATGGCATTCCAGCTGACCGACGATCTGCTGGACTTCACTTCAAGCGATGATGCGCTGGGAAAGAGCGCAGGCGTTGATCTGTTGGGCGGCAAAGTAACTTTGCCCTTGATCTGCCTGATTGCCACCGAGGCCTCGGCTCGTGAGGTTGTGCAAACTGTAATGACTGAAGGGGCCTATGATACTGTGCCGCGGCGCAAACTTCTCGATGCTATTGAAAGAGTCGGTGCAATTGCAGAGGCTCGCGCGCGTGGCGATGAATATGCCGCGGCGGCGAGAGCAGCCCTGGACCGCCTTCCGAATTCTGAGTTTTGCGAATCCTTAAAGGCAATACCCACCTACGTGCTCGACCGTGACCGGTAGCTATGAAGAACGGGGAAAAGGAGAAAGGGGAAAACGGATAAAGGGAACTATCGCTAGTTTTGTTTTACCGTTGACGCTTGGCCCATTCCCGATTCCCCCTGACCCATTCCCCTTGGCCCTTTACCCCTTTACCCATTCCCCTTGACCCTTTACCCCACTTCACTTTCGATATCTGGCATTGTGAAAAAGGTCAACTCGCTTTAAGATTCGTCGGATGATGGACCGCCCAAACGAAAATCTTCTATCCCGACTGGAGCAGAGTCTGCGCCAGTCGCGCGCTGCGCGCATGCATCTTGCGGCCAGACTGAGGGAACTCGAGGTCGAGGCCGATGCGGTGCGGGCCGAGCTGACCGAAATGGACACGCTCGCCTCTCAATCTGAAGCGGCGATCTATCGGCTGTTATCTTCGGTCCTGGCCTCCAGCAATCTTTCTACGAGCAATCTCTCGGGCAACTTTCCCTCTGACGCAGAGCTCGAGGCTGCGATGCGTCCCTCTAACCAGGCTAGAACACCGTTTCAGGTTGAAACGAGGCGCCAGGAAATTCCCACGCTCAGGCCCAACACGGAAGCTCTCAGCGATCGTTTCATAGACCGAACTATTCCTCAGGCTGTTACGCTATTGTTACGCGAAGAAGGTGGCCCGCTCCACGTTAACGAAATTTATAATCGTTTGTTGGAAGGCGGCTTCAAGTTTACCGGACAAAACCCCACCATCAGCATCGCCGTTTCTCTCAACCGCAATACACGCTTCCGCAAGACCGCGCCGGGAACTTTCGATCTGATAATGCGCGACGCCTCCTCCAAGGCATCGTGAAGAGTGGTTTCAAACAAACCAGAGCAAAAGATTTTCCATTTTCCATTTTTCATTGGCCATCGGACAGCAAGAGTTTCTCCGCGCTTCGTTTAGATAGGGTGTTTGAATAGGCAGTTTAGATAGGCAGTTTAGATAGGCGCTCTCTAAACGATCCGCGGCTTGTTGTGCCCCGCGTGCGCAGGCGGACAAGTCTGCTATCTAAACGATCCGCGGCTGTTGCAACGCCATCGTCATTGATCTTTCAAGCAACGTGAATTCCGGCGATGCCAAACGGCGAATGGAGACTTTGAAATGGAAAATCTTCTATCCTCTAGTTGGTTGACTACGAGCCTGACTCGCATCCTCTTGGTGGTTCATCAACCATCCGAATAGAATGCTCTTCATGCGCGCTCTGATTCTTTCCGCCGGCTTCGGTACCCGACTATGGCCCTTAACAGAGGATCGAACCAAACCTGCGATTCCGATCCTGGGCAAGCCGTTGGTTGGCTATGTGGCCGAGTATCTCGCTCGCTACGATTGCGATGAAATCGTTGTCAACATACATCACCGGCCGGAATCGGTCCGCCTGGCACTGGGCGATGGCCGTAGATTTGGCGTGAAGCTCCACTATGTTGAAGAGCCAATAATCTTAGGAACGAGTGGCGCGATCGACAATGCTCGCACGTTTCTTACCGGAGATACTTTTATCGTTGTCAACGGAAAGATAATCACCGATATCGATTTGAATGCCGCGATGCAAACTCATCGTCGCACAAAAGCGATCGCGACCCTCGTGCTATTGCCAAACGTCGCTTGCGAGAGGTTTTCAATTGTCGAAACGACCGATGGGTTCCTGCGTGGTTTTGGCGGCATGCCGTTGCAAGCCAACTTCTCCAACGGCAATCCGCCGTTCATGTTTACCGGCATCCAGATTCTTGAGCCGGGAATATTCGAGTACATTCCGCGCGGCATCTTTTCACATTCCACGACGGATGTTTATCCACAGGCGATTGCCAATGGTGAACGCGTCGCCGTACATGTAGCTCAGGGACGTTGGTACGAGCTTTCAACAATTCAACGGTATCTGGATATCAGCCTGCAACTGCTGGCGGAGACAAGCGAAACCTTTATTGCAGGCAGAGGGTGCGAAATATCCGAGACCGCCGAGGTTGAACAGTCGATTCTCTGGGATAATGTTGTTCTTGAGGCCGGCGCGCGTGTCAGGCGAGCTGTCTTAGGCGACAACGTGAAAATCGGGCGAGGCGAAATAGTCCAGGGTGCGGCCGTCGTTCGTGCCTCATTGGTGAGGGGTAAGACCCGGCCGCCGAAAGCACTCGAAGGTGAATTTCGGGGCGAGAATTTTGTCGTGCCTCTTACGAATGATACAATCCCGGTCACACTAAAACCCTGACGTTGAGATTGATTGCGACCCTTAAGAGGATTGAACACCCACTTCCTTCCGTAATGAGTTCAGCAAAACAGGTGAGCACAAGCCCGTTTGACGTCTCTGCTTCGGAGCGGCTTTTAAAGTTTCTGGAAGACCAGGGAATCGAGAACAAATCGATTGTACCGCTCACGCCTGATGCCTCAACGCGCAATTATTTTCGCGTTCCATGGAAAAAGGGAACGGCTGTCGCGGCCGTTTATCCCGAGCCGTTCGATCCCGACTTCCATCCATATTTAGACGTCACGCATCTCTTTCTCGACAATGGCATACCGGTGCCGGATATATACGCGGTAGAGGGCCAAAGCGGGGTGATCGTTCAGGAGGATTTGGGTGATCGGCAGTTATTTCGCGTCTATGAAGAAGCGGCGAAAGATGAATGCGAAGAATATAAAGAGCGTGCGGTTAATCTAATTGCGCAAATACAGAAAGCCACGGAAGCAGCCTTCGAGCGGCATTCAATTGCCAGCCGCCTGGCCTTTGACGAACCGAAACTCTCGTGGGAATTGGATTTCTTTGTTGAGCATTACTTTGGAAGCCTAAGAGGCGAAACTCTGCGTCACGCAGAGGCCGGCGAGCTCAAAGCTGAGCTTAACGATGTCGCCGCCGAGCTTGCTGCCCGTCCGCGCGTCCTTTGTCACCGCGATTTCCACGCGGCAAATCTTATGGTCGATGAAAACGATCGCCTCCGTGTCGTGGACCATCAGGATGCTCGCATGGGTCCGGTCACCTATGATCTGGTCTCGTTCCTGCTGGACAGGCGGCCCGAACCTCCTTCGCTTGCAGAACTACGCGCCTACAGACTGTTTCTGCTTGAAGAGCGAAGGCTGCTGGGTCTTAACGCGTTGGATCCTGACGACGTGGCGCAGGAGTTTCGACTGATGACGATTCAGCGCGGCCTGAAAGCCATTGGGACTTTCTCGTATCAAACTGCGGTTTGCAATCGCGGCAGCGTTTATGAACCATTCATTCAACCGACTTTTTGCATTGTCCTTCAGGCCGCTGACTGGCTCGACAGGTTCCCGGCATTGCGTCGAATGATTCGAGAACGAAGATAATAGATGGCTACTGAGTCACAAACATTGGCAATCACAAATCAGCCGCGTACTTTCATCAACGAACTCTCGCAGCATGTTGGTGAGGAAGTCACGATCAAGGGTTGGCTTTACAACTTGCGTTCGAGCGGCAAAATTCTTTTTCCGCAACTCCGCGATGGAACCGGAGTGGTGCAGTGTGTCGCGCTCAAGAGTTTACTTGCGCCCGCGGTCTGGGACTCGCTCAAGGGACTTGGCCAGGAGTCGGCACTGGCAATTAAAGGTATGGTCAGGGAAGACAGCCGCGCGCCCGGTGGTTATGAAATTGATCTGGTGGCTGCGGAGATTTTTGCTGAAGTCCACGATTATCCCATCACGCCCAAGGAGCACGGTACCGAATTCCTCATGGACCACCGGCACTTGTGGCTGCGGTCTCGGCGTCAGCATGCTGTACTTAAAGTTCGCCACACAGTCGTTAAGGCAGTGCGGGATTTTTTGGACAACGACGGCTTTACGCTTGCCGATGCTCCAATATTTACGCCGGCAGCTTGCGAAGGCACGACTACGCTCTTCGAAGTTGACTATTTTGAAGGCGAGAAAGCATATCTGACGCAATCCGGGCAGCTTTATAACGAAGCCACCGCCGCTGCGTTCGGCAAGGTCTACTGTTTCGGGCCAACCTTTCGCGCGGAGAAATCAAAAACCCGCCGGCACCTGACAGAGTTTTGGATGGTCGAGCCGGAGATGGCCTATGCATCGCTCGACGACGTGATGAGTCTCTCGGAAAGAATGCTTTCCTACATCGCGGTCCGGGTGCTCGAAACTCGAGGTGAAGAACTCAAAATTCTCGAACGCGACCCGGCGAAGCTTGAGACGATTGTGCCGCCGTTTCCGCGCTTGCATTATGACGACGCAGTGAAGCTGTTGCATGAGGGCCACATCAGCGGGGCGCTCGAATCGCAATTTGAGTGGGGCGGAGATTTCGGTGCGCCAGACGAATCGTATCTGTCAGCCAAATACGATAGACCGGTAATGGTTCACCATTATCCGGCAGCTGTAAAAGCGTTCTACATGGCGCGCGATCCGGAGCGAAGTGAATTGGCCCTGGGCGTTGACGTGCTGGCTCCGGAAGGATACGGCGAGGTGATTGGCGGTGGCGAGCGCGCAACGTCACTCGAGTTCTTAAAGGAACAGATTGCATTGCACCAGTTACCCCAAGAAGCATTCGAGTGGTACCTCGACTTACGCCGCTATGGCAGTGTTCCTCACGCAGGCTTTGGGATGGGTATTGAGCGTTGTACGGCGTGGATGTGCGGCATCGAGCATATCAGGGAAACAATTCCATTTCCGCGCATGCTTTATCGGCTACGGCCATAGCTTTCTGCTCTCACTTGCTCGATTGATGTCTAGTGAATGACTTTCAATAAAGGATTAGAAGTCCAATCAAATCGGCTTGCGGTGAGGACGGTAGGCTCGCCCTCGCCTATCAGGTAAAAGAACGCTGAGGGTTGTAGCGAATCAAATGGATCAGAATTTGGCAATTGCCGAGCGCCTGCGACTGGAATTCAACGACTGGGCCAGAGCCGGACGAGGCGAGGGCATGGAGAAAGGCCATCGTCCGGTTGGCGAACAAGCGATCGAACTAATGGCTATTCCCTCCGACGCTCAGGTGCTTGATGTGGGTTGCGGATCCGGATGGGCGACGCGCTTGATGGCCGAAAAGATAGACAATGGTCGAGTTGTTGGCATCGACATCGCCGACGAAATGATAAAGCTCGCCAGCGAGACTTCTAGATCGTTCTCAAACGTCGACTTCTACGTGGCCAGTGCTGAAAAACTTCCGTTTGGCGATGAAGAGTTTAGTCACGCGTTCTCAATGGAGTCGTTGTATTACTACGCAGACATTGCCGGAGCGTTGCGAGAAATCAAGCGAGTGCTTAAGCCCGGCGGACTCTTTGTTACTGTCGTCGATCTCTATCAGGAAAACTTGCCATCGCATCAGTGGGTCGCGCAACTAAAGGTTCCCGTTCAGCTCTTAAGTACTGCTGACTATCGTTCTCTATTCGAACGCGCCGGCTTTGTGAATGTCCGCGATGGACGCCTCTACGATCCGGCGCCAATTCCTGATGACTACAGCGGCGGCTCTTTTAAGACTCGCGAAGATTATGTTGACTACAAGCAGTCGGGCTCACTGATGTTAAGCGGCGAGGTTCCGGGATGAGCAATGCGACCGATACGGGAGAACGAATCGTCACAATTTTTGGCGGCGCGAAATGTCGTGAACTGGATCCTGAATATGCGCAAGCTCGACGCGTCGGTCAACTGCTGGCCGATGCCGGGTTCACGATCTGCACTGGCGGTTATTTGGGAGTGATGGAAGCAGCAAGTAGAGGCGCGCACGAGCGGGGCGGGCGGGTGCTCGGAATTGTAATGAACCAGTTCAAGGCGGAGCCGAATCGTTACCTCACGGACAAAGTAGCCACACCGCATTTTTACGAACGACTGCAGCGCTTGATAACCCGTTCGGTGGGATTTATCGCGGTTCGAGGCGGCATGGGCACGGTTACAGAGTTGTCGCTGGTTTGGAATAAGATTCAAACTCGTGTCATTGGACCACGGCCACTGGTCTTGCTTGGCGAGTGCTGGCCACCAATTGTGCGAGAGTGGCAAAAGCACCTGGTTGTTAGCGAGGAGGACGTCGCCGCGCTGGACTTTGCGGAAACGCCGGAAGAAGCTGTTGCCATCATCAATGAAAAGTCTCAAGGAGTGATTTTATGAATTGTCCAAAGTGTGGCGCTCAATTGCTTCAAGGCGCAGTCTTTTGCGGAGCCTGTGGGTATCGGATTGAAGCTGCTGGCGCGCCCAGTGTTGCCAGTGGTCAACCGGCAGGGTTTTCCCAAAGCCATGGGATTCATATCGATGAAGATTCGCGCGGACAGGGTGGCGGCTATAAATATGAAGTGTTGCATCAGCCGGCATTTTCGCTTGCAGTGATTCAGCTACAAGCCGAGCAGTCGATTCAGGCCGAAGCGGGCGCAATGGTTTCCATGTCGGCAAACATCGAACTGCAATCACAAATGAAGGGAGGCTTGTTTGGTGCTATCAAACGAGCTGCCGGCGGCGAGTCGGCGTTTGTTTCCACCTTCACTGCGCGCGGTGGACCAGGAGAGGTCACATTTGCCCCCGGAGCCCCCGGAGACATTGCAGCAATTGAAATGAACAATCAGACGTTCTTTGTGCAATCAAGTTCCTACCTGGCTGGTGATGCAAGTTTAACGGTGGACACAAAATGGGGCGGCGCAAAATCGTTTTTCGGCGGGGAAGGTCTATTTGTTCTAATGGTGCAGGGACGCGGTTTGTTGCTCGTCTCATCTTTCGGCGCGATTCATCGAAAGACTTTGCAGGCCGGCGAGCGTTATGTGGTTGACACCGGGCACCTCGTGGCCTGGGAAGGAACTACGCAGTACACCTTGCGTAAAGCGGCCGCTGGTTTCTTTCGCAGCATCGTGAGCGGCGAAGGCATTGTGGCTGAATTCAGCGGCCCCGGAGAAATCCTCATTCAAACGCGCAACCTGGCAGCACTCGCCGGACTCTTAAAACCATTTTTCCCAACTCAGGGAAGCAGCGGCAGTGGTTTCAATATTAACCTCGGGGGTTGATCAGAAAACGAGACGAATATGGCGGGCACTATCGTCGCAGAGAATAATCAGCACCAAAGCGCGACCGCTACCGAACCAACGAAAGCAGTCGGCGTTCTGGGTGTGCCCCTGGCATACGGCGCCAGCATGGCCGGTGTGGAACTTGGCCCAGCCGCACTTCGCGTCGCCCGTCTCAACCGTAGAATCGCAGAGCTTGGGTATAAGGTTCGTGATCTCGGAGATCTTCATGTCAAACCATCGCAATCAACTCCAGAGCCGGGTACGAAGCTGAAGTACCTTCGGGAGATCAGTGCCGCTTGTGAGGACCTGGCGCAGAAGATTGAAGAAGTTTTAGAGGCTGGAGAGTTGCCTTTGATCCTTGGCGGCGATCATTCTATAGCTATCGGATCGATCTCCGGCTTTGCGTCACAGTGCCGCAAGCAGAACAAGACGCCAGGCTTGATTTGGTTCGACGCTCATGCCGACATGAATACACCGGAGACTACGCCGTCAGGAAATATTCACGGCATGCCGCTGGCCGTACTCCTCGGCCACGGCGTTCGAGACCTTACCGACATCGCAGGATTTACGCCTAAGCTTGACGCGGCGCTGTGTGTCCACGTAGGCGCACGCGACATCGATGGCGAAGAGCGTAAGCTTATCCGCAAACTGGGAATTCGTTTCCTGACGATGCGCGAGATAGATGAACGCGGGATGAGTGCTTGCATGGATGAAGCGATTGCGATCGCCGCGCGCGCAAGTGGAGGTTATGCAGTGACCTTCGATGTCGATGCGCTCGATCCCGGCGATGCCCCTGGATCCGGTACGCTGGCGCGTGGCGGACTGACCTATCGTGAGGCACATCTGGCCATGGAAAAAATCGCGGAAGCCGGCGGCATGCGCTCACTTGAAGTAGTGGAAATAAATACGGCTCTCGACATAAACAACAAGACGGCTGAGCTTGGTGTTGAACTGATTCTGTCTGCCCTGGGCAAAACGATCTTGTAGCAACTCTGGCGAACTGAGGAGTAATCAATTGGCGAAGAAACTCCGTGTGGGGGTGATTTTTGGCGGCAGATCGGGCGAACACGAAGTGTCGGTGCGGTCCGCAGCCTCTGTAATCGAGTCGATAGACCGAAAAAAGTATGACGTTCTTCCAATTGCCATTTCCCGGGAAGGGGAATGGCTTTCACCACGCGAAGCTGCCGGACTACTACCGACCGCCGCGCAATCGCTGCTTCCTTCGAGTGTCGCCGATCAACCTCAAGGTGCGGTAGCCATTTTGGGCGATCCATCACACACGGGGCTGCTCTCGTTTGACCGGGATGGCGGAGCACCAACGTCCGCACGACTTGATGTAGTGTTTCCCGTTCTGCATGGACCATTCGGCGAGGATGGAACGCTGCAAGGGCTGCTTGAAATGGCTGACCTTCCTTACGTCGGTGGTGGCGTGCTGGCATCGGCCTGTGGAATGGACAAGGTCGCGATGAAGCTATTGTTTCTGCAGGCCGGGTTGCCCTTGTGTAAGTACGTCTGGTTCTTGCGTTCACATTGGCAGAATGATCGCTCGCGGATATTTAAGACTGTCATGCGCGAGATTGGCCTGCCTTGTTTTGTAAAACCGGCCAATCTCGGCTCATCGGTGGGGATTTCGCGAGCCGACGACAAGGATTCACTTGAACGTGCAGTAGGTTTGGCTGCTCAGTATGATCGAAAAATCGTTGTTGAAGAAGCTGTGGAGGCGCGGGAGATTGAGTGCGCGATTATTGGCAACAACGAGCCCAGGGCGAGTCTGCCGGGCGAGTATGTGGTGCACGACAAAGTAGCCCGCTTTCTCGATTACGAGGAGAAATACACCAGCACCGGGCATGTCGATTTCGTAGTTCCCGCTCCGATCTCGAAATCTTTGACAACCAGAATCCAGCGTCTGGCCATCCGGGCATTTCAGTCGATAGATGGGGCTGGTCTTGCGCGCGTTGATTTTTTCTTCAAGCACGATACGAAGGAGTTGCTGGTAAATGAACTAAATACGATGCCCGGGCTGACAGAAGTTTCCGGCTACCCGAAAATGTGGGCAGCTTCAGGTTTGAGTTACACTCGAATGCTGGATGTATTAATTGAACTTGCTTTGGAGAGGCATCGGGAGAAATCAATCAACAAAACTACTCGCAATTGAATCCGCTAAACGAAAGGTCTAACGCTTGGGCGCGTGATAGGCCTTACGCGTTCTCACATTCAATTCGCTGCGCGAAGTTCTTACCTCGAGCTTATGCCACTTGCCATCGCGGGCCAGATCCAACGGACGATAAGCAATAGTGTATTGATGACCTAATTCTTCAGCGATACTTGCGAAGGCGTCGCGTAATGCCGGCCCTCCGGGCGTAGCCACAAATCGTCCTCCGCTCTTCTCGGCAAAGCTCCTCAAGACGGCCGCAGTCTGCTGGTTATGGGAGCCGGGCCCTTCGCTGGCCGCCATGTCTACCGCATAGATGCTCGCCCCAATTGCAAGGGCGCTTTCAATCGCCTTCTCGGCTGAAGCTTTACTGTAAGTATCCATGCCGTCAGATAGGATTACTATTGCTTTCCTTTTCTCCGAGCGGCCGGCAAGCGCTTCCGCCGCATCAACAATTGCATCGTTTAGCGTCGTCATCCCTTTTGCGTGAACACCAAAAGCCATCGGCGCCAGATCTCGACCAGTCGAAAACTCCTGTAGCCGTTCAACCTTCGAATCAAATTTGTAGACTGCCGCGACATCCTCTTCGCGCAGATTATCCAGGAAGCGAATGGCTGCAGAACGGGCCAGTGAAAGACGACTTTCCATGCTTGATGAAGTATCAAGCAATACAACTGACGCGAAGGGAGATTCGTGAACGCTGAAACTTGAAATTAGTTGAGCTGAAACTTCCTTACCGTCTTCAAAGATTGTGAAGTCTGACAGGTGAAGGCCGGGAACGTACTTTCCAGCTTTATCTGTAACCGTGATATTGAGGACTACCAGATCAGTGTTGATACGAACTACATCGTCTTCCTGTTGGGCTTGGACAAGGGCAGGGAAGGTTGATCCCGCGAAGACAATCGCGAGCAGTTGCATCACGAGGCGACGACTTCTGGGCTTCCACATTTTATGTTGATAACTACCCTTTTGGCTGGAAGGTTCGCACAAGACGAATCAGTTCAAGTAATACATTAGACTCGTCGATGACAACTGCCGAGATGACGTGTTTGGGTGTCTTCTCAACTTTTTCTTTCAACGACTTGCTCAGTTCAGCCAACATGTCGATTGCAGAAGTAAGATCTCGTGGCGGCTTCTCCATTTCAACATTGTCTTCAGAGCCACCGGCTGCACTACGAATGCCCTTGGCCAGCTTTTCCACTTTCTCGAGTTTCCTAATGTCTTCTCGATCCAACTGGTTCTTTTGTTTGAAAGAAGCCACTATTGATGCGCCCAACGTTGAAAGGTCACGAGCTCTCTCCAGGTTATCCTGATATTCTTTCTCGGCAAACTTGATGGCGCGTTTGGCGCGCATCTCCTCTTCCATTGTGGCGAACTCTTTCGGCGCGTCTTCCGTAGAATTCTTATCACCGTCCAGCGCAATGGTTTTTTGGGTCGGAGTGTTTTGTGCACCGGCTGATGTAAGAAACGCAAGTAGCATAATAAGCACACAAAGAACATTTACAGTTCCTGCTACCAGCTTTTGTGCACATTCAGCCATCGTTTTCCAATTCACGAGACAAGTTCAACACAGAACAAAGTAACTTGCGGAAGGCTGTCATTAGGACGACCAAAGCCAGCAAGGGGTTGCACAATCGAAGCATCTTAACTGATTGGCATCAGCGAGCGCTGCCGTGTAGTGCCCCTGAACCCTTACTTAAGAGGCCGAACCATTCTGCTCACAAAGAGCCTTAACTTTCGTCGCCACGCCGACCTCTCACCGATAACCTGAGGCGGACAGAG
>WNGJ01016700.1_pt1 | contig 13920 bp, 12 predicted proteins | sample 5400611 | NCBI WGS metagenome assembly WNGJ01 (sample SAMN13153375, study PRJNA577476) | soil metagenome | isolation source: 40 cm soil or saprolite under Garry oak tree replicate 1 | place: USA:California | collected 2016-06-15 | reverse complement strand
AAAGCACATGCGGCATGCGCCCAGCGGCGGCATTTTAGGGTGATAGCAATAAATGGGAATCTCTATTCCCGCCTGTTGCGCTGCCGCCCAGACCAGCGTTCCAGCAGGAACGGCGACGGGAATGTCGTCTATGGTCAGGTGTACAAATTCGTCTTTTTTCACTTCTGGCATATATTTTTACCGTTTCAAATCCATCCATCCAACGACTCTAGCATGTCTAGCAAAGCTCAGGATGGATGCAAGGAAATGTTTCATCAGGTATTGTGATTGCCTACCATGCAGCGTCCATGACGGACGTGATATTCGTATTCCTCGCGGAACAGATGGATACTACTCGTAACAGGACTGGTGGCTGCGTCGCCCAGGGGGCAGAATGATTTACCGCTGATATTGTCGCAAATGTCCAGCAGCAGATCGATATCACTCTCCTTACCTTGTCCATGTTCGAGGCGCTCGTAAATTTCTGTCATCCAGTACGTACCTTCGCGGCAGGGAGTGCATTTGCCACAGGACTCGTCGCGGTAGAATTCGGTCATGCGCAGCGCGGCCCCCACGATACAGGTATCCTCGTGAATGACAACCACGCCGCCTGAGCCAAGCATTGAGCCTGCCGCGGCTATGGCCTCGAAGTCAAGCGGCGTATCTATTTTGTCAGCGCCGAGCAGGGGGGTCGATGATCCACCGGGTATGATAGCTTTGAGCTGCTTGTCATCCAGGATACCACCGCCATATTCCTCATCGTAGATGAGCGTGCGCAGCGAGGTCCCCAGGGGCAGTTCATAATTGCCAGGCCTCTTCACATGCCCGCTCAGGCAGAAGACGCGCGTCCCCTTGCTTTTCTCCGTTCCGAATGAGGCATACCAGTCCGCCCCATTTTTAATAATGGCTGGAATGGTCGTGAGCGTCTCACAGTTGTTAATCACGGTGGGGCCGCCATACAAACCAATTACCGCCGGGAAGGGCGGCTTTAAGCGTGGATACCCACGCCGTCCCTCCAATGACTCCATCAACGCGCTTTCTTCACCACAAATATAGGCGCCAGCGCCACGATGCATAATGACTTCCAGGTCATAGCCACTGCCCAAAATATTTTTCCCAATCAGGCCCGCGGCATACGCTTCTTCAATGGCTCGTTCAATCTGCTGACCAGCGAAAGCCAGTTCGCCGCGCACATAGATAAAGGCGACCGAGACGCGACAGGCATAGCTGGTGATGATGACCCCCTCGATCAGCTGATGCGGATTTTTCTCCATCAACATGCGGTCTTTGAAGGTGCCTGGCTCGCTCTCGTCGCAGTTGCAGCAGAGGTAACGCGGCTGATTTTTCGCAAGAAATCCCCACTTCATACCCGTTGGGAAGCCCGCGCCTCCACGTCCGCGCAAGCCCGATTTCTTCACCAACTCGACGATATCATCAGGTTGGTACTCCTTGAGCGCCTTTGCCAGGCTCTCATATCCGCCATGTTGGCGATACCCTTCAAGCGTATCCAGGCCTGGAGCATCTATATCTTTTGTAATAATTAGTTCTGGCATATTCTATGAGTCCTTACCTACGTGGTCAGGGGACGCAATAGATTGGGTCCCTACGTTGTTGCGTGGGTTGCCCCGTCCCGCCCCGTGGGACGCGATAAATCGGGTCCCTACGCCGGGGGACGAGTCGGAGGACGCAATGAATGGCGCTCCTACAAATTCTCTGTCCCACTCATCGACCAGCGCACCAGCCATCTCCAGCGTGATATTCTCGACAAACTCGTCATTGACCTGGATGACCGGCGCGGTGCCGCAGGAGGCCAGGCATTCCACAGTCATCAACGTATAATTCCCATCGGCTGTTGTCTCGCCGCGTTTGATGCCCAGTCGTTGTTCGAAGTGATCGACCAGCGCGTCGCAGTTGCGTAGATAGCATGAAATACTGGTACACACCTTGATGACCTTTTTCCCGGGAGGCTGCTGGTAGTACATGGTATAAAAAGTAGCCACGCTTTCAACGTCATCGACGGTCAAGCCAATTGCTTCGGCTACTGCCTCCAGGGCGGCCTGGCTGATGTAGCCCTCTTCTTGTTGCGCTAGATAGAGTGCGGGCATCACTGCTGAACGCGCGACAGGATAGCGATCTGCCAGGTCACGCATACGTTGTTTCGCCTGTTCTGAAATCATCGATCAACCTCACCAAGCACGATGTCTATGCTACCAATAGCTGCGACCACGTCAGAGAGGAAACTTCCTTCTATCATGAGTGGTAGAGCCTGGAGATTAGCGAATGAGGCACCGCGCACATGCATCCGGTATGGCTTTGCGCTGCCATCACTGACAATATAGAAACCTAACTCACCTTTCGGTGATTCGGTGCGTACGAACACATCCCCTTTCGGTGGACGATAGCCTTCGGTAAACAACTTGAAATGATGGATTAGCGCCTCCATGCTGCCCGTAATCTGCCACTTCGGTGGCGGCGTAATTTTCGGGTTGTCGATACGGTATGAACCCGCGGGCATGCCTTCGAGCGCTTGATTTACAATGTTCAGGCTTTGTTCCATCTCCAGCATACGCACCAGGTAACGGTCGTATACATCCCCATTGGTTCCCACCGGGATGTCGAAGTCGAACTGCTCATAACCGCTGTAGGGAAATGCTTTGCGGATATCCCATACTACGCCGCTGCCACGCAGTACGGGGCCGGTAGCGCCATACGCAATGGCATCCTCCGCCCTCAGGAAACCAACGTTTTTGGTGCGTTCCAGCCAGAGCTGGTTATTCGTCAAGAGATCGTGATATTCCTGCAAGCGAGCGGGGAAGATACTGCTGAATTCACGTACTTTGGCATCGAATTCCGCAGGGAGATCGGCCTGCAGTCCGCCAGGGCAAATATAGCTGGTCATCATGCGCACACCCGAGATGTATTCAAAGACGTCCAGGATCATCTCGCGCTCGCGGAAGCAGTAGAGGAAAACGCTCATAGCGCCGAGATCGATCGCGTGGGTACCCAGCCAGACAAGGTGGCTGGCGATACGCTGGAGTTCTGCCAGCAGGACGCGCACATATTTGATTTTGTCCGTGATCTCGTCTTCAATGCCGAGTAACTTTTCGACAGCCAGCGAGTAGCCCAGGTTATTGCTGAGAGGTGCCAGGTAATCCATGCGATCGGTTAAGACCAGCGCCTGGTAGTAGGTTTTCGCCTCGGCGGTTTTCTCGATACCAGTGTGCAAGAAACCAATGTCGGGCACTGATTTGATGACCGTTTCACCGTCGATGGTCAAGATCAGGCGCAGCACGCCGTGTGTACTGGGGTGCTGTGGTCCCATATTGATTGTCATCGTATCGTCGCGCTGCCCATCTTCACCGGGCTGGCTGTCCTCGATGGTGTAGATATTTTCTATGTCTTGCTGCTGCATAACGCCGTTCCCGTCCATTGTAGGGGCGACCCAAGGGTCGCCCGGGAGCCCTGTCGCCCTCAAATCATCTTTTCTTTGTCCCTGGTTCCTGATTCTGACTGACTTTACTGCGCCTCTCGTTGAGTTCTCGCCCACCAGGCGAGCGCAGCGTCTGACTTCCAACGCCAGGGTCGGTATCATACGGTACCTGGCCACCCCAGTGTGGCTCCGGCAAATCAAAGCCTGTCAGGGGGTAGTCCTTGCGTAAGGGGTGCGTCGTCCAATCTATTGGCATGAGAATGCGGCGCATGTCGGGGTGGCCGGTAAATGTAATGCCGAAGAGATCGTACACCTCTCGTTCATACCAGTTTGCCGCAGGCCACACTTCAACCACCGTCGGTACGGCTGGATGCTCTTCACGCCGCTGGCCAACACGCACCTTCAGGCGTAGCACGCATTGATTGGGGATCGAGAGCAGGTGGTAGACTACATCAAAGCGGGGGAGACGCTCGGGCCAATCTACCGCAGTCACACTTGAAAGGAAGTTGTACAGTAGATCTTTCTGAAGGTAGCTGCAAACCTTTACCAGCTCTTCTGGCTTCAGTACCATCGTCTGCTCATCACGAAACTCGACCGTTTCAACTATCGCCTGCGGAAATTTCTGCCGCACCTTCTCGACCGTTGATGTCGCTGTTATGGCCATAAAAATATGTTCCTTGAAATAGAAGTTATTTGTGATGGGGTATCGGCGCGGAGCATCAATACCCCGTCACAAAATTATAGTTCTTCTCCGATTGGTCCCACCAGCTTTATACCACTGGCCTTCAAAGGATCGGGTGGATTGGGTATATCTTCACGGATTTTTCGTTGCAGCTCATTAAACCCAAAGAGTAGCATATCGGGTGTCGGCGGACAGCCCGGAATGAAGACATCGACCGGCACAATTTTGTCTACCCCTTGTACAATCGCATAGTTATTAAAGACACCCCCACATGAAGCACAGGCGCCCAAAGCAATGACCCACTTGGGGTCGGGCATCTGGTCATATATCTGCCGCAGCACAGGTGCCATCTTGATCGAACAGCGTCCGGCGACGATCATCAGGTCGGCCTGTCGTGGCGAGGCGCGGAACACCTCTGCCCCAAAGCGCGAGATGTCCCAGCGGTCAGCGCTGGTCGACATCATCTCGATGGCGCAGCAGGCCAGGCCAAAGGATACAGGCCAGAGCGAGGAACTGCGCCCCCAATCCAGGAATTTACTGACCTGGGTCGTCAAAATACCCGGCTCGCCATTTCTCACATGGAGCTGCCGCCGGGGCGTCTGATTATTCGAAACAGTCTGCACCGGCTCCCACGGATTTTTTACTCCCATGTGAACGCCCCTTTTCGCCAGACGTAGATATAGCCAATCATCAAAATCAGCAGAAAGACGAGCAGTTCAATCAACCCATAGACTTTGAGGCTGTGAAGCAGGATGGCCAACGGATAAAAAGAAACGATTTCGATGTCGAACACAATAAAAAGCATGCCCGTCAAGAGATACTTGATAGGAAAGCGCCGCTTAGGCGCTTCAATCTCTTGAATGCCACATTCATATGGGGCTAGCTTCTCGGGCGACGGTTTCTTTGGCCCCAGGAAAGTGGTCAATACCATAACAAACAGGCCAAAGAGAATAGCTAGCGTCACCAGCACAAAAATGGGGAGTGTTCCCATTGGTGGGATCCTTCATTTCTCGTAACAAATATTACACATAGGGGAGGCTTCATTGGACCCCTACAGTACCTAGTGCCTTTCGTACACTACCTCATCACGTATGGTAGCACAGGGTGTGTAGAGTGTCAAATAACCGTAGTCACTAATTTTTTATAAGTTTCGTTACTTGCCTTAGAGAGAGATACATGGTATACTTGAATTACATACTGTCAATTACTACCCTATTCTGGTCTTCCTATACATGATCAGAAGGGGAGGCGGAACATGGCAACGAAGCCAATCACAGAAACAAGAATGACACAAACTACCACAACTAGCAACATTTGTCCAAGGTATGAACACGCCATCCAGTTACTCGGTAAGCGTTGGACCGGCCTGCTCTTATACGCGCTTCTGGAGGGTCCGCGGCGATTTTGCGAGTTGACCAACACGGTTGAGGGCCTCTCGGACCGTGTACTCAGTGATCGGCTGCGTGAGCTGGAGCTAGAAGGTGTGGTTGAGCGCGTAGTCTATCCCCAGATACCGGTTCGTGTCGAGTATCAGCTGACCGATAAAGGGCGAGCCCTTGAGCCTGTTGTGCAGGAGATACAAAAATGGGCCACATCGTGGGTCACGTTGTCTGATTCGTCACTTCAATCCCCCGCTGAGTAACAAACGCACCTGAAGCAGCCTGTGCTATAATTGTGTCATGGAACGTTTATGGGCTCCCTGGCGCATGGCTTATATTGCGCCGAAAACACCACAACCCCAGGAGTGTATTTTTTGCACTCAACCAGCCGAGAACCGCGACGAAGAGCATCATATTCTCTACCGCGGCGAGCGCTGTTTCATGATGCTGAATCTCTATCCCTATAACAACGGCCACCTGATGATTGCACCCTATCAGCACATAGGCACAATCGAGAAACTCCCTGCTGAGACGCTCACTGAACTAATGGCGCCGGTTTTGCCGATCACACGCATTTACATGTCGTGCCTCGCTGGAATGGTGATACCAATTTCATGCCGGTGGTTGCCGATGTCAAGGTCATGCCGGAACTCCTTGATGGTGTGTATCAAAAATTGAAAGAGGCTATTGCGGCGGTAAAAGGGGAATAATAGCATCCAATAAAGCAGGGGATAGAAGCCTGTCATGCCGCTACGTATGACGGGCTCTATCCCTTGCTTTATTTTTTCTTTTCTAATGAGATTCCTTTGACAGAGCAGTTAAGAATAACTACAATAAATCGAAGCTGGCATTCGCTCGACAAGAAGCGACGCAGCAGCATGGCTTATTCACGCTGGCATTGAAGCGAACAGGCCGCTCTTCGAGAAGGTCTATGGAACAGTGGCCGAAATCCGCCGCCTGCGCGTAGTGGCTCAATCGCTGGCGCAAGAAGCGGCAGGGAGTGGGGAGGGTTCAGCAGAATCGACGGAGGAGCAATCTCAATAGCGAACAAAAGCAAACTTCCAGGCCGGGTGTTTGATATAAGCACAGCACTACGTAAAGGGGTAAACACCTGACCTGAGCAGTTGCTTTTTGGGTAACTGCTCTCTACCCCGGCTGCCACACTTGCACCGTCTCATCCCCACCTCCAGAGGCAATGAGCTTCCCATCAGGCGACCATGCCACTGCAATTATCGAAGTCCCAGCGAAATCTTTATCATGACCAGTATAGATGTAGATGTTACTTCCAGCGGTGGCATCCCACACTTGTACCGTCCCATCAGCGCTCGCGGAGGCAATGCGCTTGCCATCGGGCGACCATGTTGCGGCATTTACTGCTGAGGTATGACCCCGATAGGTAAAAACATGGCTCCCAGTGAGGGTATCCCACACCTGTACCGTTCCATCAAAACTCGCGGAGGCGACGCGCTTGCCATTAGGAGACCATGCTACAGCATTCACTGCTGAGGTATGTCCAGTGTAGGTATAAATGTTATCTCCTGTAGTCGCATCCCATTGTTGCACAGTATCACCATTCCCCGCAGAGGCAAGCTGTGTCCCATCGGGTGACCATGCTACAGCCTTGATAGATCCAGCATCACCACGATAGGTGAGCAGTGGTCTCCCTGTGGTAGCGATCCACATCTGCACGGTGGCATCGTCACCCGCTGAAGCGATGCGTATGCTATCGGGCGACCAGGCCATCGCTTTCACCGGCCCTGTATGCCCGCGATAGGTCAAGAGGCGCTCGCCGGTTGCAGCCATCCACACCTGCACACTCCCATCGCTACTTGCCGAGGCGATGCGCTTGCCATTGGGCGACCATGCTGCGGCATTTACTGCTGAGGTATGACCCCGATAGGTAAAAACATGACCCCCAGTGAGGGCATCCCACACCTGTACCGTTCCATCAAAACTCGCGGAGGCGATGCGCTTGCCATTGGGCGACCATGCTACAGAATACACCCAGTTAGAATGACCGCTATATGTGTAGAGCGTCAATGATTTTTGAGAGAGGGTGTTATGTATCCAGGTGATACCGCCTCCCACCATAACCAGCCCTACCATACCTATCACGAACTTGCGACGGGATAGGGAAAAACCACGATTGCCTACAACTATTTCATACACCCGTTTCGTCTTGCCACGCTTACCTGGCGCTGGTCGACGCTGAAGAGCTATTTGTTTTGCCACTATACCAGGTGCAGGAGGAATCTGCCCTGGGGAGGTGGTTGGCCTATGAACTGTTGGGGACGGTAAAGCTTGTAAAACGCCGGGGAGAGCCATTTCTATCTGCTCGTCAGCGGTGATGCGTTGCAAGGCTTGCTTGATAGCAGCTAGATTGGCCGGCCTCTTGCTCTCATCCATGTCTACCATCTGCATGATCAGCGTCTCCAGGCCAGCAGGACATGATTGGAGTGGCGCAAAGCAAAATGGCGTCTCTGAGGGGTCGTTCCCCGAGAGCAAATGGTGAAGCGTTGCTCCAAGGCTATAGATATCAGAGCCAGGAGTTGGCGGCGTACTGCCATATTGCTCCGGTGCGGCATAGCCAGGCGTACCGAACGCCACATCAGCTTTCGCCTGCCCCCTTCTAAAGTGATGGGCAATGCTAAAATCGATCAGATAGAGATCGTTCGCCGGAGTGAGCATAATATTGGCGGGCTTGAGGTCACGAAAGACGAGAGGTGGCTGACGTGTATGCAGATAGTCAAGCACCGTACACAGTTGGATACCGATCTGGAGTACCTGCTCAAGCAGGAGGTGTCCATCTCTGGCATCGTGCAGGTGCTCTTCTAACGTTTTGCCGTCAATGAAGTCCATGACAATATACCAGCACCTGTCTTCGGTAAACTGATCGTATATACGAGGAAGGTTAGGATGAACAAGACCCGCTAGCCTATGTACATCATGAGTAAACGCCTCGGTCGCTTCAGCCAGTTCCTGGGCAGCCAGATTCCCCTGCGAGATTTCCTTAATGGCAACCACGCGACCATCAAACTGGTTGTCGGCAGCTTTGTAGACCGCGCTAACCCCCCCCTTACCGATCCGGCTTATGATGCGATAGCGCTGCTTGAGCAAGTGATTCAGTTCAAATTGGCCCGTGATGCGAGTTTTTGTTTGCAAGGGCTGCTCATCCTCAGAGAATGCTCCTGCCCGTAAGTTCTTGTTCCTAATTGATTGCCCGCACTGCAGACAAGATGTCGCTTGTGCCTGGTTGATCGCGCCACATTTAGGGCAATGAACAGATGTAGTAGCCATAGGTACCGCTCCTCACACCGCCTGCCAAATCCGCACTGTCTTGTCCCACGAGCTAGAGGCAATGCGCGTCCCGTCAGGTGACCAGGCCACCGCTGTTACCGTGGATGCATGCCCAGTGTAGGTATACATGGCCTCTCCTGTAATTGCATCCCATATTTGTATCGTCTGGTCGAGGCCCGCTGATGCAACATATGGGCCTGACCAGGCCACGGCTTTCACCGGCTTGTCATGACCATTATAGACACAGACAGTATCGCCTCTAGCAGCATCCCATACATGCACCGATGTATCACGCGAGCCTGAAACGATACACTTGCTATCGGGTGACCATGCCAGCGTTTGTACAGCATCGGTATGACTGCGATAGGTCACTCTACTCAAAACACCCATTCTCTTCTTCCCAGAATCCCATATATGTACCGTGTCACCACTGGCAGAGGCAATATGTGCCCCATCGGGCGACCATGCCACAACATATACCAGGTCGAGATGGCCCCGGTAAGTGATAAGGTTCTCCCCTGTCTTTGCATCCCATATCCTCACCTTATCATCGCTTGCCGAGGCAATGTACTTTCCATCCGGGGACCACGCTAGAGTTGTGACAACAGTATTAATGCGATAGGTGGTGACCCTTTGTCCAGTCGCAGCGTCCCACACTCCCACGCTGTTCCCCCAGCAACCAGAGGCAATGTATCTGCTATCCGGTGACCACGCGACCACGTGTGCCTGCCTGGGGTGACCGCGAGAGGTATAGAGTGTCTGTCCAAGCGTGGCATTCCAGACCTGTATCGTTTCATCCTCGCTCGCTGAGGCAATGCAAGCCCCGTCAGGTGACCACGCGACCGCAGTCACCCATCCAGAATGGCCGGTGTATATGTAGAGCATCTTTCTTGCAGATTGCACCCTCACTACTACAGGTGATGGAGATTGACCAGTGATGGTGAGGGCTTTCGCCGCAGCCTGCTGGGCCGCTATTCGTTGGAGTTCCTGCCTGACCATTGCCATGCTCGCTGGTCTTTTGCTCTCATCTACCTCAACCATCTGCATGATCAGAGTATCAAGCCCTGCAGTAGCAAGCTGACCATTGAATTGAAAAGGCGCAAAGCGAAATGGCGTCAGCGAGGGATCATCCCCTGAGAGCAAATGGTGGAGGGTAGTACCCAGACTGTAGATATCCGCACGGGGAGTCGTTTGCCTTCTCCCGTATTGCTCCGGTGCGGCATATCCCGGTGAGCCGAAAGCCACGGTATCTTTGGCCTGCCCTGGTTTAAAGTGGCGAGCTATACCAAAATCGATCAGATAGTAGTTCCCCTCGGCAGTCCGCATAATATTGGCAGGTTTAAGATCGCGGAAGATGATAGGCGGCTGGCATGCATGCAGATAGCCAAGCACGGAGCACAGTTGCATGCCGATATCGAGCACTTCCTCCACAGGAAGATATCCACCCGGTGCTTTTTGCAGGTACTCTTCCAGCGTTTCGCCCTCGATGAAATCCATCACGAGATACCAGCGCCCAGTATCCGAAAAATGGTCATAGATACGCGGCAGATTGGGGTGAGTGAGATTCGCCAGTAGGAGCGCTTCATGTTTGAAGGCTTCGGTAGCTTCGGCAATCTCCTGTGGTGAAAGGTTAACCGGGTTCATTTCCTTTATAGCCACGGCCCGGTTGCCAAATCGGATATCCTCAGCCTGGTAGACCGCGCCAAAGCCACCTCGACCAAGCTGTCCGAGAATACGATAGCGCTGTATAAGCAGGTGAGAGTTGACAAGAGGTGCTGTGGAGATACTGATCTGCTCCCCAGCCGTTGGTTGTAGAGGTTGATTACAGGCGAAGCAAAGGGTGGCCTCCGCTCGATTTGCTACACCGCAGTTGTCGCAGTACACATATATGGAAACCATGCGTTCTGCTCCTTAGCATTGTTATGCTATTCTTCCTGACGCTAAGAACACCTGGATGCTAATCAACTCGACCAATGAACCGGGCCCATGTAAGAACCAGGCAGCTTAAAAATAACGGTTTAGTTGTTAAATAACATAGCTTATTGTTATTCTCTTAGTCAAGGGTGACTTTGCCGTCGGCTGAACCGATGCGATGATGATGCCATCAGGATGAGCCAGTTGTATTTTACAAAAACACGAGATGGCATATGCCCGAGAAATGAGATATTGACTTTGCCACTCTAGTGGTCTGTCCAAGTTAATTTGAGGGGTGGAGGAGGAAAGGGGGACGCTTGGCTGTAACATACTTTACGTGGATGGGCAGTCAGACTGGCGAATTGCCTCTTGGTTTCTCCTGGTATGCTAGGGAGAGAAGACCCTGAGCAGCATCGGAGGAAGAGACGGGGAGGCGGATATGTCGCAAGGGAAACGTGCTATCGTTCCTCGCAACTCACCGGTCTTCCCCCCTCGAACCTGACGACTGGTTGCTTTTCAAGAAGCTCCCAGACTCTGCTTCCTGAAAAAGAGAGGAACGACCTGACGCTCTGCGTGTGATCCCTCCTGGGTCACAGCTTTCAGACGCGGTTGGCATGATCGTTCCACAAAGGAACATACCTCTTACCGGAAGACAGCGAATCGATCGGTCGCCCGGATGAGTTCTTGAGTGAGACCCGGGTTGTTGGCGGTATGGCCAGCGTTGTCAACAATCATCAACTCGGCACTCGGCCACACACGATTGAGTTCCCATGCATTTGCAAGGGGAGATTGAAAGTCAAAGCGACCATTCACCAGGATACTGGGAATGTCGGTCAGGACATCGGCGTTGCGAAGTAAGCTCCCATCCTCTAGCCACAGATTGTGATGCATGTAGTGGGTCACGATACGCGCGAACGCCAACGCGAACGTGGGATTGGTGAATCGCTCAGCAAGTCTCGTTGACGGGGGCCAGTCAGGTGTCGCGGACTCCCACAAGCACCAGGCTTCGGCGGCCAGTTTTCGGACAGTGAGATTGGAATCGTTGAGCCGCCGATGGTATGCCTCGACAATATCGCCAGAGCGTTCGGCTTCCGGCAACGCAAGACGGAGACGTTCCCATTGCTCGGGGAAGAAGATTGCCACACCACCTCGGAAGAGCCAGTCAATTTCCTGGTGTCGTCCGGTCGTAATCCCGAATAAGATCATTTCCGTAACCCGCTCTGGATACCTTTCTGCGTAGGCGAGCGCCAAGGTGCTTCCCCATGAACCGCCGAACACCAACCAGCGGTTGATATCCAGATGCTGTCGCAACTGTTCCATGTCGGCGATCAGCTTTGCGGTGGTGTTGCTCGAAAGGCTCGTCTCGAGGGCACTGGCGTGTGGCGTGCTCCGCCCGCAGTTCCGCTGATCGAAGAGCACGAGGCGGTAGGCGCTGGGATCAAAAAGCCTGCGGTGCCAGGGAGAACATCCCGAACCAGGGCCGCCGTGCAAGACGACGGCTGGTTTCCCATGTGGATTGCCGCAGGTCTCCCAGTAGACGAGATTGCCGTCATCCACCTCCAAGAAGCCTTGCTCGTACGGCTCGCTCGCCGGATACAAATCGGTCATGATTCACCTGCTTCTTTGTAAATGTGTGAATATTTCGACTATCTTACCCAAATTCCTTTCGTGAAACAAGAGGGGTAATTCGCCAGTCTGACTGCCCACCTACGTAAAGTATGTTACAGCCAAGCGTCGAAAGGGGTATCCTTGAAAGACCAACTGAACAGTTTTCAAGGAGGAACCCCTATGAAGAAGTATATCGTAAAGTTAAGCGAGGAAGAACGAGAAGAATTGCAGGAACTGATAGCGAAAGGGCAAGCGTCAGCCCGCAAACTGGCGCATGCGCGTATCTTGCTCAAAGCAGATAGCAGTGAGGGCGGGCCAGGCTGGAACGATCAACGCATTGCCGAAGCGCTGGAAGTGAGCATTGCAACCATCGAGCGAGTGCGAGAACGTCTCGTTGAAGAGAGTCTGGCAGCCGCGCTCAACCGGCACCGATCAGGAACACTTCGCCTGCGTAAATTGGATGGAGAACAGGAAGCCTATCTGATCGCATTGACGTGTAGTCAACCGGAGGAGGGCCAGCAACGCTGGACGCTGCAAAGGCTTTCTGACAAGCTGGTAGAACTACGCCTGGTGGAGAGCATCTCGCGAGAAACCGTCCGACAGGTTCTGCGCACCAACGAACTCAAACCCTGGCTCAAAGAGCAGTGGTGTCTGCCGCCCAAAAGCAATGCAGAGTTTGTCTGTCAGATGGAAGAGGTGCTCGACGTATACACCCGCCCCTACGATGCGCGGTATCCGCAGGTGTGCATGGATGAGATGAATAAACAACTCATCAGCGAGACACGGGTTCCGTTGCCGATGCAGCCGGGACAACCTGCGTGTTACGATTCTGAATACGAGCGGCAAGGCACCTGTAATCTGTTTATCGCCACTGAACCGTTGACGGGCAAGCGGTTTCTCCAGGTGACTGAGCACCGCACGAAGCAGGACTGGGCTCGCTTCATTTACGATCTGGTGGATGTGTACTATCCCACTGCTGAGAAGCTGGTGTTGGTGATGGATAACTTAAACACCCATACCCCAGCAGCTTTGTATGAGGTATTTCCGCCCGCCGAGGCCCGACGCCTGGCTCGCAAGCTGGAAGTCCACTACACACCCAAACATGGCAGTTGGCTCAACATGGCCGAAATTGAATTGAGTGTGCTCAGTCGCCAGTGTTTAGACCGTCGCATCGGCTCACTCGCGGAACTGGAACGAGAGGTGGCTGCTTGGCAAGCCAGACGCAATGCTTCTGAGGTCGGCATCAACTGGCGCTTCACCACGACTGATGCTCGCATCAAACTCAAGCGTCTTTACCCCTCAATTCTTGATTGACAAACCACTAGCCTAGAGAACATGAGGGGTGACTGACTATTTCCCATACGGATACCACCAGGACTTCTTGCCACCCTCGAAGTCCCAGTGAACATGCTTCGTTTCGCGAAATTCGTCCAGGCCCTCCTCGCCAAGTTCTCTTCCCACTCCTGACATCTTAAACCCGCCAAACGGCCCCGCGTCATTATCCGTCAGTGGATCGTTAATCCACAGCGTACCCGCTTCGACCTCCTCGAAGAAACGTTTGGCCTTGAGCGGGTCATAGGTATACAGGTTGGCTCCCAATCCATATTTGCTATCGTTCGCCAGGGCAATGG
>WNGJ01009924.1_pt1 | contig 13921 bp, 12 predicted proteins | sample 5400611 | NCBI WGS metagenome assembly WNGJ01 (sample SAMN13153375, study PRJNA577476) | soil metagenome | isolation source: 40 cm soil or saprolite under Garry oak tree replicate 1 | place: USA:California | collected 2016-06-15 | reverse complement strand
TTACGGTGAAATCACTAAATTGGACTACGAGACCGGTTCCAAATTTGCTTTGCAGCTTGTTCTGTATAGTCGTCTCCACACTCTGATTAGCAAGTGTGTTCAGACGTACCCAGGCAACCTGGTTGCCGGGCAAAGACTTATCGTCGCCGGTAGTAATCTGCAAGTCTGACAGGTTGAGAGGCTTGAGCAGATTCTCCATTGCTGTGGCACTGGTATCTTTGCTTGGGCGCAATTCGATGGTAGCTCCACCGGCGAAGTCGATACCAACATTGAGGTGTTTCACCAGCAAGGAAATTGTGCCGGGGATGATAACTACAAGCGATATGAGTAAAAACAGGTAACGTTTTCCTACAAGATTAAACACGGCATCCTCCTCTAGACTGTGCTGTTCCGCCGCGCCAGGGATGCCGTGGCAATGGAGCCAGCGGGTAGTCCAAACAGTGCGGGATGACTCACAACGCCAGTTGGCACCAGCAGGTTCAGGAAGGTGCGGGTGACGACAATGGCGGTAAACATACTAATCAAGACGCCCAGGAATAAGGTCGTGGCAAATCCAGCGATGACGCTGGCACCAAAGTTGCTGCCAAAGTAGAACAGCACGGCGCAGGTGATGAGCGTAGAGATGTTTGAGTCGCGAATAGAAGGCCAGGCGCGTTTCCAACCAATATCGATAGCCGAAGCGAGTAATCTACCTGCTCGCAGTTCTTCCTTGACACGTTCAAAGATCAGCACATTAGCGTCTACTGCCATACCAATTGAGAGGACGAACCCCGCAATACCTGCTAATGTCAGGGTGACGCCAATGAGTTTGAAAATGGCGAAGGTAAAAATGGAGTAGAGTATTAGCGCACAGTCGGCCAGCAAGCCTGGCAAGCGATAGTACAGCAGCATGAACAGGATGACGATGCCCAGTCAGGTAATCGCCAATATGTTTGGTCGTGAAGTCTGCGAAGCGCGAGATAGCGCCACCCTTCATCTCAAAATTGATGACGATCTGACTTGTTTGCGGATCCTGGCCAACGCTGATTTGATTGGGATCAAGGTCTTTTCCTGTGAACAGCGGCTTGTTGCCGGGATTATTCGCAGTATACTGGCTTGGATCAAGTGCGGCACCTTCCCCCAACGGGCTCTGACCGGTATCCCAGAACTCCAGGACGCCCGGCTTTATCAGCGTCTGAATTTGCTGCTGCAGGTTGCCGCCGTTCAGGCTTGGTAGGTCAATAGAGATACTCTGGTTACCACTGCTGTCGCTCAGTAAGCGAAAGGTAGGTTCTTTAACGCCGAGACCACCGTTGACACGGTTCTCAATCTGGGTCAGGGTGTTACCAATAGAATCACTGATTTCTTGTCTGCTGTAGTGCTGGCTGGGATCGGGTACCAGCAAGATGCTTACACCGCCTTGCAGGTCAAGTCCCTGCTGGACGGTGAATGGGTTATTCACGCCATGCCAGGGCACGCCTTTGCTATCAGGATTCGGCCAGAAGTCTACAAAAGCCGCGCCGACAGCCAACAAAACAATAAAAAGGAGGAGTAGAAGTGTTCCTCGACGCATAGGTATTATATCCCCTCATTGTATTCTATCTTGTTTGAGATAGATAACACTTGCACGCTTATTATGTGGAGCTTAGTGTACCCGCTCCATGATACATTTATTCCTGTGCAGTATAGCATAGATATTCCACGTTGCATATCCCACTTTGTTTACCATATTTTGAGTGCTGAAAAGCAATTCTTGCGGGAAAAAGAACAGGTTATACAACCTTCATCGTATAATGACGTATCTATAGAGGAGGAAACTCTGCCAGACTTTCTGTTAAACTACAGCAACCTGCGAAAGTATTGAGCTATGTAACTCAGTGAAGGATGGGGATAGACCCGCGAGACCTTGGGCTCATATCAAATCTGGCTGTGTAGTTCGTCCTGTATGTCCGTATAAGCCAGTTGGAAATCCCATAATAAAAAAAGCCTACCTCCCATCGTCTCAAGAGTGATGAATCGGTGGTATCAATCTTTCTGAGCACTGCGGTAATATAAATGGGATCATTGGAGAATATCGCTTCCCTTACGTACCTACTATATGATAGTGGAGCGTCGCCTATACAACGTCGGAACTTTTTTTATGCCTGTTTTTGAGCAAGAGAGAAGGAGCAAAAAGAATCCATGGAAGAAGCTACAACTTTAGCGGGTACTCAGGGCAATATGCCCGTAGCCAATACAAACAACAAAGTTGTAATGGATGTGCGCAATATTACGAAAAGCCTGCCTTTAGGTCGCGAGAAGATCGAAATTCTGAAGGGTATTAGCTTTCAGATTATAAGCGGGGAGTTTGTTTCTATTGTTGGGCCATCCGGTTCGGGCAAAAGCACGTTGCTCGGCATCATTGCCGGGCTTGATAACCCCAGCAGTGGCCAGGTCTTGATCGATGGCGTCGATATCACGCGCATGAGCGAGGGACAACTGGCCTCGGTCCGTAACAACAAGATCGGTATGGTCTTCCAGGCCTTCAATTTGATACCCACCTTGACGGCCCAGGAAAATGTCGAGGTACCGCTCTACGTGGGCAAGCATAAAGGCGCGCCTTCCGCCCGGGCCAAAGAATTGTTAGAGCTGGTAGGCCTTTCACATCGTCTCTCGCATCGCCCCAACCAGCTTTCCGGAGGTGAGCAGCAGCGCGTTGCCATTGCCCGTGCCCTGGCAACCGATCCAGCCTTTGTGCTTGCCGACGAGCCGACAGGCAACCTGGATGCCAAGAACAGTGAGAATGTACTCAAACTGATTGCTTACCTGCGTGCCCAGACGGGGAAAACCTTCATCATTGCCACCCATGACCCGGTGGTGGCTTCACACGCTGACCGTGCTATTCGCATCGTGGATGGCCTGATCGCTTCCATCGACACCCTCAAAAGAGAGGCTGCCCAATGAAAGCCTCGATGTACTTCAACTACACCTCGCGTTCGCTATTCAGAGGAGGGCAGCGTACCATCCTGGCGGTATTCTGCGTCGCGGTCGGTGTGATGGCGATTGTCTCCTTGCAATTAGTGGGGCAGATGATTAATAATGCCTTCACAGGCAATATTCGCGACGCCAATGGTGGCGATATCGCTGTAACGTCGCAGACTCCCTTCAAGCAGAGTGACCTGGCCTTCTTCGATAAACTCAAAAGCAATGGTACCATCACTGCCTATACTCCAACGATCAGTAGTAGTGCTTCAACCAGCCTGGCAAACTCGGCTCAATCCTTTACGCTTGAAGTGGTGAATCCGAGTAGCTTTCCGGTAGTGACGTCACCATCATTTAAGACCCCTTCGGATGGTAAAGTCTCGACGCTGCTCACAAATAACCAGGTTGTTGTGGATCAGAATCTGATCGATCAATACAACAAAAAGGTGGGTGATACGTTTACGGTGCATGCCAGTACCAGTACCGGGGCTGGACTCATCTTCCATGTAAAGATTGCCGGCGTCGTGAACGATAGCGGTGTCTTTGCGCAGTCGAACGATTTCATGCTCATCTCAACCACCGATTACCAGGCAGCTGATCCCAGGTTGCCGCTCTTGTACGACACCATTGATGTTACGACTGCCGACAAGGCCCACACGGATCAGGCCGCCAAAGCCATCTCGGATCAGTTTCCCATTGCTAATGTCACCACTGCCGACCAGGCTTTGAAAAATAACCAGGCACAGGTCGATTTTATCAAGAAATTCCTGGAAATCGCCGGACTGCTGGCACTCCTCATTGGCGGAGTCGGTATTGTCAACACGATGCAGGTCTTGCTCTCGCGCCGCAAAATTGAGATTGCCATGCTCAAGACAACGGGCTATCGCCGCTTTGATCTGTAACTGCTCTTTGGCCTGGAAGCTGGCCTGCTCGGGCTGGTTGGTGGCGTGGTTGGCGCCGTGGCGGCCGTAGGCGTGAGCTACCTGGTGCGCAACATCGTGCAGCAGGTCTTCCCCATCCTGATACCATTCTCCCTTGATCCTATCATCATTGGTGGAGGCGTCTTGATAGGTCTGGTTACCGCCTTGATCTTTGGCTTGCTGCCAATTGTCCAGGCAGCTAACATCCGCCCTTTGAATGTCATTCGCGAATTACCAGGGGGTAGACGCGTGGGAAGCATCTTCTTGACCATTGGTCTGCTGCTCCTCCTTTCGGTGCTGTTCTGCGCCCTGGCAATAGTCATCCTCAATGATGTTGTTCTGGGCATCAGCGCGGTCTATGGAGCTTTCATCTTCCTGGGGCTGTTGAGCCTCTTCTTCGGCCTGGTCGTTCTTGTGATCAGCATCCTGCCCGTTCCTGAGCGTTTCAGTCCTGGGTACCTGGCCCTGGTCATCGCTGGCCTGGTCGTGGCGGCGCTGCTCTACCAATTTTTACCGACCTTTGGTGCCCTGTTGTTCGTCGTCTCGTTGATGGGTATTGTCATCGTGCTGCTACCTCGCTCGTGGAAATCCAGCACAAAGATGGCCCTGCGCAATATCGGGCGGCAGCGAGCCCGTACCACGACCACATTACTGGCCCTGTTTGTAGGTGTTTTTACCATTGGCTTGATCCTGGTATTGGGGCAAGATTTACGTGACAACATCAACGCCGCCATTGCCAAGAGTCTCACCTTCAACCTGGTCACGATTGCCAGAGGTAATGATGCAACGCAACTGCAAGCAAAGCTAGGGACGATTCCAGGTCTCTCTACCGCTCAGACTGAAAGCAGGACGTATGCAGCGGATGTTCCAGTAGCTATCGATGGTACGCCTTTCACCAGCCTGCTGCCAAAAAATGGTCAAGGAGGCCCCAATGACTTAGGGAAAGGCGGTACCCTGTTCTACCTCGGTGGGCTCGAGGGATATGATGTGGCGCACAACCAGTTCCCGGATCCACAGAACGTGACGTTCACCGGGCGTAATCTGAACGCCAGCGACGCGGGAACGAATAATGTGCTGGTTAGTGCCAATCTTGTGGATCTTGCTCCGCTCAAAGGACACCTCCATGTAGGCAGTACCATTACCCTGGCAAGCATAGACGGGAGAACCACCAGAACCGTCACGGTTGTTGGAACGTACCAGGGGAAGCCGGGATTTGTTGATCTACACTTTGGGCCCATTCTGACAACACGCGAGACCGTAGCGTCCCTGACGCCAGCTGGACAGGCGACGACCATCTTCTATATGAAGGTTGACCCGGCTAAAATTGGCAAGGCCTTGCAAGCCATCGGTAACATTGCCCCCAGCGCTTCGGTGACCAACTTTGCCAACCTCGGTGATTTCATCAACAATTTTATCGGTGATATATTGCTGGTTCTCACCACCATTGCCTCACTGTCGCTGTTAGCGGGCGTCATCATCATTGCCAATGCGGTGGCTTTAGCGATGTTGGAGCGACGGCGTGAGTTAGGTATTCTCAAATCAGTGGGATACACCAGCCGCACCACTCTGGGCGAAGTGCTCATCGAAAACGGCGTCGTTGGAGGAACGGGCGCACTGCTTGCCATGTTGCTGGTAACGCTTGCTACAAGCATCCTGAGCCAGTTCGTCTTCAAAACAAGCTTTGGCGTGAGTTGGTATATCGCCATCGGCTTGATTGTCGGTGTCGCGGTCCTGGCAATGATTACATCCACTTTCGTTGCCTGGGGTTCTACCCGAGTTCGCCCCTTAGAGGTTCTACGTTACGAGTAGCGTCGAGTCAACGAAAACGGGTGGTTCGTAATACTTTTGCCGTGTATGGGCTTTTTGCCCATACACGGCAAAAAACCTTGCGGGTGCATGAAAAATCTAGGGAGGACCCTTAATAGTTCGTAAAGGTAACGCCATCAACCCGCCCAGCGTCACAAAGGTAAAACAGAAACCCACTGCCCACAATGGCCCCATTGTATTTAGCAAGAAACCGAAAAACCAGCCGCAAAACACGGTGCTGATGCCACTTGCGAAAAGCAAGATACCAGCTACCGAGCCAGGCGATCTTCCCGCTCGTTCACTACCGATGGCCAGACATGTAGCGAAGATGGGTGAGAGGCCGATGCTGACCATAGCAATAGCCAGGGTTGCAACGATAGCATTGCGGCTAAGGGCCATGGCAATAAGCCCTGCAAGGGTTACCAGTACACCGAGCATCACCATTTTCCAGGAGCCAATGCGCAGGATTAATACTGCCGCTCCCAGGCGACTAAGGGTTGATAGCGCCCACGTAATACTACTGAGGGCCGCTGCAATGGCAGGTGCCTGTGCGAATGCAACATGGAGATAGGCAGATGCCCATACTCGCACACTTGAACTGATCCCCGATGTTAGCATCATCACTACGATCACTGGAACCAATATGCCAATGAGCGAAGATGAATGGGGTATCAGCTCGTCTTTACTGCTCATGGCCTTGCTCTCCTGGGGGCTAATTCTATAGGTTGCGGGTATCCCTGGCAGTGAAAGTATTGCCCCAGCAATGAAACAGATGGTAAAGAGAAACGGGGGGCGCGGATCATTATGGAAAAGTCTCAATAGTCCAGCATCGATTAATGCGACCACGACTCCACCCAGGGGATAGAGCAGGTTGAACAGGTTGAGCGCCATACCTCGCTTATTGGCAAAGGCGGCACTGATGAGCCCGTTCGTGGAAGCATCAATCACCCCACCACCAATTCCTGCGAGACCCGCAATGACCAGCAAGATTTCAATTGGAACAAGCTGTGGTAGCAATAATCCCAGATAGATACAAAGCATACCACAGAGGACGATCAGGGCTGCACCCAGGAGAACGCGTCGCGGTCCGTAGCGATCAAGCATGGCTCCGCCAACGAGAGCGCCTGGAAGATAACCGGTGGACCAGATGACATACAACAATCCCGTGGTCGTGAGTGAGATATGCAATTGTGTAGAGAGTGGAACTAGCAGGGGTCCCCACCCGCTATCGCTAAAGACAAAGACCCAGAATATGAGGCAGGCTGCCAGTGTAATACGTGCGATGTAAACGGAGCGATCACGAGGACCACTCTTCCCAACAGCATCTGGTTGAGTCTCGGGAGCTGATAAGGTCATGTTCAGTTCACCCATCAATTGAGCATTGACAGCGCACTAGATTGGTAACACTATAAAGGGAATCTCCATCTCTGCGGGCGTTAAACCGCCGTGATGACCTAAAAAGTGCATATCAAACCTACCCTCTTCATACCACCAGACGGTCTCATTGAGATAGGGTAAGATGACTAGATTTCCCACCCTGCTTAAGAACTCTTGCGATGGCTCTTGCAAGCCGAAAAAGTGCTGTGCCAATAAATCTGCTGTTTTGTATACCTCTGCCCTTCCCGCGAGGTGTTTTTGCAAGTACAAAAGAGCCTCTTCGATATACTCCTCTTTAATGTGCAAAAACATATCGCGTGCTGAGCCTGTCGGTACCAGAAGTCTGCCCTGGAAATTGGTTTGCAGAAAGCGCTCGATCTCTGTTGCCTGCTTATTAAGATAGATGGTCGTCGTGGGATCAACCTCGACCTGTCCGTGATCGGCGGTCATGATGAGCAGGGTATCTTTGACTTTGCCGCGAATCATTTTATAGAAGAGCTGATCGACCAGGGTCAAGAAAGTTTCCACCTCTTTCTCGAATTGCTTTGAGTTTGGTCCATAGTGGTGACAGGTGCTATCTATGCGGTCGAAGTATAAGAAATAGTAGTAAGGAGGGGTTTTGTGCGCTACGACTATTTCGGCAAGCAGGGTAAGAGCATCGGTAATTGACTTAAATGGGACAACCGTTGCTCCCCGAAAAACAGCCTCGGAGAATGTGGAGGGTGTATAGGCCTGGTGCTGGAAGACGTATGATACAACTCCTTTAGTTTTGAGTGTCTGGTAGAATGTTTGCCGGGGATAAAATGCCGCGGCAGGTACAGAAGATTGTTTCAACGTATCTCTCTCGAATCTGTCCCTGGCGTAAGAAAAGAGCAGAGGCGAGATGATATCGTCAACCAGGGGTTCATAGTAGTGCCACTCGTAGATGCCGCTTTGACCAACGTTCAAGCCAGTATGAATACAGGTAGTATGAGCAGCTGTCGTCGAGGGGAATTGTGAGGTCATTTTTGAAACGACTCCAGTATTGAGCATAGTCTTGAGAAACTCATATTTTTCCGCGTAGCGCTCAAAAAAGCGCCAGCCGAAAGCATCGACAAAAAACAGGATAACTTTGTCGTATTTTGTTGGTAAGTTACCAAACACGTCGAGCGGTAAAGCACTTTGTCCTTCACCTGTAAGAAGAAACTCGATAGTCCGCGGGATATTGGAGAAGCAGTACGAAGCGTAGAGGGGTTTGACAAATTGCTGCGAGAACTGCGAGCTATTGACTGCGTTCACAGAAGCCCTATTGAGCATGTCTATTCCTGCTTCCTGCTGTAGGATTGTGGTATTGACGTTGTTGCCGATAGTATATCACGAAATATGGTAGAGCTAGCGCTCTCTCCCAGGTAAACAGGCGCTTGAGGACCGTTCCCAGCACAAAGATGGCGACCAATAGCTTAGCGATGATTATAGAACTCCAGGCTCCAACGCCATTCTTGCTGCTCTGGATCATTCCACCACTTTTGCAAGGTACCAACCTCGCCGCCCGCAACAATGACACGCGTGCCGTAATCAGCGTCAGTTGGCCAGATATCTTCTCGTGTAATCTTGTTCCCTTGCCGGTGTAAACGGGCCATAGGAGAGTTGGCTGTGCGCGGCAGGTTATCCCCTCTGGCCAGGACGTTCCCATTATGATCGCGTACCTCGACATTCAACACTACTGACAAAAAACATTTGTCAATCTCGATAGAGTTTAGTACAATGGTATCGTTGCTCCGAGAGGCGGCCGATACACCTGTCCCCACGCGTATCTGCCTGGTCTCATCAAATAAAAAGCAGCAGGTCTCACTATCTTTTGTTGTCTCGTGGAGAGAAGAGAGGAAGGACCATGCGCATCCTGAACGCTTTATCTCGCCTGCTCCTCAACTTGCCCTACATGGTGCGCCTGGGCATAGTGGTGTTGCTTTTTCTGATCTGCGTGATCCTCCTGGTCTTTGGTTTTCCATCTCCCTATGACGGGAGCCTCTTTGCGGTACCTGTAGCACTGGCCGCCTGGCTTTTCAAGCAGCGAGGGGCATTTCTCTGTATCGGTGGCACATTGTTGGTGATCGCGGTCACCTACCAGGTCAGAGCCAATGGATTAGGACCGCAGTCACTCCTCACGGTGCTGATCATCGGTGCGGTGGCTTTAATGACCGAAGGATTGGTGATTGCCTATTTGCGCCATGCTCTGGACCTGGTACAGGCTGCTCAGTCGAATGCGCAACAGGCGCAGCAAGCACAGCAGCAGGCTACCCTTGCCTATGAGCAGCAACGGCAATTAAATCAATTGAAAGATCAATTCCTGCTCCATGTGAGCCACGAATTACGTACTCCACTCCAGGCAGTGCTTGGGTACCTCGAGCTGCTTCAAGCCTTTGACGGGCAGCTTGACGCGGCCATGCGAACAAGCAGCCTCGACAAAGCGATTCATGCGTGCCAGGAACTCCAGTTGCTGGTCAACGGTGTGCTGGATGTTGTGCGGATCAGTAGTAGTCAGCAAGCGCCCAAAGTTGAGCAACTTCCGGTCATGCAGGTAGTACAGGATGTGCTGGCGGACGTTGAGCCACAGAAACTGCAAAACTACGCTCTTCGCCTGGATATCCCTGGCGATCTGCTGGTTGTAGCTGATCCGCGGCAGCTCCGCCAGGTCTTGCACAATCTGGTGACGAACGCCTTGAAGTATAGCCCGGTATCTAGCTCGGTGATTATCAGTGCAAGCCTCAGTGATGCTGCAAGGGGGGAAAGCGACTCTTCTCCCCAGGTATGCATCTGTGTAAAGGATACCGGTCCGGGCATTCCAGCCGAGGAGATCCCCTTCCTCTTTGAGAAATTTGTCCGTCTCAAGCGTGATCTCTCTAGTCCGGTGCGCGGAACTGGCCTGGGGCTCTATATTAGTAAAGAGTTGGTAGAGGCAATGGGCGGGCGGATCTGGGTAGAAAGTTCAGGCATCCCAGGAGAAGGGAGCCGCTTTTGCTTTACCCTTCCCAATGCCACTGGCAGCATGAGTGGTGTATCAGACCCTTCTGGCTCTCTGCCTGAAGAGGTTTAGCAGAAAGAGGTGCAGTGTCCTAAAGGGTGCAGAGCCCTGGAAGGATGTGAACTTTGCCGAAAGTACTCTCTATGTTCGTTGGGCATTTATTGAAGTGGCGAGAAAAGGTATAATAGAGATTGAAGCGAAGACAGCGAAAGGGCGAAGGAGTATTCGCCTTCCTCCTCTAGCTATCGAAGCCCTAAAGGACCATCGAACGAAACAATTATTAGAGGTTACGGGCGGAAACCTGGCAAGAAGATGACTTGATTTTTTGTGCTTCATATGGTACACCGTTCATTGCAACATACATGAAGTGCTCAAGGCACTTTTAAAGCAGGGCTAGAGGCCAGATAGGAGAAATTCATGACCGAATTGAGACTCGAGGACTGGATACGAGATATTCCTGATTTTCCGCAAAGAGGCATCCTTTTCAAGGACATTACGCCGTTATTACAGGATCCCACTGCTTTTCGCGCATCTTTAGAGCGTCTCGCGGCCCACTATGCTGGCGCTGGCATTCAAACGGTTGTCGGTGTCGAGTCTCGTGGCTTTATTTTCGGCGCACCTTTAGCCTACCTGTTGAACTGTGGCTTTGTGCCCGTTCGTAAATTTGGCAAACTACCCTCGCAGACGGTAAGTGTAGAGTATGCTCTGGAATATGGCACCAATGTCGTAGAAATGCATACCGACGCCATCCGTCCCGGTGAGCGTGTCCTGATTGTCGATGATCTTCTGGCAACGGGCGGTACCGTATCAGCGGCAATGGAACTGGTGGAGAAGCTAGGTGGGCATATCGCCGGTATAGCCTTCTTAGTTGAACTGACGTTTTCTCGGCAGAGTGCGTGGGATGGCGCTCGAGCTTTGGGATAGCAGGGAAGCCAAGATAGACGAAAGCGACTATATGATCTTCTGGCGCAAGCCCCAGCCATTGCTTGATACGGGGATCATAGGCAGCATCTCCTGTGCGCCACATGGCAGCAAGCCCCATCTCTTCAGCGGTGAGAAGCATATTCTGGACGGCAGCAGCTGTAGCCTCGATATTTTCAATCTCCAATACTTTTGGCTGTCGCGGGTGTTCTGCTGCGACCACAATCACTATGGGTGAGCGGAGAAGCTTATTGCGCTCCTTGTTGAGCAAGGCTTGCCTGTTAGCAGCGCCAGTTTCATCAAAACGCTCTGCCAGCGCCTCAGCCATAACCGTCCCCAGTTCTTCGCGTGCTCGGCCTGCCAGCACAAAGAATTTCCAGGGCTCTACCTTGTGGTGATTAGGAGCGTGAGTTGCGGCCTCTAAAATGTGCTCGATTTGCTTGCGTGTCGGCCGCTGATCAGTCATCTTGCCGGTACTACGCCGGCTCTTTATGGTCTCGAATACACTCATGTATTTTTAAATCTGTCTATAATGTTACTACTGCTTTGGGGCTTAGCCATATTGGGAAGAAAGCCTTTACCCCTCTATTATGTTTCAGACGCGATAGTGAAGAGATCACAGTGAGTGCTCATGCGGACGCTCCCAACGCTCGACCACGGGGCGTTGCGCTTCCTGCCTATGATGTGCTACTAGCTGGTGGTAATCTTCACCGTGACTATGCGGGTCGGTGTGAATAATTGCCTCTGATAGACCTTTGATACGGTGGAACAGGCGGTGGCGTACCTCTTCAGCGATAGCGTGCGCCTTTACCAGCGTCAACTCTGCATCCACTTCGATATTCATTGCTACATGCAGTGTGTGCCCAACCCAGCGGGCCCGTACATCGTTAACTGCCTCGACGCGAGGGACTTCGCTGGCAATTGAGACAATGGAAGGTACAACACGTGAATCAACCGCGTCAAGGAGACGCTGTAAGACGCTACGTGTCGTCGAATAGACGACGGTAAGAATAACCACGGTGATGACGAGACCGGCGATGGGGTCGGCTATGCGAAATCCAAGTGCGACACCGATCAGACCAACAAATGCCGCCAGCGACGTCAGCCCATCGATGCGTGAGTGTTGCCCATCAGCAATGAGCGGCACGCTGTTGATACGCCTGCCAACCGAAATTTTGTATTGGGCCAGTAACTCGTTTCCCGCGACCCCCACCAGTGCTGCTGCCATGCTGAGGGGAAGTTGTGTGGGTACTGAGCCGCTGGTCAGCTTGAGTATGGATTCTGCGGCACCTGCGACAGCGCTGGCGATAATCACCAATACAATAAAAACGCCAGCCAGGTCTTCAGCGCGGTAGTAGCCATAGGTATAGCGCTGGTTGGCTGCGCGCCTGGCGATCACAAAGGCGATCCATAGTGCAACTGTCGTTAGAACATCACCGAGATTGTGCAGGGCATCGGCAAAGAGACCCGCGCTGCCCCCAATAGTCGCGATGGCGAATTGGATGGCCGCGACAATTAACATCCCTGCCGTCGAAATCTGCACAGCTCGTAACCCCGCCCGGTCGCCGTATAGGTCGGCATCCACCCTGCCATGCTCGTGGCCATGGCCACCATGACCGTGTCCGTGCCCGGCGTGCCCCTCGTGTTCTTCCATGTCATGTTCATGCTCGTGCTCATCGTGATCATGGTCGTGGTCATGCTCGTGATCAAGGTCAGTACGATGCTCCTGCATATCAACCCTCCTGATGCTAAACATTGCACTCTTACTCAGTATACGCGTTCGTCTTCACCTGCGACGAGACCTGCTGCTTTCTTCCATGATACCATCTCACTACCACGTGCTTCATCCTTGAAACGGTAATCGTGTTTGCGTATCAGTTCCCCAAGCTGCTCATCTAAACGTTGCAAGCAGGCAGCCTGGGCCTGGCGCAGCAAAGGTAACCATGCCTCTGGATTATCCAATGGTTTTAGCTCGCAGGTGAGCCGGAAGTGGTTCAAGCATAATCCATCAGAAGCTGAGAATTGTGTGTAAAACGTGGGCTCGAGTAAGGCCTGGCGTAGGGTAGGGATGAGCCTTGCCAGGGCACCGTCTTTTTGCCGGCAGGCAGGACAAGGCACACGGTCTTGTTTTGGGTTGAACCAGCGGTGCCTCTGAGTACCTCTCTGGTTTTCAAGCTGTTCCTTTGCATCCGAGAGGACGTCGCGATATGCCTGTGCCAGTTGTATAGAGGCTCCCATCTGAACCAATTGCCAGGTATGTTCCTTGCAGAATCCCTGTGAATGGCGCAGTTCTTCACGCACACTGATATTGGTGAACATCTCGTATTTCCATGCATCCAGGTAGCGCTGCGTGTCTTCCCACGCCAGGCGACAGAGGATACACCCCTCTTTGGCACAAGCCTCGCTTAACCGCTGATAATCCCATGAGCTTTGCATAAGTGCAACCTTTCCCTTCCTCGTACGTCTATCTAGTACGATACCTGTTTTTGTGTAAAAATACCAGATAGATGCAAATTTCATTTCTGACATATTTGACTGATTCATGGACGCATTTACCGACTATTACGCCGTGCTGGGCGTAGATGCAGACGCCTCCGCCGACAAAATAAAAGCAGCTTTCAAGAAACTTGCCCTGCAGTACCATCCAGATGTCTATAAAGGCGCCGATGCGCAAGAGCGCATGCGTATCCTGCTGCTCGCCTATCAGACTTTAAGCGACCCACAAGAGCGTCAAACCTATGATGCTCGCCGCTCGGAACATGTTTTAGGTGCCTCTGCCCCTCGTGGATACGTCTATAGTGAGCCCGCAGGCTCCAAAAAGCGCCGCAAGGATGCAGAGGTATCACCTGCAGCGCGCCGTGACCGCCGGCGGCACTATGCCTTCCCCGACCTGGGTGATGAACTTCCTGCAAGAGTAGACCTCGGCGACATCACCTATGACCTCTCACCGGTCGAA
>WNGJ01008064.1_pt2 | contig 13926 bp, 13 predicted proteins | sample 5400611 | NCBI WGS metagenome assembly WNGJ01 (sample SAMN13153375, study PRJNA577476) | soil metagenome | isolation source: 40 cm soil or saprolite under Garry oak tree replicate 1 | place: USA:California | collected 2016-06-15 | reverse complement strand
GTCGTCTCCCTCGGCGTTGCGACCGCGCCTTACACAGCGGCGGCATCCGAAAGCGAACTGGTTCGGGCGTTGTCGTCTGTCGGGCTTCCCGCCGTGCTCAAGACTCGGCGCTTCGGCTATGACGGCAAGGGCCAGGCGGCACTGCGTTGCGGCGACGAGGCGACGGCGGCGTGGAATGCGGTCGGCCGCCAGCCCGCGATCGTCGAGGCCTACGTGCCTTTCGAACGCGAGATTTCCATTGTGGCGGCGCGCGGCCGCGACGGCAAAATCGAATGCTTCGATGTCGCCGAGAACGAGCACGTCAGCCATATCCTTAAGCTTTCGCGCATACCCGCAGAAGTGACGCCTGCGGTCGCCGGCGAGGCACGCCGCATCGCCAGCAGGATTGCCGAAGCATTCGGCTATGTGGGCGTGCTTGCGGTCGAGATGTTCGTGGTCGCGGATGGCGCCGGACATTCCGTGATGGTGAACGAGATCGCCCCGCGCGTACACAACTCCGGCCACTGGACGCTCGACGGATGCTCGGTCTCGCAATTCGAGCAGCATATCCGGGCGGTCACGGGCTGGCCGCTGGCCGCGCCGCTCCGCCATGGACGCGCCGAGATGGTGAACCTCATCGGGGACGAGGTCGCAGCCTACCGCCAATGGCTGGACGTGCCCGGCGCGAGCGTCCATCTCTACGGCAAGCAGACGGTGCGGCCCGACCGAAAGATGGGCCATGTCACGCGGATCTTTCCGTGATGCTGAGCGCGATCATCATTGCCCGCAACGAGGCTCGCAACATTGCGGCATGCCTCGACAGCGTGGCCTTTTGCGACGAGCGCATCGTGGTCGACTCCGGCAGCGACGATGACACCGTCACGGTCGCCGCCGCGGCCGGCGCCACAGTCGTAAGCCACGCCTGGGCGGGCTACGGCGCACAGAAGAACTTCGCGTTGTCGCAGGCGCGCGGCGACTGGGTGCTGTCGATCGATGCCGATGAGCGCGTCTCGGCGCCGCTTGCCGCGGAGATCCTGTCCACCGTTCGCGCAGCTTCCGCCAGCGGCTATGAAATCGCCAGGCTCTCCACCTTCCTGGGGCGACCGATGCGCCATTCAGGCTGGTTTCCGGACTACGTGCTACGTCTCTTCCGTCGCGGAAAGGCGCGCTTCAGCGACGATCTTGTCCACGAGCGCGTCATTTGCGAAGGACCGATTGGCCGTCTTTCGGGCGTCCTCGATCATCATCCGGTGTTGCGGCTTGAAGATGCGCTGCGGCGCATGGACAGCTATTCGACGGCCGGCGCCGAAATGTTGGCCGCGTCGCGGCGGGTTTCCTTCTCCAGCGGAATAACCCATGGCATGTGGTCGTTTTTGCGCGCATACATCATGCGGCTCGGGTTTCTCGACGGTCGCGAAGGTTTCCTGCTCGCTGTCGCCAATGCCGAAGGGACATACTACCGATACATGAAAGCCTGGCTCGCAGGGCGCCGACGTGAATGATCTGATCTCGGTAATCGTATCCACCTACAATCGAGAGGATGCGCTCGACGCCGTGTTGCGCGCGCTGTCGCGTCAATCAGATCGCAATTTCGAAATCGTCGTCGCCGATGACGGCTCGGGCCCGGCCACAGCCCGCGTCGTGCGCGATTGGGCTGCGAGAACGACGCCCCCAGTCAAGCATGTGTGGCACGAGGATCGCGGTTTTCGGCTATCCGATATCCGCAATCGCGGCATTCGTGCCAGCGCCGGCGCCTATGTGCTCTTCCTCGATGGCGACTGCCTCGCGCGGCCTCATTTCGTGGCGGCGCATCGCCGTCTCGCCGAGACTGGCTGGTTCGTCACAGGTACGCGCATTCTGCTGTCACCGGACTTGACGAACCGCATTCTTCATCAGCGGCTTGAGCCCGAATCGTGGAGACTTGCGCGCTGGCTGCTACCGCGCTCGCGCGGCGAGCTCAATCGCTTCGTGCCTTTGGTGGATCTGCGGCTCGGCAGAATGCGCAAGTTGACCGCGCGGCGCTGGCGCGGGGCGCGTGGCAGCAACATGGCGTTCTGGCGGGCGGATCTCGAAAGAGTGGACGGGTTCGACGGCTCGTTCAGCGGCTGGGGCCGGGAGGACTCCGATCTGTTCATCCGCCTCATCCGAGCCGGCGTCCGCCGCAAGGATGGCCGGTTCGCAACCGGCGTCCTGCATCTGTGGCATCCGGAAGCCGATCGCTCCAGCCTTACGGAGAATGACCGCCAGCTCGACGAGGTGCTGCATTCGGACCGGATCGCGGCGCGGCGCGGACTCGCGATGGCGACGGAACATGCGTCCTGCTCCGTCAAGACCAGCGAGCATTGATGACGGCGCCCTCCCTCGAAGCTTGAACACCCAGTTGTTCTCGTTAGGTCACGCCCAAGTCCGTCAGGATATCGGCGCCCGCTCGGATCTCGTGGCTCGAGCCCTCGAGATCACGGCCGACGGCTTCAAAGGCGCCACCGAGATGCCTGGCAAAAAAAGCCTCGGCTATTGCGATGAAGGAAAGTCGATTTGGTGGTTTTTGGAAGCCGTGCCCTTCGTCCGGATAAACGACGTACGTTACAGCAATATTCCTGGCCTGCATCGCGGCGACGATCATATCGCTTTCGGCCACTTTGCAACGCACATCGTTGGCGCCGTGAAAGATCAGCATGGGCTTCTTGATATTCTCGACCTTGTTGATGGGTGAGCGCTCAGCGAGCAACTTGCGACCTTCCTCTGTGCGTGGATCGCCGTAACTGCGATACATGTACTCGGCGAAACCGGTCCAATAGGGCGGCATGGACTCAAGCATTGTTTGCAGATTGGAAATGCCGACGACGGGGACAGAGCAGCAAAAAACGTCCGGAGTGAATGTCGCGCCCACAAACGAAGCCAGGCCACCGTAGGACAGACCGAAGATCGCGATCTTGTCCTTTTGTGCGATTCCTTCGTGGACGGCCCACTCGACCATGTCGATCAGGTCGTTATGCATCTTGCGAGCGTGTTCTTTTTCACTTGCTGCGACGAACGCCTTTCCGAAACCGGTCGAGCCGCGATAATTGACCGAGAGCACGGCATAGCCGCGGTCGGCGAGCCACTGATGATCGCCGCGATAGCCGAAGATATCGCGCCACCATGGACCACCATGGACGACGAGAACCATCGGCAGAGGCTGGGGTGGGCGATCACCTGCGATGTCGGCCGGAAGCGTCAGATATGAAACAAGGGTAAGGCCGTCGCGCGATTTGCCCTCGACGGCGTGCATCGGTGCGAGCCGGTACTGTTTCAATTCCGGTCGAGCCGTGAAGAGCTCCGTCAGCGTCTGTTTGTCTCGGTCCAAGAGATGATAGGTGGCAGGCTGCTCTGGTGTGTAACTCGACGATTGTCATCGGTCTGGCTCTGCACTTCGAAGGCATGACCGGGCAGGCGCGCCTTGATCAAGGCGAGGTCAGGGGCGACTTCGGGCGTCAAGGCAGTCCATTCCTGTCGCGCGGCATCGATGCAAACCGCCTCCGGCTCGAACGACCTGGCATTGAATATCGCGCCGGTGGCGTCGGCGCGCTCGCTCTTGAACAACACGCTCTCTTTGCCAGTCGACCAGTCGATCTGCACCAGGGCTGACTTATCATGCTCGATGCACGAGAGCATGTGGAGGTGCTTACAATGCCTATCAAACGTCCAGACTCTCGTGGTCCAACTGGCATCGAAGGGAACATCACGCCAATGCGTGACCTTCTCGCCATCGAGGCGCCAAAGCCGCGCTCCGCCGTCTGGGGCATTGCTGCGGGCGTGGCGCGGCTTCAACTGCCAGTCGAGCCCGACGAAATCAAACTCCTGTTGATTCTCCCAGACCAGCGAGCGTTCGCCGGATGCCGGATCAATCAGAAAAACATCATGCCAGCGGGTGTCCCGATCGTTAAGGATTACGGCTATTTTGTTAGGGATGATATGCGACCAATACGTCGGTATGGCGCGCGTGTTAGCGAAGGGCGTGAGATCACGGAGCTCGGAATTGCGGGGATCAACCACGAACAGATGCAGATTTTCATCCCCATTCTCATCGTTCAGAAACATGATGTAACGACCATCCGGCGTCCAGTCTTGCCAGTTAATAGGCCGGCCCTTGGTGCGCGTGACTGGCTGCCCTGCCGCAACGCTATCAACCGGGGAGGCCCAGACGTTCAGTACGCCATCAACCGGGGCAAGCCACGATAATGACTGACCGTCTGGCGACAATTTAGCGCCGAAGAACGTCGGATTATCGAACAGCTTCCGGCGCGGGATCAGGGGGCGAGCTGACATTGGTCTCCTCTCGTATCTGATCGGATGATAAAGATGCCTGTCGCTAATTCAGTCAGTCGTTTCGCCGCGCAATTCCGTCTTGAAGCCATCAGTGTTTTCAAAGTTGGCCGTCATCCGGCAAAACATTGAAACGCCGCGAGCAGTACCGCCATCACTGATTTTCTGAGGCACATATTGGCGTCCTCCACCAACGTCTTCGCACGTCGCTTTTGAGGCAAGGTCGGGGCTCTCTTCATTGTGTCGCGTTACAATCTGTCATGTTACAGTGAGTAACAATTATATTCATAATGGGCAACCGGCTTGCTGCGGTTCTCCTTGGCGGGGGGAGCGATGTTCGTCGGCGGCCCGACGGCAGTGCCCGGTCAGATTGAAGCACCTGCCGTCTCCCCGAGGTCGCTGTTTTGCCACCGTAAGCCGCTCGCTGCTACGTCCTTGTTGGAAAGGCTCGACAACCTGGTACGCATCCGACAATCCACGCGCAACGCCAGCCATATGGCCCGACGCTCCGGGTCCGCCATGCAGCACCCCATTCCTCCGGGAGGGTGGAGAGGAGGTGATTCGCCGGCGTCATGATTTCCTCCTCCCCCTGAGCGCTTCACTCCACTTCTTCTCGACCTCGCGCGCATCGTCATGAGAGAGTGCGGATAGCTTCGGGAAGCGGTCGATCCACGCGAATGGCTTGACAGCCTCCATGATCAGCTTCGAATGCGAGGTAACGCCCCGCTCCTTGGCGTCTGGCGGAATGCGCGGATCGAGTGCCGAGCTCCACGCATTCCGCACGATGTCGGTCTGCTCGGAGGGCTCGCAGCGCGTCGTCACCGCCCACATGACGTCGGCGAGGTCGGATGGGTCGACATCGTCGTCCACCACCACCACCAGGCGGCCCATATAGCTGTTGGCAGCGGCGACCAGCGCGGCGCGCTTGGCATGACCGTCATAGCGCTGGCGCAGCGCCACCACAGTCATGAGTTGCGAGACGTGCTGCCAGACGCCGACGATATCGGTGACGCCGGCAGCTTCGAGATTGCTCCAGATCCCGGCGGCGCGCAGCGGCAGCCCGAAATGGAAGCGCGGCGGTTTCATGGGCGGCGAGCCGAGCAGGATCGGATCGTCGCGATGGTGGATGGCGGCAACCTCCATCACGGGGCAGGAGCGCTGGTCCGCCGCAAAATAGCCGGTGAACTCGCCGAACGGGCCTTCCGGCAGGGAGTCTTCGCCAAACGGAAGCAAATGGCCTTCGAGGATGATTTCCGCGTGCGCCGGTATCGGCAAGCCGGTGACGGGGCCAGGGCAGACTTCGATGGGTGTGCCCTTGATGGCGCCGGCGAATTCGTACTCGGAAACGCCTGCGGGGAGATATTCGAAGCCCGCAATGAACAGCGCCGGGTCTTCGCCGTTGACCACCGCGATCGGGCAGGGCTTGCCGTCATCCCAATATTTTCGCGCGATGATGGCGCCGTGTCGGCCGGCGTGATCGAACTGGATCGTGACCCGGTTCGGGCCATGGACCTGCACGCGATAGATCGAGGCGTTGATCCAGCCGCCTTCGGGATCGCGCATGACCACGAGGCTGCCCGACCCGATATAGGCGCCGCCGTCCTGCTTGTGCCACACCGGCGCGGGAAATCTGGCGAGGTCGACATCGCTCCCGCGTCGCGAATTTTCCAGGAAAGGCGGATTGGCGACTTCGACCGGTTTGCGCGGGACCAAGCCCTGGCGTTTTGCCATCCACGCCTTCAGGGCATCGAGCGGCCGCAACAGCGGGTCGATGCCAAGCGCGAGCGCCGCCCGTTGTGGGCTCGTCACGGCGTTCGACACGATGCGGAATCCGGGCGGATGGCCTTTGATGCGATCGAACAGCAGCGCGGGACAATCCGCCATGCCGGCCGCGACTTCGGTGATGGCGCCGATCTCATGATGGGGGTCGGCGCCAGCGATGCGCCGCAGCGCGTCGAGGGCTTCGACCTGGGCGATGAATTCACGTAGGTCCCGGTAGGGCACTGGTGCAACTCTGTTGTGATCTTGCGACTTGCAGCGTCATTGCGGGTTCGCCCTTCCCGGCAGGGTGCGTCGCGCAATAACGGCCGACACTAAGGAGCCCACCATAAGTAACCGGCATCGGCTACGGCGATGCCGCTTTTAAGCTTGCGCACATTCTGGGCAACATGCGCGCGCGACGCCTCTCAGCCGTGCAGCTCAAAGATGATTCGGAGTGGCTGCTTATCAGTGCCCCATGAGGCGAGCGAAGCACACTTGGAACGCGCCCTGGGCCCGCGCCGTCGAGGGATAAGCTGTCGGGCCACACGCGCGCGCGTAACCATTACTCCATTCGCACGTTCTTGGTGAAATCATAGTCTGTCGCGGTTTCGCCTTCGAAGCTCCAGCTTACGCGCCCGGGGTCATAGCCGCCGGCAAAGACCTTGGACAGGAAGCGCTGTTGCGCGGCCCAGCCGGCGTCGGCCTGTGGCTTGCGATAGCGGCCCGGCATGGTGTCGTTCAGCCAGCCGTGCGGCGCGCCCGCGTAGAGGTGAATGTCGTAGCTCTTGTGGTTGGCTTCGAGGCAGTTGCGAAAACGTTGCACATCCTCGATCGAGATGATGTGGTCGGCCTCGCCGAAGGCCGCGAAGACCGGGCAGGGAAGCGCTGCAATCACTGCCTCGAGCGGCTTTGGCTGCAGCTTGTTCACCTCCCATTCGCGCCTGGACGCGGCGCCGTACCACACCACCGCAGCGCTGATCGGCGCCTCAGCAGCGAATACGAGCGGATGCCGTCCGGTCTGGCAGTAGCCGGCGACAACGAGTTTGCCCAGGTCCGCAGCCGCGTACTTCGTCAGGGTCGCAAGAGCGGCCTTGATCAATTCCACAGACTCAGGGTCGGTCAGGTCGTATCGCGACTTGCCCGCATTGAGTGCGGTCTGATCGGGATGCCGGAAAAAGAAATTCGGCGCCAGCACGGCATATCCGTCGCGCGCGCAGCGCATCACCTGGTCGCGCGTGTGCCGCACGAGACCATAGCGCTCGTGCATCAGGATCACGGTCGGGAAGCTTCCACCGCCAGCCGGATATGCCAAGACCGCGGGCATTCCGTTGTCGCATGTGATGTCTTCCGTGGTGACACTGCTCATGGTCTGGGCCTTGGCGCGGGCGGAGGAGCCGAGGGCGGCAAATCCGCCGAGGAGTGCGAGTTTCGTGAAGAATTCACGCCGTGGCGAGAGCGCCATTGCTATCCTCCGTATGGCTTCTGGAATGTCTTCGGCAACTTGAAGGAAGCCGGGGGAGCGACCCCCGGCCCCTCGGTCTAACAATGGGCGGGGCTACTTGATCGCACATTGGGGAGCGACCCCGTGCATCAAGGATCGCGCCTACCCTAGGGTTAGACCAACCCTCTCATGCGAGAACATACCGCGCGGACGGGAAAACCGCCATCTTAATGAAGCCTCGTCATGCGGATCAGACGCCGCAAAGCAAAAGGGCGACCCACTGGCGCCCTTTTTGGTTACCCCAACCTTCCCGGCTTGCGGGAGGGAAGTTGCGGTTAGCGAAACAGATAGTTGATGCCGATCTTGAGGGTGTCAATGTCGACTTTGCCCGACGGCACGGTGCCGAAGGAGTTCGGGGCGCCAAGCCCATAATGCAGATACTCGAATTTTGTACTCCAATTCGGTGCGAAGGCCCATTCAACGCCGGCGCCGGCGCTCCACCCGGACAGCCAACCCTCGCTTGAGAACGGAACGCCGCCGAGGTTCCCGGAAATCTTGTCGTGCGCCCATCCGCCGCCGACAGTCCCGTAGAACAGCCAAGTGTTGTAGGCGAGGCCAGCACGGCCGCGCAGCGAGGCCAGCGTGTCGTTGGTAAACGCAGTCGTAAACGGGATCCCATTGATAGTCTGCGAAATGTCGCCGCCTGCAATATCGCCTTCAATGCCGAGGACAAGGGTGCCCGTCTGCATATTATACCCGATCTGGCCACCCCCAAAGCCGCCTTTGGCGTCAAGACCTCCCGATGTCGACCAACCGTACCCGCCGTGCGCGCCCGCATAGGCCCCCGTCCAGGTGAACGGCAACACCATGTTCGGAGGTGCCTTCACGGCGATGTCCGCCGCGCCGACCGGGCCGGTCAGCGTAGCGATCGCAATTGAGGCAATCCCCAACCTTTTCATCGGTGTCCTCCGCACGCGAATCCTAGCGTAGCACCCAAAAAAACAATAAAGGTTGCAATTCGGTCACACCTTTCGCCCGTTACGATTGACCCTCTCACTTTCGACTTCGGTATCGACCGGCCCTCTCAGACTCCGTGTGTCTCGCTCTCTAAACGTGTAGCGGCCAGATCCAGCCACCGAAGGTACCAACGCCGTCATTGGGCTTCCAGCGCCGCAACACTTCACATTACCGCATCGTGGGCGACGCGGCTATCCCGGGGCACCTGTTCACGCCCCCGCGTCATTCCGTAATCGCGGACGACGGCCGCGACGCGCAGGCGATAGTCGCGGAAGATTCCTTTCCGGCCGGCCGACTGCGTTGCGCGGTGCCCGGTGTGGCGGCGCCACTCCGTGACAGCATCCTCGTCGCGCCAGAAGGACACGGACAGCAGCTTGTCAGGGTCGGCAAGACTCTGGAACCGTTCAACCGATATAAATCCATCCACATGCTCCAACTCAACGCACAGGCGCGCGGCGTGGTCCAGGTAGTCGGCCTTGCGCCCGTTGGTCGGCCAAGCCTCGAAGATGACAGCGATCATAGGTTAGCGTCCTAGCCTGGATTCCCGCAGGCGGCAAGTTCGCCAAGGATTGATCCCGTGGCCACCATCTTGCCCTTCCTTGCCCTTCCTTGCCCCTCCGTACCCTCCTCCGCTAGCAGGGCGAGCCATGCAGCCGTCTCACCACAAAGGCCTGCATCTGGGGCGCCTCGAAACGCACGCAATTCGATTGGGGCGCAACGAATTCGTAACGTTCGGATCGTAGGATGTTGCCTCGGACGTGTTGCTTATGGTCCGGCGACAATCTTGTCCCTCGCCCCATGCGGCCGACGGGCCATCGTCCCCCTCATTTTTGCAGCGATGCGCGGCGCGGATCAACGTCGCGCACAGAGGTCATCAGCCATGACCACTGGAACTGTCGACATGCTCATCATCGATCGCCTCGAGGATCTTCCGACCTTTTGTGCCTTCACTTATCAGGACGGCAATCCACCTGTTGTCACCTGGATTGATTTCTGGGCCGTCGAGCCGTGCGGCAGCGGCGACGCCGACTATTTGCGAGGTCAGCGCTATGCCGAGGAAGCCATCTGTCATGTCCGGGCCACCGGCCAGCATGTCTTCATTGAGTGCGTCCTGATGTTCATCGCAATCAAGTTGCGAGACAACGATCGGCGCGCCGGCGGTCTGGAGCACGGATTCGTCGATCGTATTGCCGGTCATTTTCCGGGCGCGATCGATAACGCTTTTGTCCGTGCGTTACGGTGCCGTCCGAAGGCGCTGCACTGACCACGTCGCCGAATCGCACGACCGCTTTGGCGTCCTCGGCCTACCTCTGATCGCCCGCCCCTCCCAGCCAATGCGTGAACTGCCCGTCGCACCGGCCTCCGTCAGCCGCCGACCCTGGCGGACCAAATCTCTGTCTCTCAGGATTGGCGCGACGTCGACCAGCGATACAGCACGGCCGGTAAGTTGTGTTCCGTGAGGCTGGCGCCATCTGGCCTGACGTTCCACATGGAAGCTGCGAGTTCCATCATTTCCCCGTAGGTGAGGGCTCGCACCACGTCTGCGATTTCGTCGAGGCGCCGGCGACCGAGCTCTTCCTCAAGCTTGCGCAAATCGACGATCGGCGGATTGATCTCCGCAGACGCTGCGTCATCGGCAGGGGCGAGGCGCAAAGCCTTGGGTTTGTAGGCCTCCGGCAACGACGTCCGGCCCCGATCGGTCGCTCCATTCTGCCAATCGACGTTGCTCATTTTTCTGTCACTCCGTCGTTTTGACTGCCGAAATGCATCGTACAGCATCCCGATGGACGGCAGTCCTACACAAGCGCATGCCGCTATCGTGACTCAATAATCCCAGCCGATCAGCGTACGCAGCGCTTATTAAACGAATCAAATGTACTACGATTACTACGGTAGAGAGCGCAATACGGCGGAACTATGGCGCCAAAAACCTTAGCTTGCCTTGGTTGTACACGGGATTGTGGGGAAAAGCCCGCGAATGCTTGCGACGCGTCTCAATTGCGATCTTAGCCAAGATGGCCGCAGGCCGGTGATGTGCCACGGCCCACCATAACTCGCCTAACGTGATTTGGTTTCGCGCGCCCGGCGGATGACTGATGGAAAATCACACGATCAGAACGTCCGCTAACCCACAAAGCGTGCAAGCACATCGAGCGCAATGTCGATGTCGGCAAGCGTGTGATCGGCGCTGATCTGAAAGCGAATTTCCTCATCGCCCTTGGGCACCACCGGATAGTTGAGCCCGGTCGCCAGAATACCGTGCTGGCGCAGATGCGCCACCAAGGCGGACGTCCGCGCCGTATCGCGCAGGATGAGCGGTACGACCGGATGTTCTCCGGGCAGCGTTTCGAAGCCTAACCGGATGAGCCCGGCCTTGAAACGCGCCGTCATTGCCCGCAGATGCGTAAGCAAAGCCCTACCGGCCGCGCTGTCCAACAGATCGATCGCCCTTAAGGCGGCGCCGGCTTCGGCCGGAGTGATGGGGTTAGAGTAGATGTAGAACGGTGAGGTCTCGCGCAAGTATTGAATGATCGTCTCATCGCCCGCCACGTAGCCGCCGTTGACCCCAAACGCCTTGCCGAGCGTCGCCACCAGAAGGTCAGCTGGGGCGGCGCTCGTGTATTCCTGCGCGCCAATTCCATGATGCGATCGAGTGGCGCATGGTCGCCGCGCATGCTGAAGATGCCGTCGGTCACCACAATGGCCCGCGTGCAGGTCCTGGCGGCGGCTGCGAGCGCGCGTTCCAGCTCGCCCATGTCGAGGTGTTTGTAGATATGCTTCTCGCCTGGTCGGGCAAGCGCGATCGCGTTGATGATGCAATTGTGGTTGAGTTCGTCGCTGATGACGGCGGTCTTTTCGCTGACGAGCGGCGGAATAAGCCCCATCATCGCCGCATAGGCCGAGGAGAACAGGATCGCGGCGGATCGGCCGTGGAAATTCGCAAGCCGCCGCTCCAGCGCGACGTGGGTCGACCAGGTGCCGCTGATGAAGCGCACGGCGCCGGGGCCTGTGCCGTAGAGTGCCGCAGCCTCTTCCTCAGCTTCCATCACCTCAGCGCGCAACGCCATCCCGAGATAACTGTTGGAATTCATGCGCAGAAACGGCCTGTCGCCGTCGCCCTCAATGAGGTAGCGAGGACCCTGGCCGTCGTGCCCGGCAATCACGCCGCAGATTGTGGCCTCCTTTCCCTTGAGACGTCCGCTTCGCGCCATGTCCTCCAGCCGGACCGCGAGTGCGCGCGTCAATGCGTAAATGGGCATGAAAGACCTCGTTCGTGCTAATCAGCCCCTGCCGCCGCAATCTTAGTGGAGAGCCGCGCCAGCATGTCGGCCGTCATGGCGGCGAGATCGAATTGCGGCGCAAAACCCCAGTCGTCGTGCGCGGCGCTCGTGTCGAGCGAATGGGGCCACGATTCAGCGATGGATTGGCGCACCGGGTCAACGCGATAATCGATGGCAAATCCCGGAACATGGGTACGGATCTCAGCCGCAAGCTCTGCGGGGGTGATGCTCATTGCGGCGATATTGTAGGCGTTGCGATACCGAAGCCGCGCGCCGTCCACCTCCATGAGCTCAATCGCGGCTCGGATGGCATCCGGCATGTACATCATGGGCAGCCAGGTGTCGGCTTTGAGGAAGCAGATGTAATGCTTGTAGCGCAGCGCCTGATGGAACATTTCCACCGCATAGTCCGTGGTCCCTCCGCCGGGCGGGGCGACGTAGGAGATGAGGCCAGGCAACCGCAGGCCGCGCACATCTACGTCGAATCGGCTGGCGTAGTAGTCGCACAGCAATTCTCCCGCGACCTTGGTGACGCCGTAAATGGTGGTCGGCCGCTGAACGGTTGCTTGCGGCGTATGCTCGCGCGGTGTCGAGGGGCCGAATGCGCCGATCGAACTTGGAAAAAACACCTGGCAACGGTACTGACGCGCGGCCTCCAATATGTTGTAGAGGCCGTCCATGTTGATGCTCCAGGCGGCGTGCGGCTTTTCCTCGGCCACCGCTGAAAGCAGCGCGGCGAGGTGGTAGATGGTGCCGATCTCATGACGACGGGCAACTTCGAGAATCTGCTGCGGTTGCGTGCAGTCGAGATGCTCGTGAATGTCGCCGGCCGAAAGCTGGTGCGGCAAGATGCGAACATCGGACGCCACCACACGGTCGGCGCCATAGTGCTGGCGCAAGGCAGGCACAAGCTCTGATCCGATCTGCCCCATCGCTCCGGTGATCAGAATTCGCCTCATGTCAACTCCCGCCAGATTCCGGGGCAACTGTTTCGGCCTCAATGCGTTTCGACTGTTGGTATGTTCACGTAATGCAACGCGGTTCGGCGGTGCAACCCTTCACACTAGACTTTCGTGCCCGAACGACATCGCCTGCTGATCGAGACTCGGATACCACGCCAAGCAATGACAGCAGAATCGCAGCTGCGGTCCATTCGTAAGCGGGCAGGTGGTGATCGCCCCCGGCTTTTTGCGCTGCAGGCTACGGCGGAACTCGGCAAAGCGATCGCAGACGCTCTCGGGCAACCCCTGGCGGCCCACGAAGAGCGGGATTTCGAGGACGGCGAGCACAAGGCGCGGCCATTGGAGAACGTCCGCGACGCCGACGTTTATGTTTTCCAAAGCCTTCATGGCGGCCCTACTGAAAGCGCCAACGACAAGCTCTGCCGGCTGCTGTTCTTCATCGGCGCTCTCAAGGATGCCGGCGCCGCGCGGGTCACGGCCGTCGTGCCCTATCTCTGCTACGCGCGCAAGGACCGGCGCACCAAGCCGGGCGATCCGGTCACGACCCGCTACGTGGCCGGTCTGTTCGAAGCGGTCGGCACTGATACGATTATGACGCTCGACGTGCACAATCCTGCGGCTTTCGAAAACGCCTTCCGCTGCCGGGCTATCACGCTGACTGCTGCGCCGCTGTTTGTCGACTACGCGAGGGCGTTGTCCCGTGAAAGCCTCTGTGTAGTGTCGCCTGATCCGGGCGGAGTCAAACGCGCCGAATTGTTTCGCGAGGCGCTGGAAGCCGCCATCGGCAAACCGGTCGGAAAGGGCTTTGCCGATAAGCACCGCAGCGCCGGCGTCGTCACCGGCGATCTGTTCGTCGGCGACGTGCACGGTGCGACGGCGCTGATCGTCGATGATCTCATCAGCACCGGAGGCACGCTTCTGCGCGCCGCCCGCGCGGCGCGAAAGGCCGGCGCGGCGCGCGCGATTGCGCTCGTCACGCACGGCTTGTTCATGCCGGGCGCCGCGGAAGTGATCGCTGATCCGGCCATCGAACGTATTGTTGTGACCGATTCCGTTCCGCCGTTTCGGCTGGATGCGCAAGCCCAGCGAAGTAGGATCGACACAATACCCGTAGCTCCCTTGTTTGCGGACGCAATCCGTCGTCTCCATCATGGGCAGGCGCTCACCGAGCTCATGGTGT
>WNGJ01009381.1_pt1 | contig 13930 bp, 8 predicted proteins | sample 5400611 | NCBI WGS metagenome assembly WNGJ01 (sample SAMN13153375, study PRJNA577476) | soil metagenome | isolation source: 40 cm soil or saprolite under Garry oak tree replicate 1 | place: USA:California | collected 2016-06-15 | reverse complement strand
TGATGCCAACGGGAACTGTAAAAGGTTGTATGATAATTGGTACATGTACCAGCCCGACGAAGAACACGAAATAGTTAATCGTGACGATGGTAACCGGTACAAATACAAAAGGAATCATCATCAATGGATTGAGCGCCATAGGGACGCCAAACGTCACTGGCTCATTGATGTTGAAGAACGCGGGCCCCAGCGCGACCTTACCAACGGTGCGCAACTGTGCTGAACGCGAACGTAGCATATAGATCACCAGAGGCCATGTCGCCCCTGAGCCACCCAGGTGAGCAAAAATATGGAAGAATGGTTCAGTTACGATGCCATGCCCACCAGCAGCGGCATTATTCGCCAGCGTAGCAAACCAGAATGGTGCCGCGATCGCCGTAACAACATTCATGCCATGAATACCTACCGACCAGAGCAACATCATCAGCACGATCTCAAGCAGCGCTGCCGGATAACTATCCTGCACCACTACCAGCGGCTCAAATACACGCATGAGTAAGATGGGCAAGGTTAATTGAACAGATTTGCCATTTACGATGACAGTATAGGAACTGATAAACCATTCAAGTCCCCACACGAGCGTCAACAGTAACAACGTGGGTACGAGAGCTTCAAAAGCCCTGGTCACATTCTTGGGTACACTTTTGGGCAGGCGAATGGTGAAGCGCGATCCACGGAACCAGTACATGACCTCGGTGGTCAAAATACCAATCAAGATGCCAACCAGCAATCCTTGCCCACCCAGGTACGGCAAGATATCACCGAGTTTCAGCGTTGTCAGATCAGTCACAGGCATACTGGCCACCAGAAAGAGTACCATTGCCAGTATGCCGGGCTGCACCGGCTCCGTCCGGCGATACTGCGCCAGACTATAGGCTACACCAAAGGTGAGGAAAAGCGCCATCAGTCCAAACGAGAGCTGATATGGTACCAGAATAGAGGAGCTATAATTTTTAACCAGTTCAGCCAGCGCCGGGATGGGCGGATTCGCTATGATGAGAAATACACTTCCCGCGATAATCAATGGCAGCGTAAAAATAATGAAGGCATCGCGCACAGCCTGCAAATAGACGCTACTTGCGAGTGCGCCAAGCGGAGGAACGAGATAGCGTTCAAACCAGTCGCTACTGCGCTCGATCATGCTGCTCACGTTGCCGTTTTTCCTTCACTAGGTAACAGACTCAGCACCTGCTCCAATACTGCCTGCCCGTTCATAGTGGCATAATGAAATGGCTCAATCAATGCCACTGGCTTACCCACTGACGACGCCAGTTTCTCAATGCTCTTGCGTAAATGGCGAATCTGGGGCGCGATGAGTACGACGTCGCATGCGTCAACCCTCTCTGCATATTCGCCGGCACTCAAAGCCTCAACGCTCAGTTCACACTTACGCTCTTTCGCAGCTGCGAGCATACTATCTACCAATAAACTGGTAGACATCCCCCAGCTGCATACAATCAATACCCGCATCATGCTGACTCCCCCCGAGTTTTGAGCTTTACACCTGTAGCAACACAGGCGAGCGCAAGGGGGCCCAAACTGGCCTTTCTCCACTCCGAGCCCTACAGTGTCATTTTCTCATTCACGGGTACACTCTTCTATGTTGCAAGAAACGTGCCAAAATGTGTGTAGCACACTTGACACACTAGAAGAGATAAGTGGACTGCATTCTCCCACAAGCCCATGACCAAGAACTACAAGCAGGTGGCTATAAAAATATCCACCTGCCTGAGGATACCAACGATATTATAGGCTTCTTCATCGGGAAGCGGACGAGCTATCTGGGTGCTCAGAACATGCAGCGCACGACGACAGATGCTCAGCTCACGCGGAAACTGTTGCTCTACCTGCGTGCGTACCGTGTCGCTGACAAGCATACCCTTAGGCTGTATGCCACGCTCCAGGATACAGGCCAGGTGGAGCATCAACCCGGCCAGAACTTCAATTTCAAACGTTTCTCCTACCTCAACTTCAATCAGTTCGATCATATGATCGACCAACGGCATGGCTCGCACCGGGTTGAGAAACAAGAGTCGCTGGCTGAGCGTATGAGAAATCTCACGCACAAGTTCAGTACGCTGCGTCAGTTTGGGTGCGGAAGCGAAGCTGGACAAAGCTGGCTCAGCATATGCTGGCAAGGAAAGAGAGTCCTGGCCAGAGGGGTGCAACAAGGCAGGATCAATCAGCGTTCCACCCAGGAGGGTGCGCAGACGTGCGATACCGTCGCCAAAGAGAAAATCGGTGAGGGCAATAAAAGGATAACTCTCCAGGTGCGGATTAATCGTACCAACGATGGCCACCACATGTCGATTTCCCACCAGGCGCTGGACATCAGCTTCGGTCTTACCAGACAGGTTGATATCCATACAGATGATCTCTACCCCTTGCTGGCGCAAACCTGGAAGATGCTCTTCAATTAACTCCGCGATCTTTGCCGCACTGCCAAAACCCGTCAAACACACCGAAAGAATAGCACGAGGAACCTGGGAGGAAGGGAAACGAGTATCCTTCTCACTATATGCATCTCTAAATGTGTCTTCCGGACGCGAGGCCAGTGTACCCGGTGCACCTGTTTTGCCGGGTTCATCTACCGAAGGGAAAAGTGTGAGACTGGCGGCCAGTTGATCTAATGTCACGTGTTCGGAACGCTGCGCGCGGCGCACCGCTTCAACCACCAATGGCGCGCTCACTCCCGATACAGTTCGTACCTGCACATCTGCCTGACGCATCACCAATTCACCCAAAGAGAGGAGCGAGGCAAAATCCACTAAAAGGAGCACCCCACCACCTTGATCTGCCACACGTACCCAATGTGCTACTTGACCGAGCAACTCCTCTGGAGATTGCTCCAACGTAAGTTCCACCCAGCGTACAGTATTCCCGCCCACCAGCGTATTTGCCAGTTCCGCAAGACCCGCTGCAATGCCACGCCCATGGGCGGCTACCACTATACCCACCGTCGATTGCTCGCTACTCAGCAGGGCATCGGCATTGGCCAGCAATACCGCCAATACATCGGTTTCACTTTCCGGCAGAGACACACCGGACGCCGAACGAAACTGCAACAAGGCGGCACGCGCTACCTCGTATTCAAGTGGATAGGTGAAGCGAGCAGAGCGTATCACCGGTGCGACAATTTGCCGGTTCTGCGCAAGACGTTCCAACGTACTCGTCAGATGCATGGCCAGCACCAGGGCCAATTTTTCGGGGAAAGCACGCCCCAATTGCTCCTCCGCAAACTGCACAATGTGACGGCTCACTAGCGCAATGTGGTCATCAACGAGCCTCGACGCCGACCCCTGTCTTTCCTGGGAAACTTCGTCGGCAAAACGCTGGAAATAGTGCTGAATATCAAGGTGCAGGAGCCTGCTAATTTCATTTTCCGGCAAACCGCTCCTGCGCAGCACACTCAGATCACTACTGATGGTATCATAGAGGTCCTGCGCTGACTCGGGCAAATGGCCCAGGCTCAGACCGGCGGGAGTGAAAATATGGTTCGCTTCCAACAAGCGTAGCAGACCGCGTCGCACATGATCTGGCAAGACTCCCAGGTGCACATTCAGTTCCACCAGGTTATGTGTACGATACTCGAGATAGGCCCGTGCACAGGTGAGCTGCACATCGGTACGCAGTTGACCAATATTACCAGGGCATTCATACAGTAACAGAGCGCACAATGCCTGCGCTGCGACATGAATATTCGCTCCAATACCACTACACTCGGTCGTAAAAAATGCACGGAGCAGTTCATAGCGCTCCATCATTGTGCGCTCATGCAGACCGGGCAGGTTAATCGTCATTGGAATACGCCGGCGGAACGTAGGTAACAAGGCGGTATTAGGATCTTCCGTCGTTGCGGCCAGCAGAAGGAGCGAGGACTGTCGCTCCTTGGCATCGCCCAAACGCCGAAAGCGCTCGCGATCTATCAGGTAAAACAACATCTCCTGGCCTTCTGGTGGCAGGCGATGCACCTCGTCCAGGAAAAGGATGCCGCGATGGGCTTGCTCTACCAGGCCTTCACGGTCACGATCTGCTCCCGTGTAAGCGCCTCGCACAACGCCAAAGAGATGTGCCATCAACAGCTGCGGGTTCCCCGCATAATCAGCACAGTTGAAGCTAATAAAGGGCGCATCAACGGGCAAAGCATGAAGTTCCAACGCGAAGGCATGCATTAACCGGGCAAAGGTGGTTTTGCCTACACCACTCGGTCCACACAGCAATGTATGCAGACCGCGGGGAGGGTAGAGCATAGCCGCTTTTGCCTGCTGAACGGCAACTTTCAGACCGTCGCCGCTGCCGATCAGCGTTTCGAAGGTGGTGACAACCGCCCCCACATGTACGGAGGCGACGACAGCAGGTGGCTTGCCGGGCTCTTGCGTCACCTGTAGGGGCAGAGAAGCCGGGGGCTCAGGTTCTCGGGGGCGCAGTCCATTAGCAGACGATATTGCTGCTATCTCTTGTGGGAACCCTGGCTGGCCGGGATGCCATTTTCCATTGCCTCCATTTTCGTGTAACGGCTCTCTCGAGGAAGTTTTGACGACAAACAGCACCGGGCGTCCGGGGATACGCTCAATCCTCCCCTCCTGGGCCAGTAAATTGAGGTCACGACTAGCATTGGTGCGATCTACACCAGCAACATCTGCTACATCTTCAGCACTGAAGCCAGCATAACGACGCAATGCACCACTTTGTGCTGGTCGCTGTGCGCACATTGATCGTAATGCTTCAAATATCCGATCTTTGCGGGGCACCGAACGACTCCTTACTGTAACATACTGATCGATAAGAGGCAAGAAAATATTATTGATCGTTCTTGTCGCTCATCTCTAGCTGCTTTTCCCTATATATTACGGCCAAAAGCAGTGCAATTTCACATGACTAACCTCTATGATACTTCTTTGCTCTATGTATAGTACAGGAAAATGTACAGAGGGAGAGTGCAGTGTCACGCTTACTAGAGGTGAGACAACCATTGTCATTCGTGATGTACCGGCCCAAATCTGCACGACATGTGGTGAGGAATATGTGGATGCAGTAACGGGCAAGCGGCTTTCTCAGATTGCAGAAACAGCCGTGAATGAAGGCGTACAAGTAGATGTACGCCGCTATAAAGCCGCGTAGATCACTCAAGGGTTATAGGAAATGGCTATTTAAGCCGCCAGCGCATAGAAGCTGCATTGCGCAGCAGTCGCTCGACAATGTTACGCCGCAGGCGATAGACTTCCTGCACCTCGCTGAACTCTTGTGGGCAGAAGCGAACGATTTCTCTGGGCTTGAGACCGCAGTGAAAGAGCAAGTAGGCCACCCGCTGTTCGCGCTCGTCAGGGAGCAGACTGCGCATAGCTTCCCATACCTCACCACCCTCGTCAGAATCTTCCACTAACGGTTCTCCTGCTTCACCAGGCTCGGGCAAGGGGACCTCTTTTGGTCGTGAGTAGGCCCGCAGCGTATCAAGAATAGCACCATTCAGGCAGGCACGCAGGTAACGCAACGCCGCAGCCAGTGTGCTAAATTCCAGCTTCTCATTACAGGCAGTTGCTATCCAGAAACGTTCAAAAGCCTGGGCCATATAGTTTTCATCACTATCGAAGTGATATGCCGCCACTCTGCTGGGATGACGATGTATCCAGCCGCGCAGGATTCCACTGAAGCAGCGCTGCAAGCATCCCCACGCGAGTTGGTCACCGTGCAATGTAGCGCGACGTAAAATTTCTAAGCAATACCGATCATTGTATACACTTCCACGCCGGTAATTGTTGATTTCTCTCATACTACAGTCTTCCAGTGCAGCTAAGCTCATAGCACTGGGTTCTGGATGTTCGGAAAGTGAGAGGTTATCCAGGCATGTAATAGCAAGTTTTTCTGTTAAGTCAATAGAAGGTTTGTAGATCATAGTATTCATTAGTGATGATTCTCCTCGAGTGCTTATTCTCCTCGCAGATAGTCAGGTATTCTCGCTCTAGAAACGAGAAGCGCCACTTAAAGTCTACAGTGCTGGACACAAAAACACATCGTTACAAAGAGGTATTTTGTGCTCCTATCAAGAGCAACGAGGAACAATCTTCAAGAAGGTACATAGTTCTAAAGAACTAGAGCGTGCACATACCATGCCACTTCTCCCCTTCCCTGCACCCCTCAAACCAGCTCATGCTCCATGGCATAACGCGTCGCTGCACTGCGTGAGGTGACATCCAGCTTGCTATAAATCGAGCGCACATGAGCTTTGACGGTGAGCAGACTTATAACGAGCCGTTCGGCGATCTGGGCATTGGTTAGCCCCATTGCCAGTAAGCGCAGCACCTCGACCTCACGTCCCGTCAGTCCGGAGGGATAAGCCGGAGAAGACACTACCATGGACGACTCGGGCACCGTAGTCAGACCATCCGCACGAGATGTCTCGACAGTCTCGGTCGTACGTTCTTGTGCTGCGGTAGTGGGACCCAGAAGAGATACCTGCGCGGGAGTCATTGTCCGTCCCTCTGCCCACGCTGCCGCAAATGCTTGCTCACCAAGTTGAGTTCGTATCGTTGCTATTCCCCACTCGTTGATGGCACGCTCGAAAGACCGCAGAGGTACGCCTATAGCCTCACGTAAAGCTTCCGCCGTCCCCCAGAGATGTGCTGCCCACAACGCACTCGCAACGGCTTCTCCAACAGAACCCTGTGCAGCTGCCGCTATGGCCAATCCCTCCAGACATGCGGCAATAAACCACCTGTCGTCCAATTCAATCATGACCGCCAGGCTCTTCTCATAATAGGCACGCGCTGCCATGTAATCGCCCTGGCTCAGAGAGAACCAGCCGAAGGAAAGGGATACATAGGCGATGCCATGCCGATTCCCTAATGCCTTGTGTATCGCCAGGCTCTCCTCTAGCAAGGGACCGGCAGCTTCCCCCTGCCCTTGGAGAAGAGATAGAAAGCCCAGGAGATTAAGTGAATAGGCCATGCCTCGTTGGTCTCCCAACTCCCTGGATATCGCCAGGCTTTCCTCCACCTTTGAGCGTGCGGCGGCTGTATCAGTTCGATCAACGCGAAAAGACGCTGCAACTGCCGAAAAGTAAAGTGTGTCGGCGAGACTCCATTTGTCACCTAATTCTCTGAGAAGCACAAGACTCTCTTCAAACATAGCAGATGCCGTAGCGTAGTCCCCTCCCGCCAGGGCTATAAATGCCAGTCCATTGATCGAGGCAACGACACCGCGCCGACTTTCCAGTTTCTGGCACAGTTCCAGGCTCTCCTGGCACAAAACTCTGGCACGACCATAGTCTCCCTGAGAGTAGGCCATTACCCCTGCGCCCCTGAGTGCCTTCGCTCGCGCCCGCATTGATGCCGTCTCCATCCTGCTGTCAGACAGTATGCCTTCCAACCACTGGCGGCCCTCACTCAAATGGCCACGCATTGTCCAGAACTGGCACAACGCCGCGCCCAGCCGCAAAGCCATCTCTACTTCTTCCCTCTCCACCAACCAACGGAGAGCCGTGCGCAGGTTACCATACTCTCGCTCCAGGCGCTCCAGCCATATAACTTGTTGGGCACTCCTGAGCTTTTGCTCTGTTTCCTCCGCTAGATTCAGATAATAATCAGCGTGAGCGCGCCAGGTTGCCTCTACTTCCCCATCCTCCTGGCTTGCTGCCAGGCACTCCAGCCCATACTCGCGGATGGTTTCGAGCATCACCAGGCGGGGTTCGCCATTCGCCTCTTCCACCTGCTGGAGCAGATTCTTATCAATCAGTGAGGCTACTCCTTCCAAAACATTTACCGCCACATCACCCATAGCCTGGCATACCTCTTCTACTGCCGCCAGCGTGCAGCCACCAACAAAGACGGAGAGTCGCCTGAACAGCCGCTGCTCGCCGGCATCAAGCAGGTCATAGCTCCACTTAATAGCGTTGCGTAACGTCTGTTGACGCTCCGGCACATCCCGCGTTCCTCCTGTCAACACATGCAGCCGACTTCCCAGGCGTGCCAGCAGTGCCTGGGGTGGCAGCAGCTTGATACGAGTGGCCGCCAGCTCTATAGCCAGGGGTAGCCCATCCAGGCGAGCACAGATCTCCGCGATAGCATGCGCGTTTGCACCGGTCAGCTGGAAGTCGGGCTTGAGAGCCACCGCCCGCTCAACGAAGAGGGCCACCGCCGCGTACTGCGATAAGGCTTCAATATCAGAAAGATGCTTCGGATCAGGCAGTGCCAACGGTGGCACCGGAAACTCACGTTCGCCTCGCACCCGCAACGCCGTCCGGCTAGTCACCATCATCTTCAGATCAGGGCAGCTTAGCAGCAGTTCCGTGACCACAGGTGCCGCGGCCACGACTTGCTCGAAGTTGTCGAGCAGCAGCAGGAGTTGCTTGTCACGGAGATAGGCTTGCAGGAGTTCCAGTAGTGACCGCTCTCCGGTCTCTCCCAGTCCGAAGGTCCGAGCGATAGCCGGAACAACCAGGTCGGGATCGCTAATGGGAGCCAAAGGGACGAAGCAGATTCCATCGATAAACACATCCGCCAGCTCTGTAGCTATTTGGACGCCCAGGCGGGTTTTGCCGACACCGCCCGGACCGAGGAGCGTAAGGAGGCGCACCTCCGGGCGCGACAGAAGAGCATGAGCAGCCGCCACCTGCTGCTCACGTCCAATGAACGAGGTGAGCTGTACAGGCAGGTTATTAATAGATCCTGACCCGGTTGTGGCCAGTTGCTCAGAGGGAAGAATGAATATTCTTCTCTGCATAGTTGCCCTCTCCACAGCTCCTTCTTCACAACTGAAGGTTCTGCGTGACTTTATATAGACTTCAGGCATCCGATCTGTTTCATGGGTTACTTTGTACAGCATATGATGTAGAAAGTCAAGAATCGAACATTGCGGCGCTCTCATCCCGATGCCCGGAAGGGCAGGGGTCTTCTTGCGCTGCATTTGATGAGTACAGCGGATTGCTCAGGCAATATGCGGCATTCCTTGCTTCTTCACAGTCTTTCTGCACCCGGCCATCCTTTAGCATAGAAATATGACACAAGGTGTCAAGAAGTATCGTGTATACTTTGTGTACTAAACATGAAGACGAATAATTTGACAAGAGGAGAAGTTTATGCAGTATGGTCTCACTCTTCCGACTACTGTGGATGCCCGTACCCTGGCCGAACTTGCCCATGAGGCCGAGGAGGTAGGATGGGACGGCGTCTTTTACTGGGACATCATCTTCGGAAACGATCCCTGGGTCGCGTTAGCCGCCGTTGCCATGCGCACCGAGCGCATACGCATGGGCACGATGCTGACGCCGGTATCGCGCCGGCGTCCCTGGAAATTGGCCGGCGAGACGGTGACCCTCGACCACCTGTCCAATGGTCGGCTCATCCTCCCGGTTGGCTTAGGAGCCCCCGACACCGGGTTTGATAAAGTAGGGGAGGAGACGGATCGCAAGGTCCGGGCAAAAATGCTGGATGAAGGGCTGGATGTGCTGACCGGCTTATGGAGCGGACATCCCTTCAGCTATAGCGGCGAACACTATCACATACAGGACGTCACCTTCTCGCCAACCCCTCTGCAATCGCCCCGCATCCCCATCTGGGTAGTTGGAGCCTGGCCAAGAATGAAATCCATGCGGCGCGTCCTGCGCTATGACGGTGTGCTTCCGATGAAAATGAATGACGATGGCTCCTTCGCTGAAATGACACCTGCTGATATCCAGGCCATGAAAACATTTATCGATGAGCAGCGCTCCCAGACAAGTCCATTCGATATCGTGATGGAAGGTGAAACGCCCGGGGACGACTATGAGAAGGCCGCCGCAATCGTTGGCCCGCTCTCCCAGGCGGGCGTCACCTGGTGGCTGGAAGCCGTATGGGCCTCTCCACAGACGCGTGGTGGACTGGAAGGCATGCGCACACGCATCAAGCAGAGACCACCTCGTATCGACTAGCGGAAGAACCCCCAACAGCAGGGTCTGAATAATCGAAGAAAACAGCTCCTGTATGTTTTACCGTTTTTACATGTTTTTCATGGCGACCACAAGGGTCGCCATGGTAATTCACAGACCTTGCCTGCAAAAATCTGAAACCCTCCTCCGAAAAGCCTATCTGTTGTTGACGGCCATACTCTTCCTTGCTATATTACAATTGGAAAGTTGGATGAGGCGAAACTTGTACGATTCTTCACAATACGATGAAGAAAGAAAGCAGCAAATAGTATGCAGATAAAACAGTACCTCAAGAACATATTCCGTACTTCACACTGGCAGCACCGGCTCTCTGTGCGCAGGATGGTATTGGAGATGACAGGCCTGCTGGTCGGGCTGGAGGCTATTACAGTGATCATCCTCCAGATCGTTTCAGCGCAGCGCAAGCAGCACCGGCAAAAAGGAGGCTTCCCACATCCATCCCTGGACGAAGTGCGTGTTGGAGACAATAGCTTGCATCTCTATGATTATGGCCGCGACCTCTACGATGCGATGCTCGCTGCCATTGACGCTGCCAGGGAAAGCATTTACCTGGAAACATACATCTGGAAAGGCGACGCCGTGGGCCAGGAGTTCAAGGAACACCTGGCTCGCAAAGCCGACCAGGGCGTGGATGTCTACGTGATCTTCGACCGCTTTGGTAATACAGTTGTACCGCACGACTTCAAGACCTTCCCGCCGAATATCCATGCGCTGTCATACCAGGCAATACGTTACCCCTGGCAGATATTCGACCTGCGACGCTACGCTCTGGATCATCGTAAGCTGCTAATCGTAGATGGATATACAGGCTTCATCGGCGGCTATAACCTGGGCAGCCTCTACGCAACTACCTGGCGAGATACGCACATGCGTATTCAGGGCCCGGCGGTAGCCGATCTTGCCCAATCATTTACTGATTTCTGGAATCGCGAGTTCCCTGTACAAACCCGCATAACGCGCCATTACCCGCGTCGATTTGATCCATTGATCAACCATCGCGGGACGGATGCGCTGCGGCTGACTTTTCCCATTCGCGATATGTACCTCCAGGCCATTGACCAGGCAGAACACTCCATCCGCCTCACCAATGCCTACTTTGTTCCTGATGGGGCGCTGTTCAATGCACTGATAGGCGCCGCGAGGCGAGGCGTCGATGTACAGGTGCTGGTGCCTTGGATCTCCAATCATGTTGTCGTTGACTGGCTCACACGCGGGTACTTCACCGATTGCCTGAAAGCAGGGATTCGTGTTTTTGGCTACCGCCACATGCTCCACGCCAAAACTTGTACGGTTGATGGACAGTGGTCGACCATCGGAACGGCCAATCTCGATCGACTCAGTGCGGTCGGCAACTATGAGATCAACGCCGAGGTCTACAGCGAAGCATTGGCTCAGCAAATGGAAGAGCTGTTCACATGCGACACCACGAATGCATTTGAATTGATGCTAGACCAGTGGATAAGCCGTCCATGGTACAGTAAGCTGGGCGAGCGCATCGTGTCCCCGCTGCGCATGTTCTTATAATTAAGAAACCATCGTATAATTTGGGCAAATTCAGGTAAGTAGAAAAATAACAGATGCTTCTCACCATCACAACAACCTACCAACCGGCAACAGATTTGGGCTACCTGCTCCACAAGCATCCCTCGCGTGTGCAGTCATTCTCCCTCGCATTTGGCCAGGCCCATGTCTTCTACCCTGAGGCCAGCGCCGAGCGTTGTAGCGCTGCACTGCTCCTGGACGTCGACCCCGTTCACCTCGTGCGCGGAGCGCGTAGCTCTGCCACGCTGGAACAGTATGTCAATGATCGTCCCTACGTTGCTTCCTCGTTCCTGAGCGTAGCAATTTCCCAAGTTTACGGCACGGCCCTCAATGGACACAGTGCGACGCGACAGGAACTGGCAGAGACGAAGTTACCCCTACAGGCAAAACTCGCCGTCCTGCCATGCCGCGGCGGAGAAAGCTTGCTAAAGCGGCTTTTTGAGCCATTGGGCTATACCGTAACGGCAACGCCTCACCTGCTAGACGAGAAGCACACGGACTGGGGTAGAAGTTCCTACTTCACCGTCACACTTGAGGCAAATTGCCGCTTGAGCGACCTGTTGACGCATCTCTATGTGTTGGTCCCTGTTCTGGATGACGATAAACACTACTGGATAGGTGATGACGAGGTCGAGAAGCTGCTGCGGCACGGCAAGGGCTGGCTGGAGACACACCCTGAGCGCGCTCAAATCGCTTACCGTTACCTGAAACACAAGCAAGACCTGACCCGCGATGCCATTGCACGCCTGGTCGCCGAGGATAACTCCGACCAGGAGGCGGCTGCTGAGTCCGCTGCTGCTGAGGAAGAGGCAGTTGAGGAGCCTATCAACCTCCACCAGCAGCGCCTGGGTGCCGTCATGGCTGTGCTTTACAACAGTGGCGCGAAGCGGGTGCTCGACCTCGGTTGTGGCGAGGGGCGACTGCTCAAGATGCTCCTGCAAGACAAGACGTTTGAGCAGATCGTGGGTCTGGATGTTTCTTACCAGGCCCTGGAGATTGCCCGGGAGCGGCTGCACATCGAGCGACTGCCTCCCAGGCAAAAAGAGCGCATCAGCTTGATCCACGGCGCATTGACCTACCGTGACAGGCGACTGGAGGGATACGATGCTGCAGCGGTAGTGGAAGTGATCGAACACCTCGATCCGTCACGCCTCGCTGCCTTCGAGCGGGTCCTCTTCGAGTTTGCCAAACCTGCCAGCGTGGTCGTGACGACGCCAAATGTGGAGTATAACGTCAAGTTCGAAACGTTGCCTGCCGGTAAATTTCGCCATAAAGATCACCGCTTCGAGTGGACCCGCGCGGAATTTCAAGTGTGGGCCGCAGGTGTAGCAGAGCGCTCCGGCTACACCGTGCGCTTCCTGCCCATAGGACCGGAGGACCCGGTTGTAGGGGCACCGACGCAGATGGGTGTCTTTTCTCGTACTGAGGGGCCATTGCGATGAAGTTAACCATTCCCGAACTCTCGTTACTCGTGCTCATAGGCGCCTCAGGCTCCGGCAAGTCCACCTTTGCCCGCAAGCACTTCAAGCCAACCGAGGTGCTCTCTTCGGACTTTTGTCGCGGCCTGGTCTCTGACAACGAAAATGATCAGAGCGCCAGCGACGACGCATTCGCGGTGCTGCACTTTATCGCCGCCAGGCGGCTCGCCGCCGGCAGGTTGACCGTCATCGATGCTACCAACGTCGAGCCCGAAGCCCGCAAGCCTCTGCTGGCGCTAGCGCGTGAGCACCACTGCCTGCCGGTGACGATTGTCTTCGATCTCCCGGAGAAGCTTTGCCAGGAACGCAATCGGCAGCGCTCAGACCGCGATTTCGGCCCGCATGTCATTCGCCGACAGAGAATGCACCTGCGCCACTCACTAGCGGGTCTGAAGCGTGAAGGATTCCAGTATGTTTTTACGCTCTCCTCACCAGAGCAGGTTGAGTCGGTCGAGATCGAGCGACAGCCATTGTGGAACAACCTCAAGCACGAGCACGGGCCATTTGATATCATCGGTGACGTACATGGCTGCTTTGATGAGCTGCAAGAGTTGCTGGAGGAACTCGGCTACGAGGTTAACTCTCAGGATGGAGCAGTGGGCAGCCTGCATGTCCAGCATCCCCAGGGCCGGAAGGTCATCTTCTTGGGTGACCTGGTTGATCGTGGTCCGAACTCGACCGGTGTACTGCAGCTCGCGATGGACATGGTTGCATCTGGAGTTGCGCTCTGCCTGCCGGGCAACCACGATGTGAGGCTCTTGCGCAAACTCAAAGGGAAGGATGTGCGGCTCACTCATGGATTGGCGGAAACGTTAAAGCAGTTTGAGAAGGAGCCGGCAGAATTTCGGGAGAAGGTAGCGACATTCCTTGATAGCCTTGTAAGCCATTACGTACTGGATGATGGGAGGCTCGTGGTCGCCCACGCCGGACTCAAAGAGTCGATGCAGGGTCGGGCTTCTCGTGGGGTACGCGAGTTTGCCCTCTATGG
>WNGJ01004975.1_pt1 | contig 13930 bp, 14 predicted proteins | sample 5400611 | NCBI WGS metagenome assembly WNGJ01 (sample SAMN13153375, study PRJNA577476) | soil metagenome | isolation source: 40 cm soil or saprolite under Garry oak tree replicate 1 | place: USA:California | collected 2016-06-15 | reverse complement strand
CGCCCGGCGGTCGTTCGTTCATCTCGCAGTGCTCCCCTCACTGGAGTCCGGGAGTGGTGGCGGCCGCGTCCCGGTCGATCAGGCTGGCCGCGCCGCGGAGCGCGCTCAGGTGCGTGCTCAGGATCTCCGCCACCTGGCCGGGGTCCCGTTCGTCCAGCGCCAGGCGAAGCCCCTCGTCGTGGGAGAGGACGAGGCTCTTGGCGTCGGACTTGGCCAGCGCGAGGACGTGGTAGCGCATGCTCTGGGCGTTGAGCACCGTAATCATCCGGGTCAGCTGGCGTGAGGTCGCCTTGGCCAGCAGCGCGTCGTGCAGTGTGCGGTTCGCGGCAGCGAGCTCCAGCGGAGCCGCCTGCGCCGTCATGACCAGGGTGGCCAGCACCTCGCGCGCCCGCTCCATGACGCCGAAGTCCGCGTCGGACGCGTGGGCGAACGAGTCCCGCAAAGCCCTCCGCTCCAAGACCACCCGAAGCTCGATGATCTCCAGCCAGTCGCGTGCCGAGAGCGCCGCCACCCTGGCGCCCCGCTGCGGGGTGATCTCGACCAGGCCTTCCGCCGCCAGCCGCTGCAACGCCTCACGCAACGGGGTGGGGCTGACCGCGAACCGTTCGCACAGCGTCGCGGTGATCAACCGCTCGTCGGGTGCCAGCGCGCCCGACAGGATCGCCTGGCGCAACCTCTGGTCGACCCACTGGGCGCGCGTCGGCGGGTTGGACAGGTAGGAGGACCACGGGTCCCCGGTGAGGTTCCGCGAGGACAGCTCCACCGACCCAGGGCCCTCCCGATCGCCGGCCATGATCCTCCATGTCTTGCGCGCAGTGACGGTAGCAACTGCGCTCTCACCGATGCTATGCCACTGGAACCTTGACGATCTTTAATCGAATATATAGATTCTTCAACACTCCGTGCTAGGGAGAGGAGGGCAATGATGCGCCTCGTCACGTTCACCCGCCCGGACCAGCCCCCGGGGCCGGGCAGGGTCGGCGTCCTCGCCGAGGGCAGGGTGGTGGACATCTTCGCCACCCAGTACGCGATGGCACGGCACCGGGGCGACAGTCCCCCCGACGCGCACCGCGCCGCCTCGGCCGCCGCGCCAGCGGATATGGTCGCGTTCTTCGCGGCGGGGGACATGGGCCGGAGGGCGGCGGACTCGGCCGTCGAGTTCGCGCTCGGCACGCTCGGCGCCGGCCACGGCATCGCCGGGCCAGCCGGGGAGCCGACGGCCCTGGCGGAACGTGACGTGCGGCTGCTTGCCCCCGTCCCCCGGCCCCGCAGGGTGCGCGACTACCTGACGTACGAGGCCCACGCGACGGGAGCAGGGCTCGCGCTGCCGGAGGCCTTCACCCGGATGCCGATCTGCTACAAGTGCAACGTCGAGACGATCATCGGGCCGGGCGACACCGCGGTCTGGCCCGCCTACACCGACCAGCTCGACTTCGAGCTGGAGGTCGGCTTCTTCACCGGGCGCGGCGGCCGCAACATCTCCGTCGCCGACGCACCGGCGCACATCGCCGGCGTGACCCTCTTCAACGACTTCAGCGCCCGCGACATCCAGATCTACGAGATGACGCTGACCATCGGTCCGTCTAAGGGCAAGGACTTCTGCACCGCGATGGGCCCGTGCGTCCTGACGATGGACGAGGTTGACGAGTTCGACATCGCGTGCACGGCCCGGGTCAACGGCGAGATATGGGCGACGGGCACCACCGGCAACCGGCGGTTCTCGTTCGCCGAGGTCCTCGCCTGGGCGTCGTACTGCGAGGACATTTACCCGGGTGAGTTCCTCGCCCTGGGCACGGTCGGCGGCGGATGCGGGTTCGAGCTCGACCGCTGGATCAAGCCCGGCGACGTGGTCGAGCTTGAGGCGGAAGGCATCGGCGTGCTGCGCAATCCGATAGGTGCCAGGGAGCAGGCCCCGCCGGGCGCCGGCCTGCCCACCTACACCGGCTCTCCCCGCGCCGGCGCGCACTGACCGTGACCGTTCACGGCCTGTTGCGCTGGCACTCCGACACGCAGCCGGACGCGCCGTTCCTCGTGTTCGAGGACGAGACTGGCGGCCGACACGAGCTAACGTACGCGGACACGTGGCTGCGCGCGCGGGCCACGGCGCGGCTGCTGCACGACCAGGGAGTGGGCGCTGGCGACCGGGTGCTCGTCGCGCTGCCGAACGGCCTGGAGTTCTTCGACCTATGGTTCGCCACCAGCATCGTCGGCGCGACGCTGGTGCCGGTCAACCCGATCAGCACGCCAGACGAGCTCGCCTGGGTGTTGACCGACGCGTCGTGCCGGCTGTGTGTAGGTGACGCCACGACGGTGACCAACCTTCGCAAGGCCCGGGACCTGGCCGCGGCCACGGACGTACCGCTCCTCGCCGCGGCCGGCCTTGCGGCCGACGGCGCAGAGCTCTCCTCCCGGCCGGCACGTCACGTCACGGACGACGACGTCGCGGCCATCCTCTACACGTCGGGCACCACCAGCCGGCCCAAGGGCGTACTGGTCACCCAGGCCAACTACCTGTTCGCCGGCGAGGTCGTCGCGGGCCACCTGCGCATCCGGCCCGACGACCGATGGCTGGTGGTGCTACCGCTGTTCCACGCCAACGCGCAGTACTACTGCGCCATGTCCGCGCTGGTGACCGGCGCGTCGGTGGCGGTGGCGGCGAGGTTCTCGGCCTCGGGCTGGGGTCGGCAGGCCGCCGAGCTCGGCGCGACGCTAGCGAGCCTGTTCGCCGCTCCGATCCGGATGATCCTGGCCTCCCCCGAACGACCGCACGACCGCAACAACCGGCTCCGCGCCACGCTGTTCGCCCAGAACCTGACCGTCGCGCAGGCGGCGGACTTCCGCCGCCGCTTCGACACCCCGCTGCTCCAGCTGTACGGGATGACCGAGACCGTAGCCCCCCCGACCTGCAACCCGATGTACGGCGATCAGCGACCGGACAGCATCGGACGACCCATGGCGGGTGCCCGCCTGCGGGTGGTCGGCCAGGCCGGCCACGACGTCCCGGTCGGTGCGCCCGGCGAGCTGCTGGTAGGCGGACAGCCCGGCCACACGCTGATGGCCGGGTACCTGAACCGTTCGGACGCCACCGGCGAGGCGCTACGGGACGGCTGGCTGCACACCGGCGACCTCGTCCGTACCGGCACGGACGGATACCTGTACTTCGTCGACCGCGCCAAGGACATGATCAAGCGGGCCGGGGAGAACGTCGCCGCCAGCGAGGTGGAACGTGTGGTCAACGAGCATCCCGGCGTCTTCGAAAGCGCGGCGGTCGGCGTCCCCGACGCGATCCGCGACGAGGCGATCGTCGTCCACGTGGTACGCAAGCCCGCCGCCTCGGTCACCGAGCAGGATCTCGTCGCCTGGTGTGCGGAGCGGCTGGCCCGGTTCAAGGTGCCGAGCGCGATCTGTTTCACCGGCGAGCTGCCGCGCACCAGCGTCGGGAAGATCCGCAAAGAGGTCCTGCGCCGGCTTCAGACCGGCGAGAACGCCCCGGGAGGCAACCCATGACGACACCCGCATACCACCATGACGGCGCGACGATGCCGCCCCCGGAGATGCAGCAGGTCGACCCCGGCATCCACGCCTACGTCCAGCCGGATGGCAGCTGGGGTCTCAGCAACGCCGGGGTGGTCGCCGGCTCCCGTTACGCCGTCGTCATCGACACCCTGTTCACCGAGGCACGCAACCGCGCCTTCCGCGCGTCCGTGGACGGGATCGTCGACGTGCCGATCACCACGGTGCTCAATACCCACCACCACGGCGACCATACGTGGGGCAACAGCTTCTACCCGCAGGCCACCATCATCGGCCACGAGCGCTGCCGGGAGGAGACCCTCAGCACCGGGCTGGGCGTCCAGTCGTTCTTCCCCACGGCCGACTTCGGGCACATCGACCTCGTGCCGGCCTTCGTCACGTTCACCGACCGGCTCGACATCTACGTCGACGACCTCAAGCTCGAGCTGCACTACGTCGGGCCCGCGCACACGACGAACGATGTGGTGGTGTGGATACCCGAGCGGCGGCTCATGTTCACCGGCGACATCGCGTTCAACGGCGGCACCCCGTTCTTCATCCAGGGTTCCCTCGCTGGCCACATCGCGGCGTGCGAGCGCGTGAAGGAGTTCGGCGCCGAGCGTATCGTCCCCGGCCACGGCGCCGTCTGCGGACCCGAGGCGCTGGACGGCATGCTCGACTACCTGCGGTTCGTCCAGCACGTAGCCGAGGACGGCTACGCCGTCGGTATCCCGCCCATACAGGCCGCCAGGAGAACCGACCTGGGCGAGTTCGCCGAGCTCGCCGAGCGCGAACGCCTCGTCGCCAACCTGCACCGGGCGTACTCGGAGCTGCGCGGCGAACCGCCGGCAGCACCGCTTCCGCTGGCCGGCATCTTCGCCGAGATGGTCGAGTTCAACGGCGGCCCCGTCCGCTGCTTCGCCTAGCCACAGGAGAGAACCGATGAAACTCAGCACCGAACGCATCCTCACCACCCACACCGGCAGCCTGCCCCGGCCCGAGGAGCTGGTGAAGCTCACCTACGAACAGGAGGAAGGCAAGCCCGCCGACCACGATGTCATGGCCGACGCGCAGGCGCGCGCCGTCGAGCAGGTGGTCCGCCGCCAGGCCGAGGCCGGTATCGACGTCATCTCCGACGGCGAGATGGCCAAGCCCGGCTTCACCAATTACCTCACCTCCCGGGTCACGGGCTACGAGGGACGTGCCGCGCCTTGGATGCTCGACGACCTGAAGGAATTCCCCGACCTCGTCATGGAACAGTACGGGGGCGAGGCCGGCGCGCACATCGTCATGCGCAACTGCACCAGTGACATCCGGTACACCGGCCAGCACGCCGTCGCGACCGACATCGCGGCGCTGTCGAAAGCGATTGCCGACGTCGACGTCGTCGAGGGGTTCCTCCCCGCCACGTCTCCCGGGTGCTTCGCGATGGCCGCTCCCAACCAGCACTACAACAGCTACGAGAACTACCTCTTCGCCATCGCACGCGCACTTCGGGAGGAGTACCGCGCGATCGTCGAATCCGGGCTGCTGCTCCAGATCGACTGCCCCGACCTGCCGATGGCCATGCACACCACCGGCTGGGACGGCACGGCACAGCGGATCGGCTACCAGAAATACCTCGAACTGCACGTCGCGGCGCTGAACGAGGCCGTCGCCGACCTGCCGCCGGACCGCATGCGGATGCACATCTGCTGGGGCAACTACGAGGGCCCGCATCACATGGACGTAGCGCTCACCGAGGTGCTGCCGGCGGTCTTCGAGGCCAAGCCCACGGCTATCTCGTTCGAGGCCGCCAACCCCAGGCATGAGCACGAGTGGGAGGACCTCGGCAAGCTGACGATCCCCGACGGCAAGGTCCTCGTCCCCGGCGTCATCGACGTGAAGACGAACGTGCTGGAGCACCCGCGCCTGGTGGCGCAGCGCATCGGCAGGTTCGCCGACATCGTCGGGCGGGAGCGCGTCATCGCCGGCACCGACTGCGGGTTCGGCACGTTCGTCGGCTTCGGCGCCATCAACGACAGTGTCGCATGGCTGAAGCTCGGCGCCCTCGCCGAGGGCGCACGGCTGGCCTCCGACCGTCTCTGGCGGGAGCGGCGGTCGTAACGGTCAGGACGGCAGCCCGAGGTGCGCGCGCACACGGCGCGTACAGGTCGCCGCGCTTGATGGCGCGGACCGCCGCCCCGCCCGCTTCCTGCGGGCTGATCCACCGGTAGAGCGGGTTGTCCTCCCGCGCGATGTCGACATCTTTGAGCCCGCCGCCGGCCAGGTGGGCCGGCCGGTTGCGTGAGCTCGTGCCGATGTTGGTACGTACCACTCCCGGGCACAGCACGCTTACGCCCACCTTGGAGCCCGTCTGCGCGAGCTCGGCGGCGAGGACCTCGGTGAGCGCGACGACGCCGAACTTGGTGCGAGCGGTCCGACGCCTGCGTTGTTGCATACCACGTGCACGGTGCCGAACCGTTCGGTCGCCGACCGGGCGAGGGCACGCACGCTGTCCAGATCGCTGACGTCGGTGAGGATGCCGACCGCACCGAGATCGTCCGCGGCCTTCCGCAGGAGGCCGGCCTCGATGTCGCCGATGACCACCTGCATGCCCTCTGCGATGAGCTGCCTGGCGATGCCCATGCCGATCCCGGATGCACCGCCGGTGACCACGGCCACCTTCCCGCGCAGGTCTGGCAGTGCGCTCATCTCTGCCTCCTGCGCGCTTCCGGCTGCGCGGCGGGCGGACGGATCCCGTGGCGCTTCAGCTTCCGGTAGATCGTCGCGCGGGAGATGCCGAGCTCTCGCGCGGCCGCCTCCCGGTCCCCTGCCGCGTTGCGCAGCGCGGTGATCAGCGCCTGCCGCTCATGCCACTCGAGCCCGGTCAGGCGCCGGCCACGGCCACCTGCGAGATCCTCGGGCAGGTCGCCCACGGTGATGTCGCCGGACAATGAGTGCACCAGCGCCGTGGTCACCACCTGGCGGAGCCGGCGGATGTTCCCAGGCCACTCGGCGCTGCCCAGTGCCGCGAGCGCCTCGGGAGTGCAGCGCGGGCGAGGAGGTTGCGGGTGCAGCTCAGCAATGATCTCGGTAACCAGTGCAGGGATGTCGCCGGCCCGTTCACGCAACGGCGGCACATCCAGGACGACGGGGAACTGGTCGGTCAGCTCCGGTCGCTCGGTCAGCTCCGGTCGCTCGGTCAGCGTGGCGACCAGCTGCGCGCGCGGCGAGGCAAGCAGGCGTGCCGCCGGCTCCATCAGCGCTCCGTCTAGGGCGTCGAGATGCAGCAGGACGACCGTGCCTGCCGAGTCCGCCAGCGCCGCGCGGAGCTGCGCGATCCATTCCCGCTGCGGCTGTGTCCTGTCTGCCGCGTCCAGTACCGTCAGCGGCCCGGCGTCCGGTTCCCGGGCATGCAGACGGCGGGCCAGCGTGGCCTTTCCGGTACCGCGTTCGCCGCGCAGCAGCACCGGCAGGCGCCGGGCGCTCACCTGGTCAAGCCGGGCGAGCAGGCGCTCGGCCGACGGCGATCGCGGCGCCAGCCCTGCCGCGGTCACCGCGGCAGCACACGGGGTCAGGATCACCACCGCGGCGCGCCGGCCGGCCGGCCCGGATAGCGGCCGACAGCGTGCAGTGACGGCCCGGTCCGGGCCAAGGCGGAGCCTCGCGGTGCGTTCCCGCTCCAGCTCCCCGGCCCAGGACTCGCGGGCCCACTGCCGCAGCAGCTCGTAATCCGCTCCGTCCAGCAGGGCCAGGGCGGCGGCGTTGGCGATGAAGATCTCCTCGCTCAGCGCTACGGCCGCCTGCGCGGACCGCTCCGACACTCGCATGACCTCATCCAGCAGCGCCTGCTCGGCGGCCGGGCGCTGAATGAGCAGCCGCTCTTCGACCGACCGGGCAAGCTCGGTGACGAAAGGCAACAGCAGCCCGTTGGTGAGCTCATAACGGCAGTTGATGTTGACCAGCCCGACCAGCCGCCTGGTCACCGGATCCCGCACCAGCGCGCCCGCGGTGGTGGCTTCGCTCTCGTACGCCCGAAAGTGTTCGCTTCCGGCGACGATGAACGGCCGCCCCTGCTCAACCGCGGTGCCCAGGCCGTTCGTCCCCACCACGTCCTCGCCGAAACGCGCGCCGGGGAAGGCACCGCGGGCTTCCAGCAGCGGCACTAGGGCGGGGTCCCCGGCGACGTACCTCACCAGCCGGCACTCGCGATCGGCGAGGAAGGCCCACGCCTGTGTCCCGGCGATCTGATCGGCGAGACGGTCGAAGACCGGCTGCGCGGCCCGGACCAGCCGGCCAGGCGGCACGGCGCCCTCATCGCGCGGGAGGTCGGTGGCTGCGGCGTCAACGCCGCTTAGCAGCGAGCGGCGCCACGAGAGGACAATCTCCCGCCGGACCCCGCAGCTGCGCGGCGGCAGCCAGTCCGGGTCAGCGGCCGCGAGGAAATGCTCCCTGACTTCGAGCGTCCGCCGCCACGCGTCCGGACCGTGCATCGGGGCGACCGCGAAGGAAGCGGGGCCAGGACTCATGACCTACCTCCTCCGGGTGAGGATCTCACACCATCGCCGACCGAACCAGGCGTGTCAGCACGGGCGGCCTCGAATCCCTCATACAGGCGGCTGCGGAAATACAGCGCCGCGTCCGCACGGATATGCCCGGTCACGGGTCGGCGGTACGCGCGACACCTGGTCCGGGGACCAGCGGTACGTTCGTCTTCATCCAGCGGAGCTGCTGCTCGGCCATGTCGAACGACTCGTCCGGGTGGGTCAGGATGTAGAACCGCCGTTCACGGATCGCGTCGATGACGACATCCGCGACGGCCGCCGGATCGAGCGCGGTCTGGAAGGCCTCGGCGATGGCGGCCCTGGACGTCTGCACGAACCCGCTCGGCGGGGGCGCCGGGACGGATGCCGGGCGGTTCCGGTCGCCTTCGAAGATGCGGGTCCGGGTGAGCCCGGGGATCAGCACGGAGACGCCGACTCGCCCGCCAGTGGTCGCGGCGAGTTCGAAGAAGAGGTTCTGGGTCAGGCCGAGGACGCCGAACTTCGCGACCGTGTAAGGTGCCAGCCCGAGCGGGTGGCCGTTGAGCGCGGCCATCGACGAGGTGTTGACGATGTGCGCCTCGTCCTGCTCGAGCAGGATCGGCAGAAAGCTGCGGCAGCCGTGGATCGCGCCCCACAGAGTCACGTTGAGCACCCACTCCCACACCTCGAGCGGGATCTTGGCGAAGTCCGAGCCGCTGCCGACGCCAGCGTTGTTGGCCAGCACGTGGACCGCGCCGAACTCCGCTACCGCACGGTCGGCGAGCGCCTGCACGTCCGCCGCGCTGGCGACGTCGGTGCGCACGCCGATCGCTGCCGCACCCGACCGGCGTAGCTCCGTCACCGCGCGGTCGAGCGGCTCCTGTTCGATGTCGGCCAGGACGCAGCGCATGCCCTCGGCGGCGAAACGCCCGGCCATGGCCCGCCCGATGCCGCTCGCCGCGCCAGTGACCACCGCGACGCGGCCGGTGAGCTGCCTCATCTGGCCCCTCCGGCCGTCGGGGCGCGGGGGATTACCGGCAGCGTGATGTAAGACGGATGGCGGCTGTCGTGATAGACGGTCTGTTCCGCGACGACGAAGTCCGTCTCGGTCGCGGTCGCCGCGGGCGCGCCGTTTCCCGGGTTCCGGTCGAAGCACGGGAAGTTCGAGCTGGCCACGTCGACCCGGACCCGGTGGCCCGCCTTGAAGACCTGGCTGGTCGCGATGAGGTCGATCGTGTACTGGTAAACCCGCCCGGGGGTGATCGGTGCCGCCCGCCCGCTGCCGTCACGGTAGCGGGCCCGCACGATGCCGTCCGTCACGCCGAGCGCCCGGCCGTCCGGCCAGACGTCGACGAGCTTGGCGGTGAAATCGGTGTCGGCCGCGGAGGTAGCGGCGTGCAGCGTCACCCTCACCGGCCCTGTCACCTCCACGTCCTCGGTCAGGGCATCGCTGGTGAACGACAGGACGTCGGGGCGTGACTCGACCTCGCGCTGGTCCCGCGGCCCCGGCATCCACTCGACGCCGCCGGGGCCGCCGGTCATCAGCGTCGCGCCGCCGACCGTGGGTACCGGATCATGCGGGTCGTGAGTGTACTGCGTGGGCGCCGCGCCGTCCGCTGGCCCGGACGTCGACAGGAACCCGCCGGAATGCAGGTACCAGCGTGTCCACTGGGTGCGGGCCAGCGGCCAGTCATCCTCGTCGCGCCAGGCGTTGTCGCCCATCACGAACAGCTTGACCCGCGGCGCGACGAGCTCGCCCGCCCCGGTGGCCCAGCGTAGGAAGCTGAGCTGCACCTGCTCGAGCTGGATCGCCTGCTCCGACGCGGGCAACCCGAAGTGCAGCTCGCCCGCGACCCCGGTCCGGTCGACATGCGTCCACGGGCCGACGATCAGCCGCTGGCCGCGCCGGGCGTGCTCGGTCGCCGCGTGCCGCGACAGCGTGATGAAGTTGTCCAGGGTTCCGCCGAGGAACAGGTCGAACCAGCCGCCGACGTGCAGCGCCGGCGCGGCCACCCGGACGCGCGCGTCCCGGTAGCTCATACCGGTCCAGTAGCCGTCCCGTTCTTCGTGTTCCAGCCACCGCTGCCAGCTGGGCAGGATGCCGCTCACCGCCGGCATGTCCCGCAACGGCAGGTGCCGGTAACCTGCCGCCGGATCCACCACCAGCCTGCCGAGCGCGGGCAGGTCTGCGAACACGTCCTGCCCCGCCGCGGCGCGGTACGCCAGCTCCTGCCCGGACTTGAGCAGGTGCCAGCCCAGCAGCTGGCCGAGCTGGAACGCGCCCTGCCGGTACGCCAGCCCCCAGTGGTAGTCGGCCGGGGTCACGATCAGCACCATGCCCTTGAGCGCCGCGGGCGCAGCGCCTTGGAGCGCCTCCGGCGCCGAGGTCGCCGCGGCCAGCTGCACCATGCCGAGGTAGGAAGGGCCGAGCATCGCGACGCTCCCGTCGCACCACGGCTGCCTGGCGCACCACTCGATGGCGTCGGCGCCGTCCGCGGCCTCGTTCTCGAACGTCACGAACTCGCCGTCGGAGGTCCCGGTGCCGCGGCAATGCTGCACCACGACCGCGAACCCGGCGTCGATCGCCGGGATCACCGGAGCCGCCGCGCGCATCAGCTGCTCACCGTAAGGGTTGCGGATCAGCAGCACGGGAAACGGCCCGCCTTCTACCGCCCGGTAGACGTCGGCCCGGAGCCGGGTTCCGTCCCGTGCCATCACCGGAGCGTCATGATCGGTCAGCACCGGGACAGCTGGCACGCCAAGCTTGGCCACGGTATCTCCCGCCCGTCTCAGTCCAGGATGTCCCGGGCGGCCGGCAAGACCTCCTTGGCGAACAGCTCAAGGCTCGCCTCGGCCTGGTCGTACGGCATCGCGCCGAAGCTGGGCAGCACGGTGAGCTCGAAACTGCCCAGGACCTCCTTGATCCCGGCGAGCTTCGCCACGATCTGGTCCGGGGTGCCGGTCAGCGCGCACGCAGCGTAGGCGCTTGCGGCACCCTCCAGCCCGGCCTGCCGGAACATGGCGGCGACCTCGTCGTACCGCTCGTAGCCCTTGATGTCCTTGAAGTGGGTGCCCATGAACTCGTAGTGCCGGACATTCGATGCGAAGAACCGGTGAATGTAGGTCTGCGCCCGCTCCCCGGCGATCTCGGCGCTGGGGTGGCAGTACATGTTCATGTTGAGCGCGATGGGCGGCGCCTCGGTGCCGTAGGCCGCGCGCCACTGGTCGCGGTAGCTGTCGAACACCGACATGAGGGTGGGCACCGGCGCCGTGACGATCGTCAGCAGCGAGGCGCCGAGGCTGACGCACAACTTGACCGAGTCCGGCGAACCGGCGACGCAGTACAGCCGACCGCGGAACGACCGGGGCGGGCTCGGCCTCAGCTGGGTCCGGGGCCGGGGATAGTAAGGGCCGTCGCCGGTGATCCAGCCGCTCTCCAGCGCCGCGACGATCATCGCGGCCGCCTCGTCGAACCGCGCGCGGGACTCGGACATGTCGATCCCGAACGGGGCGTACTCCATGCGGGACAGCCCTCGGCCCATGCCGAATATCGCCCGGCCGCCGGAGAGGAGGTCGAGCATGATCATCTTCTCGGCCACTCGGAGCGGGTCGTTCCACGGCAGGATGACAGCGGCGGTGCCGAGCTTCATCCGTTCTGTCCGCCCGGCGATGTTCGCCAGCAGCACGACGTTGTCCGGGCACATAGCGTAGCCGTCGAAGTGGTGCTCAACCGCCCACAGGCTGTCGTAACCTAGCTGCTCGGCGAGCTCGGCAATCTTGATTTCACCGGCGTACATCTGCTCGTCAGTCAGCGTCTCGTGCAGGTTGCCGAACCCGAGGTTAACTCCGATGTGCGACATGGCCGCTCCTTCGCCGCGCATGGGCCATCACGTCACTGCCCGATGCTAGGAACACCGCCGCGGCGGTGCCGTCGCAATTGTGAGATGGCACGATCGGGTGCGCGGTGCGATGCTCGAAGTCGCCGGCCGACGGGTACGGAACTGGTGAAAGGCGCGAAGGGATGAACCGCTTCGAACAAGCCGTCTGCGACTGCATGAACCCCACCGCGAAGCTGCTGGAGCAGACGGCCAACCCGCTGCACCGGGCGATGCTGCTCAACTTCTGGCGGCACGTGCACCTGGAGGGTTCGGGGCAGTTCGACAAGATCGTGGCGGCGGACATGATGGTCGACCGTCCGGTGTACCGGATCACCTGGGGTGCCAGCCCGGCCGTTATCGAGGGCAAGGACGGCGTACTCGCCTTCTACAACAGCGTCGGGGAATCCGTGCTCTGGAACTCCGATGACTGGCTGGCGGTGGCCGACTGGGGCATCGCCGACGAGCTCACCTTCCACCAGCTCGCGCCCGGGTCGGCGCTGCGGCCGCTGGGATACGACGTCGATGACGACCAGGCCATGTACCACGTGTCCAGCCGCCAGGCGTTCATCTGGCCCTACGACGAGCGCGGCCGGCTGGCCGGGGAGAACCTGTACGAGGACAAGACCAGCCTGAGCATCGAGGAGGTCAGCCCGGCCGAAGCGACCACGCCCGCTCGGGTACGCGAGATTCACCGCGATCTGCTGGCCAGGCTGCACAAGGAGCGCGGCGACAGGTTCTGGATGCTGAACACCGCTTGAATAATTCCGCTGGTACGGGCAGCTGAACGGAAGCCTCGATGCCGGCGGTCATCGGCTACCCGGCGTTCGGCTGCCGCAAGCCCGCGCATCAGGACCGGGCGCCCGGCCACTCACTCCGCCGGACGGCGCCCTCATCGCAGCCGCCAGCTCCGCCCACCGCGGCCCGACCACCTATCCGCCGACCTCTCCAAGAAGCGGATCCAGCGCCAGCCCCTTCTCGGCAGCCTCATCAACGAATACGAGCGGGTCGCATAGAAGCCCAGGTCAGGGCTGATGGCCGAGTTCTGAAACCCCACAGGCCGCGATGACACGGTTCTCAGGCGGCGGTGGGCGTGGTGTCGCTGACCGGTAGGCGTACGGTCCGGTCGCCGAAGTCGGCGACTAGATCGAGGCGCCCGCCGAGCGCCTCGACGTAACGGGCGATGACCTCGAAGGATGCCACCTCGCCGTGCTCGATCTGGGAGATGCGGGCGATACTTACCCCGAGGGCCGCGGCTATGTCTTTCTGCGCCAGGCCGAGCTGCTTGCGGGTCTCGGCCAGCTGGTGCCCCCGGTTCTCGGCCAGCAGCCTGCGCGCCCCCGCCTGGATCTCCTCAGCGGTCACGCCCGCCGCGTGGAGTTCTTCTTCGAGGGGCTCCCAGTCCTGCGGGGTCCGCTTCGGCATGATCATTCCTCTTCGTCAGCGGTGTAGTCGATGTAGAGCTGCTCGGCTATCGGGATGTTGTCTCGGTACCAGCGTGCCCAGTTGCCCGCCTTGTCGCCGCCCAGGAGCAGCAGCGCTGACCGGGTGGGGTCGAAGGCGAAGATGATCCGGATCTCCGATCGTCCCCTCGATCCGGGCCGCAGCTCTTTGAGATGGTGGATCTTCGTGGCCTTGAGCCGGTCCACCAGCGGTCGGCCCAGCGTCGGGCCCTCCTCGCGGAGCGCGGCCACGGCCTACGCGACCTGGGTCGCCGAGTCCAGGTCCTGCTTGATCAAGGCAGTGAACCACGCGGCGTATTCGTCGGTGACCTTCACAGTCCAGGCCACGAACGCCTCCTGATTTAAGGGACAGCTTAACTCTAGGGGCCGATCGCGGCCGCCGCAACCAGGCGGAAGGTGAGCCAGTCACCGCGGCCAGCATAAAAGCTCCGGCCGCGCTCCGCTTCTGCCAAACAAAGACAAGTATTCGATCATATGGGCCGGGTACAACGCGGCCTTCGTCATCTCAGTATCGGCAGAATCCTCGTCATGGCGACGGCTGAGCCGGTCGTTACTGGGCGGCGGGGCGGACGCG